>Ga0224512_10000319_pt1 | contig 51590 bp, 42 predicted proteins | sample SF_May12_sed_USG_4_FD_169103 | JGI IMG/M metagenome (GOLD analysis project Ga0224512, IMG submission 169103) | Sediment microbial communities from San Francisco Bay, California, United States - SF_May12_sed_USGS_13 | ecosystem: Environmental > Aquatic > Marine > Sediment | place: USA...
GCTGACCACGGCGGTCTCGCTGCCGGCCGCGCCGTATGACATCAGCATTTTAGTGGGCAGTTCGCTGAGGTCGGCGACTGTTTTCGCGCTAAAGTCTAGCGGCGCACTGCCGAACGGGGTCGGGAACCCGGTGACACGAACCGGTTCGAACAGGGCCAGGCTGGCAAGGCCCAGCGGGCCGGTATCGATTTCATAATGCTCGGGGTCTGCGTCGTTGGCCGCGTTGATCCCGGTACCGCTGAAATCGTAGCGTGCGACCATGCGGCGGTTGATATGTTGCACGTCGACCTCGAGTGGCGATACCGATGCGACCAGCCCGGAGACCTGGCTGTAGCGCATGCGCAACAGCTCCCCTGCCGCGTTCAGAGTCTGGCCGTCGTCGGAAAGATGACCTAGCACGGTAACCCTCTGCCCGACGCTGACCTCGTCGATGCGGTGATTATTGCCGGGATCGCCCTGTTTCGTCACGCGCGTGGTCGCGTCGATCAAGACCTCGATTTCATCGTTGAAGCTGAAACGCCCGTCGTCGAATTCGACGGTCGCGCCGACGACGGTCAACGTGTTTCCGGAGCGTGCGATGACGCTGCCCTTGACGACATCCCGGTTACCCCAGGGAACGCTGCTGCCGGCATAAACCTGTTGCGCGAGGAACCTGCGGTCGCCGTAGTCTGGCTTTCCCAGCGCCACCAGCGGGGTGATGCCGGTTTGTCGCGCCAGCGCTTTGAGACCCTCTTGTTGCGCATAGGCGACGCCGTCGATTTCGAATACGGTTTGTGCATCGGTGGCGGCGGTGAGCTTGCCGAAATCATGATGCCGGATACGAAACGGACGCAGCCTGATGTCGAAGGTCTCGCGATCCAGGTTGACCCCGGCCAGCAATCCGCGCAGTCGGCGCGTCTTTTCGTCTTCGATACTGGTGTTGGCGAGCAGAATCGGATTGACGGTCACCGTCGCGCTGTTGCCATTGATAACGACCTCGTTGGAGGCTTCCAGGTCGAAATCGAGGATTAGCGCTGCCGGCTGGCCGGGCCTAATCCGGAATCCGCTCTGCGCATTGACCATGACCTCTACGGTTACCTTGGTCAGGGGATTGCCGTTTTCATCCTCGGGGAGGCCCGGTATCGAATTGCCGCTGGCGTCCTCGACGGTGATTTCGGCATCGCTGAAATCGAGCGAAATTTCCGCCTTGTCATAACTACCGACCGGTACGGTTGCCGTCGTCAGGAATTCCGTCACCTCGACGTAGCGCGAAAAATCGAGGCGCGCGGTATTCGGCAGGGTCTCGATGATCGCTCCGTTCGATTTGTAAAGCCGGATGCTGTCGACATCGATAGTGTACTGGTTGAAATCGCCCTCGGCGTCGGTCAGCGAGATGGTCAGTTCGCTGGTTTCTTCGGCCAGATTGTCGCTACCGGAACCGCAGGCCCCGAGCGCGAGCCCGCCCAGCGCCATGACGAGAATAAAGATTGCGCGTCGGATGTCGGTAAAGGTCATGGTATACCCCGTTTTTTTGGTTGTCGTTACTGCTATTAACGAGTAACCCCGGATTTGGTTGACAGGGTGGGCGAAAAAAATCAGCCTGGCGCTGGCTCGGTTCCGGTGGACCCGTAGTGCCTCCGGACTCGGAATCCTGCGCGCGTCGCTGCACATGGACGCGGTGCAATTCTACGTTATGGTGATCGTGGTGCTGTTTCTCGAAGCGCAGTGGAACGGGTGGCAAGCGACGGGGGCAGGGCTGGTTGCGGCAGTGGTCTTGCGGGCGCAGTCGGTAGCGTGTCAGCCATGATCCGGAATCGAATCGATCTATTCGTCTTCGTCGGCGAGCGTCGATAAATCGTGCGCTGCCTCGCGCAGCAACGGCAAATACCTTTCGCTGTCGTCGATCGAGATTCGTGACACCGGCGCCTGGATTGCCAGCGAACTGTAGAAGCGGTCCTGCTTGTCCTTGATCGGCACCGCGATGGCGATAATATCGTCGTAGAGCTCCTGGTTGTCGATGGAGACCTGGCGTGCCTCGATGCGATCTATTTCCTTGAGCAGCGTTTCGGGGTCGGTGATCGTATTCTTGGCGTGCCGCTCCAGCTGCAGCTTGTTGATCACCGCCTTGCGCTTGGCTTTCGGCAGCGTGCTCAGGTAAAGCTTGCCGCTCGCGGTGCAGTACAGTGGCACGCGCATGCCGATCGGAAACTGCAGCCGCAGCGGCGCCTTGGTTTCGACGCGGTCCGAATAAGCCATGTAGAGCCCGTCAGGGTAGGCGATGTTGCAGGTTTCGCCGACCTTTTCCGACAGCGCGGTCAGTATCGCGTGGCGGGTCGCGCGCAACCTCGAATTCGCCAGCACCCCGACCGCTACATCGTGCAGCCTGTTGCCGGGGACATAGCTCTTGCCGTTGATCTTCTTGAGCAGGTATCCGCGCGCTTCGAGTTCGGCGCAGAGGCGGTGCGCGGTCGCCTTGGGCAGCTGCAGAACTTCGTTGATCTCGGTCGCGCTGAGCGCTTTCGGCGACGCGGCGACGGTATCCAGAATATCCAGCACCCGCTGGATGGTTGAGCCGCGCTCACGCTTCATGCGCGCCGGCCTTTACGCCTGGTCTGCTGCGTCATTTACCCACCAGACATTACCCTGGGTAGCCAAAGCACCAGTTGCGGGAAGATAAACAGCAGGGCGAGACCGATGAGTTGAATCACCATGAACTGCATCATGCCCAGGTAGATGTCCTTGAGATCCCAATTCGGCACGACCCCCTTCAGAAAGTAGGCTGACAAGGCTACAGGTGGGGATAGCCATGCGGTCTGCAGGTTCACCGCGATCAGAATGCCAAACCAGACCATCAGGTCGTAGCGATCCAGCCCGTGGACCTCCAACACCTCGACCGTCGGTAGCAAAATTGGCACAACGATCAGAACGATGGGTACCCACTCCAGTGGCCATCCGAGCAGGAAGATCAATGCCATGACCAATAGCAGTATCAAGTAAGGCGACATTTCGATGCCAAGTAGCAGCTCGGTCATCATCTTTGGTGTGCCCAAGGCACTGAATTGGGCGCCAAAGAAGTTCGACGCGGCAACCAGGAACATGATCAAAACCGTGATCTCCAGGGCTTTGATCAGACTGTCAAAGAAACTCGGCATGGTGAACTTGCCGTAACCGATAGACAACAGGATGGCGCCAAAGGCGCCCATCGCTGCGGCTTCAGCAGGTGTTGCGAAGCCAAACAGAATCGACCCCAAAGCAAAAGAAATCAGGATTGTCGGAGGCATGAGCCCGGCAAAGAACTCATTCCAGAGATCCGAGAAATGGAACCCACTGTCTGACGCGGCGCTATAAATCGGCCGTCCCAGATACGCCAGGAGCACGGTGAATGCAGCAAAGGTGATCGACCAGATCGGCAGGCTCCCGTCCTCGCCCATATTTACAACAACCATATAGAGGTGGAAGATCACCGCGATCGGAAGCACGATCCTGAGTACATTCAATCGACGGTATGCGGCATAGGCGACGGCACCGGTAATGACGAAAACGACCAGGCCGCCAAATGGAATCACGCCGCCAAAGGCACCGCCCAGGGCAAGGCCAAAGACCCGGCAAACGGTCAAAACGCCCAGGCAGATCAGCGCCACCTCAGCGCCATAAAATGCGGAGGTTTGGGGTTGATCCTCTTCGGGCAAAATTGGGCCGAGATCCGGATTCAGCCAGCAGCGTCCCAGCGTGTAGAGCAGGTAAAGGGTAGCCAGCAGGGCGCCGGGAATAAAGGCTGCGCGGAAGAGGTCGAGGGTTGAGACCTCCAGAACAGGTCCCATGACGATGAGCATAATCGAGGGCGGGATCAGAATGCCCAGTGTGCCGCCGGCGGTGATGGTTCCGGCCGCAAGCTTGACATCATAGCCGGACCGGCTCATGGTCGCGCCAGCCATGATCCCGAGCAGGGTCACTGAAGCACCCACGATGCCGGTGGCTGCCGCAAAAATCGTGGATACGATCAGCACGGCGATGAACAGTGCGCCGCGGACGCGCGACATGATCATCTGGATCGACGCAAACAGCCGGTCCATCAAGCCCGCCGCTTCCATTACGATCCCCATCAGGACAAACAGCGGCACCGCCATGAGCTGATCGTTCAACATGGTGGAGTTCGTGTTCAGCGTCATCAACAGCGTGGTCAACTTGAAGTTGGCGCCCCAGATACCGAAGACGAAGGCAAGGAAGATCAACGTGAACGCAATTGGAAAGCCGATAAAGATCACGAACAGCATGGCTGTCAGCATGATCAATCCGATGGTAGCCTTGTCCATGTTCGGCCGGGCAGACATGAGGTCAGAAAACGACTCGCCACCGGGGACCATGTCCGGCTGGAAAATCGCCAGAAAGAGCCAGGTCAATGCGATCGCGTAGATAGGCAAGGCCCGTACGAACCAACGCTCTCGCGCTTTACCCATCTTGTGAAATGCGCGGAAAATTTCAGGGATGCCTTGCAGCATCAGGAGAAAGCCACCGATTGGCATCGCCAGGCGCGCGGGCCACAAAAGGGGTCCCCAGGCACTGTCGATCTGCATGGTTTCGCCCCTTGAAAAGGCGAGCCACCAGAACTCTGAGGCGATGATGGTGAAGATGATCATCGAAGGCATAAAGAACAGGAGGTACAGTGTTGCATCCACTGTCGCCTGTGTCTTTGCCGACCAGTTTCGGTAGAGGAAGTCGGCACGGATATGAACCCCGCGCATCAGGCCATAGCCCGCGGCCGCCATGAAGAGCACCCCGGCTATCATACGACTGGTGTCATACACCCAGAGCGTGGGGCCAAGTCCAAGGATTCGGGCGAGATCTTCGAACCCGGCATTTTGCAAGATCGCAAACGAGTTACGGGAAAGGACTTCGAGCACCACGACGACAATCAGCGGTACCATGAGCAGGGCAATAATCTGGCCCGCCCGGTAATTAATGACGTCAATCGCTGCGGTTATCGGGCGTTGCCAGGAAGTCATATCCTCTGGCGTTTCACCAGGGGCCTCGGCACGACGCTCCGCAATCAGTTCGTCCGCAATCTCGAGATCTTCTGGATTTACCTCTTCTTCAGCCATGCCCACTCTCCCCTATTATGTTTGTGCCCATTTTGGGCTCTAATTATATGGTTAGGACCTAATACAGTTAGGACCCAGGCTCTTACAGAAACTTCAAAGCGAGGCCTTGACGGGCCTCGCAACGAAGTCTTTTTTTACTTCAGTGTGTCTGCGTGTGCGCGACCCAGACTTGCGTTTGAGGTCTGTGCACCCGCCCAGAATGGTACCACGGTGTCGGCGAAATCCTTTTGCGACTGCCATACTTCTGCGAAGAACTTGTTTTCTTTCGCAGCGGCTTCGAGCGACTTTTTAGCGGCCGCCATGTACTCTGTGAAGTAATCCGCTGGCGTATCTTCCAGGATAACACCTTGATTATCTACCAGATCCTTCAGCGCCTTGCCGTTCTCAAAGATTCGGTAGGACATGGATTTTGACAGGGACGCGTTTGCCGCCACTTCCAGTGCTTTCTTCTCAAGCGTGCTCAGCGAGTTGTAGAAATCGCGATTCACATACATGTCCGCGTTCACGACTACCTGGTGCAGACCCTGGAGGTAGTAGTGCTTCAGCACTTTCTGGAAACCGAAGACGGAGTCTGGCTTGGGGCAGCACCACTCGGCTGCGTCGATCGTGCCTTTCTCAAGCGCTGGCAGGATGTCGCCGCCGCCCATCGCAACCGCAGGAACACCGATTTCAGCGTATGCGGCACCCACCATGCCCGGAGGTGCACGGAAGCGCATTTGACGGAAGTCATCCATTGATTTGATCGGCTTTGGGAACCAGCCGAGTGCCTCGGGGCCCACTGGCTGCAGCATGAAACCTTTGACATTCACGCCCATTTCGTCCCACAGGCGGTCATACAGCTCCTTGCCACCGCCGTACTGGAACCAGCTCAGGAACGCGATGTTATCGAGACCGACACCGGCACCCGCAATAGGCGCGCCGAACAGGTTGGCCGCAACGTGCTTGCCACCCCAATAGTGTGTCCAGGCAAAACCACCTTCAACGAGCCCCGCGTCAACGGCATCCATGATGTCGCGTGGTCCGACAACGGCGCCCGCCGGCAGCACTTCGATTTTGAGCGATCCGTTGGTCAGCGCTGCGACATCGTTACCGAACTCCTTCAACATAACGACTTCGTCAGCTGAGTCGGGTAGCACCGACTGGATACGCAAGACCTTGGCCTTTTCAGCCGCCATGGCAGACGATGCCATGAGAGCCACGGCTGCTGCACCGGCAACAATATATTTTAGTTTTTTCATGTCTACTCCTTTAATAATAAGAAAGCCTTCGCTATGTTATGCGTCGCGAGGCTGAAGGCAGCGCCCCGGAGCTTGTTGGGCCGGCGGACCGACCCCATTTTTACGCCGAAAACCGACAAAACTTAGTTTAAATGAGACTTGCGGTCTCGATATTATAACTTTTTTTGGTTGAGTAACAGAGCTAAGTACCTATAAATTTCGGTATCCCAAAAAACCGAACTTGATGGCGCTATTCAGGGTAGAACCACCTAACAGATTCGCCAATCGGTCTTAAACGAGAATATTTGTTCCATTTTAGCGGCACTTATTGTATCGTCGAATCGAAACATATAACCTAAGGGGCTCGTGGATCAATTCGATTATATCGTCGTTGGCGCCGGATCGGCTGGCTGCGTGCTCGCCAACCGGTTGTCGGCGAATCCGGCCAACAAGGTGCTATTGCTCGAGGCCGGGGGCAGAGATCTGAGCCCCTGGCTGCACATCCCGGTCGGCTATTTCAAGACCATGCATAATCCGGCCTTCGACTGGTGCTACCTGACCGAGCCCGATCCCGGCATCGCCGGACGTCGGCTGCAGTGGCCCCGGGGTAAAGTGCTCGGTGGGTCGAGTGCGCTCAACGGTTTGCTCTACGTGCGCGGTCAGCCGGAGGATTACAATCGCTGGGCGGAACTCGGCAATCCCGGCTGGAGTTTCGACGAGGTGCTGCCGTACTTCATCAAGTCCGAGGACAACTCGCGCGGCGCGAGCGATTTTCATGGCGTGGGGGGACCGCAGAAAGTTTCCGACCTGCGGCTGCGCCGCCCGATCGCGGAACATTTTATCCAGGCCGCGACCGAAATCGGTATTCCTTTCAACGAGGATTACAATGGTGCCGAGCAGGAGGGGGTCGGTTATTTTCAACAGACCGCGTATCGGGGTTTTCGCTGGAGTACCGCGAAGAGTTTCCTCCGACCCGCCAAAAAACGGCCGAATCTCCGGGTGTTGACCAACGCCCAGGCAACCGGGCTGATCCTGGAGGGAAAACGGGTAACCGGGCTGCAGTATCGGCAGGGCGGTCAGCAACGCTCGGCGATGGCCAGTGCCGAAGTCATCCTCAGCGCCGGCGCGATCAATTCGCCGCAGATTTTGCAGTGTTCCGGTATCGGTGACCCCGAACAACTGAAAGCCGTGGGGGTCGAAACACGGCATGCGCTCCCCGGGGTCGGCAAGAACCTGCAGGATCACCTGCAGATCCGTCTCGTGTTCAAGACTAACAAGCGCACCCTCAACGACGAGCTGAACAGTTGGGTAAAACGCATGCTGGTGGGCATGCAGTATGTGCTGACCCGAACCGGGCCTTTGACCCTGGCCGCCAGCCAGGTCGCGATTTTCACCCGCTCCAGCGATGCGGTGCGGCGTCCCGATATCCAGTTCCACATGCAGCCCCTGTCGGCGGACAAACCCGGTGACGGCGTGCATCCGTTCTCGGCGTTCACCTCGTCGGTATGCCAGCTCCGACCGCACAGCCGGGGCACTGTTGCGATCAAGTCACCGGACCCGCTGCAGGCGCCGGCGATAATGCCCAATTATCTCTCCGACGAGCGCGACTGCGAGGTCGCCGTCGGTGGTATTAAAGTCGCCCGACGTATCTGCGAAGCACCGTCTCTGCGAAATTGTGTCATCGATGAGTATGTGCCGGGTCGGCAGTTTCAGACCGATGCGGAACTGCTCGAGGCCGCGCGTAATTACAGCCAGACAATCTACCATCCGACCAGTACCTGTAAAATGGGGGTCGATGCGGACGCGGTGGTCGATCCGGAGTTGCGTGTACATGGACTCGATGGATTGCGTGTAGTCGATGCTTCGATCATGCCGGAGATCGTATCCGGCAACACCAATGCGCCGACAATCATGATTGCGGAAAAGGCAGCCGACATGATTCTGGGGGAAAAGTAGTAATTTGGTTGCAATTCTGTTTAAAAATTGAAAAAATGAGACTTTGAGTATCATTATAATAAACCAATGACTATCGAAATAGTAAAAAAAGCAACCAAGACGGCCGCTACCGGTGAAGACGACACCGCGAAGATCGTGCGCGACATGCTGCAGGAGATCGAGGAAGGCGGCGAAGCCAGAGCGCGCGAGTACGCGAAAAAACTCGACGGCTGGGACAAGGAAATCGTGCTGACCCGCGCCGAAATCGACGCGGCGATCGCGCAGGTTCCCGAGCAGGCCAAACAGGATATCCAGTTTTCGCACCAGCGCGTCAAGGCCTTTGCCGAGGCGCAACTCGCCAGCATGAGCGAATTCGAAACCGAACTGTCGCCGGGGCTGTTCGCCGGCCAGCGCCTGATCCCGGTCAATACCGCGGGCTGTTACGTGCCCGGCGGCCGCTACGCGCACATCGCCTCGGCCATCATGAGCGTTACCACCGCGCGCGTCGCCGGCGTCAAGCATGTCATTGCCTGCTCGCCGACGCATCCGGACCGTGGCGTGCACCCGGCGATCGTCTACGCGGCCGACCTAGCCGGCGCCGACACGATTTTATCGATGGGCGGGGTGCAGGGCATCGCGGCGATGGCCTTCGGGCTGTTTACCGGCCATCCCGCGGATATCCTGGTCGGCCCTGGCAATCGCTTCGTCGCGGAGGCCAAGCGCATCCTCTACGGTCGTGTCGGTATCGACCTGTTCGCCGGTCCGACCGAAATCCTCGTCATCAGCGATGAAACCGCCGACCCGGAAATCGTCGCCTGCGACCTGGCCGGGCAGGCCGAACACGGGCTGGATTCACCGGCCTGGCTGGTGACGACTTCGCGCAAGCACGCCGAAGAGGTCATCGAGCTGATGCCGAAATACATCGAGCGGCTGGCCGAGCCCAATCGATCGACCGCGGCCAGCGCATGGCGCGACTACGGCGAGGTGGTCGTCGTCGACAGCCGCGAGGAGGCGGTTGCGGTCAGCGATAAGTACGCGCCCGAACACCTCGAGGTGCAATGCGAGGATCTGGACTGGTGGCTCAAGCACCTGACCAATTACGGATCGCTATTCCTCGGCGAGGAGACGACCGTGGCCTACGGCGACAAGTGCTCGGGCACCAACCATATCCTGCCGACCAAGGGCGCGGCCCGCTATACCGGGGGTCTTAGCGTCAGCAAGTTCATCAAGGTGCTGACCTGGCAGCGCATGACGCCGGAGTCGAATCGCGACGTCGGCGCGGTGACGGCGCGCATATCGCGCTCGGAAGGCATGGAGGGCCATGCGCGCTCCGGCGACGATCGCCTGTACAAGTATTTTCCGGGAGAGGAATTCGACCTCGGCATCGAGTAACCCCCCGGCATGGCGGAGATTCTGGATCAGTTCGCCCTCGACGGACGACACTTCGTCGTAACCGGTGCCAGTTCCGGCATTGGTCGCGCGATGGCCGGTTTCCTGGCGCAGGCCGGCGCCGGCGTGGTGCTGGTAGCGCGGCGTGAAGCCGAGCTGGAAGCCGCGATCGATGGGATCAACAGCGGTTCGCGGCGCGCCAGCTACGTCGCCGCGGATTTGAGCGATCGCGACGCCCTCGTCGAGATCGCAAAGCAGTGTAAATCGAAAGCGCCGTCCGGCGCGATCGACGGCGTCGTCAACGCGGCGGGTCTGAACCTGCGCGAAGCGGTCGACGAGATTTCGCACGAGAGCTGGGACCTGACGCTGAATCTCAACCTGTCGGTGCCGTTTTTCCTGACCCGTGAATTTATCCCCGAAATGCGCGCGCGCGGCTACGGCCGGGTGATCAATATCGCGTCGCTGCAGTCTGAACGCGCGTTTCCGAACGGCCTGCCCTACGGCGCCTCCAAGGGCGGGGTGTGCCAGTTGACGCGGGCGATGGCCGAGGCCTGGTCGCGTTTCGGCATCTGCTGCAACGCGCTCGCCCCGGGATTTTTTCCGACCGAGCTGACCGCGCCGGTGTTCGCCGACGACGCGACGCGCGAATGGGCGGCGAGCCAAACCGCGATCGGGCGCAATGGCGAACTTGCCGACCTCGCGGGCGCGACCATTTTCTTCGCGTCACCCGCATCGGGCTATATTACCGGGCAGACGCTTTTCATCGACGGCGGCTTTACCGCCAGGTAGGCAGGAATGAAGGCATTAGTTTACACCGCCAACGAGGAAATGACTTACCGCGACGAGCCGGAACCCGATGCGGCGCCCGGCGACGCGCTGATCGCAATCGAGGCGGTCGGCATCTGCGGTTCGGACATGCACGCCTACCTCGGGCACGACGAGCGTCGCGTGCCGCCGTTGATACTCGGTCACGAGGCGGTCGGCACCGTGCTGGCAGGCGACCGTGCCGGGCAGCGCGTCGTGCTGAACCCGCTGATTACCTGCGGCGTCTGCGACCAATGCCTCGGCGGGCGCCAGAATCTGTGCGCGCAGCGGGACCTGATCGGCATGTATCGCGCCGGCGCCTTTGCCGAAAAAATCGCGATTCCCGAACGCAACCTGATCCCGGTGCCCGACGGCATGCCGGCCGCGCACGCGGCGTTGACCGAGCCGGGTGCCACCGGCTTGCACGCCGTACTGCTGGCGGAACATGTCGTCAGCCGCCCGCTGAGCGAGACCAGCGCGCTGGTCATCGGCGCCGGTTCGGTCGGATTATTGACCGCGCTAGTGCTGCGTGACAAGGGCGTCGAACATATCGTTATCGCCGAGACCAACCCGTTAAGACGTGCACTGGTCGATCAGCACTGCGATTTCGAAGTCATCGACCCGCTGCAGGACAGGCCCGAAGCGCAGGGATTCGACTGCGTTTTCGACGCGGTCGGGGGTGCGGCGACGCGCGCTAGCGCGATCGAATCGGTAAAGTCGGGCGGCGTAATCGTGCACATCGGCCTGATGGACAACAAGGGCACGATGAACGTGCGTGCGATGACGCTGCGTGAGATAACCTTTATCGGCACCTATACCTATACCCCGGTCGATCTGCGCGCGACGTTGCACAAGTTGCATAGCGGCGCCCTCGGTACGCTGGGCTGGATCGAGCAGCGACCACTTTCCGACGGGGCGCTGGCCTTCGCCGAACTGCTGCAGGGCCGCTGCGCGGCGCCCAAGGTCATCCTCGGTACCGGGGCCTAGAATCCGCGTCATCTGTTATTCCGATGCGTGCAATCGATTTAAATGGTTTTCCATGAGTACCATTTTCAAATAGCATTTCCGCGTTATTCGAATTCATAAGGATCTAGCTTGTTTGATCGACGCCCGGCGGCGCTACTGGTCGTTTCAGGCAAGTCAGGGGAATCCTTCGCCCGTTTGAACGCGCTCGAGGGGCTGGCCCGCTCGCTGCTGGTCGGGGTCATCCCGCTGCTCGCGCTCGAGGCGCTCGGCTCCAAGGAACTGGTAACCCGCGCCTACCTGTTTGCATCGATCCTGACGCTCGTAATCACGTTGAATTTCGCTGTGCTGGAACGCCTGCTGCAGCGGCGCTGGGTGGTCACGCTGGGCTATGCCTGCACCCTCGCCGCGATGCTGATTCTGTTGTTCGGCGAGGGCATGATCATCGCCCTTGGCATCGGCCTGCAGCAGGCCTCGGCGTCGTTGTTCTCGGTCTGCCTGTCGCTTTACATCATGGACTACATCGGCCGGCAGGAACTGATCTATACCGAGACACGGCGCATGCTTTATACCGGTTTCGTCTGGATGATCGGGCCGACGCTCGGTTTATGGCTATGGGATGATTTCGCCGGTTGGTCACCCTTCCTGCTGACCTCGACCTGCGCGACTCTCATGCTTGCCTACTTCTGGTATCTGCGTCTCGGGCACGGTCAGGGGATCCGCAGGGCACGGTCGCGCTCGGCTAACGTGTTCAGGATTATTCCGCGATACTTCAAGCAGCGCGCGCTGCGAATCGCCTACTGGATTACCTTGTCCCGTTCCATATTCTGGGTAACGCTGTTTATCTATGGCCCCATTTACGTGGTCGAGGCGCGGCTGCCCACCTGGATCGCCGGCGGGCTGCTGTCGCTGGCGAGCGCGCTACTTCTGATAAGTCCCTACATACGCCGTCTCGCGGGCTGGCGGGGTACGCGGTTTACCATCGTCTGCGCCCTGCTGACGACCGCTGGTTCGATGCTGGCGCTTTACCTCATCGGCCAGCCAAAGCCGCTCGGCCTGCTGTTCTGGATGACCGCGGCGCTGGGCGGAGTAACCCTGGACGTGCTCGGCAATATCCCCTTCATGCGCATGGTCAAGTCGCACGAACGTACCGAGATGACAATGATTTTTTCGACCTGGCGCGAGGGTTCACAGCTGCTGACACCTTTGCTGGTATCCCTGATGCTGCTAGTCGCGCCCTTCGAAACGTTTTACGTGTTGCTCGCGCTGCTTCTGTTTGCTGCCGCGTTCACCGCTACCTATCTGCCGCGCCGGCTCTAGTCTTTTCTCCGGGTCTTGACCTTGATCACGGCGTCATGCCAGTCGGCCAGCAGCAGCTTGCGCTGGCTGGCTTCCATCGAAGGCTCGAACTCGCGCTCCGCCTGCCAGCGTTTTGCGATGTCGTCCAGCGAGGTAAACATGCCGACTTGCAGTCCCGCCAGGTAAGCGGCGCCGAGCGCCGTGGTTTCGGTTTGCACCGGCCTTTCGACGATGATGTCGAGCACGTCGGCCAGAAACCCGCATAGCCAGTTGTTGCGCACCATGCCGCCGTCGACGCGCAGCCGTGTCGGGGTGATACCATCGCGGCGCTTGGCCTCGAGCAGGTCAAAGGTCTGGTAACAGACCGATTCCAGCGTGGCGCGCACTATTTCGGCCGGCCCGGTGTCGCGCGTGATTCCGGAAATGGCGCCACGCGCGTCGGGATCCCAGTGCGGTGCGCCAAGACCGGTAAAAGCGGGCACCATGTAGATCCCCTTGTTGGAATCAAGCGACGCGGCCATGGCCTCGGTCTGCTGCGCCGAATCGATGATGCCGATACCGTCGCGCAACCATTGCACCGCGGCGCCGGCGACGAAAATCGATCCCTCGAGCGCGTATGTGGTTTCGCCATTTATCCGATATCCCACCGTTGTCAGGAGGCGGTTTTTCGACTTCAGCGCCTGGGCGCCGGTATTCAGCACCATGAAACATCCGGTACCGTAGGTGCTCTTGATCATTCCGGTTTCGAAACAGGCCTGCCCGATCAGTGCGGACTGCTGGTCTCCGGCCACGCCCGCAATCGGGATTTCGGCTCCCAGCAATGACTTGCTGGTGCTGCCGTAATCGTCGGCGCAGTCCAGCACCTCGGGAAGCATGGCTTCCGGCACCGATAACATATCGAGCAGGTCCCTGTCCCAGCGCTGCTCGTGGATATCGAACATCAGCGTGCGCGACGCGTTGGTGGCGTCGGTCGCGTGTACCCTGCCGCCGGTCAGGCGCCAGATCAGAAAGCAGTCGATGGTGCCGAACAGGATTTCTCCCTTTTCGGCGCGCGCGCGCGCGCCGCTGACATTTTCGAGAATCCAGTTGACCTTGGTGCCGGAAAAGTAGGGATCGAGCAGCAGGCCGGTCCTGTCGGTGACCAAGGCCTCGTAATTTTGCGCGCGCAGCGATTCGCAGTACTCTGCGGTGCGGCGATCCTGCCACACGATCGCGTGGTAAATGGGTTCTCCGCTGGCGCGATCCCAGAGCACGGTGGTTTCGCGCTGGTTGGTGATGCCGATAGCCGCTATCCTGCGGTCGTCCTCCTTTGCCTTTGCCAGCGCCTTTCGAACCACTTCTAGCGTCGTGGTCCAGATCTCCTCGGCGTTATGCTCGACCCAGCCGTCTCTTGGAAAATGCTGGGTAAATTCCTGTTGCGCGGTAAACAGGGCTTGTCCCTGTTCGTCGAACAGCATGGCCCGCGAACTGGTGGTGCCCTGGTCGATACTCAGAATATACTGACTCATCTGCCTCCTCCGGGTTCCGGGGACACAATACTTAATTCGGTGCCGATCGACAAGTTCGAAGAGATGACGCGAACGGCCGGCTGCGCCGCTCCCCGCGGTTCAATATTTTGTCCCCTGACTACAGTAGCCGAAGCTATCTTGAAAAATACTCGTTGAAGCGCATCCTCGCGTCATCACCAAACAGTTTCTCGCAGGCCTCGAAAAGCCCGGCCGATTGCCGCAGGGTTTCACGCGAGACCAGTAATTCGATCTTGGAGCGTCGTCGCAGGTAATCCTCCAGCGTCACGATCATTTCATGCTTCGCCAGGTAATCGATTTCGCAGCGACGGATGCCGGCGTTGTCGATCAACGGTTTGCCCATCGACGGATCGTCCTCGATTGCGTCGAGCATGGTTTCGGAATTGGCTCCGTAGCGTCGCCAGAGCCGCTCGCTCAACACTTCCCCGGTGTCGCTGGCGATAATATGGTCGACGCCGATTTGCGCGGCACGCCGGAAGAAAGCTTCGCGTTGATCCCGACCCGGCTCACCATACCATTTGCCTGGAGGCTCCTGCAGCGCTACGCCGAGGAGGCCGACCTGCGCGCTGATCTCGTCACCGACATTGATGCAGTCGGTCAGCTTGCCACCGAAGATGGAAACGTGTTTTTGCTCAGCGTTGGTTTCGATAAAGTGCTTGCGGGAAAGCTGCAGCACGTCTACCGACTCATCCTTGCGGCCACGGACCGCCAGCGGGCGCACGCCGCAACGCTCGGCGATGATATCGTTCCGGCCTAGCGGCTGGCGCAGGTCGAGCCGCGCGTTGATATTGGACAACACGAAATCTCGATCTGCGTCGGTAACCTCGGTGACCGGATCTTCGACCGGGGTATCGGTGGTGCCGATACAGGTGCGGTTCGCCATCGGGATCGCAAAGAACAGGCGTTCATCGTCGGCGAAGAAAGCGAGCACACGGTGGTTCGAGGAAAGTTGCGGCACGATGAGGTGGATGCCCTTGGACAGCTGGTGATGATACTCGGTTTCGATACCGGACAGCGTATTGTGTTGATCGACATACGGGCCGGCCGCATTGACCAGCACCCTGGAGCGGATCGAAAATTGCCGGCCGCTGACCTGGTCCTGCGCCTGCGTCGTCCAGAATCCGTCCGCTCTCGTCGCGCCCAGTGACCTGACATAGTTGGCCGCGGTGCAACCCCTGTTCATTGCGCTGCGCACGAAGTTGAACACGAAACGCGCGTCGTTGTCGTGCAGGAAGGCGTCGGAATACTCGATCCCGGCCCAGCTGTCGCGGGTATCGACTACCGGTTCGGCAGCCTTGATCTGTTTCGGTGTCAGCTTTCGGGGGATACCTGTCCGGCCCCGACCCAGCAGCCAGTAGAGCCAGGTGCTGGCGAGAATTACCAGCGGGTGAAAGCGAAACTGCCGGTTCAGCGTCATCAGGAAACGGATTTCCTTGACCGTCGACGGAAAGCTTTCCAGCAACTGGTTGCGCGAGCGGCATAGTCCGGCCACCAGACCGAATTCGTAACCCTCCATGTACTTGATGCCGCCCCACACCAGGTTGGAGGATTGCTGGCTGGTGAAGCCGGCGAAATCCCGTGCATCGATGAGGGCTACCTTCGCCCCGCGCGCGGCGAGCGCGGCAGCGGAAACCGCGCCGTTGATGCCACCGCCGATGATCAGCACGTCGAAATCCCGATTTTCGAGTTGCTCGATATTTTGATTACGCAGGTCCATACAATACCGTCAACAGGTGCAGCCGCCTGGCTTCACACTTTTCTGAAAACGAATACCCACCAGGCAATCGAAATCGCCAGCGATCCCCACAGCGGGCTGCCGTAGAATCCAAGCCAGGCCAGGTTGATGAAACCGGTGCCCAGCCATGAAATGAACAGCCGGTCTCCGCGCGTCGTGTCGATACCGAATACGCCCCGCCGTGGATTACCGCCCGGGCTGAAGCGCTCCCAGAGGCCCATCGTGACGATCGATAACAGCACGGCGACAAAGAATGCCGCGGTCGGCCAGGTCCACGCCATCCAAGATAAACCCATGACCTCGCCTCCCTAAACCCGACCCAGGGCAAAGCCCTTGGCGATGTAATTGCGCACGAAGTAGATCACGATCGCACCCGGAATAATGGTTAGCGAGCCTGCCGCGGCCAGCAGGCCGAGTTCGTAGCCGGAGCTGCTCGCGGTGCGCGTCATCGTTGCTGCGATCGGTTTGGCCTCGACCGAGGTCAGGGTTTTCGCAAGCAAAAGTTCCACCCACGAGTACATGAAACAGAAGAACGCCGCGACCCCGATCCCGGCCGCAATCGTCGGAATGAAGATACGGATAAAGAACCGCCAGAACGGGTAACCATCCAGATAGGCGGTCTCGTCGAGTTCTTTCGGCACGCCGGACATGAAGCCCTCGAGGATCCAGACGGCCAGCGGAATATTGAACAGGCAGTGCGCCAGCGCCACCGCGATATGCGTATCGAACAGTTCGATCGCGGAATACAGCTGAAAGAACGGCAGCGCGAACACCGCCGGCGGCGCCATGCGGTTGGTCAGCAGCCAGAAGAACAGATGCTTGTCACCGAGGAAGCGGTAACGCGAAAACGCGTAGGCCGCGGGCAGCGCGACCGATACCGAAATCACGGTGTTGATGACAACATAGATTATCGAGTTGATGTAGCCGTTGTACCAGGTCGGGTCGGTGAAGATGACCTTGTAGTTTTCCAGCGTAAATTCCTGCGGAAAGAACGAAAAACCGCCCAGAATCTCGTTGGTCGTCTTGAACGACATCGCCAGCAGGCCGTAAATCGGCAGCATCAGGAAAACGATGTACATCAACGGCACCAGCCATTTTCTCGGGTGAGCCATGTTATTGCTCCTCGTTGCGCATCATCACGGTATAGAAAACCCAGCAGATCAGTAACACCACCAGGAAGTAGATCAGCGACATAGCCGCCGCCGGTCCCAGGTCGAACTGGCCGAGCGCGATCTTGACCAGGTCGATCGACAGGAAGGTTGTCGTATTGCCGGGCCCGCCGCCGGTAAGCACGAAAGGCTCGGTATATATCATGAAACTGTCCATGAATCGCAACAGAATCGCGATCGTCAGTACGCGCTTCATCTTCGGCAGCTGGATGTAGCGAAACACGGCCCAGCGGCTGGCGCCATCGATGTGCGCCGCCTGGTAATAGGCGTCTGGAATCGAACTCAGTCCGGCGTAGCACAGCAGCACGATCAGCGAGGTCCAGTGCCAGACATCCATGACCACGGTCGTCATCCAGGCCGATACCGGCTGCCGGGTGAAGTTGTAATCGAAGCCCATCGAATTCAGCGTATAGCCGAGCAGGCCGATATCGGGCAGCGCAAAGATATTCCACATCGCGCCGACCACGTTCCACGGGATCAGCAACGGCAGCGCCATCAGCACCAGGCAAACCGATACCCAGGGTCCCTTGCGCGGCATCGTCAGCGCGACGCCGATGCCCAGCGGTATCTCGATTGCGAGTATCATGCCGGTGAACATCAGCTGGCGGCCGAGCGAGGCGTGGAAGCGATCGGAGCGCAGCACCTGCTCGAACCAGGTGGTACCCTCCCAGAAAAAGGCGTTGTTGCCGAAGGTTTCCTGGAACGCATAGTTGACCACGGTCATCAGGGGTATAAACGCGTTGAATGCGACCAGCACCAGTACCGGCACCACCAGCCACCAGGCTTTCGGGTTGACGGTCTTGTTCATGATGCCTGCCCGCCGACGAACCAGTCGTTGTGGTAGATGCGCGTGAACTCGGGGTCGAAGCTGATTTTCGGGCTCTCCGACGGAATGCGCTCGTCCTCGCTGACCACCATCTTGATTTTCTCGGCCTCGTGCAGCGCGGTCACGACCTGGTAGCGGCCGAGATCCTCGATTTTTTCGATCTCGACCGGGATGCCTTCTTCCGCAAAGCGCACAAATTCCGGACGCACGCCGACCTCGAGTTTGCCTTCGAGATCGGCGCGCGCCGGATAAGTGGTGCTGAGGAGATGGTTGTGAAACACGGGCTGCCCGTCATCCAGCGTGCAGGGCAATACGTTCATCCCCGGCGAGCCGATGAAGTAGCCGACGAAGGTATGATTGGGATGATTGAACAGCTCTACCGGAGTGCCGACCTGAACTACCGTGCCGTCGAACATGACCACTACCTTGTCGGCGAAGGTCAGCGCCTCGACCTGGTCGTGGGTGACGTAAATCATGGTTACCCCGATTTGCTGGTGCAGTTGTTTCAGTTTCGAGCGCAGCTGCCATTTCAGGTGCGGGTCGATAACGGTCAACGGCTCGTCGAACAGGATGGCGTTGACGTCTTCGCGCACCAGCCCGCGGCCGAGAGAGATTTTCTGTTTACCGTCTGCGGTCAGCCCCGACGCACGGTTCTGCAGGCTGGCGCCCAGGTCGAGCATTTCGGCTATCTGCTGCACGCGCTCCCTGACGACGGGCTCTGCGGTGCCCCGGTTGCGCAACGGGAAGGCGAGGTTGTCGTAAACTGTCATCGTGTCGTAGACGACCGGGAACTGGAATACCTGGGCGATATTACGCTCCGAAGTCGGCAGATGGGTAATGTCGTGGCCGTCGAACAGGATCCTGCCCTCCGAGGGCTCGAGCAAGCCGGAAATGATATTCAGCAGCGTGGTTTTGCCGCATCCCGAGGGTCCCAGCAATGCGTAGGCGCCGCCGTCTTCCCAGACCTGGTCGACCTCCTTTAGCGCGTAAACCGGTTCCTGATCGGATGGATGCGGGTAGGCGTGCCGGACATTTTTGAATTCGATTTTTGCCATGGTGGGTTTACTCGGCTGCTTGACCTCCGATCAGGTTTTCCTGGGCATCGAAATAGAGGCAGCGTTCGGGGTCAAAATAGAATCGCGCCTTTTCGCCGTATTCGTAACTATGGATTCCGTGGGCCTCGCTGACCCAGTTGTTGCCGGCGATATTGACGCGGACGATGCTGACGGAACCGCTGATTTCAGCGATCTGCACTTCGCCGTCCACTTCGACGCCGCCACCCCGCGGTAACAAATGATGCGGACGCAGCCCGATCTTGTATTCGCCGTCCGGTATTGCTCTGAGCCGGTCGGGAAGATCCCAGCTTACGGATTCGCCGAGGAGAACCCGGGTGCCGCGTTTCTGGACCGAGGCCGTGTTGACCGGAGGATCGGAAAATACCTTTGCGCTTTCCAGCGAGTCGGGGTGGCGGTAAATCGTTGACGTCGGTCCGAACTGAACCACGCGCCCTTCGTTCAGCGTTGCGGTATAGCCCCCCAGCATCAGCGCCTCGAGCGGTTCGCTGGTGGCGTAGACCACGGTGGCGCCAGCGTCGGCAAACATCCTCGGCAATTCGTCGCGTAATTCCTCGCGTAGCTTGTAATCGAGGTTGGCAAGCGGCTCGTCGAGCAGCACCAGCTCGGCACCCTTGACCAGGGCTCGCGCGAGCGCGGTACGCTGTTGCTGACCGCCGGAGAGTTCGCTAGGTAGCCGCTTCAGCATCGGCGTGAGCTTGAGCAGGTCGGCAAACTGATGCACCCTGGCGTCGATCTCCGCCCTGGGCAGGCCTGCGACCTTTAGCGGCGATGCGATATTGTCGTATACCGAGAAACTGGGGTAATTGATAAAGGCCTGGTAGACCATCGCCACGCTGCGTTTCTGCACCGCAACGCCGGTTACGTTTTTGCCGCCGGCCCAGACTTCCCCGGTGGTCGGTTTTTCGAGCCCCGCCATCAGCCGCATTAGCGTGGTTTTACCGCTTAGCGTGGTGCCGAGCAGGATGTTGAATTTGCCGGGCTCGAGCGACAGGCTGGTCTCGTATATGTGGACGTCGGCGCCGACGCGAAAGCTCACCTTACGCAGTTCGATCGCCATACCGAGACTCCTCTGGATGGTGATCGAGCGCCGCAGTGCCGGCGATTTCGAGCCGGACATTTTTTGATGCGCACAGGGCGGTCGCCTCGTCGGAGATGCCCGAGTCGGTAACCAGTATGTCGATGTCGGAAATATCGCCGATACGTATCGGCGCGCGGCGTTCGAACTTCATCGAATCGGTGACCAGGATGACCGCATGGGCGCGGCGGATGATAGCCTGGGCGACGCGCACCTCGCGCAGGTCATAATCGAAAAACTCGCCATCGCTGTCGATCGCCGAGCAGCCGATAACGGCGTAGTCCAGCTTGAACTTTTCGATGAATTCCTCGGCGCTGGAGCCGACGATGCCGCCGTCGGACCGGCGAATACTGCCGCCGGCGATCATGACTTCCAGCCCGCGCGACGGCCACAGCATGCTGGCGACATTCATGTTGTTGGTGATCACCAGCATGCCCTTGCGATTGACCAGGTGTTCGGCGACGCGCTCGGTCGTCGTGCCAATCGTGATGAACAGCGATGCGTTATCCGGAATGAGATCGGCGGCGCGCTGCGCAATTTCATCCTTTTCTTCGGCCATTAAAATCTTGCGTGCGCCGTAGCCAAGGTTTTCGACATTGTCCTTGATGATCGCGCCGCCGTGAACGCGCTGCACCAGTTCCAGGTCGTAGAGCTGGTTCAGATCGCGGCGGATGGTCTGTGGGGTAACTTTCAGGTAAGCGGAGAGCTCGTCGACCTGAACCGATCCGTGTTGGCGGATGAACTCCATGATCGAGTGCTGCCGACGGCTGATTTCAGTGCTCATTGCGGTTTCAGGAATCAGTATTCAAGAAAACGGGAGAAAAGGCAGGCGGTACCCCTGCGGGCACCGCCTTGCCTCACCACACCCTGCGAGCGTTAGTTGCTCCAGCGCTTGACCAGCTCGTCGTAGTTGACGGTTTCACCCTTGGGCTTCTCGTTGACCTTGGCCTTGGGGGAACCCGGCTGATTCAGCCAGTAGGAGGCTTCGCGCTCCTGGTTCAGGCGCGGTCCACAGCCACCGTAAGTGCCGGCCTTCTCGTCTGCCGACTGCATCCGGGCCATAACCAGGTCCATTTCGGAAGCCAGCCGGTCCATGGCCTGCTGCGGCGTAAACGCTCCGGAATTGACGTCTCCAATTTGCTGCCACCATATTTGCGCCAGCTTCGGATAATCGGGTACGTTGACGCCGGTTGGCGACCAGAGCACGCGGTCCGGGGAGCGGTAAAATTCCACCAGTCCGCCAAGGTTCGGTGCACGGTCGGTGAACGATTGATGCCGAATCGTGCTGTCGCGAATAAAAGTCAGGCCGACATGGCTCTTCTTCGCGTCGACGGTCTTCGATACGACGAATTGTGCATACAGCCAGGCCGCCTTGCGACGGTCCACCGGGGTGGACTCGAACAGCGTCCAGGAACCGGCATCCTGGTAACCGAGTTTCTGGCCCTGCACCCAGTAAGGCCCGTGCGGGGACGGAGCCATGCGCCACAGCGGTTTACCGTTGGCGTCGACGGTATTATTACCCTCGCTTTTCGGGGCTACCATGGAGGCGGTGAATGCGGTATACCAGAAGATCTGCTGCGCGACGTTGCCCTGGGATAATGCCGGCAACGACTGGTAGAAATCGTAGCTTGCGGCACCCGGAGGGGCGTATTTGCGCAGCCATTCGTCCCATTTACGAATCGCGTAGACCGCGGCCGGGCCGTTGACGGCGCCGCCACGGGTCACCGACGCGCCGACCGGGTTACAGCTGCCCTTCTCCATGCGGATGCCCCATTCGTCGACCGGGATACCGTTCGGCAGGCCCTGATCGCCCGCGCCGGCCATCGACAGCCAGGCATCGGTCATGCGCCAGCCGAGGTCGGGCGCGCGCTTGCCGTAGTCCATGTGGCCATAGACGCGAACGCCGTCGATTTCCTTGACGTGAACGGTAAAGAATTCAGCAATGTCCTCGTAGGCAGACCAGTTTACCGGCACGCCGAGCTCATAGCCGTACATGCTCTTGAATTTCTGCTTCAGATCCGCGCGGTCGAACCAGTCCTTGCGAAACCAGTAAAGGTTGGCGAACTGCTGGTCGGGCAGCTGGTAAAGTTTGCCGTCCGGCCCCGTGGTGAAGGATTTACCGATGAAATCGTCGACGTCGAGCATCGGGTTGGTAACGTCCTTGCCCTCACCGGCCATCCAGTCGGACAGGTTGACCGCCAGCTGCAGTCGCGAATGCGTGCCGATCAGGTCCGAGTCGTTGATGTAGGCGTCGTACAGGTTGCGCTGGGTCTGCATCTGGGTCTGCACCGCCTGTACCACCTCTCCCTCGCCGAGTAGCTGGTGGTTAACCTTGATCCCGGTGATCTCCTCGAACGCTTTTGTCAGAGTCTTGGATTCGTATTCATGGGTTGGAATGGTCTCCGATAAGACATTGATCTCCATTCCCGCGAACGGTTTGGCGGCATTGATAAACCATTCCATTTCCTTCATCTGATCCGATTTGGATAGCGTCGAGGGCTGGAATTCAGTGTCGATCCATTTTTTTGCCTCAGCCGTTCCCGCGTAGGCGGATTGTGCGCTCATCGCGGCAACCGCGGCTAATAGCGCGATCTTCTTGAACATGGTAATTCCTCCGTAGTTTTTGCTTCTTGATTTCATCGACTAGCAGCGCAAATCTACGCCTGGGTTTTCAGAATGTCAATAAATCACTTTCGTTTTGTTCGGTTTTATTTTCGATTACCGTTATAATTTTCGTTTCTAATTGAAACTTGGGATGCTTTTCTGGCTGATTTCTTTCTGTTCATGCGCTTTGCGAGTCTTTATGATCACGCCATGGCGGATACCAAAAACCTGCTCATCGTCGCTCATAATCCTTCGGCCAATACGCAAAAACTGGTCGAGGCAACGCTGCGCGGTGCCCGGCACGAGGATATCGAGGGCGTCGAGGTGCGGCATATCCCGCCGCTGCAGGCCGGCCCCGAAGACGTGCTCTGGGCCGATGCGATCATTCTCGGCACCACCGAGAATTTCGGCTACATGAGCGGGGCGTTGAAGGATTTTTTCGATCGCATCTATTACCCCTGCCTCGAGCATACCGAGGCGATGCCGTTTGCGGTTTATATCCGCGCCGGGCTGGATGGCACCGGCACGAAGGTCGCCATCGGCAAGATCACCACCGGGCTGAAATGGAAGCCGGTGCAGGAAGCGATCATCCTGCACGGGGAATACCGGTCCGAGTTCGAGGCGCGGTGCGAAGAGCTCGGTATGCTGATGGCGGCGAGCCTGGAGTCGGGGATCATCTAGGTGCTGGTTGCGCCCGGGTTTATCGATCACAGGCGATGGTTGCCCGGGTGCCGGCGGTGCAGATTCCCTGCCTGCGCAGGGATGACTTCAATGCCGCGTCATTTCCGCGCAGGCGGGAATCTTATATGATGGCCGGCACCGCAATAGTATCCCCGCCCATTCGGGGATGATTCGAACTTTAACGGGGATTCAGCATGGGTAAATTTGAAAACAGGAAGGCGATCGTGCTGGGAGGCACCTCCGGGATCGGTCTCGCCACCGCCGAAATGCTGCGCGACGGGGGTGCCGAGGTCATCGCCGGTAGCCGTCACGAATGCGCGATCGACGGCATCGACTGCGTACAGATCGATGTGCTCGACCGCGCGGCGCTCGGCGCGCTTTTCGCAAAGCACAGCGGTTTCGACTACCTCGTCAACGCGGCGACCGGAGGTCCGCGCGCGATCGGGCCGTTCCTGGAAATGGACCTCGACGGATTTCAGAATTCCTTCGCCAAGCTGTGGGGGTACGTCAACAGCGTGCGCCTCGGGGTTCCGCAGATGTCACCGGATGGCGCCGTGGTGTTGTTCAGCGGTTATCCGGCGCGCAAGTACCGGCCGGGCACGCTCGCGATTGGCAGCGTCGGTGGCAGCGTCGAAGCCTTTATCCATCTCGTCGCCAACGAGATCAGCCCGGTACGCATCAACGGCGTCTGCCCCGGTTTGATAGACACCCCCATGTCGACGCTGGAGGGTGACGCGCGCCGTGAATACTACGAAAAGGGAACCCGTGGTCACCTGATACCGCGCCCGGGTACCGCGGAAGAATGCGCAGCCGGCGCAATCTTCCTGCTCGAAAACGAATTCGTTACCGGCACCATCATCGATATCGACGGCGGCGCGATCGTCACATGAGCTGCGTAAAACTGAGCCGGGTGCTGGCAGGTGATACGCCTGGCCGCAGCACCGAGCTGTACTATTACCGCGTCGGGCCGACCGACGCCGGCGTCAAGGTTTACCTGCAGGCGGCGTTGCACGCGGACGAGCAACCCGGAATCCTGGTCCTGCATCATTTGCTGTCGCTGTTGCGCGCCGCCGACGAAGCCGGTGAACTCGATGCAAGTTTCGTATTGTTTCCGATGGTCAATCCGCTCGGCATGGGGGATATCGAATTCGGACGCCACCAGGGTCGCTACGACCGCGGCACCGGGATCAACCATAATCGCCGCTGGCCGTCACTCTACGACGCGCTGGGCGCGAGCCTCGCCGACAGGCTGGGCGCGGATGCCGCCGACAACGTCGCGCTGGTGCGCGCGGCGCTGCGCGACTGGGCCGATGCGCTGCCGCAGAATACCGCCTTCGAGCAATGGCGTCATTGCATTATCGGCGAGGCCTGCGATGCCGACTATGTTTTCGACCTGCATTGCGATAACGACGCGCTGGTGCATATTTTCAGCGTCCCGCAGCTTGCGGACAACATGCAGCGGCTTGCCGACTGGACCGGCGCCGCCGCGACGATGCTCGCCGAGGACAGCGGCGGTGGATCCTTCGACGAAGTCTGGCCGGCCGTCTGGCTGCGCCTCGCGCGCGAATGCCCGCAAAAGCCGATACCGCTGCCGGTGGTTTCGTGCACGCTGGAATACCGGGGCGAGTTCGATACCTTCGATGAATTGAACCGGCGCGACGCCGAGAATCTTTATGGCTACTTCCAGGCAGAGGGATTGATCGGCGGCAAGGCGCGGGGCCGGCGCGGTCAGGCGCCGGCGCCTACCGACCTGCGCGCTACCGAAATGCTGCGCGCGCCACGCGCCGGACTGCTCGCTTATTGCGTCGAGCTGGGCGACGAGGTCAACAAGGGCGATCGCATTGCGGACCTGGTTGTGCTCGATGGCGACGCGGCATTTGTCGAACGCTTGCCGGTGTTGGCGGGAACCAGCGGTCGAGTCATTTCACGGGCGATTACCAAGTACGTTTGGCGCAACGCCAACGTCGCCAAAATCGTCGGCACCGAGGTCCTCGAATCGCGTGTCGGTAACCTGCTCAGCGACTAGTTCGAATCCGGGTCCTGGGTCCAGCCGGATGCCGGCAGGTGCTCGTCGGCGTGCAGCCAGTCGACTTTTTCTTCGAGGAAGCTGTGGTTTTGCGGCGGCAATCGTTCAGGCTGATCGAACAGGCCGAGCTGCAGATGAATTTCGTCGGGGCGTTGCGCATTTTCGTAGGCGACCGGTGAACCGCATTGCCCGCAAAAACTGCGGGTCACGCCATCGGCGGTAGTGTAGCGATTGGGCATTGCTCCGGTAAACACGACCTGGTCTGGACGAAAACCAGCGAAGGTCGTCATCACCGAACCGCTGGCGCGTCGGCAGGACTCGCAGTGGCAATGGCCCACCCAGTCGGAGGCGCCATTTATTTCGAACCTGATCGCCCCGCAATAACAGTGCCCGCTCAGTTTGGCATCTTTCATGGTTGACTCCGCGCTTTGCCGAATATTAATCCGCCGATCTTGCGGAGTCGATAAAATAATATTTCACGGCCACCGTGCCCCTGTTAACATATCCTGCGCTCTGCGGGTCGACAACCAGGCGGTTGTAATGCTGGAGGAGGACCAGTTCAGGCGCGACTCAATGACGACATAATCGGGAGGCTTCAAATGTTAAGAAATAAAATAATTGTGGCGGCAATATCGGCCTTTTTCGCGTTGAATACTGCCCAGGTGATCGCGGCCGAAATGCTCACCAAGCTCGGCAAGGGCGAAGGCCAGGTAGACATCGTCGCCTGGCCCGGCTATATCGAACGCGGCGAAACCGACGCCAGCTTTGACTGGGTGACGAAATTCGAGAACAGCACCGGGTGCAAGGTCAACGTCAAGACCGCCAATACCTCGGACGAAATGGTCGCGTTGATGAACGAAGGCGGCTTCGACCTCGTCACGGCATCGGGCGACGCTTCGTTGCGCCTGGTCGCGGGCAAGCGCGTACAACCGGTCAATGTGAACCTGGTGCCAAGCTGGAATACGGTGGACAAGCGCCTGCAGAATGCACCGTGGCATACCGTCGACGGGGTACATTACGGAGTTCCCTACATGTGGGGACCCAACGTACTGATGTATGACACCCGGGCTTTCAAAAAGGCTCCGGACAGCTGGAGTGTCGTATTCGAGGAAACCATGCTCGACGACGGCAAGTCCAACATGGGCCGGGTACAGGCCTACGATGGCCCTATTCATGTTGCCGATGCGGCCAATTACCTGATGTATCATCGCAAGGATCTCGGTATCAAGAATCCCTACGAACTGAGCGAGGACCAGTACAAGGCGGCGCTCGATCTTCTGCGGCAACAGCGTAAGCTGGTGTCGCGCTACTGGCACGATGCTTTCATCCAGATGGATGATTTCAAGAACGAGGGTGTCGTCGCTTCGGGATCCTGGCCGTTCCAGGTCAACCTGTTGCAGGCCGACAAACATCCGGTTGCCTCGACCATTCCCATGGAGGGCGCCACCGGGTGGGCCGATACCACGATGATGCACGTCGACGCGAGTCATCCTAACTGTGCCTACCTGTGGATGGAGCATACGCTGTCTTCCAATTTACAGAGCGATTTGTCGGTCTGGTTCGGCGCCAACCCGAGCGTGCCGGCAGCCTGTACCGATGGTCGTGGCATGCAGAACGCCGCAGGCTGTAGCGCCAACGGGCTCGACGATTTCGAGAAAATCAGGTTCTGGACTACACCGGTCTCGAAATGTAAAACGCAGGGCAGCTGCGTTCCTTACTACCGTTGGGTGTCAGACTATATCGGCGTCATCGGCGGACGCTGAGCGGGCGGTTTCATCGCTAACCCGGTGTCCATCGCTCGCGGTGGACAGCGTGAATTCAGGGCCTCGATAATCGAATGACGACCGCCGTTTCGTTTGCAAAAGTCTCGCGTCATTACGGCGAGGTCAGGGCCATGGACGAGGTCGACCTCGAGGTTTTCGAGGGCGAATTCTTCGCCATGCTGGGGCCTTCTGGCTCGGGTAAAACCACCTGCCTGCGGCTGGTTGCCGGTTTCGAGCAGCCGACCTCGGGCCATATCGAGATTTTCGGCCAGACTGCCGAGGGCGTGCCGCCGTTTCGCCGCAACGTCAACACGGTGTTTCAGGATTACGCGCTGTTCCCTCACTTGAACGTTATCGACAACGTCGCTTACGGTCTGATGATCCGCGGAGTCGGCAAGGCCGAGCGCTACAGAACCGCCGACGAAGCGCTCGAACTGGTGGCGCTGCCGGGTCTCGGCAAGCGCCGCGCCGGTGAGCTCTCGGGCGGACAAAGGCAGCGCGTGGCGCTGGCGCGCGCGCTGGTCAACAAGCCCAGGGTGTTATTGCTCGATGAGCCGCTCGGCGCGCTCGACCTGAAATTGCGCGAACAGATGCAGGAAGAGTTGAAAAACCTGCACCGGCAGCTCGGCATTACCTTTATCTTCGTAACCCACGACCAGAACGAAGCCCTGTCGATGGCCGACAGGGTAGCCTTGTTCAACCAGGGCAGGGTGATCCAGGTTGGCACGCCGCGGGAAATCTATCGTCGTCCGAGATCGCGTTTCGTCGCCGATTTTGTCGGCTCGTCCAATGTTTTACCACCGGATTTCGTCGTCGACATCGCTGGTGAGCGCAAGTGGGCCAGCCTGCGGCCCGAGGCGATAAAGCTGGCGTCTACGGGCGGTCGCGAGGTCAGCGTCATCGGCAGCAGTTTTCTGGGCGGCACCACGCGACTCGCGCTAGAACTCGATGGCCTGCGACTGCATGCGCTGGTTCCGTCGGCAGCGGCGATACCGCAACCAGGACAACGGCTGCGCGTCGATTGGAATCCAGACGATATGCATTTGATGGAGGACGACATTTGAATTTACCGGTCGGCGTGATTTCGCCGGGCAGGCAAAGCCTGTTGCGGGGCGTAGCCGATACCCTTTGGCGCCATCCGCGGCTGTTGCTGCTGCTGCTGCTGGCGCCGCCCGTTTTATGGCTGGGCGTGATCTACCTCGGCTCGCTGGCCGCGCTGCTGGTGCAGAGCTTTTTCTCGATCGACGAGTTTTCCGGACTGATCAATTACGAATTTACCCTCAAGACTTATCGAGAGCTATTGATTCCGGCCAATCTCGATATTATCCTGCGCACCGTTTCGATGGCTGCGGCGGTGACCCTGGCCGCGGTCGTCGTCGCTTTTCCGATCGCCTACTACGCGGCGCGTTACGCGCGTGGCAGGTGGAAGGCTGCATTTTATATCGGCGTCATGCTGCCGCTATGGTCCAGTTACCTGGTAAAGATTTACGCGTGGAAACTGGTGCTCGCGCGGGAAGGCATCCTGACCTGGTTATTCGGCAAGCTGCACCTGACCTGGTTGCTCGATGCCTACCTGTCGATCCCGCTAGTCGGCGGGAATTCGCTTTCGGTCAGCTATACCGGCACCTTTCTCGTGTTTCTGTACGTGTGGCTGCCGTTCATGATTTTGCCGCTGCAGGCCGCGCTCGAGCGCGTGCCATCGAGTTTGCTCGAGGCGTCAGCCGATCTCGGCGCCGTGCCACGGCAGACCTTCCGCCAGGTCGTGCTGCCGCTGGCGTTGCCGGGAGTGATTGCGGGATCGATCTTCACGTTTTCGCTGACGCTCGGGGATTACATTATTCCGCAAATCATCGGCTCGTCGAGACTGTTTATCGGCCAGGCGGTTTACACCCACCAGGGGACCGCGGGCAACATACCGCTCGCCGCGGCGTTTGCCGTGGTTCCGATCGTCATCATGGGCATTTACCTGTGGATGGCGAAACGTGCGGGGGCTTTCGATGCGCTCTGACGGCAATATCGGCGCTCCGCTAGGGCTCAGGATCGCGGCTTCCGCCGGACTCCTGTTCCTGCATCTGCCGATCCTGCTGATATTCATTTACGCATTCACCACCGAGGAAAGAAGTTATCAGTGGCCGCCGCCGGGGTTGACGATAAAGTGGCTTGCCGTGACCTGGAACCGGCCGGACATCTGGGAAGCCCTGGCGCTGTCGGTAAAGGTCGCCACGGTGTCGACCCTTATCGCGCTGGTGCTGGGAACGCTGTGTGCCGCGGCGGTGTCGAGGACGCGATTTTTCGGTCGCGAAACGATTTCGCTGATGGTGATTCTGCCGATAGCCCTGCCCGGGATTGTTACCGGCATCGCGCTGCGCTCGGCCTTCAACCTGTCCGACATCCCGTTTTCGACCTGGACCATTATTCTCGGTCATGCCACGTTTTGTGTGGTCGTCGTCTACAACAATGCCGTGGCGCGCTTTCGCCGCACCTCGGCCTCGCTGATCGAGGCATCGATGGATCTCGGTGCCGATGGTTTCCAGACCCTGCGTTACGTGATCATGCCGAATATCGCCACCGCGCTGCTGGCGGGCGGCATGCTGGCCTTCGCGCTGTCTTTCGACGAGGTCATCGTGACGACCTTCACCGCCGGCCAGCAGCAGACCCTGCCGATCTGGATGCTCGAGGAACTGGTGCGCCCGCGCCAGCGACCGGTGACCAACGTCGTCGCGATGGTCGTCGTGCTGGTTACCTTCCTGCCTATTCTCGGCGCCTTCTACCTGACCCGCGACGGCGATCAGATTGCAGGCGGTGGCAAGTGACCTGTTGCATGGCGCAAGCCATGCAACGAGTCATCCCGGAAATTGCGCAGCAACTATCCGGGATCTTGTCGAGCTGCCATGGTTCGAATCGAGGGTCGATAAGATCTCCCCGTGCGCGGGGATGACGTCAACGAGGCTCGGTGGTCGGGTTTATTTCGAAGAGGAATTCATGACGAACTCCTCGAGTTGCTTGTCGATGCCGAGGACGTGCAGTTTGAGCCACTGGTAGAGAAAATCGGACAGGGATACCTGCAGCGCCCGATGCAGCGTCGGGTCCGTTTCCAGCATCGCCTCGAGCTCCTCGCGAAAACGGTCGTGAGCGTCGATATGTTCGGCGGCGTGCGGGTACTCGAGTTCCAGCATGTAGGCCTCCTCGAGAATGAAATGATGCTCCGCGTAGAGCTTGAGCCGGGTCAGGATTTCGGGATCGAAGGGTTCCTCCTTGATTTTTTCGATCAGTTCGAACAAAACCTGGTGCTGGGTGTCCTGCCAGATGAGGTCGCTGGTTTTCTGCATGCGCCGATTTCAGCAAAGTCGCCGTATGGTCATAAGTAACAACAATGAACCTTTGTTCGGCGTTGGTCAAGGGGCCCCCGCCGCTGTGCGGGCATCGACGGCGTCAAGTCCAGCGTGGCGGATTACTCCGTTTCGGGGTTGAATGACATGATCGAGATGGCTTCGCTGATCAGCGGTTTGGCCCGCTCGTGATCGTTATACAGGAACAGCGTGTATGCGTCGGCCATTTCGTTTCGGTGCATCCCGATCAGTAATCCGTTCCGGTAGTCGGCCGCAAATTCGGGTCGAACGTCGAACGCTGCGGCCGCCGCCCAGTTGGCGTTAAAGCTCTTTTTCGCTTCGGCTTCGGAGAATGTGCTGCTGGATGTGTCGCTGCCGGCCGACAGGCGATTGGTTATCGATTCGAACAGCAGCGGGAACAGGTGGTTTGGCTCCGGAGCCGCGTTATGTGGATCGTTGTATTCGATGGCGATCCGGTTGAGCGGCCGCACGATGAAGCGCAGCTCCAGCGCCCCCGACTCGTGCTTCATTGCGTGTTCGTATGGCAGTACCGGGTTAGCTCGGATCGGTATGTCGGTGTAACTTTGCCGGGTCTCGATACGCAGGCCGGATTCGAGCAGGAGCCGGTCGAACGCTTCCCGCGTGGTTTTGTCGATTGCGGCGGCGGTTTGCGATGACAGTGACAGCGCCAGGACAAGTGCGAGACGATATGTCGCTCTCATGACAGGTCCGGATCCCATTGCCTGAGCATGTCCCTGGCGATTTGCGCCCAGCTTTCCTCCGGTTGCAGGGTCAGGAAATGCTGCAGGTCGGCGATTGCTCGCTGCCGGTCTCCGAGGGCCTCGTAGGTCGACGCGCGATTGAAGTAGGCGGCCGGTACCTCGGGTTCGAGTTCGATGCAGCGGTTGAAGTCCGCCAGTGCCAGTGCGTATTTTTCAGCCTCGAAGTTAATACCGCCTCGATTGAAATACGCCGCAACAAACCCGGGGTCGATTTCGAGCGCGCTGTCGAGATCGCGCAGGGCGTCTTCGATGCGCCTGAACTGTCGCAATGCCTGCGCGCGGTTGGTCAGCAGTATCGGGTCGTGTGGGTTCAACTCGACGGCCCGGTTAAGATCGGCCAGGGCGAGGCTGGTTTGGCGTTGTTGCATAAACAGGCTGGCCCTGATACCCAGCAGCATGGCGTCTTCGGGGTGCTTGCCGATCGCCGCATGCAGGGTTTCCAGGGCCAGCCCTGCGCGTCCCTCGTCGAGATGCTGGAGCGCGACCTGTGCCATTTTCTGCGCGCTCAGGTCGGCATGCGGATCGTTTCCGCGATGCGCTCCCGAGTTTACAGGCCGTGGCGGAGCCTCGAGAAATGCCTGCAGTTCCTTGCTTTGCTGTTCGCTGTTGTCAACGGCAACATTGCCGCTGTCACAACCGAGGACGGCAAGGGACAGCATCCCTGCCGTCAACCAACCGGTTAAGCCCGTCAAACCCCGTCGTTTCACGCTTATTGCTTGTCTTTGCTGTATGCCTGCAGCATCTTGTTCATCAGTTCGATGTGCTGCGCGTCGGTCAGCCTGCCGGGCTCGGCTACCTTGGCCCATAGCTCGGCGTTGGTCATTTCCCGATGACATCCCATGCACAACCCGGTGCGATCCATGGCATCCCGGGTTTCCTGCGGCAGGGCGCGGGACAGCGGCCAGTGACTGCCGACCGTTTGCACCTGCTGGCCGTCCTTGATGATAGCCGACAGGTCGAAATCCAGCGCTTCGATCTTCTGGATCTGGATCTGGTAGTTCGACGGTATGGGTTTCCCGGTACGCTGATCGATCAGGTCCTCGATCACGTTTTCGGTGTAACGCAGCTGGAACACGCCGCCGGAGATGCCGTAACCCTGGGCTTTCGGGTTATCGTGGCAGCTTTCGCAGGTACGCGCCTTGCGCTGCGCCGAGTGCGGCTGCACCGGCGCCATGTCGATCCCCAGCGGGGTGCGCTCCTGCCCGAGTTCCTTCTGTTCGTCGTGGGCCAGCGCGATCTGGTTGTGCGCCACGGTGCGGCCATCGCGTGCGCGCACGGTCCAGATGACCTGGCAGCCGGGCATCAGCGGGGTAACCCGTCCCTCGCCGTTGATCCCGAGCACCGGCTCTTCCCAGCGCAGGTAAGAGCGGGTTTCGCTGACCTTGCCCGGGCTCTTGATGCCGCTGACGCCGAGCGGCGATTCGGCGGTGGAGCCGTCGGGATTGCGCACGGAGCCGGAGGCAATCCAGTCGGTATCCATCTTCGGCTTGCCGTCCTTGTCGTTACCGTAGTCGACATCGACGTGGCAACCGTAGCACTGTGGCACCCAGGAGGCGTGACAGGCGTAGCACTCGAGGCTCTCGGCGTGCTTCTTGACGCTCGCCATCGCCACCAGCGCCGCCGAATTTCTGAACGAATCGTCCAGCGTCAGCTGTTTCAGCAACGGCACCTGGAAATCGTTGCCGGTGGCCGAGTGCATGATGACCTTGTCGCCGTCCCTGACGACGTTGCCGTAGGGATTGCCGCGGGCGCTCAGCAAATAGCCGTCCTTCCTGTCGTAAGTCGTCGCGAAGGCCGCGGTCTCCCGCAGCAGGCTGTCGGCCAGGCCGCGCGGCGAGTTGCCGATGTCCTGGGCAAACTCCTCGCCATGACCCAGCGGCAGTTCCCACGGGTACATGTCGGGCGTGCCGTGACAATCCTGGCACTCGACCTCGACCTGCGCCAGCGTGGTGCCCGGAATGTTGCCGTCGCCGTGCATATCGATGGTGGTATGGCAGTCCTGGCACAGTAAACCGCCCTCGGGATTTTCCGGGCGGCTCTTGATCTGGTGATGCAGGTCGTCGGAGATAAACAGGTAATTCTTGGTGTGCAGCGGGGGCTGTTTGCCACCGGTCGGTGTATACGGCGAACCGTAAGGGAATTCCATCAAACCCTGGTAGGTGACGCCGATGCGCTTGCCGCGATTGTGGCAGGAATTACAGGTTTCGACCGGAATACCCGAATAGGTGATGTCGCCGACGGTCACCTTGGACTTGCGCGTCGCCTGGATCTGATGCGTCAGCATGTGGCCTTTTTGCGTCTTGTCGATGGTCGGGTCGCCGCCCTCGTAAATGCCCTCATTGCCGTAGGGGATGTGGCAGGCCGAGCAGCCCTGGCCGCGGTAATCGCCGCGCCGCTCGCGTCCCTTGACGGTGACGTGACAGCGCTGGCACTGCTGGCGCTGGTAGGTGAAGCCGGCCAGTTTCGGATCCTTTTCGATTTCTTCGACGCTGGGCTGCGGAATCTGCTCGAGTGCGGTCGGGAACTGGTCCTGGTGCGCGGCGATCATGTCCTTCATGTAGGCCTTGTAGGCGTCGGTGCCGACGCTCGGGACCTGGCCGTCGCTGTCGTTGACGGCATAATTACCCCAGGGCACCTTGTGGTTTTGCACTTCCGGAATGCCCCAGGTATGCAGGTTACCCTGGATCTTGCCGGCCTCGGTGTTCATCAGGGATTTCTCGAGGCGTTCCTCGTAACCCGCGTGGCAGGCGCTCTGCCCGCAGGTGAACTTGTTGATGTCCATCGCGCCCGGATCGGGGTAGAAGGTCTGCGGCCCGCGGAACTGCACCAGCGACTGCGGCGAACCCTTGTGCGCGGCCTCGATCTCGGTCGCGGTCGGGTCGCCGCCGTGGCATAGCACGCAGCCCTCGGGATCGCCGTGCGTGGCGCTGATCGATTTGATCATGATCATCATCGTGCTGTTGTCGTCGCGAATATCCTCGATGCCGTTGTGACAGGCGATACAGCCCGAGTCGGCCGCGAGCGCGGTACCGGCGCCGAGGCCGAACAGTTGCAGGAATAAAATTGCCCCGATAGTGCTGTAGAACCTACTCATGTTTGGCCCCTTATGGCTAGCCATGGTTTTTTATTTTGCCCATCCGCGAGCGTGCGCAACTCACCGATCAAGGGAGGGTATAGGCGACCGACTGGTATTTAAATGATCCATGTCAAGTCGGCGCCTGACTCATGTCAATAAGGCTACTCTTTTGAATAACCGCACCATTGCGGTGCAATCACCGCGAGGTAAAAGCCTGCCGGGAAGTCAAAAAGTCATTACGGCGCCCGCACGGTCCGCGCGGCGGCGCAGTCGTTCAGGTTTTGCTGAACTCTCGGCAGGCGCTATCGAGGCCGCGCAGCGTGTCCTCGAGGTCCTGCGCGGTGTGCGCGGTGGACACGAAGCGCCGCACCCCCGGCAGCACGTACTGCCCCTGCTGCATCAGCAGGGTATCGAGTCGGCGCATCGACGCCTGGTCGCTGGCGAGCACGTCACCCTGGTTGCGCGGGGTCTTCTCCATGAACAGGATCTGCCACAGCGAGCCGGTGTGCTCGGCGATCGCCGGGATCCCGTGCCGGTCGAGAATCTGTTGCGTCTCGCGGCACAGGTCGTCGGCGAAGCCGTTCATGCGCTCGTAAACGCCGGGCTTGCCGAGCTCGTCGAGCATCGCCATGGTCGCGGCGGCGGCTACCGGGTTGCCGTGCAATGTGCCGTTGAAATAGGTATACCCCTGCCGACCCTTCAGCCGCGGATCGGACAGGCCGATGACGTCGGCGCGTCCGGCGATACAGGACAGCGGTCCGCCGCCGCCGACGACCTTGCCGTGCGTGGACAGGTCGGGCCTGACGTCGTACCACTGCTGCGCGCCGCCGTAGCACAGGCGAAACCCGGTGACGACCTCGTCCAGGATGAACAGCATGTCGTACTCGTCGCAGAGGGCGCGGACGCCGTGCAGAAATTCGGGTCGCGCGGGGATGATACGCTGCACCGGTTCGGCAATGATCGCGGCGATATCGTCGTGATGTTCGGCGACGATCCTGCGCAGCATGTCGAGATCGTTGTACGGGCAGACCAGCATCGTCGACACGGTTGCATCGGGCTGGCCGCAGGAATCCGGCACACCCTGCGGATAGGTTCCGGTTTGTTGCGGAAACGTGGATACGATCGCGTAATCGTGGTTGCCGTGGTAGGCGCCCTCGAATTTCAATATCTTGCTGCGCCCGGTGAAGGCGCGCGCCAGGCGCATCGCGTACCCGGTCGCTTCCGAGCCGGTGGTCGCGTAGGCGATTTTCTCGGCGCAGGGGATGTCGTCGACGAGGCGCTCGGCGAGCATCACCGCCACATCGTTGAGCGAGCCGAACATGTGCGCGCCGCGGTCGAGCTGTGCCTTCGAAGCCTTCACCACGGCCGGGTGAGAATGCCCGAGGATCAGCGCGCCGGCGCCGCCGACGTAGTCGATGTACTCGTTGCCGTCGACGTCCCACATGCGCGAACCCTTTCCATGCGAGTAAATCAGCCGGATATCGTCGGCCAGCGAGTAGCTGCCGAGGCCGGACCCGGGCAGCACGCGGTCGGCAATTGCGAACAGCGCGCGTTGTTTCGAGCTGGCGGATGAATTTTTAGTTGCGATTGATGACATGATCGAGGACTCCGGTTCAGTCGACGGCGGCTCTGAGCCACTCGTGTAACTTGTAAATGGGGAATTCATTGTTGATACCGCCCTCGGGATTCAATACCAGCGGACCGGGCCGGTAACCGCGCGAGTTCAATCCGCGCTGGATTTCCCTGACGAGATCGAGGTCTTCCTGGAAGGTCGTATCGCGATCGTTATCGATGACTTTTTGCAGCGTCGCGTCGACCTCGCCGTCGTTCGAATAAAAGCTGCGAAAGACACGCACGTCGTCGACCGCGAGCGGGCGCCAGGTAAAGCTGTTGACCACGCCGCCGGGGTAAAACTGGATCGACGAGGCCGGCCACAGGTAAAAGCTGCCGTAGTCGGCGCCGCTGATGTCGTACCAGGCCTCGTCGCTCTGCGACGCCTGCGATGTATGGTGCAATACCTGGATATCGCCGTAGGGCGCGATCGAGTAGGAACTCGGATCGATGATGCCCTTGGCGAACGACGGGTGACAATGGCTGCAGTGATAGCACTCGTTGTAGTTTTCCACCGCGACGAACCAGTTGCAGCCCTCGTCGGCGGTATGGTGGTAGGCATACTTGCGCTGTTCTACGTCAGGGCAAAGCTTCAGCATCTCTGCGCGGATACCGGGATAGGTTTCATCCATGTCGCGACAGTCCGGGTCTAGATTGATGAACAGGAAACCGAGAAAGTTCTCCAGCCTGATTTCGGTCAGGCAGATCTTCGACGCTTCGAACCCCGGCACCTTGTTGGCGTGTGGCGCCGCCTTCAGATTGCCCTTCAGGTCGTAAGACCAGGCGTGGTAGGGGCAGACCAGCAGCTTCCGGTTGCCGCTGCCGTCGGCGAGCCGGTGCCCGCGATGCTGGCAGACGTTGTAAAACGCCCTCAGCTTGCCGTCGCGATCGTACGTGATGACGATGTCCTGGTCGTAGATTTCGAGCGTCAGGTAGTCGCCGGGCCTGCGCAGCTGGCTAGAATGGCAGGCCAGCAGCCAGTTCCTGTAAAAGACTTCATCGACGATACGCCGGAAAAGATCGCGATCGGTAAAATACTTCGCGTCGAGACCCAACACCGGGCCGTGCTCCGTGACCGGTTGCGGATCAGGATTCGTCATAAATGTTTTCCTCCCAGCGGGCAGAATGAAACGCCTCGACAGCCGCGTTTGCCGCGTCGCCGCCGCGCACCACCAGCAGCGCGCACAGGCTCTCGAGTAGCGCGGTCACGGCCGTATTGGAATGAAAAAACTGCGGGGTATGGGTTGGCGACACCAGGCCGAGGTCCGCCTCGCGGCATAGCGTCGACGCGCTGCTGTCGGTAATTCCGATTATTCTGGCGCCCCGTTTTTTCGCCTGCCTGACCGCGGCCAGGGTATCGCGCCGGTAGGGCTGGAACGTCATCGCCAGCAGGCAGTCGCGTTCGTCCATGCGGATGATATCGTCCGTCGGCAGGCTGCCGTGACGCGGCGACAGGATGAAATGATCGAAGCCCATGCGCGCGACATACCAGAAGTTGTAGGCGAGCGGGTAGGCGAGTCCGAGACCGAGTACGTAAACCCGCCGCGCCTTCAGCATCCACTCGACCGCGCGCTCGAGATCCTTGATCGATTGCTGCGCGAACATTTTCTCGGTGTTGTCGAGGCAGGCCTCGGCCATGCTGCCGAACACCGCGGTGCTGCCCCCCTTGCGATCCATTTCCTGCAGCCAGCGCACGCGATCCGGCGACGAGCCGACGCCGCCGCGAACGAAATCGCGAAACCGTTCGCGCATGGCTTCGTAGCCATCGAAACCGAGGTGGCGTGCGAGGCGTACGAAACTGTTCGGATGTACGTCGGCATCCTGGGCCAGCGTACGCATCGACTGCAGGCCCACTTCGTGCGGGTGGTCGATGATGTAGCGTGCGCACAGCTGCAGCTGCCCGGGCAGTTCTTCGAACTCGGCGAGCAGACGCTCGAGTACTTCCTCCTGGGAGTGGGGCAGACCCGCCGCCATCACTTTGAGTTCCTGCTGCATTTGTGACAATTGTGCACTTGCTTTGAAGAATGATACAAGTGTATCATCGCTTTATCTTTAAACGCAACCTGCTTTTGCGGAGTCGACTCGATGCAATCGAAGGCGAAAATCGTCATCATCGGCGGCGGCGTCATGGGCTGTTCGCTGGCCTACCATTTGTGCAAGGAAGGCGAAACCGACGTCGTGCTGCTGGAAAAGGGGGAGCTGACCAGCGGATCGACCTGGCACGCGGCCGGACAGATCACCCATTCGGTCAGCCATTACAGCCTCGCCAGGATGGCCGCCTATGGCACCGATCTCTACCCGCGTCTCGAGGACGAAACCGGGCAATCCTGCACCTGGCACGGTAGCGGCAGCCTGCGCATCGCCTATACCCGGGACGAGGTCGACTGGATCAGGTATACGCTGTCGGTCGGCAAGGGCCTCGGCCACGAGATGGAGATCGTCGGCCCCGAGCGCATCGCGGAACTGCATCCTTTCTATAACCTCGAGGGCGTCAGGGCCGCGCTATATACCCCGCACGACGGCCATGTCGATCCCGCCGGGGTCGCGTTCGCGATGGCTAAAGGGGCGCGCATGATGGGCGGCACGGTGATCCGGCAGAATCGCGTTACCGGAATTACGCGAAGCGGAGACCGCTTCGTGGTGCATACCGAGCAGGGAGACATCGAGGCGGAGCGAGTGGTCAACGCCGGCGGCACCTACGCGCGCCAGGTCGGCGCGTGGGTCGGGCTCGAGCTGCCGATCGCGAACATGCTGCATCACTACCTGATTACCGATACCGTGCCCGAATTCGAGGCGCTGGAGAGGGAGCTGCCGGTGATCCGCGATGATTCGCAGGTGTCCGGTTATATCCGTATGGAGCAAAAATCCGGTCTGATCGGAATCTATGAAAAAGCAAACGCGGCCTCGGTGTGGGACGACGGCACACCGTGGGAATCGGAAAACGAACTGTTCGAACCCGATTACGATCGCATCATGCCGTGGCTCGAAAACGCGCTCGAGCGCATGCCGATCCTGGCCGACAAGGGCATCAAGAGCGTGGTACATGGCGCCATTACGCATCCGCCGGACGGCAACATGCTGCTGGGCCCGTCGGGCGTCAAAAACTTCTGGCTTTGCTGCGGTTCGCAGGTTGGCATCGCCTGGGGCCCGGGCGCCGGTAAATACCTGGCGCAGTGGATGGTTCGTGGGGCCGCAGACGTATCGATGCGTAGCTTCGACCCACGCCGCTTCGGCGCGCGCATAGACGACGACTATCGCATCAACAAGGCGAAGGAAGATTACCTGCTGCGTCACGAGATTCCGTATCCGCATCTCGATCGCCCGGCCTTGCGCCCATCGCACTCGAAGCTGTCGGCGCTGTACGAAACGCTGAAAAGCAGGGGTGCGGTCTATGAAGATGTCTACGGCTGGGAGCGGCCCTACTGGTACGCGGTCGGTGGTGTCGAGCAAAAGCATATCGAGAGTTTCCGCCGCAGCCCGCTGTTCGACATCGTCGGCAACGAGGTGCGCGGCATGCGCGCCCACGCCGGTATCGCCGATCTGACCGCCTTTGCCAAGGTCGAGGTTTCCGGCGCCGATGCCGGGTTGTTCCTCGACCGCGTGCAATCGAATAACTTGCCGCAAAAAATCGGCAGCGTAAGCCTGACCTACCTGATGATGGAAAATGGCCGCATCGAGGGCGAGGCGACCCTCGTCAAGCTTGCCGATAACCACTACTACATGGTTTACGCGGCTGTGCGCGAAGCGGCGCTGCTGAACTGGATGCGGCAACAAGCGCGCGCCGGCGAAGACGTCGAATTCAAAAATGTCTCCGAGGCCTATGGCGTCATCATGCTGGCGGGTCCCGCGTCTCGCAGAATCCTGGCCGCGTGCACCGATGTGGCGCTCGATAACGCGAGTTTTCGCTGGTTGTCGATGCAACATTTGACCGTCGCCGGCACCGACGAGGTGCGCGCGTTGCGGGTAACCTACACCGGCGAACTCGGTTGGGAACTGCACGTACCGATGGATGGCATGCTCGATGTCTACGGCGCGCTGCTGTCTACCCCGCACAGCGCCGGGCTGGTGCATGTCGGTTCGGCGACACTTAACTCGGTGCGCATGGAAAAGGCCTATCGATCGGGATCGGAAATCACCAACGAGGTCACGCTTAGCGAAGCCGACGTGACGCGCTTTGCTCGCGCTGGCGGGTTCCAGGGCGCCACGGCATCGCTACGACCGGCCACTCGCTGGGTGCTCGCCTACCTGCAGCTCGAAGAAGCAACCGCCGATTCCGTTAGCTGCGACCCGCTCGGCTCGGAATCGGTCTGGCACCAGGGCAGGCCGGTCGGCCAGATTTCTTCGGGCGGCTATGGTTACGATCGGGGCAGGTATCTGGCCTTCGCCTACATCAAACCCGGGCTGAACCGGGTCGGCAACGAGTTCGACGTCATGGTCATGGGCGAGCCGCGGCGCGCGGTAATCGTCGCCCAATGCGTGTATGATCCCGGGAATCTTCTGCCACGAAGCGAAGACTAAAAGTAGTCCCCCAGGCTGACCTGGGCGGGTACCGCAAATACAGAAGTCATCCCCGCGCGGCGGGGATCCTGCAATAGCCCCGCGATTAATCCCCGCGGGATTTTTTCAGGACCCCCTGAGAATTGCCGCGCAATTTCCGGGATGACGGGAGCAATCGAGGAGTAAAGATGGACAACGATTTGTTTGAAAAAGGCCTGGCGCAGCGCAAGGCGACGCTCGGCGCCGCGTATGTCGAAAAAAACCTGGCCGCTGCGGACGAATTCACGCGCCCGTTCCAGGAAGCCATGACGGCCTGGTGCTGGGGATTCGGCTGGGGCGACGAAGCCATCGATGCAAAAACGCGCTCGATGATGAACCTCGCGATGATCGGGGCGCTCGGCAAGATGCACGAATGGGAGATCCATTGTCGCGGGGCGCTCAACAATGGCGTCAGCAAGGAAGAAATCCGCGCGATCATTCACGTCGTCGGAATTTACTGCGGCGTGCCGCAATCGCTGGAATGCTTCCGCGTCGCGCGCAAAGTGCTGGAAGAAGCGGGCGAGCTATAACAGGGTTTTTCGCATCGCGCGAACCAGTGACTCTGACCCCAGTTCTTCGAGCCTGTCGATGACGCCCTGTTGGTCTGCGACCGACCGATTCTGGCTGAGCTTGTACTTGCACAGGATTTCGTCGATCGAGATTTCGACACCGACGATCGCCGTCAGCATGGCGTCACGGTATTGCGGTTCCCACGGGTTCTCGAAAGCCGATTCGTAGCGAGCGCTCAGAGCCTCGACCAGCGTCGCCAGTTCGCTCGCCCCGTCGAAAACGCGGCAGCCGCCGTAGACGTGCACTGCCTGGTAGTTCCAGGTCGGCACACCGGGGCTCTGGTACCAGCTCGGCGATACATAATCGTGCGGGCCCTGGAAAGTCACCAGCAACTGCTGCCCTTCGAGCTGGCGCCATTGCGGATTCTGGCGAGCCAGGTGGCAATGCAGGTGTTTCCGATCGGTCGAAATCAGGAAGGGCAGATGCGAGACCACGAAGCGATCGTCGTGTTTCGAAACCAGCTGGCCGAAGGCGTTGGCGTCGAGAAACGAGAAAATCTCTTCCGCCTCGGAGATTTTGAAATGATCTGGCAGGTACATGGGCTTCGCCTTTTCCGGGCGCCTGGTCGGGGGTCGTCGCGCGGCGCATTGAGTCTGGATTGGTGTGTATGATGCCTCGATTTTATTCGTTTTACTTGCCTTAATCACGGGGTTAAATTAACGCGCATGAAAATAGACCGCATCAGCGTGTGGCAGCTCGACCTGCCGCTGCACAAGCCCTACTGGCTGTCGGGTGGACGGCTGAAGTTCGAGCAGCTCGATTCGACGATCCTGCGCATCGATACCGACGAGGGCATCTCTGGCTGGGGCGAAGGCTGTCCCTGGGGCGTGACCTACCTGCCGGCCTTCGGCAAGGGCATCCGCGCCGGCATCGACGAACTCGCGCCGCTGCTATTGGGCAAGGATCCGCGGCAACTCGACGCGATCAATCGCGTCATGGATCTCGCCCTGCCGGGGCATCCCTACGTCAAGTCGGCGCTCGACATCGCCTGCTGGGATATTGCGGGTCAGTCCGCGGGATTGCCGGTCTGCGAAATGCTCGGCGCGCGCGAGCCCGACCCGGTGCCGATCGCGTCCAGCGTATCGACCGGCTCGCCGCGGCAAATGCTCGACGAAGTGCAGCGTTTCCGCGACCTGGGTTACCGCGTGCACTCGTGCAAGGTCGGCGCCGACGTGCGCACGGATATCGAGCGTATCAACCTGCTCGGCGCGAACGAGCGTGATGGCGAAATCATGTTTTACGACGCCAACCGCGCCTGGCTGCCGCGCGAGGCGATCACCGTGATGAATGCGATCGACGGCGTTACCTCCTGGTTCGAGCAGCCCTGCGAAACCCTCGACGAAATCGCCCGGGTGCGCAGGCAGACCGCTTACCCTGTCGGCGTCGACGAGGGATTGCATACGATGGACGACCTGATTCGTATCCAGCGCGACGGCATCGCCGAAATCGTCAACATCAAGATCAACCGCGTCGGCGGCCTCACCAGGGCGCGACGCCTGCGGGACTTTTGCCTCGCCACCGGCATCGCGATGCTGATCATGGATACCGGCGGCACCGTGGTATCCGACACCGCGGTTGCGCATTTCGCGCAGGCGATTCCGGCGCCTTCCTGCCTCGGTGCCTGGTCTTGCCAGGAAATGGTCAGCGTCGATCCCGCGCCGGGCCGGGGCGTACGCAACGTCGACGGCTGCTTCAGCGCGCCGGACTTGCCGGGGCTCGGCGTCGAACCGGATCTTGGGCTGCTGGGCGAACCGTTCGCGACTTACACGCGGGGCGCATCTCCGGGCTGACCGACCGGATACATTACGCATCCGGTCCGTACCGAACGATGGCAGGCTCAGGCGGGCTGGTTCTTCTTTTCGAACATGCGCCGGCGACGTTTCTTGATCGCCAGGTCGCCCGCGGCGGTGCCGTCGTGGAAGCTGCCAAAAACCTTGTCCCACGGCGTTTCGTAAGAGCCGTAATTGCAGTCGAAATAACGATGATGCAACTGGTGCATGAAGTCGCCCAGCTGCAGCCTGAAATATCGGGTCAGCCTGACTTCGTGGTAGCCGCAATGCGAGGTCGGTCCGGCCACGGTATGCAGCATGGCATTGAAGATCACGTGAATGGGGTGGCTCGCGACGACGAAATAAATCGCGAGGTCCGAATACAGAAACAGGTGCTCGACCGGATGCATCGCGTGCCCCGACCACGGCCCCGTATTGATGTTCTTGTGGTGCCAGGAATGAAACCAGCGGTACAGGGGCTCGACGTGACCGACCCGATGGTACCAGTAGAAATGAAAACCGCTCCAGATCGGTATGATCAGCATCAGCCCGATAAACCAGGCGGGATTATCCCCGAAGGTGATCATCGTCGCGTGACCGTTGGCGTAGGCCCACAGCAGCAGGCATTCCCACAGGGTGCCGATCGGCACCGAGCCGACCAGCGTCCAGAACATGTTGTCCCACACCTGGTTGCCGAAGTGAAAAACCTTGGAATTGCGGGCGAGCGGGCGCGCGTCGTAACGTTGTTCGTCATTCTGATTGCGAAAGGTGAACAGCAACAGGTGCAGCCCGCCCGCGACCACCAGAACGATGACCAGGTTGCGCAGACCGATTTCGAGCATCCAGTCGAGCTCGAAGCTGCGGGCGCGTTCCAGCGTGGGGGTAAACCAGGTCCAGGCCGCGATCGCGAGCAACAACAGCAGGAAACGCTGGTTGAACGGCCGCCAGACGTTGAACAGGTATACGATGCTGTCACGCAGGCTGAATGGCAGCTCGAAATAGGGCGCCTGCCGCAGCGGCAACTCCGGGCTAAAGTGCCAGGCGCGGCGCGAACCGTGCCGTTTCGCGGGCGCCTCTGCCTGGTCGGCAGGGATTGAAGCATTGGTCATCTGGCTGATCTCAGCGGCAATTTCGCGGGATTGAAGCAGGGTTAGCGTTAATTAACAACCTGTGTTTTACTACGCTTTGATTAAGTAAAACTTAACCTGAATTCGCCAGCGGGGTTTCATTATGCGGCGCATTATCCCGTCTCTCAATTGGTTGAGAGTATTCGAAGCGGCGGCACGCAGCGAGAATTTCGCGCGTGCCGCCGAACAGCTCAACATGAGCACCTCGGCGGTTAGCCAGCAGGTGAAGGCGCTGGAATCGCATTTCGGCGCCGAATTGTTCAAGCGTGGACCGCGCCACGTCGAACTGACCGATGCCGGCCACGCTTTCCTGCCTGCCGTGCAGCAATCACTGAACCAGGTCGAGGAAGCCGCGAGTTCGTTGTTCGGACGGGGGAAGGACAATACGCTGATGCTGCTGTCCGACCTGATTTTCACCAGCGCCTGGCTGACGCCGCGCCTGCCCGATTTTGCGGCCCGGCATCCGGGTGTGCAGATGCATATCAGCGGCGCCTTCCACGATCTCGACTACCAGCGCCCCGGTTTCGAATTGAGAATCCTGTTCGGCCCGGTGCACCGGAGCTGGGCCCAGTGCGACCGGCTCTTCGACGAAACAATATACCCGGTTGCGCGCCCGGATATCGCGGACTCGATCGAATCACCCGGGGATTTCCTGAAACAGCGCCTGATCCAGATCTCGAGCCACCGGGTCAACTGGAACCACGTGTTGCGGGCCCAGGGGATCGAAACCATCCCGAATCGACAGCTTTGTTTCACCGAGTCGACGCAGATCGCGCTGCCGATGGCCGCCTGCGGTTACGGCATTGCGCTGGCGCGCGCGCCAACCACGAACTACCTGGTCGAGCGACTCGGATTAAAGCCCTGCGCTACCAGTCCGGGTATCGACGGCAGCGAGGCCTACTACCTGGTTTATCAGAACACCGAGAGTCTGTCGGCTGCGGCGCGGCGCTTTCGTGGCTGGTTGCTGGAGCAGGCGAGGGCCGCGGATCGATTGCCGGCTTGACGCCGATACCCTGCTAGACCGATTGCCAGACGCGATAGAGTTTCGGGTCCGCGAGGATGTCGCGCAGCGCGTCGTGCAGGATGGTCGCCCAGCGCTCGGCGCCCTCCTCGGTGTTGACCAGGTCCTGGCGTATCTCGATCGAGACGTGGGGCAGTCCAGCCGCTTCGGCATGATGGTCGACCGTGTAGTCGGCGGGGTGCCTGCCGGAGTAAGGCTCGTTGTCGCCGATGTTGTAGCCCTCGGGATGGGTGCGCAGGTTCTCCATCAACCGCAGCGGAATTCGCGGATCCTTGTCCCACAGGATGCCGGCGTGCCAGGGCCGCGCTAATCCCGCCATCTGCGGCGTGAAACTGTGGATAGCGATAAAGGCAGGCACGATGTCGCGTTCCCTGAAGCGATGCAGCATCGTATCGATGGCTTTTCGATAAGGCGTGTAAAAGCAGTGGATGCGCTCGTTGCGCCGCGCCTCGGACAGATTCTGGTTACCCGGGATAACGGTGTTGTCGCTGATCTCCGGCATCAGGCTGGCATCCTCGAGGCTGCGATTCAGATCGACGACCAGGCGCGAATAGCCCGCCAGCACGGCGGGTGCATCTAGGTGCTCGGACAGGTGACGGACCAGTTTTCGAGTGCCGATGTCGTAAGCGATATGCTGTGTGAGCGTGCTTGCGTCGAGGCCCAGATTGTGCAGCGATTTCGGTATTACGTTACTCGCATGATCGCCGACCAGCAGCACGCTGGCCTCGCCACTGTCGTTGATAATCGTATAGGGAGGGGGGTCGTCTGGTCCGATCACTGCGGCGTCACTGGATGTCATTCTGGCAAAAAATCTTTGTACTTTCGTAACAAATTGTGTACGAACGTGAAGCATAAAGGCTCGATCTGCAATGGTCCAGTAAACAGCGCGAACCATTGTTCTGATCTAGCCCGCGCTCGTTTAGCCATCGCGGTTATGGGCTCGTATTCCTGGCCTGACCGACGACGGGTCGAGAGTATTTTTGAAAATCCTATATTGCCTGGCGCGCGGCGGCAGGATAGTTTCAGCGGGCTAGTTTGTCGAATGCGGGCGCTGACAACTCTCATGCCAGCTGCATTCTTCGGCCAGGACCGGAGACTCGGTAGACGTAAAAAAACCGGCGCGATGCCGTCCTGGGTATCGGTAGTCCGTCGAGGTTAATACGAGTGATAGTTGCTATCCCAACCCGTTAATATACGCTTTGGATTTCTGGTTGTCCAAAGATAGAAACAGAAAATGAATCAAAGTTGATATGGGTCTCATTCAGGAGTAGCCAGTAAAGATTTTTATTTACTTCTATGGAACCTTTAGCTATAAATTAACACAAGAGCATTAGCTCTTATGAGACTTGGCCGAAGCTGAAAATTAAAACAATTTTTAGCGTTCTCGCCAGGTCTCTTTTAATATTGCATCGACGCATTGCAGTAAAAAAGTGGTTATTCGGCTGTGGGCCGGGGTATTCGAGTTATGGCCCGATTATGCTATGCGGGTCCTGGTGGCGCCACATCGCCTACATTCGTCCTTTTCGACAGCATCGGCACCAAATTCAAAGGTTACGTTAACCACACGATAATCATGAAATCCTAGCCAGCAAAGGATTCGGCCCAGTAGCGGTGGTAGCTTTACCATATGAATCGACCCGCTTTCGTTTATCAATACCCCATTCTACAGGCAGGATATAATTATCGCTGCTGCTTCGTCGAGTTGGGGCATCTGATTTGTCGCAAGCTAATCCACGGTGAACCCGGCCAGACGGCGTTCTTCGGCCAGCAGCGGCCGCGCGTTATGGGCATATTTATTACTCCCGATAAGACCTGAATGCCTCTTATCGGGAGCAAAATCGACGCACTGAAGAACTAGCTATTTGAAGGCGGCGTCTATTTCGGTTTTGTATGCATCCAGGCTATATTGATTTCCATACAGGATCGTACTCCAGTGCCTCGTCAGACCAGCCTGGTGCACGGCTTCACGTATCTCTTCCTGACTTGCACCGGCTGTCCTGGCCGCCTTTATGTGATAATAAACGCAATATTCACACGGTATTTGTGCCGCAACCGCCAGACCGATAAGCTCACGGACTTTCGATGGAAGCGCGGTATTTTCATTTAAATCTGTGCTCTTCATCATTGCCCACCCGGCCGCTCTCGCGCTTTCTGGATACAACTGTAATTCTGTCGGTACACCACCAAGCATTTCTTTCATTTCGGCTATTGCTGCCTCGGATGAGGTGGTGTCTGCAGCCCTGGCATAACTGGACGCAAGAATTGTTCCGCATACAACTAATATCGCCATTATGCCAATGGGTTGTTGCAAATGTTTCGAGGTATTTTTGGTGCTCATGATTAATTCCTCCTATTACCTGCGTATCGTTGTTTCTTGACTAGGACACGCCTGCCGTAAATTCCTTGAGTTTCAAGTCGGCAACATGACAGTTCTATTTTTGCTTCGGCGATCGCTGCAAGATACAGCTCAAACAAGGGTGACCGTCATCCCTGAGGTTGAGGAACGCTTCTTAGAATGAACGCTTGCAATTACTATACACCCGAAAACCAGGGTATATAAAATCGACATTCCTTATAATTATCGGATAGATATTAAATAAGCCTATATCGAGTCTTACCAAGACGGGAAGTCTGTTCCGGGACAACCCCAGCCGCAGAATCGTTAGGCCGAGGGCTTTTTTTCTCCCGCGTCGACGCTGAACAGCCCCTTACCGGTGACGACCTCCGCCGATAATGGCTCCCGCGTAAAAGCCTAAATCCGATTACCAGCTTCCCGTGGCACTAAAATCCTGATTAGCAACAGAATGTCGATTGATCCAAATCAACGCGGCAGTAAAGGTATATATTTAAGATAAATCGGTGATATTTTCTGCATTGGATTATTTTCGAATTTCGGTGTCTGGTCTGGCTGGATGCTCGAAATTGGAAGGTTTCAATACTGGTTAGGTCGAGAAGCAGGGATGACAAGAATCACGCCATTTGCCTGGAGGTTGGGCATCGCATGTGTTTCATTTATAATGGCGATTGTGGTGTATTGCTGCGCGCGAATCTATCCCCCGGAAATCCTGGAGCCATTTCAGGCAGTTAATACCGATCTCGCGACGCATTCAGCAATTCTTGGCAGCGCACCTTCATTTTTCTATACGCTGGCCCTGGGTTTGGCAATTGGTGCCTGTGCATCAAGTATTTCTGGAGCGAGGCTTCATTGCCTTATCTGGATCGGGTTAGCGCTATTTCTGGAATTGTCTCAGCACTCGATCTTTGCTGAATCCTTCTCAAGCTGGCTAATAACAAATCTGGTGGAGCCTATCTGGTTGATTTTTGTACCTTACTGGACCCGTGGTGTATTTGATCCCCTTGATCTGCTTGCCACCCTTGTCGGTGGAATTATCGCCCTAACCCTGCTGACCCATCTCCCGAAGGAGAATAGCGATGAAAACATCTCCTAATAAGTCGCTTCGTGGAATATTTTTAGGAATCGTGTACCTGGTGGGGATTCTTGGCATCGTGGCAAGTGGTGGCGGTGGTGGTTCTGCCAGCATTAGCTATGCTGGTAATACCGATCCAGCCGTTATTAGCAGAACCAATGCTGCCCGACTGGTTGGAAATATCTTCATCGGACGAACTATTGTCGGGTCAGGCTCCGGTGGCGCAGCCAGGATTGATACCTCGATAGATACGTCCTCCCGGGGCATTGGGCTTGCGCAGATTCCAGGCCGGCTGACCCGGAAGCTACGCAACGCGATGCAATCTTCCCCCGATTTTGTTTCGAGATCGACTACGGTGCGGGCGCGGACCGACGTGGACGAAACAGAACCATGCGACAACAATGATGGCTCGATACGTATCACTGGATTTATCGAGGATAACGGCACCGGAACACTGACACTTGATTTCATAAATTGCCGCGACGGTAACGAAATCCTGGATGGTAAAATAACAGTTCGGGTTAATGCCTTCGACTTTGGTTTTTTTCTTCCTACTGATGCCGTTTACAGCTTTACAGTATTAAGCCTTTCGAGTTCGACTTATAGCGCGAGCATCGACGGATCGGTTCACTCACAAATATCGCTAAGCACCCAGACCGAGCAGCTGACTGTAGACAGGCTTGTTGCCCGGAATAATGCTACCGGCGAGATGATAATGATCGCAAATCAGGTTAGCGTTGTCGTTTTCGATTCTATTTTTGCACCATCGTCCCTCTCTGAAACCATTACCGGACGCATTTACGATTCGACACACGGATACGTCGATTTCGCCACTATCGCTCCTATTATTTTCAGCAGCATCACGCAGGATTATCCCGATGGTGGCCAGGTATTGCTAACCGGAAGTCTAAATTCTGCAATCCGGGTTATTGTAATATCAGATACACACAGCTTGCTGGACCTTGACCTGGATGGTGATTCTGCCTTCGAGATTGCAGTCACCTTAAGCTGGACCGAACTCGAGACAGAGCCGGACCTCGCCGATTCAGACGGCGACGGTATGCACGATAGCTGGGAACAAGCTAACGGGCTCGGTCCGAACGATCCAGGCGATGCGGGTGGTGACCTGGATGGCGACAGCTTCACCAATCTCGAAGAATACAGGTACGGATCAAATCCCAACAATGCCGGCTCGACGCCGGCGGCGGCGGACCTGTCGATAACCAAGACGACCACAATGTCGGCCGTTGGTGTAGGGGAAAACTTTACCTACACCGTGACCGTCAACCATGGTGGCGGCGTAACCGCAACTGGCGTGGTCGTGACCGATGTATTACCGGTCAGCATGACATTGCTGTCAGCAACATCGAGCCAGGGCAACTGTACGCAAGGCGCAACCGTTACCTGTAATCTCGGGTCCTTGCAGCAGTTTCAGTCCACCGCAATCACGATCGAAGTGACACCAACCCAGCAGGGCACTTTCGTCAATACAGCGAATGTCGCTAGCCTAACGCCCGATGCAATTACGGCTAATAATAGTGCCAATGCGAGCATGTCGGTTGGTACTCCGGCAACGGGTATTCAGTCGCTGATCGATGGCGCCAGCAATGGTGACACCGTCATGGTTGCGCCAGGCACCTATATCGGCACGATCGATTTCAAGGGCAAGGCGATAACGCTAGTCAGCATGAACGGGCCGCTGCTAACCGTGCTCGATGGCGGTGGTGCCAACAGCCCGGTTGTTAACTTCTCGAGTGGCGAGGGTAATAACTCGGTTCTGGATGGTTTTACCATTCAAAACGGCGGGGACAGGGGTATTAACGTGAGTTCCGCATCGCCTATCATCCAGAACAATATCATCGCCCAAAACACGGCCTGCGCCGGTGCGGGCATCGAGCTGGGATTTAGCTCTGCCGTTGTGCGGCAAAATATCATCCGCAACAATTTCAAGAGCGGGTGTTCCGGGGGCACCGGCGGAGGTGGCATTTTAATCCGCGGAGCCGGCTCGGCTATGGTCGTCGGTAACCAGATTACGAGCAACAGCTCGTCCGACGGCGGAGGCATTTCAATGTTTGCCGCCGGTACGCCCACGATTCAGGGCAACACGATCAATGGCAATTCGGGAGGTGCGATTTCCATGGTCAATACTTCCGATGCGTTTATCGTCAACAATGTAATAGCCAACAACACTGACGGCGATTGTGGTGGCATCGACTGGCTGGTGCCGTCCGGCGCCAACGGCCCGCGCGTCATCAACAATACCTTTTTCGACAACGACGGTAACAATGCGTCTGCCATTTGCGCCGATGGCTTCGATATTCAGGCTGAGATCATTAATAACACCATCGTGGCGAAGTCGGGGCAGACCGCTATTTTCTGCGGTAATTTCAATGATTTGAATCCGCCAGTAATCATGTTCAATAACGTGTTGGCCCCGTCGGGCATATCGTATGGCGGTATCTGCACCGATCAGACTGGTCTCAATGGCAATATTTCCGCCGATCCGCTTTTTGTCGACTCGGCCAACGAGGATTTCCGACTCGGTATGGCGTCGCCGTCAATCGACGCTGGCGACAAATCGGTGATCGGTTTGCCGTCGACGGATATACTTGGCAACGCACGGATCATCGACGGTGATTCGAACGGAACCGCAGACATTGACTTGGGCGCGCACGAATACACCCCGTGAAATAATGCTCGTGGTTGATGCGGGTTAAAAGGTCAATGCGCTTTGCAGGCTAAACCCGTAATTTGTCTCAGGATGATGAAATCATGTTCCATTCACTATCGATAAGATTGGTGCGCGGACATTTCAGGGCCAGGCTGCGGTTTCGTTTTTTCTAGCTAGCGGCCCGGGCTCGGTCGAATCGTCAAAAATAATCTCAGTTGCAGTCGCGGCGAAAATAATAAGCGGCATCTATTTGATACCAACCCTCAGTATAGATTTAACACAGATCGACAGGTTTGACCTTAGACAGCAAATTACCCTTATTTTCTGGCCCCCCAATAACTATCTGCGAGTATCTTCAAGCAATCCGTAGCCACAATTTTAGAGTGACCGTAATGGGCTCAGGCTGTGTGATACTATTTTCGAAATTCCAACGTGGTTCTTCGTGACTTCCTCACAAACCTATTCGCCATATGTGGATAACGCAGGTCAATTCTAATCTGAAGA
>Ga0224512_10000320_pt1 | contig 51458 bp, 40 predicted proteins | sample SF_May12_sed_USG_4_FD_169103 | JGI IMG/M metagenome (GOLD analysis project Ga0224512, IMG submission 169103) | Sediment microbial communities from San Francisco Bay, California, United States - SF_May12_sed_USGS_13 | ecosystem: Environmental > Aquatic > Marine > Sediment | place: USA...
CAGCAGCAGGAAGCGGTCGGAGGCCGGGAGCCGCGCCAGGAGTCGCGCCGCGTCGAGCCGCGCGTCGGCACCGCTCGGCGGCGCCGCGACGTCGCCGGGCAGCTCCGTCTCCGGCGTGAGCCGGCGCAGGCGCATGTAACAGGCGTTGAGGCACACGCGCGTCAGCCAGTGCTCGAAGGGCGCCTCGGAGCGGTAGGTTTCGAGCTTGCGCCAGGCCGCGAGGAACGTCTCCTGGGCGGCCTCCTCGACGTCCTCGGGGCGGCGGAAGAACCTCCCGGCCAGCTTGAAGACCCGTTGCTGGTGGCGCTCGACGAGCGTCCCGAAGGCGTCGCGGTCGCCCTTGCGCGCCGCCTCGACGAGCGGGGCGTCCCGGTCGGGGAGGGCGTCGGCGACCAGGTCGGGCATGGATAGAGTCAGGCCGTCCATCTCTCTGCTGCGGGGGTTCCGGGCGCCTCCACCTGCCCTCCAATTCCATAGATGCGTCGCGTCGCGCGGGGGTTACACCCGGTCGGCGGCCGGCCGGTGCGCCGCCGCCAGCATACCCGAGCCGAGTAACCGATTGGCCGGTCGGCGCATCTTCCCGGATGAGAGCCTGGCGAGACGATCCGCGACGGAACGACGCCCGGGAACGACAATCGACGAAAGGACGAGAGACCATGCGAAGGACGACGGCACTCTGGACGGGGCTGGCACTGGCCCTCGGAATCACGGCGGCGGCGAGCGCCGGCGACGGCCACGGCAGGCACGGGCGAGGCTTCTTCGGCGACCCCGCGAGGATGGAGGAGCACCACGCCGAGCGCTTCGAGCGCGTCGCGGCCTTCCTCGATCTGAGCGAGCAGCAGGTCGACCAGTGGCAGACCCTGCACGCGGGGCGGGTGGAGGCCATGCAGGCCCGCCACGAGGAGCTGGAGGCGCTGCACGAGCGGATCCGGGAGCTGGCGGAGGCGGCCGACCCCGACGCCGCCGCCGTGGGCGAGCTCGTCATCGAGGCGCACCGCAAGATGGCCGCGGCGCGGGCGGAGGGCGAGGCCCTGCACGCGGAGGCCCTGGCGCTCCTCACGCCCGAGCAGCGGGAGCGCTTCGAGGCGATGCAGCACCTGCGCGGAGGGCCGCGCGGCGACGGACCGTGGGGACACGGCCGGCACCTGCGTCATCACGGCGCGCCACGGCCCGAGTGACGGGGGCGCCCTGCCGCGCCAGCCGCGGCGCCGCCAGCCACGAGCCGCGATCGGTGGAGTCGCCGATCGCGGTTTCTCTATGATGGCGCCGTGCTGCGGGTCCGCCCAGACTTCGACGCGACGCCGGACACCGGCCGTGCCGGTGCGCCGCGCTGCCCACCCGGGATCTACTGCCAGGCCTGCCGCCGATGAGCTCGCCGGCGAGCCTGGCCCCCGGCACGCGGGCGCGGGTCGAGGAGTACGTGCGGCCGCTCTACACCGAGCTCGACGGCGTCGACACGTTCGGCCGGGTGGCGCGGGTCGAGCGGCGGCTGGCCCGGCTGGCCGAGGGCGGCGGCCACGACGCGGAGCTGCTCGAGCTCATGGCCCTCTTCCACGGCGTCGTGCCCAGGCTTGGCAGCCTGGCGGGCGGCGGCCGCTGGCAGCTCTTCCTGCGCGGCCTGGGCGTGCCGCCGGTGCGGATCGCGCGGCTGCGCTCGGCGCTCGGCCGCTATGCGGAGGCGCCGCGGAGCCGGGAGGAAGAGCTGCTGCACGACGCCGTGCTGCTCGAGCGCACCGGCGTGCGGGCTGCCGTGGCGCGCCTGCTGGCCGCCGGCCGGCGCAAGGCGGCTCTCGATCGGGCGCTCGCGCAGCTCGACGCCGGTCCCGACCCCGAGCGCTTTCGCACGGCCGTCGGGCGGGAGCTCGCGACCGTCCGCCACGCCGCCGCCGCCGAGTGGATCGCCCGGCTGCGCGAGCTGGCGGCGCAGGAGGAGCCCTGAGAGCCGGGAGCGGTCCCGCCGCGGCCGGCCGGCCGGGGGCGTCGAGACGAGCGTAGGCCGCCCCGCCGCGGGGGCGTTCGAGCGATGGTATCGTCCTCGAGTTCCATGCAACCGGCACCGGCCAGCCCAAGTCTCCGCGCCGTCGAGGAGCGGCAGCTCGTCGCCCAGATGGCCCGCGGCGACGAGGGAGCGCTGGCCCGGCTCTACGAGCGCTACGCCTCGCTGCTGCTGGCGCTCGCGATCCGGGTCGTGGGCGACCCCGCCGAGGGCGAGGAGGTGGTGCAGGAGGCGTTCCTCCAGGCCTGGCGGCAGGCGGAGCGCTACGTGCCGGAGCGCTCCTCGGTGTCCACCTGGCTGGTCATGATGACGCGCAGCCGGGCGATCGACCGCATCCGCAGCCGCAACGTGAAGGAGCGGGCGCTGGCGGCGGCGCAGCGCGAGGAGACGCGGACCCATGAATCCCCCTCCGGGGCGCGCAACGTATTGCAGGGCGAGAGGTCGAAGCGGCTTCGTCGCGAGCTGGCCGAGCTGCCCGCGGAGCAGCGGCAGGTCCTCGAGCTTGCGTTTTTCTCCGGGCTGACCCAGCGCGAGATCGCGGCCGAGACCGGCATCCCCCTCGGCACGGTGAAGACGCGGACGCTCTTGGCGATGAAGAAACTGCGGAGCGCACTCGAGAAAGATCTGGGAGACCTGCTGTGAAGGCCGGCCGGGACGAGCTCGATTGGGCGCCCGACCTCGACGGGCCGGAGCGCGACCAGGTCGACGGCTGGAGCGGGCTCTCGGCCGCCGAGCGCGCCGACGTCGAGCGCCGGAATCTCGAGGTCTGCGGCCTGCTCCCCTGGGCTCTCGACCCGGTCGAGCCTTCGCCGCGCCTGGCCGCGGCGATCCTCGAGCGGGCCGCGGGATCGAAGGCGGCGGCCTTCCCGAGCGCGCCGCGCCGGCCGCGCTCCTGGCTGCTGCCGCTGGCGGCGGCGCTGGCGGTGGTGGCGATCGGGGTCGCCGCCAACCTGGCGCGCACCGCGCGCCAGCAGCGCCTCGAGCTGGCGGCCCTCGCCTCGCGGGTCGAGGAGCTGGCGCGGGACGCGGTCGAGTTCGAGGACGGGCTCGCCCGCGCGCTGCAGAACCTGCGGCTGGTGAGCAGCCGCGGGGTCGAGATCTGCCCGCTGCGTCCGGTGGCGGACGCCGCCGGCACGGACGAGCCCCACGGGCTGCTCTTCGTGGCCGCCGACCACCAGCACTGGTACGTCCGGGTGAGCGGCCTACCGACCGCGCCCGACCGCTTCTACCGCCTCTGGTTCGAGGGGCCGGACGGCACCCTGATCCCGGCCGGGAACCTCGCCGGCGACGAGCTCGAGCTCTCCTCGCCCACCATGCCGGAGGGCACCCGGGCCGCCTACGTCACCCTCGAGACCGAGCCCTCGCCCGCCGCCCCGAGCGGCGAGATCGTGCTCTCCGGGGCCGAAATGATCCGCCTGCTCTAGGTCTTCCTCTAGCCTCGCGGCGGCCGCGAGGGGCGCAGCTCGATGCGGCTCGGGAGCGCGCGCGCCGGGTAGCGCAGGAGGTCGAGGACGGCTCTCGCGACGTCTTCGGGCGCCAGCATCCAGTCCGTGCTGCTGCGCCGCGAGGGCGGCCGGAAGTCGGTGTCCACGCTGCCCGGCAGGATGGCCGTGACCCGGATGCCGTGATGGCGCAGGTCGAGCATGGCGGCCTCCGAGAGGCCGAGCAGGCCGAACTTGCTGGCGTTGTAGGCGGCGCCGCCGGCGATGGCGTTCTTGGCCGCCAGCGAGGCGATGTTGACGATCCAGCCGTCGCCCTGCTCGAGCATGACGCGGGAGACGGCGCGCAGCGCGTAGAAGGCGCCGTTCAAGTTGGTCTCGACGACCTCGCGCCAGGCGTCGCCGGCGAGCGAGTCGACCGGCCCGAAGCGGCCGAGGCCGGCGTTGTTGACGAGGCAGTCGATCCGCCCGGAGCGGGCCGCGACCTGCTCGACGAGGGAATTCACGGCGTCCTGCGAGCGTATGTCCACGGCGTGGCCGTGGACGCGGCCTTCGTGGGCCTCCTCGAGGGCCGCGAGGGTGCGCTCCACCGACTCCGGTGAGAGACTGCAGAAATGGACGACCCACCCCTCCGCGAGGAGTGCCTCGACGACGGCGCGCCCGATTCCCCGGCTACCGCCCGTGACCAGGGCGACGGATCCGCGGTCAGAGCTCATGGCGCGCTACTCTAGCAGCGAGGATGGGTGAATCCGCCGGAGCCGCCGTGCCGAATTCTCTCTAGAATACGTCCTCGGATACGCCGAGATAGGAGAAGAAATGCTGTTCGACCCCATGTACCTCATCTTCGTCGGTCCCGCGATGCTGCTGGCTCTGTGGGCCAGCTTCCGCACCAAGCAAGCCTTCAAGAAGTACTCCCAGGTGCGCACGATGCGCGGGCTGACCGGGGCGCAGGCCGCCGAGCTCCTGCTCGAGACAGCGGGCATCGACGACGTGAAGGTCGTGCCCACGGGCGGAGTGCTCTCCGACCACTACAACCCGGTCACCAAGACCCTGGCGCTGTCCGAGCCGGTCTTCGCCTCCAACTCCGTGGCCGCCGTGGGGGTGGCCTGCCACGAGGCCGGGCACGCGATCCAGCACGCCCAGCACTACGCGCCGCTGTGGGCGCGCTCGGCCCTGGTGCCGACCGCCAACATCGGCTCGAAGCTCGGCTACTGGGTGATGATCGCCGGCCTGTTCCTGCAATCGCCGAACACGATCCTCGTGGGCGCCGCGCTCTTCGCGTTGCTGCTCGTCTTCCAGATCGTCACCCTGCCCGTCGAGTTCGACGCTTCGAACCGGGCGAAGGCGCTGGCGTTCGAGAACGGCCTCGTCACGGCGCAGGAGCGCGAAGGCATGGCGAGCGTGCTCAACGCCGCGGCCCTGACCTACGTGGCGGCGGCGATCTCCACCCTGATGACGCTCCTCTACTTCCTGAGCCGGGCCCGCCGCTGAGCGGCCCCGGGGGTCTTCGGACAGGCTAGGAGCGCGACTGCGCCCAGTCGCGCAGCTCGTGGAAGCGGGCCCGCGGCGCGAGGGCCTCGGCCCAACCGGAGCAGAGGAAGGCGACGGGCCCCTTGAGCGCGGGGAGCGGATCGCTTCCCGGGGTGAGCGCCCGGGCGCTTTCCCGCAGCCATTCGAGCAGGCTCGCGAGGTCGGCGAAGCGCTCGCCGTCCACCGCCTTCTCGAGCTGCGGCACGATCTCGTTCTGGAAGACCAGCTTGCGGTCGAGGTCCACGATGTCGGGGAGCAAGAGCGCGGCCTCGCCGACCGCGAGCCCGATCCGCTCCAGGAGCTCGTTGTACACCCGCCGGGCGGTCCCGTCGGCCCGCTCGCGCACAGCCGCCAGGAGCTCCCGGCCGCGCAGGCCGGCGGCGGCGGCCGTGGGCAGCACCTCGCAGTAGAGCTTGAGCTTCGGCTCCGTGCCGGACGGCCGGACGGTCACGACGAGGGAGTCGGCGATGAACTGCACGACGTTGCGCGGCAGGCGCTCCGTCTCGCTGACGAACCGCCCGAACGGCCCGCTCTCGTCCCAGCAGTCGACGAACCGCGCGACCTCCTGGCCGCCGATCGTCGCCGGCGGCGCGGCGCGCAGGGACGCCATGATCGCGTCCCGCTTGCCCACACCGTCGGCGCCGCTCATCATGATCGAGCGGTTGACGCTGTCGAAGCCGCCGAGCTCCTCCAGGATCCCGACGTAGTAGTCGAGGAGGTTCCTGCCCTCGCTCTGCTGCATCTGGTGAAGGGCCGCCAGGTACATGCAGGCGGGGGTGCTGTCCTTGTCCCGGATCCCCGGCGCGACGAGCACGCCGTGGCTCTCCTCGGCCGCGAGGACGAGGTCGGCGGGCGAGAAGGGCAGGCCGCGGTAGCCGGCCCCCGATTCGAGCCGCTTGAGCACGTCGGCGATGTACTTGAAGCCCACGAGGAGGTCGTCGACGACGGCCGAGCCGCCGGCCTGCTCGACGATGCGGCCGAGGATCTTCGTCGTGACCAGCGTCTCGAGCACCAGGCCGCGGCGCCGGGGGCCGCGCGGGTCGAGCATCAGGAAGTAGCCCAGGACGGCGGCGATCTGATTGCCGTCGAAGTGGTACCAGGTGCCGTCCGCGAGCTTCACCTCGACGCCGACGCGGTCGGCGTCCGGATCGCTCGAGAGCACGATCGTCGAGCTCACCGAGTCCGCGAACGCCCGGGCCGGCTGCGTGGACTGCGGCACCTCGGGATTGGGGGCCTTGAAGGGGATGACCGTGAACCCGCCGTCGGGCCCCTCGTCGGGCGGCGTCAGCATCGGGAACCCCAGCTCGACGAGCACCTCGCCGACGGTGGTCAGCCCGGCGCCGCACAGCGGCGTGTAGACGACGGGGTGGGCGTTCGGGCGGTGCACGTCGGCGTAGAGCTGCCGGTAGGTGTCGAGGTAGCGCCGGTGGAGCTCGGCGGGGATCGGGCGCACGAGGCCGCGGTCGAGCGCCTCGGCGAACGAGGTCCGGCGGACCTCCGTCACCCGGCTCATCGCGTCGACGAGCACTTGGTCCGCCGGCGCGACGGGCTGGCTTCCCTGCTCGTCGTAGACCTTGACCCCGTTGTCGTCCGGCGGGTTGTGGGACGCGGAGAGGTTGATGCCGCCCTGCGCGTCGAGCTGGCGGATGAGGAAGGAGAGCTCCGGGGTGGTCAGGACGGCGTCCGCGCGCTCCGGCTGCTGGAAGAACGCCGTGATGCCGTTGCCGGCGTAGATCTCGCACGCCAGCCTGCCGAAGCTGCGCGACGAGGCGCCGAGCAGCGGATGCGGTCGCGGCCGCCCGGCGAGAAACCCGTACACGCCGGCGACGTCGTTGAAGACCCGCACGTCGTTGGCCACGATCACCGCGAGGCCCTCGGGGCGCTCGAAGTTGGCCAGCAGGTAGTCGCAATGCCCCTGGGCCGTCATCGCCACCGTCGTGGCGTTGATCCGGTTGGGGCCATAGCCCACCGGGCCGCGCCGGCCTCCCGTGCCGAACGGCAGGACCTGCCAGAAGGCGTCGAAGAGGAGTCCCAGAAGGTCTTCCCGGAAGTGCAGGGAGAGGACGTCGACGTCGACGAGCGGCACCTCGCCGCCGGCCCAGCGCCGCAGGTTGTGCGCGGCCTGGGCCCCCTGCGGGCCGTAGGTTGCCGCGAGGCGGCTCGCGACCGTCTCGAGATCGAGGGATTCTGGCATGGCGTCTCCTGTCAGGGTTGCGTTCGGGTCTCCGGCCGGCATGCCGGGATTCGGCGCCGGGTCATCCGGGGTGTCGCGCGAGCTCGCGGACGAGGGTGGCGAGGGTCTCGGAGGCGGCCGGCGACAGGAAGTCGGCCACTGCCGCCAGGGACCGCAGGGTGGGACCGTCGGGCAGCAGCCGCGGTCGCGCCGCCACCGGGCCGCCCGCTCCCACCCAGGCGAGGAGCGCGCCTTGCACCGCCGCCAGGTCGGCGAAATGGCCCGCGGGGAGGGGCCGGCCGCCGGCGACGATCTCGGACAGCGGATGCTCGTCCGCGTAGCGCCCCTGCACCACCCGGAACGCGGCCACGCCGCGCGGGCAGGCCGCGAGCAGGGGCTCCAGGTCCTTGTGGTAGCGATCGCCGACCGCCGCGAGCCGCGGTCTGGGCGCCGCGCTCCACTGGCCGGGAGTCAGGAAGAGAGGCCCTTCGACGGCGGCGGCGAGGCCGTGCGGGCCGGCCGCCACGAGGGCGTGGACGAGCCTGGCGTAGAACCACGGCGTCTTGACGAGGTAGCGGCTGAGCAGGTCGTAGGCCGCGGGCACGGGCTCCGCGACGGTCGTCTGGAGCCGCGAGTGCCGGAACAGCTCCGCGGCGAGAGAGCGCACGCCGAGGGTTCGATCCGTCACGACGACCGCGGTCGCGAGATCCTCGAGGCCCAGGTGCTCGATCTTGGCGCGCTGGATCCGGGTGCTGCCCTCCGTCACGATCACCGCGGCGACGCCCTCGCCGGCGAGGGTCTCGAGGAGCCGGCGGGCGCCGGCGACGAGCGTGGCGTTGGCCGCGAGGTGGACGTCGAAGGCGGCGAGCTGCTCCGCGAAGGGAGCGCCCGCGGCGCTCGCGAGCCGCAAGGCCTCGCTCGCCATCTCGCCGCCGTCCGGGCTCGCGGCCAGCGATCGGGCGAGGGCGTCGAAGCCGCGCCGCGCCTCGAACGGAGAGGCGGTCGGCACGCGAGCCGCCCGGGCTCGCAGGTCCTCCAGGACGCGAACGGCGCGCGCTCGCGACTCCGGAGCGTCGAGCATCCGTGCCCAGGCCCAGATCGCGGGCGCGTTCCACTCCCGCCGCAGGTCCGGGAAGCCGAGCTCCTGCAGGACGAGCGTCGCCGGAGGCGCGAGGTGCTCGAGGAGGAGGCCGCAGGTCGTCTCCGGCTCGCGGCAGCACGTCTCGAGGGCGGCGATCGTCGCCCCTCGGCGCAGCGCTCCGTAGTCGAAGAGCGTGTGATCGAGGTCGACGAAGACGACCGGATATCCGGGGGCCGCGGCGGGCCGGGCCGCGGGCGGGCCGGCGGGCAGGAGCGAGCGCACCCGGCGCGTCGCACGCTCGGCCACCGCCCCGAAGTCGAGGAGCGCGCCTTCCGAGAGCACCTGCCCCCCGGCGCGGCGGAAGCACCCGACGTCCCCGCGGGGAACCGCGAGGGCGCCGTCGCCGGCGAAGTGCACGGCGTGGGTGAGAAACCGCAGCCCCTCCTCCCCGGCACGGCCGGCATGGTCCGCGACCGTGCGGATCACGTCGGCCAGCGTCATGCCCTCGGTCTCGCGATCGGCCGTCGGATTGCAGAGGAGGACCCGGGGGACGGGGCGCCGGGCGACGGCGGCCGCCACTCCCGAGACCAGCAGGTGGGGGAGCACGCTCGAGTAGAAGCTGCCGAAGCCGAAGACCACCGCGTCGGCGTCGGCGATCGCCTCGAGGACCGGCGGGCAGGCCCCGACGTCGACCGCCGGCCGCGACGAATCCTCGGCCTCGAGCAGCGCGAGCTTCGAGATCCGGCGCCCGTGGCCCAGGCCTTCGGTCGTGAGCGCCGCCTGGCCGAGCAGCCACCGCCCGTCGTCCAGCTCGGCCCCGAGATGCACGGAGCGCAGCGTCACGGGCAGGACCCGCGGCCCGACGCCGAGGACCGCCCGCGCCCAGTCGATCGCCTGGACGAACGACCCGGTCCGCAGGGAGGAGCCGAGAAGCAGGAGGTTGCCGAGCGCGGTGTCCGCCAATCCGAAGCCCGCCGGCAGCGCGTGGCGGGCGCTCTCGAGGGCGGCGAGCACCGCGTCGCGGTGGTCGGGATGAAGGGCCTTCGTGTCCCGATGGCCTCCCGCCACGAGCGCGTCGAGCTCCTGCCACAGCTGCCTCTCGCTGCGGCGCCGCGAGAGCCGGCTCTCGAACAGGCGGAGCACGCGGCGGGCTTCGGGCGCCGACGAGCTCGCGAGGGCGCAGAGGCGCTTGCGGACGTCGCCCATCGCCGGCAGGTCGGCGACCCGGCGCAGCGCGCCGGTGCTGCCGCCATTGTCGAAGACGGACACGACGTGCGTCGCGGCGATGCCGGCGGCCTCGAGGGACCGCGCCAGCAGGTTCGACGCGCTGCCGCCGGTGAAGAGCGCTACCCGGGGCATCGGGCTCTCGAGGGCGGGGGGTGACGGCGAGCCGGCGCGGCGCGGAGCGGGCAGGCAGGGCTCGATGCCGCGTGCGCCGCGCAGATCCGATCCACGCGCGGTCCCTACTCGGAGGAGAGTGCCGGCTCGGCCCGGCGCTCGAGATAGCGCTGCAGGCGATTCGCGAAGGCGCGGGGCTCCTCGAGGTGGGGGAGGTTGCCGCTCTCCTCGAAGACGTCGAGCTCGGCCAGGGGCATGCGCTGCAGCCACAGATCGGCGGTCTCGACCGAGGGGTTCCTGGCCCCCCGCCCCCAGGCCAGCCACACCGGCAGCCCACAGCGGGAGAGGACCTCCACGACCCGGTGGTTCGAGTAGCCGCTCACGTAGGCCGCGAGCGCCGCGTGCGCCCCCGGTTGGTGGCTCGAGCGGTACAGGTGCTCGATCTTCGCGGCGTCGGCACGCTCGGGTGTGGCCAGGACCTCGCGCCTGAGGTACTGCCCGAGAGCGGTCTGGCTCGTGTAGAGGTTGAGGGCGGCCGTGCCGAAGACCGGAGTCCGCAGCAGCCAGTGGACCAGCGCGTCCTTCAGGTCCGGCTCGTCGCCTTCCGCGTCGATGCCGGCCGGCACCACGAGGCCGACGGCAGCGAGGAGCTCGGGCCGGTCGACGGCGACCTGGATGGCGTAGGCCCCGCTCAGGCCGGCCGCGACGAGGACGCAGCGCCGGGTCACGACGTCCTCGAGGAAATCGCCGAGCAGCTGGATGTAGACCTCGCCGTCGTAGACCGAATCGGGCTTCTCCGAGCGACCCCAGCCGATGAGATCGACCGCCAGGACGCGATACTCCCGGGAGAGCGCTTCGGCCACCTGGCGCCACTCCTCGCTGTCGTGGCCGGGGCCGAAGGAGTGCACGAGCACCACGGGCTCGCCGGCGCCGAGGTCCTGATAGGAGATCTCCCCCAGCTTCCAGGAGTAGCGCTGCGTCCTGCCCCAGCCCGGCGGCGGGAGGCGGCGGTTGCGGCGCGCGATGAGCGCGTTGGCGAGAGCCGGCAGGCCGACGGCGGCACCGCCGAGCAACAGTCCCTTCAGCAACCGGCTGCGCCGGCGGTGCTTCTGGTCTTCCTGGGACGTGCGCGCCATGGAGGGGAACTCTAGCAGGCCGAGCGGGCGAGGGCCTCCAGCGCCCTGCCGGCGGCCTGCGGCCTGCGGGCCCCTGGGCGGGCCGCTCCGAGCGGTGTAGGGTCCGGCGATGGGTCGCGGGCTCCTGGTTCTCTGGGCGGGGCGGCATCGGCGCGCCGGTTGGGACGCGATCTGCGGCCGCTACCGCGAGCGCATCGAGCGCTTCGTGCCGCTCACCGAACGGGCCGTGAGGGCGGGCTCGGGAGACGGCCGGGAGCGGCTGGCCGCGGAGGCGGCCGCGCTGCGGCGGGTGCTTCCGGACCCCTGCTGGACCGTGGCGCTCGACCGCCGCGGCCGCGCCCGCAGCTCGCGGCAGCTGGCTTCGTGGCTGGCGCGCCTGCAGGAGCGCTGGCCGCATCCGGTCGCCTTTCTTCTGGGCTCCGACCTGGGGCTCGACGAGGGGCTGCGGGCGCAGTGCCGCGACAGCCTGTCGCTCGGCCCGCTCACGCTGCCGCACGAGCTGGCCCGTCTGGTTCTCTACGAGCAGCTCTACAGGGCTCTATCCATCAACGCCGGAATCAAGTACCATCGCGAACCCCCCATGGAGTGAGGAAATACGGACCCGGGAGGTGGACTCCGTGCCCAGCGCCAAGTCGAAAGCCAAGAAGCCCAGCAAGACGACCCTCCAGCGAACCCGCAAGCAGCTCGAGCGCCAGCGCCAGGAGATCCTCGATCTCTACCAGCACGATCTCGCGGAGGGGCAACGCGCGCACGACGAGGGCGGCGCCGACGATCTCGTCGACCGTGCCAACAACGCCTACAACCGCGAGTTCATGCTCGCCCTCTCCGGCAGCGAGCGCGACCTGCTGCGGGACATCGACGCGGCTCTCGAGCGGGTGGATGCGGCGACCTACGGCGAATGCCAGCATTGCGCGACGCGCATTCCCGCCGCGCGCTTGAAGGCCGTGCCCTGGGCACGATATTGTGTCGTCTGCCAGGAGCAGGTCGAGCAAGGCATTTTCTTGGAAACGGACTAGATGCGATTTCGGACCTTCGCGAGCATTCTCTTCGCGTTGGCCGTCGTCGTCACCGTCTCCTATCTGAGCAGCCAGAACGAAGAGCTTCTGAGCCGGCGGTTCGCCCTGACGGCGGCCACCTCGGTGCCCCTCTACGGGGTGCTGATCGCCGTCTTCCTCTTCGGCTTCCTGCCCGCCGTCTCCGTGCTGCTCAAGGAGTCTCTGCAGCGCGACCTGCAGGACCGGCGCGAGCGCCGGCTCGATCGCCAGGCCAAGAGCCTGCGCGGCAGCTTCCGGCGGGCCCTCGACTTCCGGACGGACGGCCAGTGGGCCAAGGCCCTGGCGGAGCTCGAGGCGCTCCAGAAGGAGCGGCCCGAGAACTTCGGCACGCTGCTCTACTACGGCGAGGCGCTGCGCAAGCTGGGCCGGGCCGACGACGCCATCGAAGTCCACCGGCGCCTCACCGTTCTCTATCCGCAGGGCGTCTCGGCGCTCTATCAGCTGGCCAAGGACTACGAGGCGCGGGGAGACGGCGAGGTCGCCGAACAGATCTACGAGCGCGTCCTGCGGGACTTCCCGGGCCAGGGCCTGAGCATCCTCAGGCGCCGTCGGGACGGGGCGCTCCGCGAGCGCGACTGGGAGCGGGCCGGGCGCCTCCAGGAGCAGGTGGACGCGCTCCTCCAGGAGGGCGGCGGGACCTCGGACGCGCGCGAGGAGAGGATCCGACGGGGGCTCGAATACGAGGCGGCCGTGGCGTGTCTGGCGGCCGAGCGCCTGCCGGAAGCGGCCCGGAAGATCGAGGCGCTGCTCGCCGCGGCGCCGGACTTCCTGCCGGCTCGGATTCTCCAGGGCGAGGTGCTGCTGGCCGGAGGCGACGAGGCGGCGGCCGTGGCGGGCTGGCGCCGCTCGTTTTTCGAGAGCGGCCGGCCGGTCTTCCTGCAGCGCATCGAGGATCACTTCATCGAGCGCGAGAACCCCATGCAGGCGATCGAGACCCTGCACGAGCTCATGGCCGCGGCGCCGAACGATCTGCTCCCCCGGTTCTTCCTCGGCCGCCTCTACTACCGGCTCGAGATGCACGACGAAGCGCACCGGATCCTGACGGGGCTGGCGGAGCGGCTGCGCAGCTCGCCCACCTATCACTACCTCATGGGTCGCATCCACGAGCGCCGGGGCGCGCCCACCCTGGCCGTGGAGTCGTACCGCACGAGCCTGCGGCAGTCGGGCATCCGGGTCGCCGAGTACGTCTGCGGCGACTGCGGCGAGCGCCGCGCGGACTGGGCCGACCGCTGCGACGCCTGCGGGTGCTGGAACGTCATGGACCTCGACTTCGAGGAAGAGCAGATCTCGCCCGAGCAGCTCGGAATCCACGAGCGTCCCGTCTGGTCCCCGGCGGAGCCGGCGACCGGCAGGTGAAGGCCGGCGCGAGCGGCGCGGCTCCCGAGGCCGTCCTCGAGAGAATCGCTTCCGGGCAGATCGAGCCTCTCTACCTCGTGAGCGGCGACCGGGTCGTCGCGGAGCCCGCCGGCGAGCGGATCGCCCATGCCGCGGCGGAGACGATCGGCTGCGAGGTCACGACGCGGCGCCGGCCGGCGCGGCTGCAGGAGGTGCTCAGCGACCTGCGGACGCTGTCGCTCTTCTCGTCCGGCAAGGTGACCCTCGTCGTCGAGAGCCGGGTTCTCGCCGATTCCCGGGCCGCCGCGGACCTCGTGGACGAGGCCGGCGAGGTGCTGCCGCTCGGCGGCGGCGACCTGGCGCCGGACGAGCGCGCGGCGGCCGGTCGCCTGCTCCAGGCCCTGCGCCTGTTCCAGGTGGATCCCCATCGAGGAAGCGCGGAGGAGGCTCTGCAAGGGCTGCCGTCCTGGGCGCTGCAGGGCGGCGCAGGCTACCGGCGGAGGAGCCGCAACCGTCCGCGGGGCAAGCCTCAGGTCGAGGAGCTCAAGAACGGACTGGCCGATCTCCTGCGGGCGGCGCGCGCCGCGGAGCTCGAGGGCTGGGCCGAGACCGAGCTCGCGGAGCTCTCCCAGCTCGTCGCCGGCGGCATGCCGCCGGGGCACGCGCTCGTCCTCGTCGAGAGCTCGGTGGCCCCCGACCATCCCCTCGTCGCGGCCCTCGAAGCCCGCGGCGCCTTTCTCGGCTCCGGCCGGGTGGAGCTGAAGCGGCAGGAATGGAGGGGGCTCGACGGCGTCGCGGGGGAGCTCGGGCGCCAGACCCGCGTGCCGATCGAGCCCGACGCCCTCGAGGAGCTGGCCCGCAGGACGCTGCGCCCGGAGGAGACCCGCGGCGGCCCGGCCAAGGCCGACTCGACGGAGCGTCTCGCGGGGGAGTACAGGAAGCTCGCGAGCCTGGCCGGCGAGTCGGGGACCATCGACCGCGCGCTCGTCGAGCAGTCCGTGGACGACCGTGGCGAGGAGGACGTCTGGAAGATCCTCGACGACATCGGCGCGGGCCGCGTCGCGGGGGCGCTCTATCGCGTGGATCGGCTGATGGCCGGGGCGGACGATCCGCTGGCGGCGCGCTTTGCCCTCTTCGGACTGCTGGCGAACTACGCGCGGCAGCTGACCGCGGTGGCCGGGATGGCGCGCAGTCTGGGAGTCTCGCGCGGCGAGCGCAGCTACGAGCGCTTCAAGCGAGAGATCGCTCCCCGCCTCAAGGCGGACCGGCCGGGCCTCGGCAAGAGCCCGTTGGCCACGCTCCACGAGTTCCGGCTGTACCGCGTCTACCAGGCGGCGTCACGGCTGCCGGCGGAGCTGCTGGCGACGCTTCCGGCCCGGGTCCTGGAGGTCGAGCTGGCGCTCAAGGGCGGCAGCCGCCGGCCCCACGCCGTGCTCGCGGCCTGGGTGGCCGAGCTCGCGGGCTCGGCCGCCGGCGCCGGAGGGCGCCCCGCGGGGCGCTCGCGCGGCGAAGGTTAGAATCGCTCGGTGCCCGAGCTTCCCGAGGTCGAAGTGCTGCGCCGCAGCCTGATCCCCCGGCTCCTGGGGAGGAGGATCGTCGAGGTGGAGGTCTCGAACCCGGCACTGCGCGAGAAGGTCGACGGCGCCCGCCTGGCCGCGGCGGCGGCCGGCCGCCGCATCGTCGGCCTCGGGCGCCGAGCCAAGTACCTGCTCGTCGACCTCGAGGGCGACCATTCCCTCGTGGTCCATCTCGGAATGAGCGGCCGGCTCACGGTGGTGGCTGGCGGCGCGCCGCGGGAGAAGCACGAGCACGTCGCCTTCCACCTCGACGACGGCGCCCGGCTGCGGTTCCGCGATCCGCGGCGCTTCGGCCTCGTCCTCGCGCTGCCGACCGCCGGCCTGCTCGCCGACCGGCGCTTCGCCGGCCTCGGACCGGAGCCGCTGGCGGGCGGGCTGACCGGCGAGACGCTCAGCCGCGCGGCCGGCCGGCGTCGCGGGGCCGTGAAGAGCTTCCTTCTGGACGGGCGCGTCGTCGCGGGGGTGGGCAACATCTACGCCTGCGAGGCTCTCCACCGCGCCGGCATCCATCCCCGCCGGTCGGTCGCGAGAATCGCGGCGCGGCGCTGGACGCGGCTGGCGGACGCCGTGCGCGCGACGCTCGAGGCCGCCATCGCGCAGGGCGGCACGACCCTCAACGACTTCACGGACGGCGCCGGCGCGAGCGGCTATTTCCAGGTGTCCCTCGCGGTCTACGATCGCGCCGGCGAGCCCTGCCCGCGGTGCGGCAAGCCGGTCCGGCGCATCGTGCAGACGGGGCGCAGCACGTTCTACTGCGGCGGGTGCCAGCGGTGATCGCCGCCGTTCTGCTCGACATGGGCGGGGTCCTGATCGGACTCGAGAACGCGCGTGGGCTGCCGGACTCGCGGTTCGACTGGCGCGGCCGCCAGGCGCTTCTGGCGCTGATCCGTGCCCGCGGCGGCAAGGTGCGGGCCGCGCAGCTCGACCGGCTGTTGTTCGAGCCCTGGCAGGCGGAGTACGAGCGGCGCTACGAGCTGGGCCGCGAGGCGAACTGGAAGCCGCATCTCACGCGGCTGCGGCGGCGGGCCGGGGTGCGGCTCCACGACGTCACCCTGCTCGGCGCCTGGTTCCGGCCCTACGGCGAGGCGCTCGGCGCGCTCGACGGCGCCCTGGAGACGCTCTCCTGGCTGCGCCGCCGCGGGCTGGCGCTGGCCGTCGTCTCGAACGTGCCGATGCCGGGAGCGCTCTACCGCAAGATCCTCGACCGCCATGGTCTCGCGGCCTCGATCGACAGCTTCCACTTCAGCTACGACGAGGGCAGCCGCAAGCCCTCGCCGGTGATGGTCCGCCACGCCCTCGCGGCCCTCGGGGTCGACGCCTCGCAGGCGCTCATGGTGGGCGACCGGCGCGACAGCGACGTGGCGGCGGCGCGGGCGGCGGGGGTCGCCGCGGTGTGGCTGCGGCGCCCCGACGGCGGCGGGCCGGCGCCCGACCACACGATCGACGAGCTCGCCGAGCTGCCGGCCCTCGTGCGGCGGCTCGGCGGTGGCGGGAGGAAGCGGCGGTGAAGGCGATCGGGGACTTCTTGCGGCACTTCAGGCATCAGCGACAGTGGACCCGCACCGTCGTGGCGGCGGTGCCCGAAGACCGCTTCGACTGGGCTCCCGCGGCCGACGCATTCTCATGCGGCGAGCTCGTGCGCCACCTGATGCAGTCGGAGATCTTCTGGTCCCGGCTGCTCGTCAAGGCGGCCGCCGGCGAGGCCTTCGATCCCTTCGGCCTCGACGGCTCGGCCGAGGAGCGGATGCGGCGCTTTCGCGCCTCGAACCTGGGCTCGAGCCGCGACGCCAGGTACGGGGACTCCTTCGCGGCCTGCCTCGAGCGCTGGTCCGAGATCCAGGAGCGCACCGAGGCGGAGCTCGCGAAGCTCCCCGACGCGGCGCTCTACGAGGTGGAGCCCGAGCACCCGCTGACGACCCTGAGAGCTCCGCTGTGGCAGATGCTCCTCGTCATGATCGAGCACGAGGCGCATCACCGCGGGCAGCTGACGGCCTACCTCAAGATGCTGGGCGTCGAGCAGCGGGCGGCGGCCATCGCGACCTAGCGGGACGTGGCCGGCTCGCTCCCGGGAGGGCCCGGGCGCGGCGGGCGAACGGGCCGGCGACCCACCATGGCAGAGGACCCGAGAGACGGCGATCCGGCGGCGGCCGGCGGCCGGGGACCGCTGCGCCGCCGCGCCGCGCTGTCGTTCTTCGCCCTCGAGCGCAGCATCGTCGCCGTCCTCGTCATGGTGGTGCTCGTCGGCATGGGCGAGAAGCTCGCGGAGCGGTTCCTGCCGCTCTATCTCGTGGCCCTCGGCGGCGGGGCGCTGTCGGTCGGCCTGCTCAACGGGCTCGACAACCTGCTTTCCGCCCTCTACTCGCTGCTCGGCGGCCACGTGGCGAGCCGGCTGGGCGTCAAGCGGGCGCTGCTCCTCTTCAACCTCGCGGCCGTCGCCGGCTTCGCGATGGTCGTGGCCGTCCCGAGCTGGCCCGCGGTACTCGCCGGCTCGGTGCTCTTTCTCTCGTGGACCGCGATCTCGCTGCCGGCGACGATGGAGCTGGTGGCCCGGGTCCTGCCGCCGGGCAAGCGGGTCATGGGAGTGTCGATGCACTCCATGGTGCGGCGGATCCCGATGGCGCTCGGCCCCTTGGTGGGCGGCGTGCTCATCGATCGCCTGGGCGTCGAGGCCGGGGTGCGCACCGCCTTCGCCGTGGCGATCGTCTTCGCCGTGGCGGCGGCGGCCTTGCAGCAGCGCTGGATGGCGGTCGACCCGCCGCGAGCGCCCGACCTGGCGGGCACCGCGCCGCGGCCGGGCCTGCTGCGCTCGATGCCGCCGGCGCTGCGCCGCCTGCTCGCCGCCGACATCCTCGTGCGCTTCTGCGAGCAGATTCCCTACGCCTTCGTCGTGCTCTGGTGCCTGAACGAGATCGACGGCCCCGTGACGGCGACGCAGTTCGGGATCCTGACGACGGTCGAGATGGCGACGGCCCTGGCGATCTACGTGCCGGTCGCCTGGCTCGCCGACCGCGGCGGCAAGAAGCCGTTCGTGGTCGCCACCTTCGGCTTCTTCACGCTGTTTCCGCTGGCGCTCTACTTCAGCCGCTCGTTCTGGCCGCTCGTCGCCGTCTTCGTCCTGCGCGGGCTCAAGGAGTTCGGCGAGCCCACCCGCAAGGCCCTCATCCTCGAGCTCGCCCCCGACGAGCGCAAGGCGGCCACGTTCGGCCTCTACTACCTGCTGCGCGACGTCGTCGTCTCGGTGGCGGCCTTCGGCGGCGCCCTCTTGTGGCGCATCGACCCGGCGGTGAACCTGTTCACCGCTTGCGGCTGCGGCCTCGTGGGAACGCTCTGGTTCGCCTGGCGGGGGCAGGACGAGAGCGGGAGGCGCTGAGGAGGGGACGGCGGCCGGTCGCCGGCTACATCCGCTCGGGCAGGGGCACGCCGAGCAGGTCCGCCAGCGCCTCCTGGCCGCGGGCGAAGACCCGCGTCGCGGCGAGGCGCGCGTCCCGCAGGTCGGCGTCCTCCTCCTGGAGGATCGGATGCTTGTGGTAGGCGGCGTTGAACTTCTGGGCGAGGTCGAGGGCGTGGCGGGCGACGAGGGACAGCTCGAGCGTCGCGCCCGCGGCGGCGACCCGCTCCGGCGTCTGCGCCACCGCCAGGACGAGGTCCCAGAGGTCGTCGGTCCAGGCCGCGGCCGGGAGGGCCGCGGCGCGCTCGGGAGTCACCGTGTTCGCGAGTCCGGCGGCGGCGAGCTTGCGCCAGATGTTGCGGGCGCGGACCATCGAGTACTGGAGGTACGGCCCGGACTCGCCCTCGAAGGAAAGCGCTTCGTCGACGTCGAAGGCGATGATCCGCGTCGTCGTCGCCTTCACCATGAAGAAGCGGATGGCCGCGGTGGCGATCTCGCCTGCCAGGGCGTCGAGCTCCGGGCCCGCGAGCTCGCGGTTGCGGGCCGAGATCTCCTCCCGGCTCTTGTCCCGCAGGCGATCGAGGAGGTCGTCGGCCTTGACGCCGATGCCCCGGCGGCCCGACATCTCGAGGCCGCCGGCGCCGGCCTTGCCGTCCTCCCCGTCCGCCCCGTCCGCCGGGTCGAGGAAGCCGAACTCCCGGGCCGTGGCTGCGGACAACGACACGAACTCGTAGGCGAAATGGACCGACCGCGCCGCCTGCTCGTGGTAGCCGAGCGCCTCGAGCCCGGCGCGGACGATCTTCTGCAGGTAGCTCTGCCGGGAATCGATGACGTTGATGACGCGGTGGCCGTGCCCGAACGGCGGGTGGTCCGGGGTGCCCTCGACGGCGGTCTGCCACAGGCCGGCCTCGTCCCAGAACCGGTAGTTGAAGTCGCGCGCCAGCAGGCCGAACTTCCAGAGCTGGTAGGCGATGTCCTTGCCCACGTAGGTGATCGTGCCGTCGGAGCGCACGATCACCTTGTCGGCGTCCTCGAGGCCCTGGAACTCCGCGCTGTCGGCCAGCGGCATCACCCAGCAGCCGGCGTTCTTGCCCTCCTCCTCGAGCCGGATGGCGCCGCGCTTCTCGAGGAGCTCGAACGCCTCGGCGAAGAAATCGAGCCCGAGGATCGCGCTCTCGTGGGTCAGCAGGTCGTAGCGGACGCCGAGCCGGGCCATGGTGGCGAGGTGGCGAGCGACGACCCGCGCCGCGATCAAACGGCCGATCCGCGCCCGCTCGCCTTGGCCGGCCTCGAGCTCGTGCAGGGTGGCGGTCCGCAGGCCCCTGGCCGCGGGCTCGTCCTCGTACCAGCGCCCGACCTCCGCGTAGAGATCCCAGCAGACGTAGTCGAAAGGCTCCGGGACCGCGGCGACCTCGGGGAGCGTCATGCCGCGGAGATCGTGGAAGCCGACGACCACGTCGGCCACCTGGACGCCGGTGTCGTCGATGTAGTTCTGCACCTCCACCGGGTGCCCGAGGCGGCGCAGCACGCGGGCAAGCACGTCGCCGAGCACCGCGTTGCGCAGATGGCCGATGTGGGCCGCCTTGTTGGGGTTGATGTTGGTGTGCTCGACGACCACCTTGGGGCCCGCGGCGAGGGGCGGCAGGAGGTCCTCCTCCAGGAGCCGGCGGACCGCCTGGCCGCGGTCGAGGAACAGGTTCAGGTAGCCCGCCCCTTCGACCCGCGCCTCGCGCACGCTGGCGGGGAGCTCGAGGCTCGCCGCCAGCTCCTCGGCGATCGCCCGCGGGCTCCTCTTGAGCACCCGCGCCAGGTGGAGGCCGGCGGGAAACGCGAAGTCGCCGAGCTCGCGCCGTGGCGGGATCTCCACGACCGGATCGTGGTCGAGCCCGAAGCGCTCGCGGATGCCCTTGGCGACCGCCGAGCGCAGCTCCTGTCGGATCCGATCGAGCACGGCGAGCGGAGTCTATCCGCCCGCCGCGGCGAGACGAAGCCCCCGGGGGACGGCGGCCGAGCCTCCGGTTTCTCGAAACCGCCCCCGATTGATAGAATGTCAGCCCTGCCTTGATTCCGTCGCGATCGCGAGCGGCCAGCACCCCGGGGGGAGCAGGTACTTCATGACCCAGACGAAGACTCGCCATATCACCATCCAGATGGACTCGGCCACGCTCGAGCTGCTCGAAGGGGACATCACGGAGCTGAGCGTGGATGCGCTGGTGAACGCGGCCAACGAGGAGCTCAAGCTCGGCTCCGGCGTGGCCGGCGCCATCCTCAAGAAGGCGGGGTCGTCGATCCAGAAGGAGTGCGACCGCATCGGCGGCACGCCGGTGGGCACGGCCGTCCTGACCGGGGCGGGCGACCTCGACGTCAAGCACGTGATCCATGCGGTGGGGCCGCGCCGCGGCGAGGGCGACGAGGACCGCAAGCTCGCCTCGGCCGTTCGCGCTTCGCTCGCCCTGGCCGACCGTCACGGACTCAAATCGATCGCCCTGCCGGCCATCTCCACCGGCACGTTCGGCTTCCCCATGGATCGCTGTGCGCGGGTCACGCTGACCGAGATCCACCGCTACCTGCAGGGCGGCACCAAGCTCGAGCGCGTCGTCGTCTGCCTCTACGGCGAAGAGGCCTTCAGCACGTTTCGCCGCGAGCTGCGGCGCGGCTTCCGGTAGCAGCGCGGGCGGGCCGAGGTGAGACCCGTCGTCCTCGTGGTCCGCGACGGCTGGGGCATCAACGTCGGCCCCCCTCGGGACCCGCGAGAGCGCGGCGACGCGACCCTGCTCGCCGACACCCCCGTCGCCCGACGGCTGCAGCGCACGGCTCCGACCTGCCTTCTGACCACCCACGGTACGGCCGTCGGACTGCCGGAGGGGCAGATGGGCAACTCCGAGGTGGGGCACCTGAACCTCGGGGCCGGCAGGGTGGTCTACCAGCAGCTCAGCCGCATCGATCGGGCCATCGCCGACGGCAGCTTCGCCGCCAACGAAGTGCTCGCCGCGAGCATGCGGCGCCTCGACGCGGGAGGCCGCCTCCACCTGATGGGGCTGTGCTCGCGCGGCGGCGTCCACAGCAGCCTGGATCATCTCTTCGCGCTGCTCGATCTGGCTCGCCGCGCGGGGGTGCGCGAGGTTCTCGTCCACTGCTTTCTGGACGGCCGGGACACGCCGCCCGACAGCGGCGTGACCTTCCTGCGCGAGCTGACGGCCGAGATCGAGCGCCTGGGAACCGGCCGGATCGCCACGGTCGTCGGCCGCTACTACGCGATGGACCGCGACAAGAACTGGGAGCGCATCGCCCTGGCCTACGAGGCCCTGGTGCGCGGCGGCGGGGAGGTGGTCGCCGACCCGCTGGCGGCGGTGGCGGCGAGCTACGCGGCGGGAGTGAGCGACGAGTTCGTCCGGCCGCTGGTCGTCCGCGCGGCGGGCGAGCCGGCCCGGCAGGGAGCCCTGCGGGACGGCGACTCCGTGATCTTCTTCAACTTCCGGGCCGATCGCGCCCGCCAGCTGACGCGGGCGCTGACGACCGATCTGGCGCAGGCGGCGGGGTGGGCGGCGGCGCCGCGCCTGCACTTCGCCTGCTTCTCCGAGTACGAGGACGACTTCGGCCTCCCCGTGGCCTTTCCGACCCGGGAGGTCTCCGCGACCCTGGCCGAGGTGCTCGCGGGGAGCGGGCTGCGCCAGTTCCACACCGCCGAGACGGAGAAGTACGCCCACGTGACCTACTTCTTCAACGGCGGGCGGGAAGAGCCGTTTCCGGGCGAGGAGCGGCTCCTCGTGCCCTCGCCGGACGTCGCCACCTACGACCTCGAGCCCGCCATGCGCGCGGCGGCGGTGACGGCGGCCGCCTGCGAGCGGATCCGCTCCGGCGCCTTCGACTTCGTGCTCGTCAACTACGCCAACCCGGACATGGTCGGCCACACCGGGAGCCTGCCGGCCGCGATCGAGGCCGTCGAGGCGACGGATCGGGGAGTGGGCGAGCTCATCGCGGCGACGCGCGAGGCCGGCGGCATCCTGCTCGTGACGGCCGACCACGGCAACGCCGAGATCATGATCACCGACGAGGGCAAGCCGCACACCGCCCACACCTGCAACCCGGTCGAGCTCTTTCTCGTCGCGACCGCGGAGCCGGGGCCCGGGATCCGGGCCACGGGCGTGCTCGCCGACGTCGCCCCGACGGTGCTCGAGCTGCTCGCGATCCCGCCCCCCGACGCGATGACCGGCGAGAGTCTCCTGGTCGCCGGCCGGCAGCCGAGCCGCAAGCCTCAGGCGACGAAATAGGCGCTGGCGCGGATCTGGACGCGGGCCCGCGCCTCGAAGCCGTGGCCGGCGATCCCGAAGGTGCTGCGGGTCGAGAAGATGGGAAGCACGATCCAGCCGTCGAAGGACTGGCCGGCGTTGTAGGCCGGCACGACGGGCTCGATCTCGGCCAGCTTGCACCAGTGGTCGCTGCCGGGGTCGATCAGGCCGCGCAGCTCGACGTAGGCGCTGTCGAGGTCGATCGTGCGCTTGCTCGACGGGTACCACAGGGAGATCATCAACCGGACCTCGTCGAACGCGTGGGTCTCGACGGCGGGGTGGCCGCCGACGAGCAGGGGGAACCAGAACGCCCCGGCGGCGTCCGTGGCGAAGATCTCCGGCGTGGGGTCGAAGACCGCGTGGCGCGGCGGGCTGCTCGGCGTCACGGCTCGCCTCGCGCCAGCTTCAAGGCGTGCCGCGCGCTTTCGTGAATCGAGCGGCCGGTGCCCAGGACGAGCGGCGCGGCCATGCCGAAGGCGCACGCGCCGGCGGTGCGGTAGGCGGGGATCTCGTCGACCGTGAAGCCTCCCGCGGCGAGCATCGGAACGTCCGCAAGCGGCCCGCGGACGACGGCGAGGTAGGAGGGGCCGCCGACCGCCGGTAAGGGGTAGACCTTGACGAGATCGGCTCCCAGCTCGCGGGCGCGGACGATCTCGGTCGGGGTCAGGGCGCCCAGGACGAGGAAGAGGCCGGCCGCCTTCGCCACCGTCGCGACCGCCGCGGCCGCGTTGGGCGAGACGATGAGCTCGGCGCCCGCGTCCACGGCCTCGAGCGCCCGCTCGCGGGTGGTGACGCTGCCCATGCCGATCCAGGGCGGTCCCCCGGCGGTGCGGGCCCCCAGGAGCTCGCGCACGAGCGAGCTCGCGTCCGGCACGGTGAAGGTGATCTCGACGATCTCGATCCCGCACTCCATGAGCTGCATCGCCTGGCGGCGGGCCGCCGCCGTCGAGTCCGTGCGCACGACGCCGACGATCGGCGAGCGAGCGAGGGCGGCGGCGACGTCGCGGGTGGTCTTCTCGGCAAGCATCGGGGGCGTGAGTCTATCGTGGCGGAGCCGCAACATCGAGTTCGCGCGCCACGCCGAGGCTCCCTCCTCGCGGCTCGGGAGCCGGTCGAGGAGGGCCTCCGAGCGGCGGCAGATCCCGCGGAAGATCGCCACCTCGCGCTCCGTGAGGCGGGCCCGCGAGGCGAGGCGCCGCAGGTCCCGCATCACCGTCTCGAAGGACCCGTCGCGGGCGAACCCGACCCGCCGCAGCACCGGCGGCAGATGCGCGAAGAGGCCGTCGATCGATGCTTGCGCGGCCAGCGGATCGGCGACGGCGCGGACCCGCGGCTCGCGGGGGCGGGCCACGAAGAGCTCGTAGGCGACGACCAGCACGGCCTGGGCGAGGTTCAGGGTCGGCAGCTCCCGCGAGCAGGGGACGTGGACCCAGGGGGCGCAGCGCGCGAGCTGTTCCGTCGTGAGGCCCGAAGCCTCGGGCCCGAAGACGAGGGCGGTGCGGGTGCCGGGGGGATCGGCGGCGAGCGCCGCGGGCAGCTCCCGCGCCGCGATCGGCACCCGCTCGAGGCCGCGGCCACGGGCCGAGGTCGTGCCGACGACGCGCTGGAAGGGAGCCAGCGCGCGCGCCAGGTCCGGCGCGACGACGGCCTCGTCCAGGATCCGCCCGGCGCGAACGGCAAGGGCCCTGGCCTGGACACCGATGGGCTGGCGCGGCGCCACGAGGATCAGCTCGTGGAGCCCCATGTTGGCCATCGCCCGGGCCGTGGCTCCGATGTTGCCCTCTTCCTGGGTGCCGACGAGGACGATCGCCGGGGGGCGGGGCGCGGCGGGCCGGGAGTCGATCATCGGCGGGCGGCGCCCGCGGCGTGGCTCATCCTTGACAGCATACCGTCACCCGGTAAGCTTGAGCGCGGCCTCGGCCGTGCCCCGGCCGGGGCGCGGGATCCGCCGATGAGCGTCACCCCACAGTCGTACCTGATCTTCACCGGCACCGGCCCCATCCTCGTGCTGTCGACCTACCCGAGCGTCACCGACGAGCGGCTCGTGGCCAAGCTGCGCTACAAGGGCATCGACAAGTTCATCGCCTACGAGGTCGACGCGGAGGCGGTCAGCGACCGCTATCCGGACTCGTATCCGAGCGTCAGCCGGGACCTGCGGGGCGTCGAGGACCTCCGGGTGCTCGACTTCAACGGCCACCAGATCATGGCCAACTTCGTCCTGGGCGAGCTCGGCGAGCCGATCAAGTACGGCGACTGAGTCCGTCGCCGGCCGCGGGGGGCGCCGGGGAGAGGGTCCCGGCCGACCCCGTCCGGCCGCCGGGGCGCGGGATCCCGCGGCCGGAGAGCAGCCGGTACACGGCGGGCACGGGGAGGCCGACGACGTTCGAGTAGTTGCCCGCGATGGCCTCGACGAAGAGGCTGCCGCGGCCCTGGATGGCGTAGGCGCCAGCCTTGTCCATGGGCTCTCCGCTCGCCACGTACCAGTCGATCTCGTCCCGCGACAGCGGCGCGAAGCGGACCGTCGTGCGCTCGATCGCAGTGGCCGGCTCGCCGCCGGCGTCGAGGACGGCGACTCCCGAGACGACGTCGTGGCTGCGGCCCGCCAGCTCGCGGAGCATCGCCGCGGCGTCGGCGGCGTCGCGCGGCTTGCCGAGCAGCCGGCCCTCGAGGACCACGATGGTGTCGGCGGCGAGCACGACCTCTCCGGCGCGGACGTCGGCGGCCGCCTTTTCTCGAGCCAGCCGGCGAGCGTAGTCCTCCGCGCCCTCCCCGGGCCGCTGCGATTCGTCGAGGTCGACGGGGCGCACCGTGAACTCGTAGCCCAGCCCGGCGAGGATCTCCCGCCGGCGGGGCGATCCGGAGGCGAGAACGAGCCGGCTCACGGGTAGTAGCCGCGCAGCGTCTTGGCCTCGAGGTCGCGCTGGGCGATCTCGACCTCGATTGTCCGGAACTCCTCGCTCGGGGCCGTGTTCGTCGACTGGTAGGCGAGGTAGTAGCGCGAGCGCAGCTCGTTCTGGATGGTGTCGTAGATCGCCGGCAGCTCCGCCGAGCCGTCGACGAAGAAGGCGCGGCCGCCGGTCTGGTCGGCGAACTTCGCGAGCTTGCGCTTGGCGTCGCGCAGCTTGGCCGGCAGGTCGAGACCGATCGCGTAGATGGCGACGCCGGCGCGCTGGGCGAACTCGAGGGTGTCCTCGAAGGAGAAGCGGCTGTGCTCGTCCTGGCCGTCCGACAGCACGATCAGGGCGCGCTGCCCCTTGATGCCGTTGAAGTACTGGAGGGCGAAGACGAGGCTGTCGTAGAGGGAGGTGCCGCGCTCGGCCTTGAGGCCGGCGAGGCCGCGGCCGACGTCGGCGAGCCGGTTGGTGAACTTCGCCGCCAGGAAGGGCGTGTCGTTGAAGGTGATGAGCGTCGCCCGGTCCCGCGGCTGGATGATCGCCTCGAAGAAGCCCAGCGCGGCGCTCCTCGCGTCCTCCAGGCTGGCCTCCATCGACGCCGAGGTGTCGAGCAGGATGCCGGCGTGGATGGGCAGGTTGGTGACCCGGTCGAAGCGCGTGGGCTGCTGCGCGACGCCGTCCTCGCGCACCGTGAAGTCGTCCCTTTCGAGGGTCGTGACGGGGCGGCCGTTGCCGTCGACCGCGGCGATGTAGAGCTCGACGAACTGGATGTCGACCTCCTCGAGGTAGGCCGGAGCGTTGACGAACACCAGGTCCTCGGTGCTGTTGCCGTCCGGCTGGAAGGCCACCGCCCGCACGTAGGCCAGGCCTCCGCCCGGCGGGATCAGGATCGTCTGGACCCAGGGCGGCTGGTAGAGCGTCGCGATCTCGGCCTCGTTGAGGTAGAACTCGACTCGCTCCACGACCTTGTCGGCCGGAACCTCGACGCGCGCCTCGGCGCGCAAGCTACGCTCGTACTTCACCCCGCGGCGGGGCTCGATCAGCTTCACGTCGAAGCGATGGGAGCTCGCGTTGAGCACCATCTGGTCGCGCACGAGCTCGTTGCCCGCCGCGTCGTAGGCGATCGCCGTCAGCGTCCGCAGGCGCGGCATCCGTCCGAGGTCGAGCTCGACGCTGAACGGCGGCTGGCGCTTGGTGAGGATCGGCTTGCCTTCCATGAGGAAGGTCACGTGGTCGATCTCGTCGCCGGTGGTCAGGGTGTCGATGCGCAGCAGCCCGGCCTGGAGGTCGCCGTAGGGCTCGACCATGGCGAGCGTCGTGTCCGTGGTCAGGATCGCCCGGTTGGCCTCTTCGAAGAGCAGGCGGGTGGCCTCGTCCACGATCCGCGGCCGAAGATCGCCGACGTCGGGCACCTCCAGCTCCTGGCTCAAGCGCTGAACCTTCTTCGTGTTGAGGTCCTCGAGCTTGACGACGAGCCGGTACGGGCCCGGCCGCAGATTGCGCTCGAGCAGCAGGGGCAGCGTGTCGCCGGCAATCTCGTCCTCGCTGAAATTGAAGCGGTATCGGAAGTTCTCGAACAGCCGGTCGCCGCGCAGGATCTCGCCGGTGGCGAGCAGGTTGTAGGAAGTGTGGCCGGCCAGCTCGGCCCGTCCCACCTCCGCCTTCGGCACCGCGACGAGCGCCTGCACCACGGTGCGGCTCTGGCGCCGGCCGGGGTAGTCGACCGTCAGGGTGGCGGAGAACCGGTCGGCGCCCTCCTCGAGCTGGGTCGAGTAGGCGTGGAAGGTCGCCACCCACTCGCCGCTCGGAGGCTCCTTGTTGGTCTGGGCCTCCGCCAGCGCCATGTCGTAGCCCAGCTGGCCGAGCCGCTGGCGCTGGCCGAGGACGGCGAAGAGCGCCTCCTGCTCGCTGAAGCGGCAGGTGTTGCGGATGGCCTCGAGCGCCTCGGCGCCGGTGGTCAGGACGCTGCCGAAGCGCAGCAGCTCGCCGAGGTCGTCGCCGCGCCACAGGCTCCAGCGCCTGCCGCCGCGATCGAGGAACAGCATCGCGAACTCCGAGCCCAGCGTCTCCGCCCGGCCGTAGTACCAGACCTGGCCGGGCCACAGGTCGGCGCAGTTGATCGGCACGAGCGCGTCGGGCGCTCCGTTGAGCAGGTAGACCTTGCCGCGGTCGTCGTCGAGCCGGCCGAAGGCCGCCATGGCCTCCTCGACCTTGCGCTCCCAGCGCTCGCGGAACTCGTTGAGCGCGGTGTCGGGGTAGGGGTCCCGGATGCGCCAGAACCGCTCGATGAACGCGTCGCGCTGGTACTCCTCCTCGATGGCGAGAAACGTCTCGCGCTCCTCGTCGCTGATGATGAGCTCGACGGACGCGAGCCAGCGCTTGTGCGCCTCGGAGAGGTGCTCCGTCGACTTCTTGTCCCTGCCCGCGGCCGGGAGCGCGGCGGCGAGCGAGATCAGCAGGACGAGGGCGGGCAGGCGGGGAGATCGGAGCATCCGGAGGATCCTAGCAAGGGACGGCAGGCGGCCCGGCGGCGGCGCCCGTTGCAACCCCGCGCGGGCGGCGGTTATTTCGCCCCCGCGAAGGCGCGTAGAATCGGCCGGCGATGGACCCCGTCTACCTCGATCACAACGCCACGACGCCGCTCGAGCCGCGGGTGCTGGCGGCGATGATGCCGGCCCTCGAGGCGACCGGCAACGCGTCCTCCGTCCATGGCTTCGGGCGGCGGGCCGCCGAGGCCGTGGAGACGGCCCGCGACCAGGTGGCCGCCCTCCTGGGGGTGCGGCCGCGCGAGCTCGTGTTCACGGCCTCCGGCAGCGAGGCCAACAACGCCGTGCTGGGCACGATGTCGGAGCTGCACGGCGGCGGCCACGTGGTCGTCTCCGCCTTCGAGCACCCGTCGATTCTCGCCGCCGCCGCGCGCCTCGAGGAGCGCGGCTTCGCCGTGAGCCGCGTGCGGCCGGAGCCGACGGGCCGGGTCTCGCCGGCGGCGATCGCCGGCGAGCTGCGAGACGACACCCGCCTGGTCTGCCTGATGCTCGCCAACAACGAGATCGGCGCCCTGCAGCCGGTGGCCGAGGTGGCCGAGCTCGCGCGGGCCCGCGGCGTGCCGGTGCTGTGCGACGCGGTGCAGGCGGTCGGCAAGGTCCCCGTGGCGGTGCCCGACCTCGGGGTCGACTACCTCACCGTCGGCGCCCACAAGTTCTACGGCCCGCTGGGCGCCGCGGCGCTGTGGATCCGCGGCGGGGCGGGCTTCTCGCCGCTCCTGGTCGGTGGCTCCCAAGAGAGGCGGCGGCGCGCGGGCACGCTCAACGTGCCGGCGCTCGTCGGTCTGGGGGCGGCGGCGGCGCTGGTGGCCGCCGAGCTCGAGGGCTGGGCGCGCCACATGGCCCGGCTGCGCGACGCCTTCGAGGCCGGCCTCGGCGCGATCGGCGGCACCGCCGTTCACGCCGCGGCCGTGCCGCGGCTGCCCAACACCAGCAACGTGGCGTTTCACGGGGTCGACGCCGAGGCGCTGATGGTGCGGCTCGACCTGCGGGGCTTCGCGGTCTCCACGGGCTCGGCCTGCGCCTCGGGCGTCGTCGAGGTGAGCGAGACGATGCGCGCCCTCGGGGTGGACGAGGAGGTGGCGGCGGCTTCGCTGCGCGTCAGCTTCGGCAAGGACAGCCCGGAGCGCGCCGCCGAGTGGCTCCTCGCGGCGCTGCGCGAAGAGGTGGAGGCGCTGCGCGAGCTCGCCGCTGCCGGAGCGCGGCGATGAGCGGCCGGGTCGCCGTGGCGATGAGCGGCGGGGTGGACTCGTCCGTCGTGGCGTGGCTCCTGTCGCGCCAGGAAGCGCCGGTCGTCGGGCTCTCGATGGTCCTCGCGGACCGTTCCGGCGAGAGCGCCGATGGCAGGTGCTGCGGAGCGCTCGATCTCGGCGACGCGCGCCGGGCCGCCGCGCGGTGCGGCATTCCGCACTACACGCTGCGGATGGACGGCGAGTTCCGCCGCCACGTCGTGGAGCCGTTCGTCGACGAGTACCTGGCGGGCCGCACGCCGGTGCCCTGCACCCGCTGCAACACCGTCATCAAGTTCGACCTGTTCCTCGAGCGCGCCCGGGCCTTGGGGGCGGACACCATGGCCACCGGCCACTACGCCCGGATCGTGGACGGCCCCGACGGGCCGCAGCTGCATCGGGCGCGGGCGCTGGAGAAGGACCAGAGCTACTACCTCTTCGAGCTGACCCGGGAGCAGCTCGCGGCCGCCCGCTTTCCGCTCGGCGACCTGGACAAGGAGCGGGTCCGCGAGCTGGCGCGGGAGGCGGGCCTCCAGGTGGCGGACAAGCGCGAGAGCATGGAGCTGTGCTTCGTGGCGGGCTCAGTGAAGGACTTCGTCGAGAGCGAGGCGCGGGCGGCGCCGGAGCGCTTCCCGGTGCCGGTGGCGGCGGCGAGCACCCTCGTCGACGGCGCCGGCAACGAGCTCGGGCGGGGCGAGCCCTACTACCGCTACACCGTCGGCCAGCGCCGCGGCCTGGGACTGAGCGCCCCGAGCCCGCTCTACGTGCTGGCCGTGGATCCGGAGCGCAACGAGGTGCGGGTGGGCGGCGTCGAGGAGCTCGACGCGCCGGGGCTCGTCGGCGAGCGCTGCCACTGGATCGGGCCGCCGCCCGCCGGCGCCTTCGAGGCGACGGTCAAGATCCGCTCGCGCCATGCCGGGGCGCGGGCCACGGTGACGCCGGGCGGCGCCGCCGGCGCGGTCGACGTGCGCTTCGCGCGGCCGCAGCGCGGCGTTGCGCCCGGCCAGGCGGCCGTCTTCTACGACGGCAGCCGGGTTCTCGGCGGCTGCTGGATCCGGCGCGCCACCGTCGCCTGACGACGGCGCGCCGTCACCTCCGGCGGCGCGCCCTCACGGCGGCCCGATCACCAGCACGATCTCGCCCTTGAGGGCCGGGCGCGCGCCGAGGACCGCGGTCAGCTCGGCGGCGGTGCCGCGCAGGACCTCCTCGTGCAGCTTCGTCAGCTCCCGGCAGACGGCGACGGGGCGCTCGCCCAGCGTCTCGGCGGCGCTCTCGAGGGTGGCGAGCAGGCGGCGCGGCGACTCGAAGACGACGCAGCTGTGGCCGAGCTCGCCCAGCCACTCGAAGAACTTGCGGCGCTTGCCGGCCTTGCGGGGAGCGAATCCGGCGAACGTGAAGGGATAGGGCGGCAGGCCGCTGGCGACGAGCGCCGCGAGCGCCGCGGACGGCCCGGGAACCGGCCGCACGTCGATGCCGCGCGCCACGGCCTCGCGCACCAGGAGGAAGCCGGGGTCGGAGAGCAGCGGCGTGCCGGCGTCGCTGACGAGAGCCACGTTCTCGCCGGCGGTCAAGCGGGCCACCAGGCCGGGCACCCGGCGGGCCTCGTTGTGCTCGTGCAGCGAGATGAGGCGGCTCGCGAGGCCGCAGCGGGCCAGCAGCCGGCCGGTGTGGCGCGTGTCCTCGCAGGCGACGACGGCGGCCTCGGCGAGGATCCGGCGGGCCCGCGGCGAGAGGTCCTCGACGTTGCCGATCGGAGTCGAGACGACGTGAAGAGTGCCGGCCATTCGGGAGGCCATTTGGGGAGGGCGAGCGCGCCTCCAGGAATGCTAGCATGCGATGCCGATGGCCCTCTCGAGACCCCGCGCCGCCCTCGCCGCCGGCCTCGCGGCGGCACTTTGCTGCTCCGTCCCGGCGCTCTCCCAGGATGCCGCCCCCGAGCTGATCGACCGGGTCGTCGCCGTCGTCGACGAGGATCCGATCCTCGCCTCCGAGGTCGGCCAGGTCGCGGCGCTGGGCATGGTCCAGCCGCTGGCGGGCGAGAGCGACCGCTCCCTGCGGCGGCGGATCCTCGACCAGCTCATCGAGCAGCGCCTGCGCTTCCACGAGATCGACAGCTTCGGCTTCGTCGAGCTGCCGACGGCCGAGGTGGAAAAGGCCTTCGCCGAGATCCGCGACCGCTTCGCGAGCGACTCCGCCTTCGAGCAGCGCCTGAACGAGCTCGGCCTCGAGGCCGACAGCCTGCGGCGGCTCGTGGCCCGCCAGCTGATGGTGCTCACCTACGTGGACGAGCGCCTCGGGCCGCGGGTCTTCGTCGATCTCGAGGACATCCGGGCCTACTACGACGGCACCTTCGCGCCCGAGATGCGGCAGCGCGGCGCCGCGGTGCCGGCGCTGCCCGCCGTGCGCGAGGCGATCCGGGCGCTCCTCAAGGAAGAGCGCCTCAACGAGGAGATCGAGCGCTGGACCGAGGAGCTGCGCCGGGCGGCCGACGTCGAGGACTACTTCGACGACGTGGAGGGTCCGCTGCCCGGCGTCGTCGCGGCGGCCGGGGAGGGCGCGACGGGCTCGTAGGAGCCGCCGCCATAGAGCTCCCGGTAGCGGGCGTAGCTCACGAGCACCTTGCGCAGGTAGTCGCGGGTCTCGCGGAACCCGACCTTGCTCAGGTACTCGGCCCGCTCGTCACTCGCGCAGTAGCTCCGCCACAGCTCGGCCTGGGCCTCTCCGGCGTTGTAGGCCGCGAGCATCAGGTGGGTCCGGCCTCCGAAGCGGGCGCCGAGCTCGGCGAGGTAGGCGGCGCCCAGCCGGATGGCGATCTCGGGCCGGTGGAGCGCCGCCGCGTCGAGGGTGCCGAGGCCGAGGATCTCGCCCAGGCGGCGCGCGGTCGGCAGCACGAACTGGGTCAGCCCGCGCGCCGCGGCCGCCGAGGTGGCGCGGGGGTCGAAGCGGCTCTCCTCGCGGATGAGGGCGGCCAGCAGGCGCGGGTCGAGCCCGGCGTCCGCGGCCTCCGTCTCGAGAAGCGCGCCGTAGGCCAGCGGGTAGAGCAGCCGCGTCAGCTCCGCAGGCCACAGGCTCGGCGGCAGCGCGTCGGGGGCGCCGTCGGCGAGGACCTCGGCGGCGAGGATCGACTGGCGCGTGAGGCCGTTCTCGGCGAAGGCGCGAGCCCGCGTCAGCGCCAGCGGCGGCGTGGAGTCGGGGAAGCGAGCGGCCGCGGCCGGCGCGCCCAGCTCCCAATCGCCCAGCGCCAGGAGGCGCTCCTCGGCTCCCGCGAGCGAGCCCCGCCACAGGGGCCAGTCCGCGGCCGGCACGGCGGCGAGCTCCAGAAAGGACCGCTCCGCGGCGCCCGCCGAGAGCCGCGAGCGCAGCCGCCCGAGCGCCGCCTCGCCCTCGGCGCTGCCCGGTGCCAGGAGCCAGGCGGAGAGCAGGTCGGTCTCGCGGCCCGAGGCCGCGAGGCTGGCCGCGGCGCGCGCGGCCGGGGCCGCCAGCTCGGGGGACGCGAGCCGGCCTCGCGCCTCCTCGCTCCAAGGGTCGAACGGATCCGCGGCCAGGGCGGCGCGGTAGCGCTGTACGGCGCCGGCGGGGTCGCCCTTCTCTTCCGCCAGCCGCCCTTGCCAGTAGGCGAGCTCCGGGAGGTGGAGCTCAGGCGCCGCCGCGGCCGCGTCGAGCCAGGCGCCGGCCCGGTCCGCGCGGCCGCGGACCAGATCGCCGGCCGCCAGGAAGAAGGCCGCCCGGGCGCTCGCGCCCCGCCAGCTGCGCCGTCCGGCGAGAAGGGCGAAGAGCTCGAGCGCCCGGCCCTCCTCGCCGTCCAGCCAGGCGAGCCGCAGCCGGGAGGTGAGGGCAGCGGCTGCCCAGGGGCCCTCCGGCTGGGCGTCCAAGGAGGCGGCAAAGGCCGCGCGGGCGCCCTCGGCGTCGCCGCCGAGCTCGAGGGCGCGGCCGCGCTGGTAGAGGGCCTGGGACTTCTGCGCGGCCCGGTCGGTGAGCGTCGCGAGGGCGCTGAAGCTCTCGGCCGCCCGCCGGTGATCGCCGAGCCAGAAGTAGCTGCGGGCAAGAGCGTACTGCGTTTCGAAATCGGTGCGCCGCGCCGCGGGCAGCGCTCCCGGCCGCAGCGCGACGGCGAAGTGCTCGATGGCCCGGTCGAAGCGGCGCTGGCCGAAGAAGGCCATGGCGACGTCCAGCGCCAGCTCGCCGTCCGGCGCGTCGGGCGCGGCGGCGAGCCGCTCGGCGGCCTCGAGCGCCGTGCCGTCGGCGGTGTCCTCGGCCAGGAGAGCGCGCAGCTCGCCATCGGCGGCGGCGGGATCGCGCTCGCGGGTGCAGTCGGCGCGCCGCAGGCGCAGCGGTCGCAGGCTCGCGGGCGGCAGGCTCCAGCTCTCGACGGCGGCGAGCAGCCGGCAGTCGCCGCCGCGGCCCAGGGTGAGCGCAAGCAGGTCGGCGGCGCGCGCCCCGAGCCCGGGGCTCGGCCGGGTCGAGAGCAGCGTGGCCAGCAAGCCGGCCGCCACCTCGGGATGCCCGCGCTCGACCTCGATCTCGGCCAGCCGGTAGCGGCTGAAGGGCGCGAGCTGGGGGTCGGCGGCGAGGGCGGCGGCGAACGCGGCCGCGGCGTCGTCGAGGCGGCCGCGGCGGGCGAGCAGCCGGCCGCGCAGGTAGTGCGCGCCCAGCGCCGCGCCCGTGGGCCGCGCCGCGAGGAACCGCTCGACCCCGGCGAGCGCCTCGTCGAGCCGGCCCGCCCCCTGCAGCGCCACCCACTCGATCCGTGGCTCGGCGCCCGGGGCCGCGGCGGCGCTCGGCAGGGCCGCCGACAGCAGGGCCGCCGACAGCAGGGCCGCCCGGCCGGTCATTCCGAGGCGCGCTCGACCCGCGCGCCGAGGCCGCGCAGCTTTTCTTCCATCCCCTCGTAGCCGCGGTCCAGATGGTAGATCCGGTGGACGACGGTCCGGCCTTCGGCCACGAGGCCGGCGAGCACGAGGCAGGCGGAGGCCCGCAGATCGGTCGCCATGACGTGGGCCCCGGACAGCGGCGCTGGCCCCTCGACCCAGGCGTAGCCGCCATCGACCTGGATGGCCGCCCCCATGCGCACGAGCTCGGGTGCGTGCTGGAAGCGGTTCTCGAAGACGGTCTCGTGGATCGAGGAGCGGCCCTGCGCCTGGGTCATCAATGCCATGTACTGGGCCTGGAGGTCGGTTGGGAAGCCGGGATGCGGCGCCGTCTCGATCGAGTGCGCGGCGAGGGGCCCGGCGGCGCTGACGCGGACCGCCGTCGGCCGGACGTCGACGGCGCACCCGGCGCGCTCGAGGACCTCGAGCAGCGCCGCGAGGTCCCCGGGGGCGCAGTCCTCGAGCACGACGTCACCGCCGGTGATCGCCGCGGCAAGGAGGTAGGTGCCGCCTTCGATGCGGTCGGCGATGACGCGGTGGCTCGCGCCGCCCAGGCTGTCGACCCCCTGGATCTCGATCCGGTCCTCGCCCGCTCCCCGGATCCGCGCCCCCATCGCCGTCAGCAGCCGCGCCAGGTCGACCACTTCGGGCTCGCGGGCGCAGTTGTCGAGCACCGTCGTGCCGCGCGCCAGGGTCGCGGCCATGAGGAGGTTCTCGGTTCCGGTCACGGTGCGGCCGGCGAACTTGAAGCGGTTGCCGACCAGGCGGTCGGCGCGCGCCGTCACGTAGCCGTGCTCGAGGGTGACCTCCGCCCCCAGGGCCTCGAGCCCGGCGAGATGCTGGTCGATCGGACGCACGCCGATGGCGCAGCCGCCCGGCAGCGACACCCGCGCGTGTCCGAGGCGGGCCACGAGGGGCCCGAGGACGAGCACCGAGGCCCGCATCGTCTTGACGAGGGCGTAGTCGGCGTCGTCGGCGACGGGCTTGCCGCTCGAGGTCACGGCGAGGGTGTGGCCGCTGGACTCGACCTCGGCGCCGAGATGCTCGAGCAGGCGCACCATCGTCCGGATGTCCTGCACCGCGGGCAGACCGGAGAGCTCGACCGTGCCCTCGGCCAGGAGCGCCGCCGTCAACGCCGGCAGGGCCGCGTTCTTCGCTCCGGCGGCGCGGATCGTTCCCTGGAGGCGGTTGGGTCCGATGATCTCGAAGCGGTCCATGGCGTCCTTGCGGCGGCGATCCGCCTATGCCCGGTTTACTACCACAATCCGGGGAATGCCGGCGTAGTCGTCGATCGTGAGCCGGTGGACGAAGCCCGCGGCCGCGGCCAGCCCGACGACGTCCGGCGCCTGGCCGGCGCCGATCTCGCACGCGACCGGCGTTCCGGGCAGGAGCCCGCCGAGCTCCGGGAAGAGCGCCCGGTAGGCGGCCAGCCCGTTGGCGCCAGCAAAGAGCGCGCCCGCCGGCTCGAAGCCGGTGATCTCGGGCGACAGCGAGCGCCGCTCGTGAGCCGGCACGTAAGGCGGATTGCTGACGACGAGATCGATGCGCTCGAGCCGCACCCCGCGCGCCCAGCCCGCACGGACCGGCAGCACCCGCCGGCCGGCGCCCAGCAGCCGGGCGTTGAGGGCGGCGACGGCGAGCGCCCCCGGGGAGACGTCGGTCGCCACGGCCAGGGCCGCGGGCAGCTCCAGCGCGAGCGTCACCGCGAGGCAGCCCGAGCCGGTGCCGACGTCGAGAATCCGCGGCGCCGCCGGCAGCTCGAGCTCGAGGGCCGCCGCGACGAGATGCTCGGTCTCGGGGCGCGGGATGAGCACCCGCCGGTCGACCCGGAACTCCCGGCCGAAGAACTCCTTACGGCCGAGAAGGTAGGCGACCGGCTCGCCCGCCAGCCGCCGTTCGAGAAGCGCCCCGAACCGCGTTTCGGCGGTCGCGTCCACCGTCGCGTCGTCCCGCGCCAGCACCTGCGTTTCGGACCAGCCGAGAACGTGCCCCAGGAGCAGGCCGGCCTCACGCGCCTGCGGCCCGTGCGGCGCCAGGACGAGCCGCTCCCGCGCAGCCGTGAGAAGCCCGCGGACCTTGGGCGCCATCCTCGCAGTCTAGCTGCCGGGCTAGCGCTACAGCCATGCGAAGGTCGCTTTCCGGGCAAGGTGAACGGCTTCCCCGCGCTGACGGTCTCCGTCCGGTGGGCCGTCAAGAGACTCTGAGCGAGGGCGATCTCGGGCGCTCGAGCCCAAGACGTTCACCGCCTTACCTGAGAATGCGACCGTCGGCCTTCTCGGACGTGCGCGAACGCTCTCGCGATCGGGCTAGTCGAAGACCACCGGGTCGTTGGCGCCGGCTGCGAGGAGGACGCTGCGCTGCCAGGTGCGGCCGTCCGGGGCGGCGATCGCGAGGAACCAGCGGCCGGCGGGGAGGGCTTCGACCGCCGCCTGGCCGGCGTAGAGCGACCAGCGGTCCTCGAGGCCGCCGGTCCAGCCGAGGTTGGCGAAGGGCACGCCGTCGTCGCCGGTGATGCGCAGCGTGGCGGCGCCGGTGGCCTCCGCGGCCAGCTCTTCGACCCGGACCTCGAGCCGCGCCTCGCGCTCGAGCTCGACCTCGAGGTCTTCCTGCGGGGCAAGCGCCGAGAGCGTCCGGAGGGCGGCGCCCGCGGCCTGGAGGAGGATCCGCCAGTGACCGTCGGGGACCGTGGCGAGCCGCACCGTGCCCTCGCTCGTGACGGGCGCGCTGCCGCTCGCGAGCACCCGGCCCGCGAGGTCGAGCACGGCGTAGGAGATCGTGGCGGGCGTCCCGGCGGGCGAGCGCAGGGCCAGCGTGAGGCCGGAGGCCCGGGAGAGCGCCAGCTCGACGCCGTCGATGCGGGCGCCGTCGGCGATCTCGAGGGCGCGGCTCTGGGCCGCGTAGCCGGGCTTCGTGGCGCGCAGGTCGTAGTCGCCCGCCGCGACGCCCTCGAGGCGGAAGTCGCCGGCGTCGTCGCTCGTCGTGCCCCGGGCGCGCATCCAGGCCTCGGCGCCGGATCGCGGCTCGAGACGGGGCTCGAGGACGACCGCCACGCCGGCCAGCGGCGCGCCGCCGCGCGCCGCCGTCACCCGCCCGCTGACGGCCCCGCCCGCGATGTCCACCAGGACGTCCTCGTCCCGCGCGAGCTCGATCTCTTCCGTGTGCGCGACGCCGCTTTCGAAGTGCGACACCCGCAGGGTGTAGCGGCCCTTGGCGAGGCCCTCGAGGCGGAAGGAGCCGGCGTAGTCGGTCTCGCCCCAGGCGCCGTCCGCGCCGTCGGCGCCGGAGACCCCGACCCAGGCGCCGCTCAACGGCGCGCCGTGCGCGAGGACGCGCCCGGTGAGTACCAGCCCGCCTCCGAAGTCCAGGTCGAGGGTGACCGCGCGCTCGCCCGGCCCGATGGCGATCGCCGCGCGGGCCTGGAGGCCGGTGGCCGACGTCGCCAGGACCGTCCACGACCCGGCCGCCAGGCGGGCGATCGCGTAGGTGCCGTCGCTCTCGACCCGGCCCTCCCGGGAGACCCCCCGCTCCCCGACGGCCAGGACGTGCATGCTGACGAGGTCCCGCGGCGCGGCGCCCAAGAGGGCTCCCGAGAGCTCGACGCCGTCCGGCAGCCGCAGCAGGAGCCCGGCGACGGGCTGGTCGCCCACCTCGAGCGGCTCCTCGAGAGCGGCCGCGGCGTGCTCCGGGTGCTCGGCGCCGACCCGGTAGGCTCCGGGGCGCACGTTCTCGATCGCGAAGGAGCCCGCGGCGTCGGACTGCGCGAGCCGCGGCGGGCTGACGCCGCCCGCCCCGGACGGGGAGAGCGTCACCGCGGCGCCCGCGACCGGCGCCGAGTCGGAGTCGACCACGGTGCCAGCCACCGCGACCCCGGCCTCCAGGTAGAGATCGAGGGTGTTGGCCCCGGCCTGGACGTCGAGCTCGCGGCTCGTCCGCAGGCCGTCCTCGGTGCCGGCCACGAAGACCTGGTGGCCGGGCTCGACGCCGCTCAGCCGGTAGCGGCCGTCGCCGTCGGTCGACGCCATGGCGAAGCGCCAGATGGCGACGCCGCCTTCCAACCGCACCGTCGCGCCGGACTGCGGCGCCCCGTCGGGGCCGAGGACGCGGCCCTCGACGACGGCGCCGGGCGCGAGCTCGATCTCGAGCTCGTCGGGCTCCTCGCCCGCCACGAGCTCGATCCCGCCGAGCTCCTTGGGCAGCCGGTCGTCGGCCGACGCGATGACGCGTACCGCCCCGGGCTCGACGTCCGCGATCTCGAAGCGGCCGCTTTCGTCGGAAAGAGCGGCGCCGGCGGTGCGGCTGAACACCTGTCCCCCGAAGCTGCCGCCGCCGCCCTCCCGGACGACCTCGACCCGCGCCCGCGGGATGGCCTCGCCCCGGGGGTCGACGACGCGGCCCCTCAGGGTGACGGCCGGCGCGAGGACGATCGTGAAGTCCTCGGCCGCCGGCACCTCGACGCGCTCGAGACCCCTGGCCGCGTAGCCCGGGAGGCTCACCGTCAGGTCGAGGAACTCGCCCTCCCGGCGGTCCGGAACCGCGAAGGCGCCGTCCGGCCCCGTTGCGACCTCGAGCGGCGCGCCGGGCAGGACCGCCGGCGCCTGCCGCGGCTCCTGGACCTCGACCTCGGCGCCGGCCAGCGGCGTGCCCTCGGGGTCGACGACGCGGCCGCGCAGCTCGACGCCCTCCGCGAGGGTGACGACGCCCACGTCGTGGGCCGTCGCCCCGGCGGCGATCTCGAAGCCGGGGAGGGTCTCGAGGGCGAAGCCCGGGGCCGCGATCGCGAGCCGGAAGCGGCCCGCCGGGACGTGGGGGAGGGCGAACTCGCCTTCGGCGTCGGAGCGGGCCCGGAAGACGAAGGCGTCGTCGGCGGCGCGCGCCGAGCGCAGGAACCGTATGGCCGGGCTCTCCTCCCGGCGCTCGAGGGTGACGGCGGCCGCGGCCACGGGCGCGCCCGAAGGGGCGACGACCTTGCCCGTCACGGCGGCGCCGCCAACGAGGCGCAGGACGAGGCCCGCGGCCGCGGCTTCCGGCGCCCGGACGATCCGCTCGGCGGGGGCGAAGCCGGCGCCGCGGGCGGTGACCGCGTAGGAGCTCGCCGTGGGGAGGCGGGGGAGGACGAACGCGCCGTCGGAGTCGCTGGCGGCGCGGCGGATCGGAAGGCTCGCGAGCCGGTTGACCCGCCACGGGTCGGCGCCGTGCGGGGTCGCGACGATCTCCGCGTCCGGCACCGGATCGCCGGCCGCGTCGAGCACGACGCCGGCCAGGTCGAGGGCCGGTTCGAGGACCACCGTGACCTCGCCGGCAGCGCTCTCGAGGCGGATGGTCGTCTCGAGGTGGCCGGGCGCCGCCGCCGTGATCCAATCCAGCTGCCGGGCGGACCCCGTGAGGGTGAAGTCGCCGCGCGGGCCGGTGCGGACATGGCGGGCTCGCGCCCGCAGGAGCGCCACGAAGGCGCCTCCCACGCCGCGCCGGCTCTCGGCGTCGACCACCCGCCCGGCGAGGGCGACGGCGTCGGGAACGACCACCTCGAGCGGGGCGGCGAGGCCCTCGTCCGCGGCCAGGCTCACGGCCGCGGTGCGGCCGTCCGCGAGCACGAGCAGCGCCCGGCGGTCGTGGATCGTGACGGTGCCGTCCGCCTCCGTGCGCGCCGCCGGCCACTCCTCCTCGCCCACCCGGACGACGGCGCCGGCGACCGGCTGACCGGCGGCGTCGCGCACGGCGAGGCGGCGGGCCGGCGCCGCGGCGAGCCGGAGACGGAGCGCCGCGCGCGCCACGGTCTTCGTGCCGGACGGCCCGTGGTCGGCGCGCCAGGCCAGCGCCTCGACCCGCCGTCCGGTGGGCACGGCGAGCGTCGCCGCGCCCTGCTCCGACGCGCGAACCGGGGAGAGAAGGGGCTGCCAGGTCTGCTCTCGCAGCCGGCGGGGGACGGTCTCGGCGAGCCGGGTCTCGACCCGGGCGCCGGCCGCCGGCGCGCCGCCGGCGCTCACGACCGTGACCGCGACGGTCGCGGCCGGCTCGAGCTCGAGCAGGGGCAGCAGCGCGGAATCGAGAAGCGGGGCGCTACCGAGCTCGAGCTCCATCGGCATGCTGCCGGGCGCTCGGGCGATCAGCCGCCAGTAGCCGGGCTCCGGGGCGGTGACCGCGAAGCGGCCGCGCGCGTCGGTCTCCGTGGCCGCGACGGCGGGCGCCAGCGGAGTGCCCGCGAGGTCGAGGAGTCCCCGCTCAAAGGGCGTGGGCAGGGCGGAGAGCCGGATCTCCACCCCCGCCGCGGCCCGGCCGGCGGCGTCGACGACCCGGCCGGCCAGCGTCGGCCCCTGCGCCCGCGCCGCCCCGGGACCCCCGCACAGCGCCAGCGCCGGGAGGACGAGGGCGGCGGCTCGCATGGCGCGCTCAGGTGGCGAGCGAGTGCTCGGTGGCGGCCTGCATCTGCTGGGTGCGGAAATGGGTCGCCAGCGGGTCGATGAGCGCGTCGAGGTCGCCCTCGAGGATGGCCGGGAGGCGGTGGATCGTCAGCCCGATGCGGTGGTCCGTCACCCGGTTCTGCTGGAAGTTGTAGGTGCGGATCTTCTCCGAGCGGTCGCCGGAGCCGACCATCTTGCGGCGCTCGGCCGAGAGCTCGGAGTCGGCCCTTTCGCGCTCGATCTCGAGCAGGCGGGCGCGCAGCACGCGCATGGCCTTGGCGCGGTTCTTGATCTGCGAGCGCTCGTCCTGGCAGCTGACGACGAGGCCGGTCGGCAGGTGGGTGATGCGGACGGCGGAGTACGTGGTGTTGACCCCCTGGCCGCCGGGGCCGGACGAGCAGAAGCGGTCGATGCGCAGGTCCTTCTCGGCGATCTCGACCTCGACGTCCTCGGCCTCGGGGAGCACGGCCACGGTGACGGCCGAGGTGTGGATGCGGCCGGAGGCCTCGGTCTCGGGAACCCGCTGTACGCGGTGCACTCCCGCCTCGTACTTGAGCCGGCTGTAGGCCCCGCGGCCCTCGACGATCGCCGACACCAGCTTGACGCCGCTGGTCCCGGACTCCGAGAGGTCGATGATCTCGACCTTCCACCGCCGCTCCTCGGAGTAGCGGCTGTACATGCGGAAGAGCTCGGCGGCGAAGAGGGCCGCTTCGTCGCCCCCGGTACCGGCCCGGATCTCGAGCACGACGTTGCGGTCGTCGTTCCTGTCCTTGGGGCTGAGCTCGATCTTGAGGCGCTCCTCGAGGTCCTCGAGGCGGGCGTCGAGGGTCACGAGCTCGTCCTCGGTCAGCGCCGCCATCTCGTCGTCGCCCGCGAGCGCCGCCAGCATCTCCGCCGCGTCCGCGCGCTGCCGGGCCGTCTCCCGGTACTCCCGGTAGAGCTCCACCACGCGGCCGATCTCCGCCAGCCGCTTGGTCGTCTTCTTGTAGACCTCCGGATCCGACAGCACGGCCGGATCGGCCAGCGAGGCCGTCAGCTCGGCGTGGTTTCTCTCGAGGTCGGACAGTTGCTCGAACATGACGGCGCAAGGATACCGCAGGTGTCCAGTGAGGCTCGCGCCCCGGGCCGGCTCCCGGCCGGGGCTAGCTGACGACCTGGTCGACCGTGACTTCCAGGCGCTTCATCATCTCGTGGAGGGTGGTCGGCTTGACGTTGAGCAGGTCGGCGGCCTTCTTCTGGACGCCGCCGGAGGCCTGGAGGGCGCGGACGATCAGCTTGCGCTCGTAGTTGGCGACCGCGTCCTTGAGCGGCAGGCCCTCCGGCGGCAGGGGCTCGTCGAAGCCGAAGGGCGACCGCTTCTCGCGCACGGCGGGGGAGAGCAGGTCGATGTCGAGCGTGTCGCCGGTCGAGAGCACCACGGCGCGCTCGATCACGTTCTCGAGCTCGCGGACGTTGCCCGGCCAGTGGTAGTCGAGCAGCAGCTCCATCGCGTCGGGCGCGATCGTGGCCAGGCGCTTCTCGTTCTCCTCGCAGTACTTGGCGAGGAACGCGCGGGCCAGCAGCGGCACGTCCTCCGGCCGCCGCCGCAGGGGCGGCAGGTTGATGGTGATGACGTTGAGCCGGTAGAAGAGATCCTCGCGGAAGCCGCCGCGCTCCACGGTCTCCTCGAGGTCGACGTTGGTCGCGGCGATGATGCGCACGTCCGAGGTGAGCGTCTCGACCCCGCCGAGGCGCATGAACTCCTTCTCCTGGATGACCCGCAGGAGCTTCGACTGGGTGTCGATGGGGATGTTGCCGATCTCGTCGAAGAAGATCGACCCGCCGTCCGCGACCTCGAAGAGCCCCTTCTTGGTCGTCACCGCGCCGGTGAACGCTCCGCGCTCGTGGCCGAAGAGGTTGCTCTCGAGCAGGTCGGCCGGCATCGAGCCCGAGTTGACGGTGACGAACGGGCCGTCGGCGCGCCGCGAATTGAGGTGGATCGACTTGGCCACGAGCTCCTTGCCGGTGCCGCTCTCGCCCAGGATCAGGATGTTGCTCTTCGCCGGCGCCGCGAGGCGGATGAGATCGAAGACCTTGGCCATCGCCTTGCTCTTGCCGATGATGTTGTCGAAGGCGAACTTCTGCTGCAGCTGGTCGCGCAGCGAGCGGTTCTCCTTGCGCAGCCGGCGCTGCTCGAGGCCCTGCTGGACGGTCAGCAGGACCTCCTCGTTCTTGAACGGCTTGGGGATGTAGTGGAAGGCGCCCTCCTTCATCGCCGCGATGGCGCCCTCGACCGACGAGTAGGCCGTGATCATCACGACGACCTGGCTCGGGTCCTCTTTGCGGATCTGGCGCAGCACCTCCTGCCCCGACATCCCCGGCAGCATGAGGTCGAGGAGCACGAGATCGATGTCGCCCTGGCGCAGGATCGTCAGGCCCTGCTCGCCCGAGCGGGCGCTCACCGTCTCGTAGCCTTCGGCCCGCAGCAGGGACGTCAGAACGTCCTGCAGCACCTCCTCGTCATCGACGATGAGTATTCTCATCGGCTCTGCCGGCTAACCCTGGTGGCGTGGAAGCTCGACGAAGAAGGTGCAGCCCTCCCCCGGCCGGCTGGCGACGCGCAAGTGGCCGCCATGGCGCTGCACGATGTTGTAGCTGATGGACAATCCGAGTCCCGTGCCGCCCTCCGGGAGCTTGGTCGAGAAGAACGGCCGGAAGATCCGTTCGAGCTGGTCGACGGGGATGCCCGGGCCGGTGTCCTCGACGCCGACCTTGATCCAGTCTTCGGAGGCGTCGAAAGAGACCGTCAGGCGCCCGCCCGCGGCCATCGCGTCGGCGGCGTTGACGACGAGGTTGGTGAAGACCTGGAGCAGCTCGCCGTCGTTGCCCCAGACCCTGAGCTCCTCCGCCGGCGGCCGCCAGTCGAGCTCGACGTGGCTCTCCCTCAACCGCTCCTTGAGCAGGTCGAGGCACTCGCCGACGACGAAGGCGAGCGACACCGGGCGCGACTCCCGCGGGCGGTCGCGGGAGAACTCGAGCAGGTTGTTGACGATGCGCGAGGCGCGGAACGTCTGGCGCTCCACCTTGCGCAGCAGCTCGTGCCGGGGGTCGTCTTCGGGCGTGCTCTGGAGCAGCATCTGGGCGTAGCTCGAGATGCCGGTGATCGGGGTGTTGACCTCGTGGGCGACGCCCGCGGCGAGCATGCCCAGGGAGGCGAGGCGCTCGCGCTCCTTCATGGCGTTCTCGATGGCGATGCGCTCCGTCACGTCGTGGACGAGCACGACGCAGGAGCCGCCGTGGCCGCTGGCCAGCGGCGCGACGCTCACCTGCAGGTAGTGCTCGCGGCCCGCCGGGCTCGCGAAGCGGATCTCCCGCAGCCGGTCGTTGGGCCGCGGCAGCGAGCCCTGGCCGAGAAGCTCGGCCAGCGAGCGGCCGACGAGCGCCTCCGGCGCCGTCTCGAGAATCCGCCCGAGGGCCGCGTTCGCCCGGTCGATGGTGCCGTCGCCGGCGATCACCGCGATGCCGGCCGGCGAGGACTCGAGGATCTCCGCGGTCGTCTCCTGGAGCTTCGAGACGCGGTCCAGCTGCTCGTTGACCTGGCCGAGCAGATACGCGTTGTCGATCGCCAGGGATACCTGGCCGAGCAGGTTGCGCACGAGGTCGATGTCGGCGCTCGACAGCGCCACGTCGCCGCGCTTGTAGCCGATGACGAGGACGCCGATCCGGCGCCGGCGCGCGGTGAGCGGGAAGGCATAGCGGTAGCCGGCGGTGTAGAGGCGGTAGCTGGCGTCGACCTCGCTGGGCAGGGCCGGGCCTGTGAGGCTGCGGACGTCGCTGGCCCAGAAGTCCTCGTCGAGCTCGGACACCCGCAGGCGCGCCGGCACTCCGGCCTCCGCGCGCTGCACGAGGAGCCGCTCGCTCTCGCCGAGGTAGAGGTTGGCCCGCCCGAGGTCGAAGGTCGCCGCCAGCTCGCCCAGGAGAGCGTTCGAGAGCTTGTCGAGATCGCGCTCCTCGAGCATCTCGCGCCCGAACTCGACGAGCCCGCGGCGGCGCCGGAACGCCCCGCCGTACTGCAGCCGCTCGAGCGACGCGCCGATGCGCTGGCGGGTGGGGATCATGAGGCCGGCGATGAGCAGGCCGGAGGTGAACGAGATGATCGTGCGGCCGAAGGCCAGGCCCTCCGGCACCGCGCGCTGGATGACGAGGTTGACGAGCGAGAAGCCGAGCACGCCGATGAGCACCGTCGTGGCGAGGCTCAGGGTGTCGCGGATGACGATGCCGATGTCCCACAGCTTGTAGCGCAGGATGGCGTAGGCGAACGTCAGCGGCACGCAGGCGAGCGGCAGCACGGCGGCCGTCGTCAGCAGCTTCGGCCAGGCGAGGTCGAGCGTCCGCGGCAGCAGATAGAAGAGGAGGAACGGCACGTAGCCGCCCAGCATGCCGAAGGCGATCCATGCCGCCTGCCGCAGCGGCTCCGAGTCGCGGCGCCGGCGCAGCCGCCAGATGAGCACGACGGCCGCCGCCAGCCCGAAGCCGACGAGCTGGAAGAGCACCAGCTGGTCGAGGGCGCGGGTCGCCGCGGCCATCTGCCCCTGGAGCAGGAACCGGCCGCCGGCGAAGATCAGGTCCGCCTCGAGCAGGGCGAGAAACGCCGCCGGCACGTACAGGAAGGGCAGCCAGCCGAGGCGGTCGCGCAGCCGCGCGAGGGGGCGCGGGAAGACGAGGAAGAGGTGCAGCGTGAGCGGCGCCAGCAGCACGCGCGCCAGCTCCTCGAACGTGTAGACGAGCCGGCCGGCGAGATCGAACGGCGGCTGCGCCGAGGCCACGTAGACGAGGCCCGAGGTCAGGCACCACAGGTAGAAGAGCCGCGCCGCCCGGCGCTGGTCGCGCAGCAGCGTGTAGAAGCCGATGAACAGATACCCGATGCCGATCAGCGCCAGGATCAGGTAGTGCCAGTCGATCGCCAGCGCCGGCCGCCGGTAGGAGACTTCGAGCGGCACCCCGGCGCGCTCGACGAGCAGCGCGCTCGTCGGGTTCTGGCGCAGGACGCTGCGCAGATCGCGAGCGCTGCGCGCCTCGGTGCCGTTGACGAGCACGAGGCGGTCGCCGGGCTCGAGGCCGGTCGCGGGCGAGCTGACGTCGTCGACGAGCCAGGTCGCGCCCTCGGCGTGAGCGGCGAAGCCCGCCGGCTGGAACGAGTCCACCTTGCGCAGCAGGCTGACCGCCCCCAGCACGACGACCCACAGGGCCGCCAGCACGGCCAGTGTCAGGAATCCGTTGCGATGCTTGGGGCGCGGCATCCGTCACGCGGCTCTCACGAGCCGCTCCAGTGCTCCAGCGTGTTGAATAGCACGTTGCGTGCCACGAATCCGCTCGCCGAAGGGCCGAAAAAGCCCTGCTACGGCGCCAATTTACCACAAGAATCCAAATGTTTGGATGCACTCCATCGGCTTGAATGGAGGGTGGCGGTTTTGTGGCCGAAATGCCTCACCGCAGGAGCCGAAAAACGTCGCCCCCCGGAGGTCGAGGAGCGATCTGAAAGGGCTCGGCAGGAGCGAGGTCGGGAAGAGAAGCCGGGCGGCCAGGCGGTCGCTTGCGAGATCCCGGCGGGAATGCCGCCCGGGTCTCTGTGGCGACTCCGACGGCCGTATTCGCGCCCCCGAGGTGCGTTTCCTTACCCGGCTTCTTTTCGCGACCTCCCGCTCACGATCCTTGCGGGCCGTAGGAACGGAACGTCTCCGCGAGGGGGCGCGACGCCGGACTCGAAGGGGGCCCGATGGGAGGCCCGCCGGCGGCGGAGGGCCGGGGGCTAGAAGCGGACGGCCAGGCCGCCGGTGATCCGGCTGCGGATCTCGTCGGCGAGGGTGGCGTCGCCGCCGGTCGGCACGAAGCCGCGGGACAGCTCCATGTTGAGCTGGACGGCCCAGTCCGCCGCCAGGTCGCCGAGCACGGCCAGGTCCTGCGTGAGCATCAGCTGCAGGCGCTCGAGCTCGAGGATCTGCTCGGCCGGCCGCGGCTGGTCGTCCAGCGGGCTCAGACGCTGCTCGAGCTGGTGGAAGGCCACGAAGACGCCCGTCGCCGAGCGCTCGAACTGGGTGTCGAGCGAGGTCACGAAGTAGCGGACCTCGTTCTCGTAGCCATGCTCGCGATCGGCCAGCGTCAGGATGCCGCCGCCGCCGGCGCCGAGGTTGGACTCCAGCCGGGCGAGGATCGTGGGGCTCAGGCGCTGGGTCAGCGCGATCTGCAGCTCGGGCACGGCGTCGCCGTGGACGAGCTGGAGGTTCTCGCGGTAGTTGAAGAAGTTCTGGTCGAACTGCAGCCGCAGGGTCTCGTCGAAGCGGCGGTGCAGGGCGCCGATCGACAGCTTCTCCTGGTCGTCCACGAAGCGGGCCAGGACCACCTGGTAGCACTCGGCGGTCGCCCGCTCGCAGGAGGCGTAGTCGCGGAAGTAGGCGGTGTGGAAGTCGTTGACCCGGCGCGCTTCGAGAGGATCGTCGTGCATCTTGACGCCGGCCGAGGTCGAAGCGCGCCAGCTGTCGCCGAGCCGCATGACGAGCCCGCCCTGGGGCATGAACGACAGCGTGCCGTCCCGCATGGTGGAGTAGACCCCGTACTCGACGAGCACCGCCGGGACGAGCGACGTGCCGCCGCGGCCGAAGACCTCGACCCGCTCCTGCGGCAGCACGCCGTTGAGCAGCAGGTCGTTGTGGACCAGCTCGAAGACCCGGTCCCGGTAGCGGAAGCCGGCCTCCATCGTGGAGCGCTCGCTGATGTCCGTGCTGTAGCTGCCCTCGAGGTTCCAGGCGCGGCTGCCCGGCGGCAACGCGAGCCGGCTGCCGCCGCCGCGGGCGTAGAAGTTGTCTTCCTCGGTGTACTGGGCCGCGACCTGGGAGCGGTGGCGCTCGCCGTCCCGCGACCAGGACAGCCGCTGGCTCTGGAGCCCCATCCTCTCCTTGCCGCTCGCCGTGCTCAAGCTGTTGTCGACCGTCGTCATGCGAATCCGGTTGGCGCCGACGCCCGAGACGTCCACGGAGAGCGTCTGGCTGTAGCCGTCGGTCGCCGGCAGGTGGAGGTCGCGCGCCGCCTCGAGGGCCAGGTAGCTGCCGCTCACGTCGACGTTGACGTTGTCGATCTCGCTCGCCAGCTCGACCTCGCCGCCGGACAGCTGCGCGGTCTGCGCGGTGGCCATGGAGTCGACGCCGGTGACGGCGCGCACGCCGGCCCGCAGGTTGTCGATTCGCGGCGACGAGCCCGCGGACTCGTCGGCGGCCAGCGCGAAGTCGATGTCGCGCAGGACGTCGGTCGGAATCTGCTGGCGTACCGTCCAGAAGTCGGCGGCCGAGTCGGCCGCCGCGGCGCCCTGGTCCCGCAGCTCGACGTCGAGGATCTGGACGGCCTTGGCGCTGGCGCGGGTCAGGAGCGCCACGCCGGGGACGAACCCCGGCTTGAAGGCGACGATCTTGTAGAGGCCGGCGGGGAGGCTCTTGAAAGCGAAGCGCCCCGCCTCGTCCGTCGTGGCCTTGCGCAGCGTCAGGTCGGCGAGCTGGTAGGCGTAGACCTGGCTGGCGGGCAGGGGGTGCGAGGCGGTCCGGACCTGCCCGCTGACGACGCCTTCGTCGGCCGCCGCGGGGAGGGCGCACATCACGAGCGCCGCGATCAGCGCGGCGACGCTCTGCGATGTCGGAAATCGCCTCATGACACCCCTCTAGCTCGACAGTATACGGCTCCTTTTTCCATGGTGTCAAAGACAGTCGCGTCGAAGACCGCGGAACGGACGATCGTCGAGGACCGTCGCCCCGGCGCACCGCCCATGCGACTGCCCGGGCGACTGCCCAGGCGACTACTCCCGGCAACGGCGCCGCGCCGGCCGCTATTCCCGCCGCGGCGTCCGCCACCAGGGGAGCGCGGGTGGCGGCCGCCTCGCCCCGCGCTCTTCCGGATGGGGCGTGATCGCGACGACGAGGGCCGTCACGCGGCCGACCCCGGCCCGCTTGAGGGTGCGCGCGGCGCTCTCGAGGGTGGCGCCCGTCGTCAGCACGTCGTCGACGAGCAGCCAGTGGGGGGCGCCGCCGGCGAGCGGCCGGCCGCGCCAGCGGAAGGCGCCGGCCAGGTTGGCGCGGCGCCGCGGCCGGGAGAGCCCGGTCTGCGGCCGCGTCGCGGCGCGCCGGCGCAGGGCGCGCACGAGCGGCCGCGCGGCCGGGTCGGCCAGCTCGCGGGCGACGAGCTCCGCCTGGTTGTAGCCGCGGGCGAGCGCCCGCGCCCAGTGGAGGGGGACCGGCACGACCGCGCCGCAGTCGTCGAGAACGGGCGCGAAGCGCCGCGCCAGGTCGCCGCCGAGCGCCGCCGCCAGGTAGTCGAGCCGGTGGAACTTGAGCCCGTGCACCACCTCGCGCAGCGGCGGCGCGTAGAGCCAGCCGGCGAAGAGGCGGTCGCAGGCCGGCGGCCGCCGCCGGCAGGCCGCGCAGGGCCGGCCGTCGAGCGCCGCCGGGTCGGCGAGCGGCGCCAGGCAGCCCGGGCAGCGCGGCCCGGTGAGCGCCCGCAGCCCGCCGCGGCAGGCGGGGCAGAGGTTGAAGCGGTCGATGCCCCGGTGCGACGTGCGCCGGCAGCCGAGGCACAGGGGGGGCTGGATCCAGTCGATCGAGCGGCCGATCGAGCGGCCGATCGAGCGGCCGATCAAGCGGCCGATCCGGGGGGCAAGGCGGTCCATGTCGTCGTCTCCGAGGTCGGGCTTGCGGCACCAGGCGGCTGTCCTGTGATGTCCGGGCGCCTCGCCCGTACAAGCACGGCGACGGCGTCCGGCGCGCCGAGAGGCCGGCGCGCACCCGGGATGGACGGCAGGAACCCCGCTATACTTGCAGCCGCGAGAGGAGGACGATTGAAGCCACACTTCCCACCACCGCCCATTCGTCGGGCCCTGCGTCCGGCGCTCGCCGCCGCGCTCCTCGCGGCGGCCGCCCTGGCACCGGCGCCGGCGCGGGCGCAGGACTACACCTGGACGCTCAGCGTCCTGGGCGGCCTGGGGGGCCCGCTGAGCGACGGCGGCGGCACGGACACGGGCTACCAGGTCGGCTTCGGGCTCCAGTTCGAGCCCGGCGCCAACGTCTGGGCGCACGCCGGCCAGCTCGATTTCGACACCGGCGGCAACGTCGGCGACCTCGCCGCCGGGACGATCCGCTACGTCAACCTCGGCGGCGAGTATCTGTTCAACGAGGGCTACTACGACTCGGGCATCTTCCTCGGGCTGGGGCTCTACGACCTCGCGGCGCGCCGCATCCTCGCCCCCGACGTGCTCGCCCCGCGGTCCTCGGACAGCGTCCTCGGCATCGTCCTGGGGGCCACCGGCGAGTTCAAGATCACCCCGTCCTTCGTCGTGCTGGCGGAGATCTCGGGTCACGTGCTCGACTCCCCCGACATCCGGGTGCTGGGGACGGGCTTCGCGGGCTTTGGCTTCCACTTCTGATCTCGCGCCGGACGCGCCGCGCCGCGCGCTCCTGGTCGGCCTGAGCCTCCCGGGCCAGCCGCCGGGCGTCGTCGAGGACCATCTCGACGAGCTGGCGGAGCTGACGACCAGCGCCGGGGTCGAGGTCGCCGGCCGCGCCGTGCAGGCCCGCAGGGCGCCCCACGCGCGCACCTTCATCGGCTCCGGCAAGGCGGAGGAGCTGGGAACGGCCGCCGGCTCGCTGGCGGCCGACGTCGTCATCTTCGACGACGATCTGACGGCCAGCCAGGTCCGCCAGCTCGAGGACATCATGGACCGCCAGGTGCTCGACCGCAGCGGCCTCATCCTCGAGATCTTCCAGCAGCGCGCCGCCAGCCGCGAGGCCCGCACCCAGGTCGAGCTGGCCCGCCTGCGCTACCTGCTGCCGCGCCTGACCCGGCGCTGGGGCCACCTCTCGCGGCAGGTCGGCGGCATCGGGGTGCGCGGCGGCGAGGGCGAGACCCAGCTCGAGGCCGACCGCCGGATGCTGCGCCAGCGGATCGGCCGCCTCGAGAAGGACCTCGCGAAGATCGAGCGCACCCGCGACCTCCACCGCCGCGGCCGCCGCCACGCCAACCTCGTGGCTCTCGCCGGCTACACCAACGCCGGCAAGTCGACCCTCTTCAACCGCCTCACCCACGCCGGAGTCCGCACCGAGAACCGCCTCTTCGCCACCCTCGACGCCAAGCTCAAGCGCACCGTCCTCGCCGACGGCCGCGCGGTCGTCTTCGCCGACACCGTCGGCTTCATCAGGAAGCTCCCGCACCACCTCGTCGCCTCCTTCCGCAGCACCCTGGCCGGCATCCGCGACGCGGACGTCGTCCTCCATGTCGTCGACCGCAGCCACCCGCAATGGCGCGAGCACCTCGCGGTGGGCAAGGAGGTCCTCGCCGACCTCGGGGTCGACGAGGCGAGCACGCTCGTCGTCTACAACAAGATCGACCGCCTCCCCAACGGCCTGCTCGCCCCCGAAGCCGTCGCCCTCTCCGCCGCGACCGGCGAAGGCCTCGACTCCCTCGACGAAGCCCTCCGCGCCCGCTTCGACGCCCGCCACGGCCCGCTCCTGGCCGCCAGTTGACGGCCCGCCGGATCCGAAAGGGACAGGCGAGGTGGGGCGGGTGTTGATCATCGAGGACGATGGCAACATCGCCCGCCTCCTGCGCGAGCAGCTAGACTTCGAGGGCCACGAGAGCGAGCTGGCCGCCTCGGAGCGGGAAGCGCTCGCGAGGCTCGACCGCGGCTTCGATCTCGTGATCCTGGACCTCGGGCTTCCCGACGGCAACGGCTTCCGGGTCTGCCGCGAGATCCGCGAGCGCGGGCTCGCAGTGCCCATCCTCGTGCTGACGGCGCGCCAGCAGACGGTCGACAAGGTCCGCGCCCTCGACCTGGGGGCGGACGACTACCTCACGAAGCCGTTCGATCTCCAGGAGCTGCTGGCGCGGGTGCGCGCGCGGCTGCGGCGCGGCGCCGGGCAGGCCCCCGCCGGGCCGCTGCGGGCGGGCGATCTGGAGGTCGATTCCGCGGGCCGGCGAGCTTCGGTGGCCGGCGTCGAGGTCCACCTCACGGGCCGCGAGCTCGCCCTGCTCGAGCTCCTCATGTCCCGGCCGGGCCGGGTCGTGTCGCGCGACGAGTTCCTCGATCGGGTATGGCCCGGGGTCTACGTGACGCCGCGCTCGGTCGACGTCCACGTCGGCGCCCTGCGCCGCAAGCTCGAGCGCCAGCCAGGGGCGAC
>Ga0224512_10000321_pt1 | contig 51390 bp, 68 predicted proteins | sample SF_May12_sed_USG_4_FD_169103 | JGI IMG/M metagenome (GOLD analysis project Ga0224512, IMG submission 169103) | Sediment microbial communities from San Francisco Bay, California, United States - SF_May12_sed_USGS_13 | ecosystem: Environmental > Aquatic > Marine > Sediment | place: USA...
GCAAGCTGTCACGTTGGCTAGCGCAGCTGCTTTTACCGGAAAGTTCCTATCGGCAATGATTTCGCGGCGAAGCAGGCCGACGGACATGTAGAGCTCGAGTGGACGGACACCGAGAAGGTATTCGATCCGGAGGAAGTCTACGGCGACGCGCCGAATCCCACGATCCTCTGACCACGCCCATCCCCCATCACCAAGCACCCTAAGGGCGCCGGCGAGCGACTTAGAGATCAGGCAAGCGACCGACATGTTTGCTGGCGGACTGTCTCGCTGCGCTCGCTTTATGTCTCGCCGGCAAACATCTCGTTCACTTGCCTCACACAGCACGATGGGGCAACGGCGGCGAGTGCGGGTGAGTCTTGCGAAGCGACATCGCGTAAGCGCGAGCAAGCAAGATCTCCCCGCGATCGTCGCCGTGGTCAGAATGATTGTCGGCGGGGGATGGGGATGGCGGCTGGTGGTTAGAAGGTGCCTTTCGACTTACGGCGGCGTTTGTCGCGCAATCGTCGCGCCGCCGGCTGCGGCACCCGGTAGCCGATCGCCCGCGCCTGAAACGCATATTCAATCGTACCAATCATCCACAAGAAGTAGCCCATCAGCTCGATGAATTCCTCAACGACGAGCTTGATAACGCGTTGATATGTGTCGCCAAGGATGGATTGCCACAGCGGTTCGTGACCCACCAGGGGCACAAAAGCAAACAAAATGACCGCGCCGGCAAATAACAACGTCAACCCCGGCGATGGCCATACGCGCGCAAGCGCAATGGTCAGCCGTTTTCGATGCCGGTAGGTGTAGACGATCAGCAGTGACCCGATGATCACGACGAGTACCTGCCACAGGTTGTCAACGACAAACCGGTCGAGAAAATAATCGGATTCGCGAATCACGAATACGAGCGCCAGCCCTCCAAAGCCGAGCGCAACCGGCCGTTGTGACGGGCAGTATCGCGCCACCCAAACCATGATAAGACCGCAGATACCGAGTATGATCGCCTGGATTATTTCGACCGGCGAAAATTCGCTCGTGCCCAACTTGTCACTGTCGCCAACGATGACGTGCAGCTTCAGGCTGCCCGGAGCCGAGATTTCCATGCGCGTGAGTGCCCAGGTAACAAACGCGATCGCGATGAAGTACAGAACGAAGCGAAACCAGGCCATATGAGACTATACACCGCATGGCCGACGTGTCAGCGCAGCGCGTAGACCGGTTTTTCATCCTCAGTCAAAAGCTTTTGATTTATAAGGAATTGCCGGGCATCTTCGGCGTCCCTCTCGAACCACTCGCAGGTGCTGCCGAGACGGAAACTGTAGCCCCACGTGTCCATGTCCCGCATCAGCCGTTCCCGGCCCACGCCGTCGACTCGATCGGCCAGCACGATCTGCAGGTAACAAACAGCAGCCTCCTCGAGATCATCGCCGCCCGCATCACGATCAAGCCGCTCGCGACGATCGGTGGTCATGCATATGACGTGGCAACTCTCGTGCAACAGCGAATGAACGGGCGTGTCGCGTCGCACATGTACTTTCTTGCCCACGATGCCAGCTTCGGGGTCGCCCCAATAGCTTCCCGTGATCGGCTCATCGTCATTCTGCACGACCAGTTGGAGATCGTATCGGGCGAGCAATGAGACGAGATCACGCGGGCGGACATCGGCAACTGTTAGTACTTTGCGATCTGCTGACGCGATCACGCGATGGCTACAGCGTCGAGATTTGTTTCAGGACGATGCGCACGAGATCTTTTGCAATAGCTTCGCGCAACAACTCTTCTTCGCGCGCCTTGCCCAGAACCAGCCTGGAGTCATAGGTATAGTTTCGGGTCACGGTCAAGTCCTGTATTTCCAGCAGCCTGCCGTCGAGCCCATCGATAGCGTACTGTATTGTGTAATAGACCTCGTACTCCGTCGGCACATTGCGAGCCGACACAGACAGTACGCGCTGATCGGTCTCGTCATACAGAATAGAGAACGTTGCGGTCGACTCGCCCGCCGTATCGACGATCTGCACGCCCGCTTCCTGCAGCCGCGCACGAAGTTCTCGATAGAACAGGCTGTACCGGTCACCGGCCGCGATAAAGGTGCGTTCCATACTCGCGGGCGTCATTAACGCCCCCTGCACATGGAACCCGCAGCCGGCAATGAGCGTAGCCAATGCGATGCACAGGACTTTATACAACGATATTCACCAATCGGCCCGGTACGACAATCGTCTTTCGAACCTGATGACCATCGATAAATCGCTGCACGTTCTCATCAGCCATCGCCAGCTCTTCCACGGCGCTCTTGTCGGCATCTGAGGGTACCGAAATCCGTGCGCGAAGTTTGCCGTTGACCTGGACAACCATTTGAATCAGATCGAGCTCGAGCGCCGATGCGTCAACCTGCGGCCACGCCTGATCGAGCAGCGGTGTGTCGTGCCCCAATTCCTGCCACAGCGCATGGCTGATATGCGGCACGATCGGCGACAACATGAGCACCACCGATTCCAGCGCTTCATGCTTCACGGCACGAGCGGCCTCGGTCTCATCATCAAACCTGTTTACCGCATTCAAGAGCTCCATAGCCGCCGCCACGGCCGTGTTGAAGCTGCTGCGGCGACCGAAGTCATCGCTTATTTTTGCGATGGTCTGGTGCGTCTTGCGCCGCAGTCCTTGCTGCCCCTCATCGAGTTTAGCGGCATCGACAGCCGGGGCCGGTCCAGCCGCGGCATGATCGATCACGGCATTCCAGAATCGCTTCAGGAAACGGAAGCTGCCCTGTACGCCTTCGTCCGACCATTCGAGCGCCTGCTCGGGCGGCGCCGCAAACATCATGAACAAACGTACCGTATCGGCGCCATACTTCTCGATCAGTTCCTGTGGATCAACAGTATTACCTTTCGCTTTGGACATTTTGGAGCCGTCTTTCAGCACCATGCCCTGCGTCAGGAGATTCGTGAATGGCTCGGAAACGTCGGTAAGACCCTCGTCGCGCATAATGCGCTGGAAAAAGCGTGAATAAAGCAGGTGGAGTATGGCGTGCTCGATGCCACCGGTGTATTGATCAACAGGTGTCCAGTACCTGGCACGCTCATCCAGCATTAGGTCGGGGTTGTCCGGGCAGGCATAGCGAGCAAAGTACCAGGACGATTCGACAAAAGTATCAAATGTGTCGGTCTCGCGGCGCGCCTCTTTGCCGCACTTGGGGCACTCAACTTCGTAAAACTCCGGCATGTCGCGCAACGGTGAGCCGACGCCCGTGAACTCGACGTTTTCCGGCAGCACGACGGGCAGCTGATCTTCCGGGACCGGCACGGCGTCGCACGTATCACAATAGATAATTGGAATCGGCGCGCCCCAGTACCGCTGCCGCGACACACCCCAGTCGCGCAGGCGATAGTTGATCGTACGACGGCCCCTGCCCGTTTGCTCGAAGTAGTCGGCAATGGCATTGAACGCGGCGTCAAAATCGAGTCCATCGTACTTACCGGAATTGACCAGCACGCCCTTGTCGACGAATGCGCCTTCCTCGATATCGATAGCCGTGCCGTCTGCCGGCGCGATCACCTGCTTGATGGGCACGCCGTGTTTCCTCGCGAATTCCCAATCGCGCACATCATGGCCCGGAACGGCCATGACCGCACCCGTGCCATAACTCATGAGCACGAAGTTGGCGACCCACAGGGGCACGTCTTCACCCGTGAGCGGGTGGATAGCCGATACACCGAGCGGCATGCCCTTTTTTTCCATCGTTTCGAGCGTCGCCTCGGCGGCGTCAGTCTTTTTGCATTCTTCCACGAACGCGGCGATCTCCGCGCTGTTGGCAGCCACTTTTTTGGCCAGCGGATGTTCAGCAGCAACGGCCATGTAGGTGACGCCCATCAGCGTGTCCGGTCGCGTCGTATAGACGGATAGTGGTTCGTCCTCTCCAGCGACGTCGAAAGACAGTTCCACGCCCTCCGAACGGCCAATCCAGTTGCGCTGCATGGTCTTGACCGAGTCCGGCCAACCGGGCATGCGGTCCAGTTCGTCCAGCAATTCGTCGGCATAGGCCGTGATTTTCATGAACCACTGCGGGATCTCGCGCCGTTCGACGAGCGCGTCGGAACGCCAGCCTCGACCATCGATCACCTGCTCGTTTGCGAGCACGGTCTGGTCAACCGGATCCCAGTTGACGATCGAGTTCTTGCGATACACGAGGCCTTTCTTAAACATCCGCGTGAACAGCCATTGCTCCCAGCGGTAGTACTCCGGCCGGCAAGTTGTGACTTCGCGCGTCCAGTCATACGCATAGCCGAGCCGTCTGAGCTGGTCCCGCATGTCGTCGATGTTGTTGTATGTCCACTGCGCCGGCGGTACACCGCGCTGGATGGCCGCATTTTCCGCCGGCATGCCGAATGCGTCCCAGCCCATCGGCTGCAGTACATGCTTGCCCTGCATGCGCTGGTAGCGCGCGAAGACATCGCTGATCGTGAAAACTCGCACGTGACCCATGTGCAGCTTGCCGCTCGGGTACGGGAACATCGTCAGGCAGTAGAATTTCTCTTTGCTCGGGTCTTCACTGACCTCAAAACAGCGCGAATCAGCCCAATAATCCTGGGCGGCCTTCTCGACGATATCGGGCTGATAGGGAGTGCTCATTGGTGTCGCTTTGTTTTAATGGCCGGGAAAACCCGCAAGCGTACTACAGGCTGGCGCGATTGCGAATCCAGAACAGGGCGATGATCGCCATACAAAACCCGATGACGGGCCGGTTGCCGGCACCCGCATAAGGCGTCATGCCGCGCCTTGGTTCAACGTCGGCCGTCATTATCTGAGGTTCAAACTGTCGACCGACCTGGAGCAACTCACCGTCGGGGCCGATGAATGCACTGATTCCAGTATTCGTCGAACGGACCGCAAAGCGGCCAACTTCAAGCGCGCGCATGCGTGCGATCTCGAGGTGCTGATGCGGCGCAATTGAATCGCCGAACCAGGCATCGTTACTCACATTGATAAGGATATTGGCGTCCGGCAGCGCGTAGAGCTGTTCCGCGCCGTAGGCGTCTTCGTAGCAAATCGCCACGGCCAGCCTGGCGCCGTTCGCCGCGACCAGCAGCGGCTGTATGTCCGCCCCGGCTGCAAGATCCGAATGCGGCAGGTTCTGCATTTTCATCCATTCGCGGACGCCGGCCGGAACCGGAAAGTACTCTCCGAATGGAACAAGGTGGCGCTTGCGATAGGCCTGCGGCCGGAGCCCACCGACGAGAAAAACGCTGTTATAAACTTCGCCTTCCGGATCACGCTCGAAGCTGCGCTCCAGGATGCCAAATACAACGCTTCGTCGGCTGCCCCGCAGATCATTGCGAATCAGGTTGATATAGTGCTTTACCTGATCGTCCAATGCCGGAATCGCAACCTCGGGCCAAACCACGATTTCGCTTGCCTGAGCGTCCAGAGTAGCGTTGCGATAGAACGCCATGATGGGCCTCAGCTGGTCGCGCTCCCATTTCTTATCCTGCGAAACACCCGCTTGAACGATGGTCGTTCGCATCGGCTTGCCGGCCGGCTCGGTCCAGTCGGGCAGCAGCAGCAAACCACCCGACAGCCACGGCAAGACGATTGCAATGTATCCGACGATTCGCGGTATACCGCGCGACATGATCACGACGAGCACCGCCGAAATGCTTACCATCAGCATGAACGAAACGCCGTAGATGCCCAGTACCGGTGCCCAACCGGCATACAGCGTGTCAATTTGCCCATAACCCAGGGCCAGCCACGGAAACCCGGTTAGGACCCAGCCGCGCAGCCATTCGATGAGCACCCAGGCCGCGGGGGCAACGAGCAGCATGAACCAGGGTTCGCCCCGCCCAAGGTGGCCGATAAGCCATCCAGCGATCCACAGGAACGAGGCCATGATGATGGCCAGTCCGACCATCAGCAGCAGTGCGATCCACAGTGCGGCATTGCCGAAAACATGCACCGAAATATAAATCCAGTAGGTGCCGGTAAGGAACATGCCCAGACCGAACCAGAATGCATGTCCGCCTGCGTCGCGCGGCGCTACGGCCATGCAGACGTACAGCAGCGGCAGCAGCAGGATTGGCGCGAGTAGCGACCATCCGTACGGTGCGAAACAGAGCGACATGGCGCTGCCGAGAAGAAATGCGATAAGTCGGCTGAGTTTCGGTCGATCGGCGGGAACCAGTAGGATTGGGTGTAGCTCTTTAGCCAAGTCCTTTCTCGCCCCGTCGCTGAACCTGCAGTGCGTGAATCCGCCGTTTGTCGGCTTTGATCACGGCAAATTCAAAACCGCCGAAATGGACCTTCTCGCCGCGACGGGGCAGCCTGCCCAGCTCGTGCATGACGAGGCCACCGATTGTGTCGTACTCCTCATCTTCGAGTTCGCAGGCAAAATATTCGTTGAAGTCTTCAATGCGTGTTAACGCACGTACGGCGTAGCTCGGCTTGCCGTTTCGGTCGCCGTCCGGACGAATAAACACAGCTTCTTCCTGGTCGTGTTCGTCGTCGATTTCGCCGACTATCTCCTCCAGCACGTCTTCGATCGTAAGCAAGCCCGCAACGCCGCCGTATTCATCGACTACGATGGCCATGTGATTGTGACTGGCCCGAAACTCTTTGAGCAAAGCGTTCAGGCGTTTAGACTCCGGGATGACAACTGCCGGTCTCAGGAGCTTTTGTATCGTAATTTCTTTCGCGGCATCGGAGCCAAAGTAGCGCAGCAGGTCTTTGGCGAGCAAGATGCCAAGGACTTCGTCTCGATCCGTACCGATAACAGGAAATCGTGAATGGCCCGATTCGATGATTAGCGAGAGAATCTCATCGAATTCCTGCTCGATGTCGATGACGACCATTTGTGAGCGCGGCACCATGACATCGCGCACCTGGGTCTCGGATACCTCGAGCACACCGAAGAGCATGCTTTTCTCTTCGGCATCGAGTTCGACTTCGGACTGGATAAAGGTCTGTATTTCATCGCGGCTCCAGGGTTCCCCTTTGAACGCGCGCTTGATTCGCGCAACGAGTCCGGGTATTCCCAAGCCGCTCGTACTTGGCGATTTATCGTTCATAATCGCCCAGTCTATCAGGTCTCTAGCGAGACGTTAGGTACGGATCGCTTAGCCCGTTTGCCGTCAGGATGCGGGCCTCCAGGCCTTCCATTTCTGCGGCGTCTGCCGCGGTCTGGTGGTCGAATCCCAGCAGGTGCAGCGTACCGTGCACCAGCATGTGCGCCCAATGCGCGTCGACCGCCTTGCCCTGCTCCGCCGCTTCCTCTCCTACAACCGCAGCGCAGACCACGACGTCGCCCAGTAGCTGCGGGGCTTCCGCCGGCAGCCCCGAGATCCCGCCCGCCGGAAAGGACAGCACGTTGGTCACTCTGTCCAGCTGCCGATAGTCGCGATTCAGCGACCGAATCTCCTCCCTGTTGACCACCCGCACCGACATTTCAGCATTGGCGGCCAGCGTTCTTCCAGACTCCACGACGGCGCGAGTTGCCCAGTGCTCTATCTGTCGCTTCGACGGGACGTCCGAATCATCACACGCGACCTGGACGTCGACAGCCAGCAAATCCTGAGTAGTCACCGGATCCGGTCAGCCGTCCTGTTCGCTTTTTTCGTAAGCTGAAACAATGCGCTGCACCAGCTGATGCCGAACCACGTCTTTTGGCGTGAAATAGGTAAAAGCGACGCCCCTGACGTTCTTGAGAACTTCGGTCGCATTCTTGAGACCGGAGCGCTGCCCGGACGGCAGGTCAATTTGTGTAATGTCGCCCGTGACCACCGCGTGCGACCCAAAACCGATGCGTGTCAGGAACATCTTCATTTGCTCGACACTCGTATTTTGCGCCTCGTCCAGAATAACGAATGACTCGTTGAGAGAACGTCCGCGCATGAAAGCCAGTGGAGCAATCTCGATAACGTTGCGTTCGATCAGGCGCGTAACACGCTCGGCGCCGATCATGTCGTAGAGCGCGTCATACATCGGCCGCAAATACGGATCAACTTTTTGCGACAAATCGCCCGGCAGGAATCCCAGTCGTTCGCCCGCTTCAACAGCTGGTCGAACGAGTACGATCCTGCGAACCTGCTCCGACTCGAGCGCATCGATCGCGCTGGCAACGGCAAGGTAGGTTTTGCCCGTGCCGGCCGGCCCGATGCCGAAGGCGAGATCATGCTGCTGAATGCTCTTCATATACGCCGTCTGATTCGCACCGCGCGGGCGAATCAGTTTGCGCCGCGTCTGAATAGCTAAGACTTCATCCCCGGTATCATCAGATTCCGGCACGGCCGCGTCCGCGTCATTCATAAAGGACTCCTGCAACATCATGTGTACGCGCTCCGGATCCAGGCGTTCGCTGTCGGTCATTTCGAATAGCGATATGAGCACGTCACCGCCGACCTCGGCAGCACCCGGGCGTCCGGTCACGCGGAAACGGTTTCCACGGCTGGCTATCTCGACACCCAAACGGCGTTCGATTTGTCGAAGGTGTTCATCAAACTGGCCGCACAGGTTGGCGAGGCGGCTATTATCGGCGGGCTCGAGGACGACGTCCCGAGAAATCCGGACAGCATTCAAAATCTGTATTCGAAACCTCTTTGCAGGAAGCCACCCGTCAGGAAGACAGGAGCGGTGCCATATCTGGCCACGAGCATGGCGCTGTATCTATCGATGCAACAGATCATCGGCTTAAAGATTACCCTGTAGCACGCGCCTTGGGAAGTACCAGCCGGCCGCGCAGCGAATTGGGCAGCGCTTCGGTGATCACGACATCGACGAATTGTCCTATGCACGACGGATCGGCGTCGAAATTCACCCACCGATTGTTCTCGGTCCGCCCGGAGACCTGGCTCGAGCTCTTCTTTGAAATTTTCTCGACCAATATGCGCTGCGTCGTGCCTACCATCCGCCGACTGATTTCCATGGCCTGCTGATTGATTCGTGTCTGCAAGATCTTCAGGCGCTGCTTTTTCACGCTCATCGGCGTGTCATCGGCGAGACTGGCTGCCGGCGTACCGGGACGTGCGCTATAGATGAAACTGAATGACTGGTCGAAACCGACCTCGGCGATCAGTTTCATTAACGCTTCGAAGTCCCGGTCGGTTTCGCCCGGGAATCCGACAATGAAGTCGGACGACAGCGAAATGCCGGGACGAGCTTCGCGCAGTTTTCGGATCTTTTGCTTGTATTCAAGAATCGTGTGCCCGCGCTTCATGGCGGAAAGCACCCGATCAGAACCGTGCTGCACGGGCAGATGCAGGTAGTTCGCAAGCTTCGGCACTTCGGCATACGCCTGGATCAGGCTGTCGGTAAACTCCACCGGGTGAGACGTCGTGAATCGAATTCTCTCGATACCTTCGATGGCCGCGACGTAGTAGATCAGCGTCGCGAGATCCGCGATTGCTCCGTCGTGCATGGGACCGTGGTAGGCGTTGACATTCTGGCCGAGCAGGTTCACTTCGCATACACCCTGCAGGGCCAGGCTTGCGACTTCGGCAATCACGTCGTCGAAAGGCCGACTGATTTCTTCACCGCGCGTGTAGGGAACAACGCAAAAACTGCAGTACTTGCTGCAACCTTCCATGACCGAAACAAATGCCGTGGGACCATCCGCACGCGGCTCCGGCAGGCGATCGAACTTCTCGATCTCGGGAAACGAAACATCGACGACCGAACTACCTGTCTCTGCCGCGCCTTCGATCATCTCGGGCAGGCGATGCAGGGTCTGCGGGCCGAATACGATATCGACGAACGGAGCACGCTTCGTGATGCCTTCGCCTTCCTGGCTGGCCACGCAGCCGCCGACGCCGATTTTGACGCCAGGCTTCTTTTCCTTTAGCGCTCGCCAGCGCCCCAGCTCGGAAAACACTTTCTCCTGCGCTTTTTCCCGGATCGAGCAGGTGTTCACAAGCAACAGATCCGCATCGTCAGGCGTGTCCGTCAACCGGTAACCGTGCGACTCACGCAGGACGTCCGCCATCTTGTCCGAGTCGTACTCGTTCATCTGGCAGCCCATCGTCTTGATGTAAAGCTTCTTGCTCATCTGCGGGCCATACGGCGTAAAATTATCGGACGAATGAAGCGTTCGGTCAGAACGGAATATCGTCGTCGAAGTCATCGGGGCCTGGCTGAGGTGGCGCACTGCCGCTACCGCCCTCGCCACGGTCGCCTTTGCCCCCGCCCTTGCTGCTGCCACCGTAGCTACCGCCGCCATCGCCGCGGCCGCCCAGCATTTGCATCTCGTCGGCGATGATCTCGGTCGTATAGCGATCGTTGCCGTCCTGGCCCTGCCACTTGCGCGTCCGGAGCTTGCCTTCGATATAGACCTGCGAGCCCTTTCGCAGGTACTCGGCCGCAATCTCGGCCAGGCGATTGAACATTGCCACCCGATGCCACTCGGTACGGTCCCTCTGCTCGCCGGTCTGCTTGTCTTTCCACGACTCGTTGGTCGCGACGGTAAAATTCGTAACGGCCGAGCCACTTGGCATGTAGCGCGTCTCGGGATCCTGTCCGAGGTTACCAACGATGATGACTTTGTTTACTCCGCGGGCCATATCGGTCCCCTGCTCTCAGCTGAATGTTGTCTCGTTTTGTGACCCACCGCCACGGCGGCGAAGGGGAGACTATTGTAGAGCCTGAGGGCGTAAAAGCTACCCCGATTTCTGCGCGCTTGGCCTGAATTATGCGGATTCCCGCCGCAGGCGCCCGAAGCCCTGCAGCGCCAGCCAGATGCCGGCCAAGAGCGCGCAGACGAAGAACACATCCGCCGGCCGGCCCTGGCCAAGAAATCGGCCGCCGATCAGGCCGCCGGAGAATGCGCCGAGGAACTGGGCGCTGGAGAATACGCCCAGCGATGCCCCGCGCACGTCGTTATCGGCGAGCTTCGACAATCGTGCCGGCAGACCGGCTTCGAGGAAGTTGAAACCGCCGAAATAAAGAACCAGGGCCAGAAATACCGGCAGAACAGAGAAACCAAGGAACGTCAGTGCCAGCTGCGCGCCAAGAACGAGGGTCACGGCTATACCGATCAGCTGCCCGCGTCCCGCGTGCTCGTCCTTCAGGATCATAGGCACCGCGATGACCAGCGACAGCAGCAGCGCCGCAACATACATTTTCCAGTGGTCGGTTAACGCTATTTCAAGCCGGTCGTTCAGGAGAAACGGCAGCGCGACGAACGTCGCCGTCATGATCGTGTGCAGCAGGAAGACGTAGAAATCGATCCGCAGGAGATCAGGGCGGAAAGCAGGCATCAGGCTCCAGCTTTCGCGCTGCGCGGGCCGCGGAAGCTCGGGCAGCAGGCCAAGCAACAGGCCCGCAATAATGGCGAGCGCTGCCGCGACCCAGAACAAGGAATTGACGCCAAAGTGCGCCGCGATCAGCGGACCCGCCACCATGGCGACCATGAACGAGATACCGATACCGATGCCGAATACCGCCATGGAACGGGTCCGGACTTCTTCACGCGTGGCATCGGTGATGAGTGCGGCCAGTGTCGCCGAAATAGCGCCCGCGCCCTGCAGAAGGCGTCCCGCGATGACGCCGTAGATGGAATCGCTAATTGCGGCAAGCGCGCTGCCGGCCGCGAATATCGCGAGCCCAAGCAGAATGACGGGGATACGTCCGATTCGATCCGAGAGCGCGCCCAGCGGTATCTGGAACGCAGCCTGGGTCAAGCCATAGGCGCCGACGGCGAGGCCGATCAGCAGCGGAGTGGCATGCCGCAGGTCCGCCGCGTACAGCGACAATACGGGCAACAGCGCGAACAAGCCGAACATGCGAATCATCGAAATCAGCGCAACCACGGCCACCGAGCGGCGCTCGGATGCCCGCATCGGGATCATCGTGGCAGGGGTTTCTGAACTCAATCGTGGACATCCTTTGCGCCGCCGACGCGCGGCGGCGTATATTAGCAGGTTGTTTCCCGATCCCTGAATCCGCGTTATGAAGTCCATCGATGGTTGCATCAATATCGGCGGCGCCAGGACCCACAACCTGCGCGACATCGACCTCAGCCTGCCGCGCGAAAAGCTGATCGTGCTGACCGGGCTTTCCGGATCAGGCAAGTCCTCGCTGGCATTCGACACAATCTATGCCGAGGGCCAGCGCCGCTACGTCGAGTCACTGTCGGCTTATGCGCGGCAGTTCCTGTCGATGATGGAGAAGCCCGATGTCGATCACATCGACGGGCTGTCGCCGGCGATTTCAATCGAGCAGAAGTCGACGTCTCACAATCCGCGCTCAACGGTTGGTACGGTCACCGAGATTTACGACTACCTGCGCCTGCTGTTCGCGCGTGCCGGCACACCTCGCTGCCCGGACCATGACATCACGCTCGAGGCACAAACGGTAGGCCAGATGGTCGACCACGTGATGGAGCTGCCCGAAGGCTCGCGGCTGATGCTGCTCGCACCGATGGTTGTCGATCGCAAAGGCGAGCACGTGCAGCTAATGGCCGACCTGCAGGCGCAGGGGTTCATTCGTGCGCGTATCGATGGGGAAATTTATGAACTCGACCAGCCACCGACACTCGATCTGCGCAAAAAGCACAGCATTGACGCGATCGTCGATCGCTTCAAGGTAAAGGATGATATTCGTCTGCGCCTCGCCGAGTCGTTCGAAACCGCGCTGCGACTCGCCGACGGAGTCGCGCGTATCGCGTGGATGAACGATTCGGACGAGGAAGAGATCATTTTCTCCGACCGCTTTGCCTGCAATATCTGCGGCTACAGCCTCACGGAGCTGGAGCCACGGCTGTTCTCCTTCAACAACCCGAGCGGTGCCTGTCCGGGCTGCGACGGTCTCGGCGTCAAGCAGTTCTTCGACGCTGACCGCGTGGTCGTAAATCCCGGCCTGTCGCTCGCGGGGGGCGCAATCCGCGGCTGGGATCGCAAGACGACCTATTACTACCAGATGATTCAGAGCCTGGCATCGCACTATGGTTTTGATATCGAAACGCCATTCAATGAGTTGTCGCAGAAACTACAGAACGTCGTACTGCATGGCAGCGGCAAAGAAAAGATAGAATTTTTCTACGCCAATTCGCGTGGCATGCAAATCAAGAAACTGCATCGTTTCGAAGGCGTGCTTCCAAACCTGGAACGCCGCTACCGCGAAACCGAATCCAGCGCCGTCCGCGAAGAGCTGTCGAAATTTCTCAACAGCCACGACTGCCCGGACTGCGGCGGCACCAGGCTGAACCGCGCGGCCCGACATGTTTTCGTTGCCGGCCAGTCGATGCCGGAAATTACGCGACTTTCCGTCGGGCACGCGCGCAAATTCTTCGCCAACATGAAGCTGGACGGCTGGCGGGGAACGGTTGCGAACAAGATCGTCAAGGAAATCAGCGAACGCGTCAGCTTCCTGTCTGACGTCGGTCTCGATTATCTGTCGCTGGACCGCAGCGCGGAAACCCTGTCGGGCGGCGAAGCGCAGCGTATTCGACTGGCGAGCCAGATTGGCTCAGGCCTGGTCGGCGTCATGTACATCCTCGATGAACCGTCCATCGGCTTGCACCAGCGGGACAACCAGCGCCTGCTCGGCACGCTGACTCACCTGCGCGATATCGGCAACACGGTCATCGTCGTCGAGCACGACGAGGAAGCAATACTTTCGGCCGATCATGTCGTGGACCTCGGTCCCGGCGCCGGCGTACACGGCGGCCAGGTCGTTGCGCAGGGTACGCCCCAGGAAATCCAGGACGAGCCACGCTCGCTTACCGGCCAGTACCTGTCGGGCAAGCGTGCGATTGCCGTGCCGACTACGCGGACTCCCGCGAACCCCGATCGCCAGATCGTCATCGTCGGCGCCACGGGGAACAACCTGCAAAACGTCGAAGCCTCAATACCGATTGGCCTGATGACCTGCATCACGGGTGTTTCCGGGTCCGGCAAGTCCACGCTCGTCAATGACACCCTGTACAAGGCCGTCGCCGAAACATTGAACCGGGCAAGCCGTAACCCGGCGCCGCACGAAGAAATCAGGGGGCTGGATCAAATCGATCGGGTCATCGATATCAGCCAGAGTCCGATCGGCCGCACGCCGCGCTCCAATCCTGCAACCTACAGCGGCCTTTTCACGCCCATCCGCGAGCTGTTCGCGGGCACCCAGGAGTCGCGCTCACGCGGCTACATGCCGGGACGCTTCAGCTTCAACGTCAAAGGAGGCCGCTGCGAAGCCTGCCAGGGTGACGGCGTCATTAAAGTGGAAATGCATTTTCTCCCGGATGTCTACGTTCCCTGCGACGTCTGCCGCGGAAAACGATACAACCGTGAAACGCTGGAAATTCGTTACAAGGGCAAGAACATCCACGAAGTGCTGGAAATGACGGTCGAGGACGCGGCGGAGTTTTTCAGGAATGTGCCCGTGGTTGCAAGAAAACTGCAGACCCTGATGGATGTCGGCCTGACCTACATCCGGCTCGGCCAGAATGCTACGACCCTGTCCGGCGGCGAGGCCCAGCGGGTGAAGCTTGCGAAGGAACTGTCCAAGAGAGACACCGGCAACACGCTATACATACTGGATGAACCGACGACGGGCCTGCATTTTCAGGACATCGAGCAGCTGCTCGGTGTGCTTCATCGTTTGCGTGACCACGGCAATACGATCGTCGTTATCGAACACAATCTCGATGTCATCAAGACGGCCGACTGGATCATTGATCTGGGTCCCGAGGGAGGCGACAACGGCGGTCGAATTATCGCAACGGGAACCCCGGAGACAGTTGCATCAACCAAGGGCTCGTTTACCGGCGAATTTTTGAAACCTCTCGTCAAACGCGCGCGCAAATCTCACCGCGGCGCCGCCGTCAGTGCGTAGATAAAGCGACGGTTCGATCAGCTCCAGTTCCATCAGCAGGTAGCGACCGTCCGGTCCCCGCACCCAGTCACCGCGACCATAGGTCGGCAGCGGTTCGATCGAAGCGAACAGTTCAGTGGCGGTGTCGAGCAATGCATTTGGCGGCTGCACGGCCTTGATGTCGGCGCCGTGTTCTTCCTGGACGCGGAAGTCGCCGGCTTTCGGCGTCTTCAGAATCGCGTGGCTGTAATCCCCGCTGAAGTAGAACAGCGAATACTCACCCTCGGTCTGTATGGTTTCGATAAAGGGTTGAACCAAAAACGCGCGCCCCGAATATACCTGCCGCAGCATTCGCAGAGTATCTTGATCAACAGGGTTTGTTAGTACAAACGTGTCCATGGCATTTGCGCCCACGGTCGGCTTTATTACTACTTTGTTCGTTTTGTGATTGGCAAAAAAATCCGCCGGACCTGCCGACTCGAAATCCTCATACCAGGTGCTGGGAACGATATCGCCACCGCGCTGCTCGATATCCCGCAGATAGGTCTTTTCCATCGTCCAGTGAACGAGGGCAAGATCATTGATGAGTAATGCCTGCGACGACTCGATACTGACAAGTACATCGAGGAACTCAGGAAGGTAGTCCGGGTAATCCCACGGTGTGCATATATACACGGCGTCGAATTCGTCCCAGTCTGCGTTTGATCGCCACGGCACCGTCTCGACGTGCCAGCCGAGCGCAGCCATCGGCTCGACGCTTAAATGAAAATCGGTAACGAAGTCTCCCATATCCTCCATGGTCAGATAGGCGACTCTTTTCAATCGGCAAAACTCCCGCTGTTGAGAAACCGAATCGTCAGATCGATGGGACCGCGCATGCGCATCATGAATGCATGCGAGTGTTCGACCACGACGAAATCATCCATGCCTTCGAGTTTCGTGTCTTCAACCGACACTCTCCCGTCATCCGGATTTTCGAGCACTGAGGACGTTATCGGGTCAATGGTGCGATTGCCGGCAATAATGCCCAGCTCAAACGTGGCCGGCCCCAATTTGAGCGGCACGCTCTCCTCCCCTTTGCCCAACTGCAGCCCCGCCGGGCCGTTCAGCCAGTCGAATCCGGGAACATCCCGCAGTTCGTCGACCGCCACGCTACCCTGGTTCGGAGGGCCCAGCATGACGACGCGGCCAAGGTCCGGGATCTGGTGCCGGCTCAGGTACTGGCGCAGCAGTATGCCGCCAAGGGAATGCGTTACAAAGTGTATGCGCTCCGTATTGCCGTTGGAGCGGCAGGCCGCCAGCCCTTCCGGGATGACGGTCTCTGCCAGCTCTTCGACCGTGTATTCACGCGACGCATAGCCGATGTTCGCGGTCTCGAATCCTTCATTGATCAATGCGCGTTGCATCGGGTTCATTGACATCGCGGTGCGGGCCAGCCCGTGCAGCAGAACGACACAGTCCGCCGCAAGGACCGGGCAGCCCGACAGCAGCAGCACGCTGACTATTCCCGCTCGCCCTATCATGACTCAGCCCGCAACGACCATGCCCTGATCCCGCAGCTGTCTGTCATGCCATTTGCTGAGCAACAGCAGGCCAAGAACGGCGCCGAACAAGGCCCAACCCATGTCGGACTGTGTATCCCACACGTACCCTTGCGTTCCCAGGAACGCCTCGGCCGCTTCGTCAGAAAGTAATGCAACCCACCACTCGATGAGTTCATAAAAAGCGCTGAACGCGAGGCAAAAGCAAACGATGAAAAAATTTCGCCATGCCGCGGAGCTAAACACGTCTAATCGGATCATGAGTTCGCGCGCGATCATCACTGGAATGAAGCCCTGTACAAAATGCCCCAGCTTGTCGTAGTTATTTCTGGATCCGTCGAAGGTCTCGCGGAACCATTCACCAATCGGGACCTCGGCATAGGTGTAGTGGCCGCCGACCATCAGGACAACGCAGTGTACAAGGATCAACACGTAAATCAGCGTCGTCAGCGGAAAGTGCTCACGCGTGAACCAGAGAATGATACCGCCGGCGACCGCCGGAGAAACTTCGAGGCACCAGGTCACGTAATCTTTTGGCCCGATCCCGGACCAGATCAGCACAACGAGGAATACACCAATCCAGAGTACACGCGCAATCGTCATCGCTATCTCCCCTCGCCTTCAGATCTCAGCGTATCGCTGCTTCTCGACCGCCAGTATCCCTGGCTGCTGAAGCACTGCCATACCCATGGCAGCCAGCGCAGCAGCGCAAAACTCAGCCACAGCGCCCACGCCAGTATCAGTGCCTTGTATATCCACAGTGGCACCGTAAATACCGATGCAACAGGCAGCGCAGAATCGCTGCGATCAGCGAACCAGCGCAGGAGGTCGCCGTATGAGCCGTGCCCTGTGACGTGCATATCCGGCGTACCCAGCAAGCCCTGCGGCAAGGATGATACGACGGACATCAAAGCGATGACTGTGAGCCCGCCAATACCGACCTGGATCACGTTGAAGCGCCACCAATTGACGTCGGTTTGCCACCTTTCGCGCACGCCGCACGCCAGCAGCCATGCCACAACTATGCCGAGCACCGGCCAGCTGAACGTACTGAAGCCAAGACCCAGCAGCAGCCAGTGCCAGCTCGTGAGGGGCGCCAGTCCGATACGGCCAAGAATGAGCGCAAAAAGCACAAGCACGGCGAGTTCTGACCAGTACAACACCGCGGGACCGAGCTGCGGCCCGCGGGTGCCGAGCAACCAGCGGTCTCGCGGCTTGGTCAACGACAGTTCGATATTGCTGGCAGGCGCTCCGATGTCCACCGCTGGCGTCGCCGTTCGCCAACCCATTTCGCCGCTTCGCCGCCAGTCGACCTGGATCGTGTGCTCGCCCGGCAGGATTGGCAGGGTCAGCTCGCCGTTCTCGGCGCGCAGGGACTGCGGGCGGCTGTCGATCTGCACTGCCGTTACTTCGGCACCGTCCGGCAGGCGGAGCACGTGTTGAGCACCGCGCGTGCTGCGGTAGCCAAGTCGGAGCGTCGTGTCGCTGGAGCGATTGCCATGCGTAACGTCCAGGTTGACGGAATCGAATGCAAGGGTCGAGCCCGCCGAGGCCTCGGGTCGGGTCGCGATCAGCGTCAACTGCTCGCCACCCCGAGGATTGAATTCGGCAATACGGATATCGCTGACGTCGCCGCCAGTATCACTTTCGGGCAATCCTTCGAACTCGGCGTTCCAGATATTGCCGACAGCGAAGCGCCAAACCTCGTTCCAGGAGGCGCCGTCTTCGGCAGACAGGGTCAACGGCGAGGAGCGCGGCAGGTTCGATGTCCAGCTGATCGACTGTTGCCGTGGATCCATCGAGACGAGCACACGATTTTCATCGACCGTGAATTCACCGCTGATAATTTTCTCTCCGCTAATCAACGGCACGTCCAGCGTTAACGCACCTTGCTCCGGCGCCACGCGGTAGACGGTGGTTTTCACGCGCCAGTCGAGATCGAGTTCGACAGTTCTTTCGATGCGCGCGAACGCCGGGAAGCGGCTGCTTTCCCAACGCACGGTTTCATCGCCACCTGCATCGGTCTGCAGGCGAGTCAGCTGCAGTGATCCGGACAGGAGTCGGCGGTCCTTGATGCCGGCAACAAACCAGCCCTCGCTGTCAACCTTGACCACGCGCGGCGGCGACTGGAATGCAACTTCCAGACTGTCGACGGCTGGAACGGGCCCACGCAGCGCCACCGAATGACGTCCCGCAGCGACATGCAGCCACAGGGAACTGTCGGCGCCGCGAAGAACGTGCGCATTCGCTGTTCCATCGAGGAGGACTACCTGCGGCTGCCAGCCGTCCGCCGAACCCGGCAGTGGCATGGCAATATTCTCCATCGCGTGAATCTCGAGGCGCATATTGATCGCATCGGCACCGACGTCGATGTCAGCGGATACGACTTCCGCACAGCGGGGCACGCAGTCGGGCGGCTCGGTCAGGCGCTGTTCCAACTGCTTCAGCATGCCGGCGTCCGGCATTTGTGCCTCGGCCGTCGGACTGAGCGCCATCGTCCCGGCAAGCATGGCAACGACCAGCACACGGGCGGCCTGGTTTTGCCCCAACGTGATCCCGCCGGGCAAAGCCCATCGCTTGTTCAGTATTTCAGCGGCCAATGCCGCGGCGAATAAGAGTAACAGCGCAACTTCCACGACGCGCAGCGTGCTCACCAGCCAACGCGGCAAAACGACGAGACGCATGCTCTGCTCCGCATCGACCGGGCCGCTCCAGCTCAGCGCGTAGGTATTCCACTGCCACGACGGAATGCCGGGTCCGGCCTGTACGATGGCGTTCGGCGCGTAGCGCACGAAGTCCACAGCTTTGGCGCCCCTCACCATGATGTCGTCGAGGGCATCGGGTTCTGGCCTGAAGCCCTCGGTTTTGAGCTCACTGGCCTTGCGTTCCAGCATTGGCTGTTCAGCGGGCGCCGTCGCAGGCGTGACTCCATAGTCGTAAAGCTGGTACTGGTTGTACTGCGGCTCGAGCTGCGGATATATCGCGATGCGCAGCTGGTTCGCGAGGAACGGCACCAGCGCGATGACCAGGGCCACGGCGCTAAGCAGCTGGTAACCGGCAACGATCTGACGCAATCGGCCGGCAGGTGCAACGCGCATCAGCGCGATGGCAATCAGCAGGTTCACCCACAGCCAGCTTGGCGCGTAGGGTTCGTGAAAACTCAGTACGAGCGCCAGTAGCGCGATAATCCCGGATCCGCGGCCCAGCAGTCGCCAAACGGCGATCGTGATAATCAGTACAAGAAAATAATCGAGCAGCTGCCACTGACTGAACCAGCTGCCGCGAGCACTGTCAACGCCGGGCGCGGCGACAAGCTTGTTGCCCGGCGGCAGATTGAGCGTGGCCCGAACATTGGCAAAACGGGTATCCCAGCCCGTCACAGGCATCGACCCACGCACGTTCACGCGTCCGAGGGCGACGAGATCGACGTTGGTTTGCCGCAGTTCGACCCCTGTCTGGCCTTCGCCTCGCCCAATCGTTATGAGCAGGTTCCGCGCATTTTCGGTCGCGCTTGACAGCGTGTACGGCGGATCCATGTCGAGCCGCCAGCCCGTGCGCATGCGTCCGCCGATACTGTCTTTGACGACGAAGCCATCGCCGTCGAAGTCCAGCCAGATCGTCCGGTCAAGAGACAGCTCATTGCTTGCCGACACGACGCCGCGGCTGCGCTCCGTGATAGTGAACGTGGCCCCTGGATCAACACGAAAAGCCGGAAAATTCTCCCAGTTCCCGGGCACCTGTACCTGTCTCGGATCGACCGGGGGCAGGCCTTCCGCCGCCGTCACCCGCAGCCGGTCGTTCGACTGGTAGCTCCATATTTCTGATGTCGGCAGGTTCGTGCCGGCACCGTGGCGCACGATGCTGTTCATGACGCCGGGCGCGCGCGCATTCAGGTAGATCGTCCAGCGCCCCGGCCGGACCTGGAAGCGCAGGTTGCCATCCGCCTCGAGCTTCGCGGGCAGCGGGCTGTGAATGCTTAAAGGCACAAATCCATCGGGAAGAACAGGACCAAACACCTCCTCGCGAACGCTACCCGAGACGTCGACCTGCAGCTGGGTAATGAGCCGTGTCGGCACATCATCCACGATGAGCCGGTGAACCACGGCGCGAACCGAATTGACAACGCGGGTATCGCGTTTTCGCTCGCCAAGAAAGATCCCGTTGCGGTCGACTTCGGGCCGCTCGACTTTGCGGCCGTCAACAGTCAGTAGGACCAGCCCGCTTTCAGGAGGCAGCCGCAGCACCCCGGGGCGTTCGTCCCATGCAAAGCGACCGGCGACACGATAAGTACCGGGAGCAAGCCGAACACTCGGAACATTGTTCCGCGCAATCACCTCGATCGACCGATCGTTTACCGTCACCGCATCGGGCCAGTACTCCACACCGCCGGGCAGGGATAGCCATTGTTCCCGTGCGTAAACGGTCCATTGCTGCGAGAACTCTCCGCCGGACGCCGTAACCGACAGCTGCAGCTGGCCGGGCCAGACACAAACAAAATCCTGGCGCTCGTCGGCGTTGCGGTTGAAATAGAAAGGACAGTCGCGGTATTCCTTGTCCTTGAGAACCCACTGCTGCCAGCCCTGCAACTCCTGCGGCACATAGTCCTGCGCCGCGGTAACGGCGGTCGCAAATAACAGCCCTACTACAAACAGCCTAAGCATCGATGGCATGACGTTGTTCTCCGGCGCAGCTGTAGACGACACTATACGTCAACGTAAGCTTCGTGGAATAAGGGTTGAGGATCAATAATGCGGTGGCCTTTCGTCGCCTGGATCGATGGCTGGCATGGCCTCGGATAGCGATCGGATTCTGGCGACCAATGATTTGCAGAGCTCGTCCAGCTGCATGATTTTTGCCTGTTGCCCGGTCACCACATCATTGAGCTCGTTAAGCAGTTGGTCCTGGTGAGCCAGCCTGGTCTCGAGCTCGATAAATCGCTCCTCGCTCATGCGCTTCCCCTGTCTGCTTGGCGTGTTTCGGGCTAGGATACACGCCTGACTCAATCAGGACCCGTCATGTCACTACTTCGTTTCGACGGAATCGGGCTGGAATTCGGCGACCAGGTCATACTGCGAGATGCTGAATTCTCGATCGACCCGGGCGAACGAATATGCTTGCTCGGCCGAAACGGTGCCGGCAAATCGACGACGCTGAAGCTCATCATGGGAACGCTCGAAGCTGACCGCGGTGAAATTATGAGGCGATCAGACCTGATCATCAGTCAGCTGGAGCAGACCTTGCCCGAAGCGATGGACCTGCCCGTCACAGACGTCATTCGTTCGGGGCTCACGCAGATCGAAGGTCTGCTCGCCGAATACGAGACCATGTCGAAACTCGAGCTTGACAAACATGGCCTGCGCGAGCTCGAGGCGCTGCATGCGAAAATCGACACGCACGATGGCTGGCACCTGGACCAGCGCGTCGAAACGACAATGACCGAGTTGAACCTGCCGGCCGGGAAGTCAATGCACGAGCTGTCGGGCGGATGGCGGCGCCGCGTGGCACTTGCAAAGGCGCTGGTACAGAAACCCGATCTGCTGCTGCTCGACGAACCAACGAATCATCTCGATATTGCGACGATCAAGTGGCTGGAGGATCGCGTCTATGCCTATCCCGGTGCCGTTCTCTTCATCACTCACGATCGCGCTTTCCTGCAGCGTCTGGCAACGCGAATCGTCGAAATAGACCGAGGCAAACTCACGAGCTGGCCGGGAGATTACGACAATTTCCTGGCCCGCAAAGAGAAAGTGCTGGAGGATGAGGCGACGGCCGAAGCGCGATTCGACAAGAAACTCGAGCAGGAAGAGGCGTGGATTCGACAAGGGATCAAGGCGCGGCGCACGCGTAACGAGGGCCGCGTCCGCATGCTGCAGAAGATGCGCGCAGAGCGACAAAGTCGCATCGCGAAGGAAGGCACGGCACGCATTCATATCGAGGAGGCAGAGCAATCCGGACGCAAGGTCATTCGCGCGCGAAATATCAGCTACAGCTATGGCGATGAACAGCTCATCCGCGACTTTTCCATCAAGATCATGCGTGCTGACCGTATCGGCCTGATTGGCAACAACGGCGTCGGGAAAACAACCCTGTTGCGGCTGCTGATCGGTGAACTTCAGCCTCAGACCGGGACGGTTAAGCACGGCACCAACCTCGAGATCGGCTATTTCGACCAGCTGCGCGAGAACCTGGATCCCGAAAAATCGGTGGCCTACAATGTCGGCGAAGGCCGTACCTATATCACGCTCAACGGCAAGGAACGCCACATCGTCGGGTATCTCAGAGGTTTTCTTTTCACGCCGAAGCGCTCGATGACGCCAGTCAAGTCGCTCTCCGGCGGCGAGCGAAACCGGGTAATCCTCGCAAAACTCTTTACCCGCCCTGCGAACCTGCTGATTCTCGATGAACCGACAAACGACCTGGACATCGAGACGCTGGAAGTGCTGGAAAAAAAACTCTGCGAATACACGGGCACGCTAATCGTGGTCAGCCACGACCGCCGGTTTCTCGACAACGTCGTGACGAGCACGGTCGTTTTCGAGGATGGCGGCAATATCCAGGAATACGTGGGCGGCTACAGTGACTGGGTGCGCCAGGGCCACGAGCTTGCCGAGACCGACGGCCCGCTGGCAGTCGAACAAAGAAAAAGTGCCGCCGCCGAGCGGCGCAGAACCAGAAAGCCCTCCAAGCTCAGCTACAAGGATCAACGCGAACTCGACCGGCTACCGGCCGAGATCCAGGTAATCGAACAATCCATCGCAGAGCTGCAGCGGGTTGTCGCTGCACCTGACTTCTACACCCAGGACAGCACGCTCGTGCAACAGAAACTGGGGGAACTCAATGAGGCAGAGGCGCGCCTGGAGCAACGCATCGAACGGTGGGGCGAGCTCGAAACCATGAAAGACTCGCTGCGGTCACAGTGACAGCCGACCGCAGCGATGAGGCTCATAACAGCTGCAGGATAATCACGACCTGGCATAGCCAGCCGACGGCAAACGAAAGTGTTCTTACCCACGGAATCGCGAGCGTGTAGGAAAGCAGGTGGACGACACGCGCCCAGAAGTAGACCTGGCACGCCAGAACGGTCGTTTCATTGCTTACACCAGCCGCATTCGCGATCAGTACGAGCGCCGCGAAGATCACGAGATTTTCGACGGCATTGTAGTGTGCCGCTTTCATCCTGGCTGCCCAGGCGGATAGTGGCTTGGGCTCATCGGGATACCCGACGGCATCGATCAAGCCACGAACCATAATCGTATTGATTATGTACGGCACCCACATGACGGCATTCAGCACCACGACCCAGGTCAAGCTGGTTAATTCGCTAGTCATTTATTTTTCTCCTTTGCGTTGCGAGGCGCACAGCTGTATTGCCGCGCTTTGCCGCGTTCAGTCGCCGACGAACGTCTGTGCGAAATAGCGATCGAACGCCCGGTGTACTATTTCAGGCGCAATCCCCATTGCTTCGACAGTCTTGTTGAACTGCTCCATTTCAGAAATATTTCGGCGCCCATCCGCGGCTACGACCTTTAGCGCCATGAATGCAATATCTTCTTTTTCGCGATCCGATATCGTGGGTGCGAGACCCGTAAGCAAGTCAATGAGCGTCGGTTTATCGGCCATTTCCGACAACGCGCGCGTGATGAGCTCCAGCGACTCGGCGCCTTCCAGTTTAAAATGTTCCTCGATCAGGTCGATGATCTGCGATGACTCTTCGGGTTCGATTTTTCCGCTGCCACGGGCAATATGTATTAACAGCGCGGCAACGAGGAACTGCGAGTCGTAAATCTCGGTGCCTTCCGAGGTTTTGACAATCAATTTTGCGCCTTTCAGCGTCGAATCCAGAATCTCGCTACTCATGACAGTCTCATTTTGTTTCGTAATGCTTACGCATATATCTGACTGACGCGGCGATCAAGCGCTTCAATACCTGCTCGTCGACGTCTGAAAGGCGCCTGATGTAGAGACATGATTTGCCAGTCTTGTATTTGCCCAGCCTGCTCATGAGCGCCTCAAAGTGCCTGAAACCGGGTATAACATACAGTGTCAGCGCCTGTTTGCGCGGCGAAAACCCGGTGATCATAAAGTCGCCTTCACGGCCGCTGGCATACTTGTAATGATACTCCCCGAAGCCGACGATATTAGCTCCCCACATTCTGGCGCGAGACCCGGTTGCGTCGCGCATGATGGCAGCCACTTTCCGGGCGTCGCGGCGCATCTGCTCGTCCTGGATGCCTTTTATAAAGGCTGTGACACTCTTTTTGGTAGGCTTTGTCTTGTTTCCGGCCATGCCTGGATATCCTAGTGCGAGGTCCCGAACAAACGATCGCCGGCGTCCCCCAATCCCGGCACGATGTACTTCTTTTCGTTCAGCTTTTCGTCGATGGCAGCGGCGTAGATAATTACGTCGGGATGCGCCGTCTCGACTAATCTGATTCCTTCCGGGCAAGTAACGATGCAAATTACGATGATGTTATCTGCGCCTTCCTCTTTTAAGCGATCGATGGCGGCGGCCGTTGATCCGCCGGTCGCCAGCATCGGGTCAATCACAATGCAGGTCCCACCGATAATCTGCGGCGGATAGCGTTCATAATAGCTAACCGGCAACTTGGTCTTCTCGTCACGATACAGCCCGACGAACCCGACCCTTGCCGTTGGTACGAGCTCCAGAATGCCCTCCAGCATTCCAATCCCCGCGCGCAAAATCGGTATCACGACAATATTCGTGTCAATTTTGCGACACGTTGCTTCCGCGACCGGCGTTTGAATCTTAACGGCTTTCGTCTTGATATTTTTCAGCGCCTCGTAGCAAATGAACTTGGTTATCTCTTTCGCAAGTTCGCGAAACCGCTTATGCCCGGTTTCGACATCGCGAATAATCGCCAGTTTGTGCTGCACGCAGGGATGATCGATCAACTCGGCCACTATTTATGCTCCGCTTTTGTCGTCGGCGTCTTCCGCCCATATAGCGTATTCGGTGCCAGCCGGATCGACGAAATGAAACCGGCGGCCGCCCGGGAATGAAAAGATATCCTGAGTGATCGTGCCGCCGAAATCTTTCACTCTCTGCACGTCTCGCTCGAGGTTTTCACTAAAAAATACAAGCAGCACGCCTGCTGATGGCGCGGGCTCCGCCGACTGACGAAATCCACCATCGAGGCGGCCATCGCTGAAGCTCATATACTCGTCGCCCCATTCCTGAAACGACCAGCCGAATAACGACGTAAAGAACTCCCGCGTCTTCTTGAGATCGGTGACAGGAATTTCGACGTAGTCAATTCTGTTCTCTGCTCTCATAACCGCCTCCCCGAGCCGCTATGGCTGTTTGAGCCTCAATAAAGGCCGCTCGGCATCAACAAACACGGTACCAAACTCACCGCTGATTTCGTAATGAGCATCGGACAGTCGACTCAAGTCCGTCAGCGCTCCGATGCCGAAATTACCTGCAATATCAGCAAGTTCTTCTTCCGATCCGCCGTTCGGACGCAGCGACTCACAGTAGGGAAACTCGATGTATGCCGGCCGAATACAGGCCTTTTCAGCCGGGCGTGGCTTCTCATAAAACGGGTGTTCCGGCATCAAGTAGAGATCGACGTCGATGACCAGGCTGCCCGACTCTACGTGCCATGACAGCACGAAAGAGCGCGTCAGATCGACAGCAGCGAACTCGCGCAGGTCTCGCCATCCAATGATTTCGTCAGTGTCACTCATCAGCTACCCGAACGTCGCCCCAACCCACACGCCGATGTAATGGGAAAAAATCACGACCAGCATCGCGATGCCAACATGTTCTGCAATAATTGCGAGTGGTGGCTCATCCTGTGAGCGTGCCAGAAAATAGCTCAGTACGATAATGACCAGCATCGCCCAGATGACCGAGGCCAGGACGGCCGTCGCGAGCGGCAGCAGCAACAGCGGTACCGCGAAACTGATCGAGAACGCGAATTTTGTGAGGAAGGTCATGATAGTTGCCGACCAGACGTGGTCATGCGTCGTACTCGGATCGGCCTCCTCGGCCAGGTGAATGCCCAGCGCATCCGACATCGCATCGGCGACGGCGATGACGAGAATGCCGCCCAGGACCGCTATTACGGACTTCGTGCCGGAATTGAGGCCGACGATGAGACCGATTGTTGTAATAACACCGGAGGTTGCACCAAAAAAGAGACCCGTTCGGGCACCATCGCTCCTGAAAAACTTCATGCCTCTCCCGCCGGTCAGTCCAGTTTCATGCTGTACAGGCTGATTTCGTTTTCCTCGCCGGGCATTGTAATGCCTCTTTCGAAACTCATGCCAAGTTTTTCAAGCAATCCAATGGACGCGACGTTTTCAGGAGACACAATTGCCGTCAATCGCCGAAGACCCAGATCCGCACGCGCGTGGGCGATTACTGCATGCGCTGCCTCAGCAGCAAATCCTTTGCCACGATAGTCGGGAAGTAGAGCAAAACCGATGTCCGGGTCATCCAGGTTGTCGCGTCGGAACAGGCCACAGATGCCGATTGGCGTTCGCTCTTTTTTGAGTGACAGGCAGTAAGGCCCATAACCATGGTCCTCGTATAGCTTGAGCGGGCCCTCTTTCAACGCGGTCTCTGCCTCGGCAACCGTCCGCATGCCGCGATCACCAACATGACGTATGAACGCCGGATCATTCCAGACGGCCAGCATCAGGCCGGCATCATTCAACCTGAGCCGATAAAGCGCGAGCCGCTCGGTCTCGAGATGCCAGTCCGTTGTTTTCCTGTTCAGTGCCAGGCGCCGAGAATCAGGCCATAGAGCACAAACTGCCCGGTGTGATACCCGCCGTCAATAAACAGCGCCGCCAATGGGCGGTTCGCGAACTGATAGTTGATGCCAAAGCTCATGCCGACAAAACCGAGCCCTACCACAAGCCCCGCTTTCCAGGATTCCGACAGCACCGGCTCGGGCCCCAGCAGCATCGCGAAGACATAGGCCGCAACGAATGCAAAAACAAAGCTCAAACCGAAGACTTTCGCGGGATGGCCATTATCTTCTTCGGTGCGGCCCATCGCGTTATTCCAGGGCTTTAGAAACAGCAGGGGCGAATACCACAGGCCGCCCAATAAGAAACTGGATGCGGCTGCGACGATTACAGCCCAGATATTGATGTCCATCTTTTTTCTCCTTCTTCTTTGTATTTCCTCTTCTCAAGATCCCGCTTGCCACCACGAATAGAGGAATTGCTGGGCCGAGCCCATTGGTGTTTCATGCTCATTGAGTTCATGACTGCGCAAATCGAACCGGTCGCCGACCAGCTCCTGCAGATCCTCGATACCGTAGCGTTGAACGTCCAGCCCGCTGCACCGTTTCGGGCCCTGCGGCCCGAACGTCGCCAGCACGAGGTGTCCCCCCGGCAGCAAAGCGCGGCAAACTACGTTGACGTACTTATCTCGATCGGATGATTCAGTCAGAAAATGGAATACGGCACGGTCGTGCCACAGGGCGTATTGCCGCGGCGGCTCGAATTCAGTGACATCCGATTCGATCCAGTTTACGGCTTCGGCAGAATCTCCGAGCCGGGCACGCGATCGTTCAAGCGCCTTGCCGGAAATATCCAGCACACTGATGTCCGTGTAACCGTCTTTCAGAAGATTATCTACGAGCGTCGAAGCGCCGCCGCCTGCATCGAGGATCGGTTCATCCTTGGCTATACCCGTCGCCCGTATGAGTTGCAGGGATTTTTCGGGAACCGGCTGGTACCAGGACACCTGGGTCGGCTTCTTTTCAGCATACACACGCTGCCAATGGGTTTTTATGCTCTTGCTCACGGTAACTCCGAGACTATTTTCTTCCGGACCACAGGTCATCACGAACATAACGAGCGGCATTGAAGTAAAAGCCGGCGCCGACAAACGCGGCGAGCGCCGTACTCATGATCGCCCAACGTATCGAATTGATACCGAGCGACGGCATCAGCGCATCGCTTATCGCACCCACGGTCAGCGGGCCTAGACCGAGCCCGATGATATTCAGCACGAAAAACAATACCGACGACGATAACGCCCGATATCTCGGCCCGACGAGCGCATGCGCAGTAGCAATCGTAGGCCCAAGGAACATAGCCCCGCAAAGCGCCACCAGGACATAAATGCTCCACATCACGTACTGGTCGCCGCTCAGCATCATCGGCAGCAGCAGCAGACCGGCTGCAAATGTACTGATACCCGCGACCCAGTAAGACCAACGGTCATCCCGTTTGCCGAGATGGTCGCTCAGATACCCACCCGCGTATGCACCGGTGCCGCCGGCCAGGCCCGCAATTAAGGCCAGCCAGGTACCGACGAGGCCCACGGGGACGTCATAAATCCGAATGGCGAAAGACGGCATAAAATTCAACGAGCCGTAGCCAACAAACGCGTTGAATCCGGCGCCAAAAGCCGCGTATCGAAAGCTGCGCAGCGCCCACAGTCGTTTCAGGTCGGCAACGAGGTGACCTTCAGGAACGTCGCTATGGTCGCCGGCATCCATCTGGCCACGCGGGGGCTCCCGCAGCGTCAGTTTTACGACAACTGCCATAAGGATTCCGGGCAAGCCCACGACAAAAAACGCGACGCGCCAACCGAAAAACTGGTTGATCCAGCCGCCCAGCAGGAATCCGACCAGAATGCCAATGTAGATTCCGATCGAATACACGGACAGCGCCCGACCGCGCTGCCCGTGCGGGAAATAATCTGAAATGATGGAATGAGACGGCGGGCTTGCGCCGGCTTCACCTACGCCGACACCTATTCTCGCCGCCAGCAAATGCATGTAGCTTGCTGCCAGGCCGCTAATCGCCGTCATTGCGCTCCAAACAGCGATCGAGATCGAAACAATGTTGACACGGTTGTATCGGTCCGCCCAGCGGGCAATCGGAATGCCACAGACGACGTAGAAAACTGCAAACGTAAATCCGGACAACAGACCGAGCTGTTTATCGCTAAGGCCGAGCTCAGCTTTTATCGACTCCTGCAAAATAACAAGAATCTGCCGATCGATGAAATTGAAGATGTATACGACCATCAATAACAGCAGCACGTAATTGCGATAGCTCTTGGAAGTCTGCACCGTTTTCCTTTTGCTGATGGTCGTCAAAAATCAGCTTACTATACGCGGATACAGCCGGCAGCAATCATGCTGACCGCGGCTGTGTTCAGGAATTCATCGCTCTTGCCAGCTTCTTTTTTGCGGCGGCAAGCGTGCTCTTTGATACGCCACCGGCCTTTTCCACATTCCGGAACTCAGCCAGAGCCAGCGCCACGTCTGTTCCCTGCAGCCATTCCACTATTGTCGAAACCCGATTCGCGTTATCGCTGACAATGGCCTTGGCGTCGCCGTCGAGGATCGCTATTCGATGCTTGCAGAAGTTTCCGAACTGCCCGGCCGGACACGTGCACAATGCGGTAAGGCTGTCATCGTCTTTGATAAACGTGACCTCATAAGGGTCCGCGGCCGAACCTTTAACAAGAAAAGAGAGTTCGTCCAAGTCTGCCTCACGTGTCCGCGTCAAATCGCGTTCGGAATGTAAAAGCCGCTGGTGTGGGTCCATTTTGCCACAATAATTCGAATCTCTTTTGTGCTTCGGTTTCGGTGGGTATATGTCCTGCATCGATCCACCAGAGAACGAGCGGCGACTTTGTCGGGCGCTCGAACCATTCGGCACGCTGCTGCACGGCTGCGACGTGGTTTGATCGGTATACATAGGCTTCGAGAGCCTCGATTGACTCCCAGACCGACAGATTGAACAGGATCAGCTCGTCCTCAAACGCCCGCACTGAAGTTGCGTCGCCCTCCTCCGTCTGCAGTCGCCATACAAAGCCCGGAGACGAGTCTGCCAATGCGTTGAGTGGCTCCAGGCGGGCGGCAAAACCCTCCATCAGCGGATCCTCGAGAGGCGCACGCATCCGCGCTATGTTGGCCTGGGCGAGATGGAATTTGCTTGTCACAACGGCCATTCTACAGGGCGTTGTCGGTTTGCGTAATCAGACCTGCCATCTACGCCGCCTGCGTCAATTTGAAGAATAGGTACGGCATGACGGCGACCCACACGAGGAACAACACCCAAACCCGGCCCTGCAAGAGATTGTAGTCTGCGACGAGGCGACTGAAAGAACGGCCGGGCACGAAGTGACCAAAACCTAACTCGAATACTATCGTCATGACAAACCAGAGTAATCCGACGGTCCAGGCTGATGCGCCGACTCCAACGGCCAAGCCCGTTGCAACAGCCAGACGACAATGCCAGTGAAGACGATGGCGGTCACCGTTGAGACCTGGTGTGCGGCGAGTTCCGATACACTTTTTCCATATGTATTCTCACGGAGCACGCCGTTTATGATTGCGACGACGGCAAGCAGAATCCAGCAAAGTGCGTGCCGGGCAAGCACCGGCTGCTAGTCCAGCGGCCTGAATTGGTTGTTCGGTCCAGGCGTCAGATAGACAATCTGGCATGGTTCCAGGATGTCCACCCGGTGCCACGCTCCCTTCGGCACGACCAGCCCGTCCCCCGGCCGCATTTCGATGTCGTCGTCATCTGTATCCAGGAAAACGACCCTGGCGCGGCCGGCAACCAGGTACAAGACTTCGTCGCCGTCGGGGTGCATCTCGCCGCCATGAGGAGAGTTCTCGGACATTGCGGCGACACCGAAGGTGATTCCATCGAAGGGAACCGGGGGATCGGGTCTCTCCGGAATCTTCGAAGCCCGCAGGTCGTAATCGAGACCTATCGTGTGGGTGCGGGGGTCGAATCTTGTCCGGCCGGTCATTTTATCCGGAAAGCCCAAACGGCCAATGCGCCCGGGATGATCAGGGCGACCCAGGAAACCAGCATCGGGACCACATAGTCATCGACCTGGATCGACATGCCGTACACGATTCTCAGCAAGTGGGCCAGGGCAACCAGGGCAAAGAGCGTGCCCGATACAACACAGTATTGTTTGTGTCCCATAGCATTCCTCAACGAATTATTCTCAAATTCCCATGCGAACGAGTACGTCTATAACCTCGCGCATGAAGCGTTCGATCGTCGGGTGTTCTGCGGCGAAGTTGGTCTCCAGTTCCCTGGCTTTTTCCAATACAGACTCCGATTCCGCACGATGCCCTTCAGGGTCCAGCAAATCATCAATGTCGGAGTCCAGATCCCGCACAGCGGCGAGGGTATCGTCGTCCAGTTCCGTCTTCTGTATTTCGTTCCGGAGTCTGGCCAGTAAATCTCGGATCTCTTTGTTGCTCATGGTCCTGCTTATCCCAGCTGTCGAATTCCTATCGCGTTACGAATTTCCGCCATGTACGGTACGGCAATTTCCCGTGCCCGTTCAGCACCTTTCTTTAGCTCCGCCTCGACAATCGCCGGATCAGCGATAAGGCGCTGGTATTCGTCGCGAGCGGGCTTAATGTGGTCATTAACGTATTCGAACAATTTTTGCTTCATCTCTCCCCAGGCGACACCCTCGGCATAGAGCTTTTCGACCTCCGCCGTTTCCTCAGGCGTCGCAAACGCTTTGTAGATGTCGAAGATCGTGCTGCCCTTTGTATCTTTTGGCTCGCCCGGTTCAAGACTGTTGGTTTTGATTTTCATTATCAGTTTTCTGAGAGGCTTCTCCGACGCGAACAGGGGGATCGTGTTGTTGTAGCTCTTGCTCATCTTGCGCCCGTCCAGTCCTGCGAGGACCGCCGTGTGCTCGCTAATGACCGGATCCGGTAGCATGAATATGTCACCGTAATGATGATTGAATCGTTGCGCGATATCCCGCGCCATTTCGACATGTTGTTTCTGGTCTCGGCCGACCGGGACTTTTGTCGATTTGAACATCAGGATGTCTGCCGCCATCAGGATCGGGTAGCTGTACAGGGCCATGGTGATGCCCTTGTCAGGGTCCTTATTGCCACTGTCGATGTTCGCCTGGACTGCCGCTTTGTAGGAGTGGGCCCGGTTCATCAGGCCCTTGGCCGTCATGCTCGTGAGGATCCAGGTCAGTTCAGTAATTTCCGGAATATCGGACTGCCGGTAGAAGGTCGCGTGTTCCGTATCGAGGCCCAATGCCATCCACGCGGCCGCGATCTCCAGCGTTGATCTGCTGATCTGGTCCGGGTCGCCGCTTTTCGCCAGAGCATGAAAGTCGGCAAGGAAATAGTAGTTCTTTTTTTTCGGATCTTTGCTCGCCGCAATCCCCGGGCGAATCGCGCCAACGTAATTGCCGATGTGCGGCGTTCCCGTCGTGGTAATCCCCGTGAGGTAAATCTCCTGCGTCATTCCCTAGTATCCTGCCGCCTGCCCGTCTTTGCGTACTTCGGACGCGCCATAATACACGCCTTGCTCGTGATCCCACATGATCGCCTGATAACCCCCGAAACTGCCGTCGCTCGGACCGATCGTATGCCCCAGCGCCTCCAGCGCCTCACGCGTACCTGCGCTGAACGTGCTTTCCATGTGAACGATACCGCCATCGTTCATCGTTGTGCCCGTTGGTTCCGACGACCCCGTGTGATTGATGCGCGCAGCATCTCCCGCTTCCTGCAGGTTCATGCCGAAATCGACGAGGTTGACAATGACCTGCGCGTGCCCCTGGGGCTGCATTGCACCGCCCATTAAACCAAAACTAATCAATGGCTTACCGTCTTTCATCACGAAGGCAGGGATGATCGTGTGGAACGGACGCTTGCCGCCTGCAACGACGTTCGCGCGGCCTTCTTCAAGCGCAAAAAGCTCGGCGCGATCCTGCAGGACGAAGCCGAGTTCGCCCGGCGTCATGCCGGACCCCATGCCCCTGTAATTGCTTTGTATCAGCGACACCATATTGCCCGCCTTATCGGCGACCGTCAGGTAAATCGTGTCACCGTGTTCGAGTATTGCGTCGCCCGGCGGCAGCCGTTTCGAGGCCTGCGTGGATGAGATCAGCTTGCGGCGCTCGTCGGCATAGTCTTTCGAAATCAATCGAGCGACCGGCACGTCGACAAAGTCCATGTCCGCGTAGTAGCGGGCGCGATCCTCGAAGGCAAGCTTCTTGGCTTCAACAAGCGTATGCAGGTACTCGGCACTTCCAAAGCCCATCGCTGCAATGTCGTAGCCCTCCAGGATATTAAGAATTTGCAGCGCGGCGATGCCCTGGCCGTTCGGCGGTAACTCGTAAACGTCCCAGCCGCGGTAGTTAGTCGAAACCGGCGTGACCCATTCCGACTCATGCGCCGCCAGGTCATCGTAGCTCAGCAAACCACCCTGCTCTGCCATGTAAGCGTCGATCTTTCTCGCAATATCACCTTTGTAGAATTCGTCTCTGCCTTTCGCTGCAATAGCTTCATAGGTTTTTGCCAATCGCAGATTTCGGAACATCTCGCCCTTTTTCGGCATCCTGCCATTGGGCATATAGGTCTCCGCAAACCCCGGGTATTTCCCGATGCGATCAACACTGCGCGACAGGTAGTAAGCAATGACTTCGGACACCGGAAAGCCTTCACGGGCGTATCGGATAGCAGGTGCCAGAATGTCACGCATCGGCAGGCTTCCGTAGCGTTCATGCAATTCAAACCATCCATCGACAGCACCGGGCACACTCACCGGCAGCGGGCCAAACGGCGGGATCCTGTCGAGGCCCTTCTCGCGAAAATACTCGAGCGTCATCGCTTTCGGCGCTCGTCCCGAGGCGTTCAGTCCCGTGAGTTCTTTTTTTTCGGCGTCCCAGACGATCGCGAACAGGTCTCCGCCAATGCCGCAGCCCGTGGGCTCCATGAGTCCCAGTGCGGCATTGGCCGCGATGGCCGCATCAACTGCGCTGCCGCCCGCTTTCAAAATATCGAGCGCAATCTGTGTTGCAAGCGGCTGACTCGTCGCCGCCATGCCTTGTGGCGCGATAACCTCCGAGCGGGAAGCAAGCGCGCGACCGGTCACCCGATCGTATCCCGGCTCAGATGCCAAACCGGGAAGCCCGTAAACCAACAATGCAATGCCTGTCGACCATGAAATTCGCTTCATCCTTTGCTCCACTCCCCTGTAGGAGGGGGTCAATCATGGCACTCGCAGACGGCGCCAGCAACAGGGTATGATCTTCTTTATGAAAAGCGACTATACCGACAAGAATTCGTCACTCGGGTCTTTGTACGGAGACCATCTCGAGACCATTACCGCACGGCACGATCACGCCCTGGAACAAGCGGGCGCAAGCCACGTGCTTATATATTCAGGAAACCCGAAAGTCGCGTTTCTCGATGATCACTACTATCCGTTCAAGGCCAATCCGCACTTCGTCAGCTGGGTGCCGCTGACGCGTCTGCCGTTCTCCTACCTTATCTACACGCCCGGCGAGGCGCCGGTTCTCCTCTATTTTCAACCTCAGGACTACTGGCACGTCGTGCCCGGCACGCCGGACGGCTACTGGACCCGGCACTTCGACATACGAATCGTGAATGCGATTGAAGACATCGCTGCGCATCTGCCCAAACAGCGTGAGAAATGCATCGTAATCGGTGAAATTGACGACGAAGCGATGGCGTTTGGCATCGAGCGGGTCAATCCCAACACGGCCATCAACATTCTGCATTATGCGCGCGGCATCAAGACGGACTATGAACTCGCCGTCATGCGCCTCGCTGCAGAACGCGGTGCAGCGGGACATCGTGCGGCGGAGGCGGCGTTTCGCGAGGGACGTTCGGAGTTCGACATTCACCGCTCGTATTGCGAGGCGGTCAGCCATACTGATGAAGAACTACCCTACGGTAATATCGTGGCATTGAATGAGCACGGTGCCGTGCTGCATTACACGGATCTCGATCGCGCCTCTCCTGCGGTCACTGTTTCGTTCCTTATCGATGCCGGTGCACAGGTACACGGCTATGCCTCGGACATCACGCGCACCTATTCCTTCGGTGATATGCGTTTTCAGGGCCTGATCGATCGCATTGACCGCATGCAACAGGAAATCGTTGCCAAGGTTGAAGTCGGCGTCGACTATCGCGATTTGCATGTCAACACGCACAGGATGCTCGCCGAGGTCCTCGTGGACACCGAACTCGCAAAGGGCGACCCTGACACGCTGCTCGAAACAGGCGTCACGTCGGCGTTTTTCCCCCACGGGCTGGGTCATCTTCTTGGCATTCAGGTTCACGACGTCGGCGGCTTCATGGAGAACGAGTCCGGCACGACGATCGATCCGCCCAGCGGGCATCCGTTCCTCAGGCTTACCCGTGTGCTCGAGCAAAACATGGTGTTGACTATCGAGCCGGGCCTGTATGTTATCGATATGCTCCTCGAGAATCTGCGCGGCACGCCGGCCGAGAAGCTTGTTAAGTGGGATACGATAGACTGGCTGCGGCCCTTCGGCGGCATCCGCATCGAGGATGACGTCCGCGTTCTGGTCAACGATAGGGAGAATCTGACTCGCGACGCTTTTGCTCTGCTTTGAGTTTTTTCTTCACCCTTTGGCCCTTGCGCTCCAGCATCGGCCTCATTTGTCGGCCAACCCATGGCATCAGGTAAGACACGGTCGCAAGAATCCCGCTGATCGGAGGCATTGCCTTTTCAGTAATGTTGTTGCCGCAAAGGTCGAGAATGGTCTGCGCGACTTCTTGAGCGGTACTCATCGGCTGTGAGAATGTGATGTCAGACACTTTGTTCATGTCCGACATGATAAACGCGGTGTTTACGGGACCGGGCGACACGAGTCCGACTTTTATCTTGCTGCCGCGCAGTTCTTCGGCCAGCGCCAGGGTGAATGCGCGCAAACCTGCTTTCGTGGCTGAATAAGTCGCTGCGCCAGGGACTGGCGTTCGGCCCGCAAGGGATCCGACATTGATGATTGCGCCTTCACCGGATTCCCGGAGATACGGCAAAGCAATACGACTTAGCATGATGGGCGCCCGCAGATTTACGTCGACGACTCTCGCCAGCTCCGTGGCGTCAACCTCTTCGACGCTGCCGCGCGCGTGATAGCCGGCATTGTTCACGAGGATGTCGATGCGCCCGAACTCGAACTGCGACTTTTTGAACACATCAATGCAGGCATCCGCGTCGGTTACGTCCATCGCGAATATTTCGACTTTTGTCTTGTCGCGTAAGGCTTCGGCGACTGCCTCGAGGTTCTTCTTGCCGCGCGCCACAAGCATCAGGTTCGCGCCAGCTTCGGCAAACAGGCGTGCAGTGGCAGCACCCACGCCCTCCGATCCGCCCGTGATGATCACGGTCTTGTCTTTGAAAATCATTCGGAAATACTACCACTCATCAATTGAACAGTGGTGGAAGATCTAGAATGTATCTTGCGGCGAATTGCCGGCGATCGGCGCCAGAGACCGTCAGAGTCCGATGTAACCCTTGATTTTTTTCCACAAGCTCGACTCCCATCCATAAACATCGAGCTGCTCATCGCCCAGCGTTGCGACAGGCATTGTCGTGTCGGGCGGCGGAGCTTCGTTCGCGGCTACGTCTTCCGGCCGCAGTTCGAGCTTGCCCGTCTTGCCATCCACCGGGTCCGTCAGACCGTCGACAGCCAGGCTCAGGTAGGGCAACACGTTGTCGTCGACGATGTCGTCGAGAAACACGGCGTCCGGATCGAATGCCTCTTTCGACAGGAATACGCATTCATCAAAGGACTTTTCGCTGCTAATGGCTCTATTCCCGTGAAGATATGAGCAATTACTGTAAGGTGAATGGCCACGTATCGCTGTGAGACGACTCACAAGACGCCAAATTCAAATATTTTCCCATTTTTTTCAATGTCTTATGGATGTCATTCGGCATAAAAAAACCGGGCAAATGCCCGGTTTTTTCCGCTCTCGGCGTGGCCAAGAGCGCAATTCACTCATCCGCTTAAGCAAAATCCACGGCCTCAATCCTCGACGACAACTTCGGCAGCCTGTTCCGTCATCATGACAATAGCCATCGGTGCGGCGTCACCGGGACGGGGACCTGTTTTCAGGATCCGCAGATAACCACCGGGACGTTCTTTGAAGCGCGGGCCTATTTCCGTAAAGAGCTTCCCGACAGCTTCTTTGTCACGCAGGCGATCGAAGGCCAGGCGCCGATTCGCAACGCTGTCATTTTTTGCCAGCGTGATCAGCGGCTCGACAACGCGACGCAGCTCTTTAGCTTTGGGCAGCGTGGTCTTGATCGTCTCATGCTTCAGCATTGACGTCGCCATGTTGCGAAACATGGCGCTACGATGTGAACTGGTTCGACCCAGTCGGCGACCGGATTTTCTATGGCGCATTTGTCTTTCCTAAATATCGATTACACAACGCGAGCCGATGCTCGAGATGCATTACATCATTAGCTCATGCTCGGGGCGGAGACTTGCCGGCGGCCAGTTGTCCAGATGCATTCCCAGACCGAGACCGTGACCTTCCAGTACTTCCTTGATTTCTGTTAAAGATTTCTTGCCGAGGTTGGGCGTTCGCAGCAGCTCGACTTCCGTCCGCTGTACCAGGTCGCCGATATACATGATGTTTTCCGCCTTGAGACAGTTCGCAGAACGAACCGTGAGCTCGAGTTCATCCACAGGACGCAATAGAATCGGATCAACCTGGCTTTCCGCCTGAGCGCCAACGCCTTCTTCCTGCCCTTGCAGATCAACGAAGACTGACAGCTGATCTTTGAGAATGCTGCCGGCCCGGCGGATCGCTTCTTCCGGATCGATCGTGCCATTCGTTTCGATGTCGATCAGAAGCTTGTCGAGATCGGTGCGTTGTTCAACACGGGCCGCTTCGACGTTGTAAGTGACACGATTAACGGGGCTGAACGACGCGTCAAGCATCAGGCGGCCAATGGGGCCGGTCTGATCTTCAAACGACGGGCGCTGCGTTGCCGGGCGGTAACCGCGGCCGCGCTCGACTTTGAGCAGCATGTTCAATTCGCCAGCCTTGGTCAGGTTAGCAATGACCAATTCGGGATTCATGATCTCGACATCGTGGTCGAGCTGAATATCTCCGGCGGTGACCGGGCCCGGACCTTTCTTCGACAAGCGAAGTTCAGCTGTGTCACGCGTGTTCATCGTAACCGCAACCTGCTTGAGGCTCAAAAGAATATCGACAACATCTTCCTGCACGCCTTCGATACTGGTGTACTCGTGGAGTACCCCCTCGATCTCCGCTTCGGTAATCGCGGCGCCGGGCATAGACGACAGCAGAATGCGGCGCAGCGCATTGCCGAGCGTATGGCCAAAACCGCGTTCGAATGGTTCGATCGTGACTTTTGCTTGCAGATCGCTGACCGGCGTTACTTTTACAACGCGCGGTTTCAGAAATTCGTGTACTGATTCCTGCATGGGTAAAGACCCTCCTGACTACTTCGAGTACAGCTCGACGACAAGGTTTTCATTAATATCGGGGAGAATATCTTCCCGATCCGGTAACGATTTCAACACACCCGCCATTTTCTTTGCGTCGACATCGACCCATTCGGGCAGGCCGACCTGGTTCGCTATTTCTAATGCGCTTTGAATACGAAGCTGTTTCTTCGCCTTCTCCCTAACGTTGATGGCATCGCCGGCTTTGAGCTGAGCGGACGGGATGTTCACAACCTTGCCGTTCACCTCGATGCTCTTATGACTGACAAGCTGGCGTGCTTCGGCGCGCGTGGCGGCGAAGCCCATGCGATAAACAATGTTATCGAGGCGACCCTCGAGAAGTCGCAGCAGGTTTTCACCTGTTGAGCCCTTCAGCTGCGCAGCACGTTTGTAGTAATTGCGGAACTGCCTCTCGAGCACGCCATACATGCGACGGAGCTTCTGTTTCTCGCGCAGCTGCAAACCGTAATCCGACATGCGCGGTCGACGTTGTGTCGGCCCGCCTGGCGGCACTTCCAGCTTGCACTTCGATTCCAGCGGCCTTACGCCGCTTTTCAAAAACAGGTCCGTACCTTCGCGGCGGGACAGTTTGCATTTTGGTCCTAAATATCTTGCCATTATTCAGCCTCTAAACGCGACGCTTCTTGGGCGGGCGACAGCCGTTGTGAGGAATCGGCGTCACATCCTCAATACTTTGAATACGAAATCCCAGGGCATTCAGAGCGCGCACGGCCGACTCGCGGCCGGGACCCGGCCCACGAACCCGCACATCCACATTCTTGACGCCAAACTCCAGAGCCACACGGCCCGCTTTGTCCGACGCTACCTGGGCTGCGAACGGGGTGGATTTACGAGAACCTCGAAAACCACAGCCACCTGCAGTGGCCCACGACAAGGCATTGCCCTGACGATCGGTTATCGTGATGATCGTGTTGTTGAAGGAAGCATGTATGTGCGCAATTGCGTCAACAACGTGCTTTTTAACCTTCTTCTTTTTAGCTTCAGCCATAATTCAATTCGCGGTCTGGGACCGCTCCTAACTATCGTTTAATGGGACGACGCGGACCCTTGCGAGTGCGCGCGTTCGTGCGTGTGCGTTGGCCGCGCAGCGGCAGACCACGCCTGTGACGAATGCCACGGTAGGAACCAAGGTCCATCAGGCGCTTGATATTCATGGATGTCTCGCGACGCAGGTCGCCTTCGACCGTAAACGCTGCGACGGCAGTTCTCAGCTTCGCTACCTCGGGCTCAGCCAGGTCCTTCACCGGCATGCTTGGCGGAACGCCGGCCGCTTCGCAAATCTTCTTCGCGCGCGAATGTCCAATACCGTAGATCGACGTCAACGCAATCACGACGTGCTTGTTCAACGGAATGTTTATGCCTGCTATACGTGCCACTTACGTATTCCTCATCAAATAGTGCCGGGACTAACCCTGGCGCTGCTTATGCCGTGCGTCCGTGCAGATCACGCGCACAACACCGTTGCGGCGAATGATCTTGCAATTTCTGCAAATCTTTTTGACTGATGCTCTTACTTTCATGAGCTTTCTCCTAAGCGCTGATTAGCTCAGCGGACCTGTCCGCTTCTGCCATAGTTACGCAGATTGGCTTTCTGCATCATGCCCTCGTACTGGTGACTCATGGCATGCGCCTGCATTTGCGCCATGAAGTCCATCGTGACGACAACCAGGATCAGTAGCGATGTGCCGCCGAAGCTGAATGGCATCGCCGGGTAAAACATGCGAACCAGCTCAGGCAGGAGACAGACGCCAGCGATATAGAATGCGCCCCAAAACGTCAATCGGGTCAGGACTCTGTCAATATATTCAGCCGTGTGGGCTCCCGGCCGGATTCCCGGCAGGAAAGCACCGGCTTTTTTCAGGTTGTCCGCGGTGTCCTTCGAGTTGTACATCAGCGCCGTGTAGAAGAAGCAGAAGAAAACGATCATTGCTGCATACAGCAAGACATAAACGGGCTGCCCGGGACCAAGGTTCGCACCTATGGTCTGAAGCGCACGCTGCACAGCGTTGGGCTCAGCGGCCTGGCCGAAAAACTGTGCAATCGTCGCCGGGAACATCAGGATGCTCGAAGCAAAAATCGGCGGTATGACACCCGACATGTTGATTTTGAACGGCAGGTGCGTGCTCTGCGCCTGGAACATCTTGCGGCCCTGCTGACGCCGTGCGTAGTTCACCGTTATGCGACGCTGCGCGCGCTCCATGTAAACGACGAAAATAATTGCCGCAATACCACCGATCAGCATCAGGATTGCCGTAATGGCGCTCATCTCGCCGTTACGGACCAGCTCAGCCGTACCCGCAATCGCACCCGGCAGACCAGCAACGATGCCCGCGAGGATGATCATGGAAATACCGTTTCCGATGCCACGTTCCGTGATCTGCTCGCCCAGCCACATCAGGAACACCGTACCTGTGACAAGCGTAATACAGGCCGTTATCAGGAACGCCGTGCCCGGGTTAACCACGAGGCCGGCCTGGTTCGACAGCCATGAAGCCGCTGCAACCGACTGGAAACTGGCCAGGGCAACCGTGCCGTACCGCGTGTATTTTACGATCTGGCGACGGCCCGATTCACCTTCTTTACGCAGGGCCTGCAGGCTCGGCACGATATGACTCGCCATCTGCATGATGATCGACGACGAAATGTACGGAACGATACCGAGCGCGAAAATGCCGAAGCGCGAAAGCGCACCGCCGGAGAACATGTTAAACATACCCAGGAGGTTGCCGGACTGCTGCTCAAAGAAATCGGCCAACGCAACCGGATCCACGCCGGGCACCGGAATATAGGTGCCAACGCGATAAACGATCAACGCGCCAACGAGGAACAGCAAGCGAACTCTTAGTTCGCCTAGCTTGCTCGCCGTCTTCGCAAGATCCGCCGGACTTTGTTGGGGCTTCTTCGCCATAGTTGTCTCATTCTCGGTCGTCCTGTCAGCACGTCTGAACCATTCGATTGGTTCGCAGCGCTATTAGCACGGCCGCTCCTAATTCACCCTTCTATCGAGCCGCCAGCTTTCTCGATGTCTGCACGAGCACCTTTGGTGACCGCGAGACCTTTCAGCTTGACCGCCTTCTTGATTACACCAGACTTGATGACCTTGACTTTGGTCGCAAACGCCGGGACCAGGTCTTCCTTTTTCAGCACATCGATATCAATGACCTCGGCGGACGGAATTTCGAGTTCGTGCAGCCGCAGCTCGGCCGTCAAACGCGCCATCCGCGACTGAAAACCGACCTTCGGCAAACGACGTTGCAACGGCATCTGGCCGCCCTCGAATCCGACCTTGTGGTATCCGCCCGAGCGCGCATGCTGACCCTTTTGGCCGCGACCGCTGGTTTTGCCCTGACCTGCGGAATGACCGCGGCCCTTGCGCTTGCCCACTTTTCTCGCACCTTTACCGGGCGACATATCATTCAAACGCATGTCAGGCTTCCTCTACCGACAGGAGGTACGAAATGCGGTTAATCATGCCGCGATTCTCTGGCGTATCTATTACCGTCACCGTTTGGTGCATCTTCCTCAAACCCAGGCCTGCAACGCAGGCTTTGTGGCTTTTCAGCCGCCCGAACTTGCTCTTGACCAGCGTGACCTTTAATTCTTTTGGCGTCGCCATGATCCTGTCTCTGTGTCTCTTTACTAATAACCCTCACCCTGACCGAAGTCTCAGGCGAGAATTTCCTTAACTTTCTTGCCGCGCTTCGCTGCAATCGCCTGCGGGGAGTGAATCTCCGACAGTCCCTTGATCGTTGCACGAACGACGTTTATCGGGTTGCGCGAGCCATAGCTCTTTGCCAGAACGTTACGAACGCCTGCCGCCTCGAAAACGGCCCGCATCGCACCACCGGCAATAACGCCGGTACCCTCAGAGGCCGGCTGCATGTACACGAGGGTGGCGCCATGGCGTCCCTTTTTAGCGTACTGCAGCGTATCGTTATTCAAATTGACGTTAATCATATTATTGCGGGCACTTTGCATCGCTTTTTGAATCGCGATCGGCACCTCTCGCGCCTTGCCGTAGCCGAACCCGACCTTGCCCTGCCCATCGCCAACAACGGTCAGTGCAGTGAAGCCAAATTGACGGCCGCCCTTCACAACCTTGGCGACACGGTTGACGGTAACCAGTTTTTCAATCAGGTCATCGTTGGATTGATTTTGTTCGTTTCTTGCCATGTTGGTTATCGATGGCCTTCGGCCATCAAATTTCCTTATAAATAGTTAGAACTTCAATCCCGCTTCGCGGGCCGCCTCAGCCAGTGCTTTCACACGACCGTGATAACGAAAACCGGAACGATCGAATGCAACGGTATCAATGCCAGCCGCTTTCGCCTTCTGAGCGATTCGCGCGCCCACAATGGCCGCCGCCTCGACGTTACCGCCAAACTTGATTCCCTTGCGCACTTCGGCTTCCAGTGTCGATGCCGATGCAAGAACCTGGTTATCCGCGGTGCCGATCACCTGCGCGTAAATGTGACGCGGCGTACGATGAACGCTCAGACGGATAGCCTCAACTTCACGAATCTTGGCGCGTCCTCTGCGGGCACGACGCAAGCGATTTTGTTTCTTGTCCAATTTCATGGTGTTAACCCTGCTATTTCTTCTTCGCTTCTTTCAAAGAGACACGCTCACCGGCATATCGCACGCCCTTGCCCTTGTACGGCTCTGGCGGACGGAAGCGCCGAATTTCAGAAGCGACCTGACCAACCTGCTGTTTGTCAGCACCTTTAACGATAATTTCCGTCTGGCTGGGCGTTTCAACGGTGATCGCATCCGGCACCGTATATTCGACCGGGTGCGAGAAACCAAGGCTCAGGCTGAGCTTCTTCCCCTGGGCCTGCGCTCGGTAGCCGACCCCCACCAGCTCGAGCTTCCGCTCGAAGCCCTCCGACACACCCTGTGCCATATTCGCAATGATCGACCGCATCGTACCGGCCACCGCAGTTGCAAAACGCGAGCCGGAGCGCGGTGCAAAGCTCAATACGTTGTTGTCCTGTTTCAACTCGACTTCCGAGTTCAGCACCAGCGATAGCTCCCCTTTGCCACCCTTAAGCGTGACAACGTTGCCGTCTTGCCTGAACTCGACGCCTTTCGGCAGCTCAACCGGTTCTTTTGCAATTCTTGACATAGTCCTATCTCTTACCTTCAGGATCGCGCATCACGAAACGATGCAGAGAACCTCTCCCCCAACGCCCTTCTCTCGCGCCTGCCGGTCACTCATGACGCCAGCCGAGGTTGAAACGATCGCCACACCGAGACCGCCGAGAACTTTCGGCAGATCTTCCTTGCCGCGATAAATCCGCAGGCCCGGACGACTGGTGCGCTGGATTTTCTCGATCACGGGGACGCCGTTGAAATACTTGAGTTCGACGATCAGCTGTTTGGCCGCGCCTTCACCATCGATCGAAAAATCCGTGATATAGCCCTCATCTTTCAAAACTTTCGCGACAGCTTCCTTTGCCTTCGAGGCCGGCATAGACACTGCGACTTTGCGTGCCTTTTGCCCGTTACGAATACGGGTCAGCATGTCTGCGATCGGATCGGTCATACTCATGTCTTGTCTCCGCCTACCAGCTGGCTTTCGTAAGGCCAGGAACTTCACCGTTCATGGCAGCTTCACGTAGCTTGTTACGGGCAAGGCCAAACTTGCGATAAACACCGTGCGGACGACCCGTTATCGCGCAACGGCTTCGCAGCCGCGCAGGGCTGCCGTCACGCGGCAACTTGTTCAGTTTCGCCTGTGCAACAGCACGCTCTTCGTCCGTACTGTGGATACTACGAACGATCGCTTTCAGAGCCTTGCGCTTTTCAGCCTGCCGGGCTACGAGCTTGGCGCGCTTCAGTTCACGCATGATCATCGATTTCTTGGCCATGTATTTTCTCTACTTCTTCTTGAACGGAAAGTTGAAGGCTTCGAGAAGCGCCCTGCCTTCCTCCGGGTTGCGCGCCGTCGTGGTAATTGTGATATCCATACCGCGCAGCGCATCAATTTCGTCGTAGTTGATTTCAGGGAAAATAATCTGTTCCTGAACACCCATGCTGTAATTGCCCTGCTTGTCGAAAGCCTTCGGGCTCAAGCCGCGAAAATCTCGAATTCGCGGGATTGCAATATTGACCAGGCGATCGAGGAACTCGTACATACGCTCCCTGCGCAGCGTGACCATGCAGCCAACTGGCATGCCATCACGAATCTTGAAAGTTGCGACAGACTTGCGGGCAACCCGCGTAACCGGGCGCTGACCCGCAATCTTCTCCATGTCGTTGCGAGCATTTTCCATGATCTTCTTGTCAGCGACCGCTTCACCGACGCCCATGTTGAGCGTGATCTTGGTGATGCGGGGCACTTCCATCGGATTGCTCAGCCCGAGCTTCTGCTGGATCTCTCCAGCGAGTTCGTTCTGATATTTTTCCTGTAAACGTGACATCTCTTGTATCTCTTAAATATCGACTACGTCGCCGCTCTTGAAGACGCGTACCTTGTTGCCGTCTTTCCCGATGCGAAAACCAACCCGCTCGCCCTTCTTCGACTTCGGGTTGAAAACGAGAACGTTTGATATATCCAGGGGCATCGCCGTATCACGGATGCCGCCCGCCTCACCAATATTCGGATTCGGCTTAATGTGTTTCTTCGCGAGGTTTACACCCTCTACCAATACGCGATCGTCAGCAAGAACCTGCAGCACAGTGCCACGACGGCCCTTGTCCTTGCCCGTAGTTACGATGACTTCATCGCCTTTCCTGATCTTCTTCACTTAGAGAACCTCGGGCGCAAGCGAAATAATCTTCATAAACCGGCTCGTACGCAGCTCACGAGTCACCGGACCAAAAATACGTGTACCAATAGGCTCAAGACGAGCATTCAGCAGCACAGCCGCGTTGCCATCGAAACGGATCAACGAACCATCTTTTCGGCGAACGCCCTTACGCGTGCGTACGACAACTGCGTTGTAAATCTCGCCCTTCTTGACCTTGCCTCGCGGAATCGCGTCTTTAACGCTTACCTTGATAACGTCGCCCACGCCAGCATAACGGCGCTTCGAACCTCCGAGTACCTTGATGCACTGTACGCGTCGAGCACCGGAGTTATCGGCGGCGTCCAGAACTGTCTGCATCTGAATCATGACTGCATCCTAAGTGTTATGACTTGTCCGCCGACCGCTCAACAACATTGACGACGGACCAGGCTTTGTTTTTTGAAATCGGACGGCATTCCGAAATCGCAACGCGATCACCGGACCTGCACTCATTCGACGCATCGTGAGCAAGAACCTTACTGGTACGGCGAATGTATTTGCCGTAGACCGGGTGCTTGATCACTCGCTCGATGGCGACCGATACCGTTTTGTCCATCTTGTCGCTGACTACGCGACCGACGAGCGTACGCTGTGTCTTGCCTGCTTCACTCATTTGTTTTCACCTGCGGCACGCCCAAGCTCGTTCAAAACCGTCTTGATTCGCGCGATGTCTTTTCTCACTCGACCGTGTTCGTGGTTATGGGTCAACTCGCCAGTTGCATGCTGCATACGTAGATTGAACTGCTCGCGGCGAAGCGCAACGAGTTCGTCGTTGAGCTCTGCTATCGATTTAGTCCGAAGATCAATTGCTTTCATCACATCACCTGACGAGATACAAAAGCGGTGGCAAACGGCAGTTTGGCGGCCGCCAGGCGAAATGCCTCACGAGCAATCTCTTCCGTTACACCTTCCATTTCATAAAGCACCCGTCCAGGCTGAACCTGGCAAACCCAGTACTCAACGTTCCCCTTGCCTTTACCCTGACGAACCTCGAGCGGCTTCTTGGAAATCGGCTTATCGGGGAAGACCCGAATCCAGATCTTTCCACCACGCTTTATGTAGCGCGTCATTGCCCGACGCGCGGCTTCTATCTGACGCGCCGTCAGACGGCCACGCCCCGTCGCTTTCAGGCCATATTGACCGAAGGAAACGTCGCTTCCGCGCAGCGCGAGGCCGCGATTGCGCCCTTTCATCTGCTTGCGAAATTTGGTTCTTTTAGGCTGTAACATCGTGTTCTTCCGTTGGTCCTCCGGCGCGGCTGGTATAGTCCCCGAAAGCGGGAAGCCGTTCCTGCGACACCTCTAATAACTACTCTCAGGTGCGTGCGCCAGCAGCTGCTTCTGACGCCTCTGCCGGAGCCGCATCGGGCTTGTCAAAGACTTCGCCCTTGAAAATCCAAACCTTCACGCCGATGACACCGTAAGTCGTATGTGCCTCTGCCGTGCCATAATCGATGTCCGCGCGCAGCGTGTGCAGCGGAACACGTCCTTCGCGGTACCATTCGGACCGCGCAATTTCGGCGCCATTCAGACGGCCGCCCACCTTGACCTTGATACCCTCGGCCCCAACACGCATCGTGTTCGTCACCGCGCGCTTCATGGCGCGACGGAACATGACGCGACGCTCGAGCTGCTGAGCGATACCTTCGGCAACCAGCTGTGCATCAAGCTCCGGCTTGCGAACTTCGCTGATGTTGATGCGAACATCCTGAATCAGCATGCCGACCATCTTTGACAATTCGGCGCGGAGTTTCTCGATGTCCTCGCCTTTTTTGCCGATGACGATGCCCGGACGCGCTGTGAAAATCGTGATATTCACTTTATTCGCAGGACGCTCGATAGCGATGCGACTTACCGACGCATCTTTCAGCTTCTTCTTGATGAACTCCCGAATGACATGATCGTCACGTATATAGCCGGGGAACGTCTTGGAGTCGGCATACCACTTGGATGCCCAGTCCTTGACGATGCCAAGACGTATACCTATTGGATGTACTTTTTGGCCCATAATTCTTACTCGTCTCCCAGCCGATCAGCGAGGCATATCCAGAAATTCATGATCATTTTTCGTCTGCCACCCGAATTGTAATGTGGCTGTTTCGCTTTATGATCCGTGCGCCTCGACCTTTGGCACGGGCGCGGTAACGACGAAGCGTCGGCGCCTCGTTTACCTCGATCGTCGCGACTTTCAATTCATCGATGTCCGCACCGTGGTTGTGTTCTGCGTTGGCTACCGCCGACTCCAGGACCTTTTTCACGATCCGCGCACTTTTCTTTGGCGAAAACGTCAGCGTGCGCAAGGCGCTGTCAACCGACTGGCCACGGATCGCGTCAGCCATCAAACGACATTTCTGCGGCGAAATGCGCGCGTATCTAAGTGTTGCTGCAACTTGCATGAACCGGCTCCCTACTTCGTCTTGCGATCACCGGAGTGACCTCGGAACGTACGTGTCATCGCAAACTCGCCAAGCTTGTGACCAACCATGTTCTCCGAAATCAGAACCGGTACGTGCTGACGTCCGTTGTGGACGGCAATGGTCAGGCCAACCATGTCCGGCAGCACCATCGAACGACGCGACCACGTCTTGATCGGACGGCGATCGTTAGTCTTGGCGGCTTCTGCAACCTTCTTCGCCAGGTGGTTATCGACGAATGGGCCTTTTCTTACACTACGCGGCATTTCTCAGATCCTTAGTCTCTCGCGACCATGTTGGCGGCTATGGGCCGCTCCTACTTGCGCTTACGTCGACGGACGATCATGCCGTCCGTACGTTTGTTAGAGCGCGTTTTGGCGCCCTTTGTCGGCGTACCCCAGGGGCTTACCGGGTGGCGGCCACCCGAGGTTCGTCCTTCACCACCGCCGTGCGGATGGTCCACAGGGTTCATCGCTACACCGCGAACCGTCGGGCGCACGCCTCTCCAGCGACTGGCACCGGCTTTGCCAAGCTTGCGCAGGTTGTGTTCGCCATGACCGACTTCACCGACCGTCGCCCGACAGCTGGCGTGAATCCTGCGTGTCTCACCCGAGCGCAGTCGCACCGTCGCATAAGCGCCTTCACGCGCAGCCAGTTGCGCCGAACCGCCGGCCGAACGAACCAGCTGCCCGCCCTTGCCCGGCTTCATCTCAATGTTGTGAATCGTCGTACCAACCGGAATGGCGCGGATCGGCAGCGCGTTGCCCGGCTTGATCGGCGCGTCTTCCCCGCTGATGATCGACGTGCCAGCGCCCACGTTCTTCGGCGCCAGGATGTATCGACGCTCACCATCGGAATACTTGATTAGCGCCAGATGTGCACTGCGGTTTGGGTCGTACTCGAGCCGCTCCACAATACCCGGGACACCATCCTTGTCGCGTTTGAAATCGACGATGCGATAGCGCTGCTTATGGCCGCCACCCTGGTGGCGTATCGTTATACGGCCATTGTTGTTGCGGCCGCCCTTCGACATCTTCTTGTCGAGCAGCGGTCCGTATGGCTTGCCCTTGTGCAGCTCCGACGTCTTGACGGCGACGACAAATCGACGTCCTGCGGAGGTCGGCTTGGCTTTATGCAATGACACTATCGTTCCCTCTACTCACCGCCGAAGAACTCTTCGACAGAGCTTCCTTCAGCCAGTTTCACGTAAGCCTTCTTCCAATCCGCGCGGCGGCCCTGGGACCGCTGAAAGCGTTTTGTCTTGCCTTTCACGTTAACAACCTGGACGCCATCGACTTTGACCTCGAACAGCAGCTCGACGGCTTGCCGAATCTCTTTCTTGGTCGCGTCGGTCCGTACCTTCAGCACGACCTGGTTTTTCTCCGCCGCGAGGTGCGACTTTTCTGACAGATGGGGTCCGCGAATAACGGTCATCAGCCTTTCCTGGTGTGCGGCAATACTCATGACAGACGCTCCTCGATGAGCTTCAGCGCCGGCAGGGTCACCAGGACCTTGTCGAATCGAATCAAGACGACCGGATCGATGGCGGCGACATCGCAAATGCCGACGTTCGGCAGATTGCGTGCGGCCAGGAACAGTTTCTCGTCGAACGCCTCGTTCAGGATCAATACGCTATCCAACCCAAGTTCTTTGAGCTTTGTCGCCAGCTGCCTGGTCTTAGGCGCCTCGATTGAAAGTTCCTTGACGATAACCAGACGATCCTGTCGAACCAGCTCCGACAACATCGAGCGCAGCGCGGCCCGATACATCTTCTTGTTTACTTTCTGCTCGTAGCTCCGGGGCTTGGCTGCGAACGCACGACCACCGCCAACGAAGATGGGGCTGCGGATCGTGCCAGCGCGCGCGCGGCCGGTGCCTTTCTGACGCCAGGGCTTGGCGCCGCCGCCGCGCACGGCAGAACGATTCTTCTGCGCTTTGGTACCTGCACGTGCTCCGGACAGGTGCGCCGTTACGACCTGGTGCACGAGCGCTTCGTTGTAGGCCGCACCAAAGGTGGAATCGAGAACGTCGACGGAGCCCTTGTCCTGTACTTTCAATTTCATCAATACGCCCCTTACTTCCTTGCCTTGACAGCAGGACGCACTATCACGCTACCGCCACGATGACCCGGGACGGCGCCCTTGATCAACAGCAGGTTGCGCTCCCCGTCAACACGCACGACCTCGAGATTTTGGATCGTGCGCCGTACGTTACCCATCTGACCGGACATCTTCTTGCCTTTGAATACTCGGCCGGGCGTCTGGTTCTGACCAATAGAACCTGGTGCCCTGTGAGCCAGCGAATTGCCGTGCGTAGCGTCCTGCATGCTGAAGTTGTGGCGCTTGACGGTGCCGGCATAGCCCTTACCAATCGACGTGCCGATGACATCAACCTTCTGGCCTTCATCAAACAATTCGACGCGCAGTTCCTTGCCGACCTCGTATTCCGTGTCATCGCCGTCTGCTATGCGGAATTCAGTAATTAGGTCGCCGGCTTCGACCTTTGCCGCGGCAAAGTGGCCGGCTGCAGGTTTTGCGACGCGGGACGCTTTGCGGCTGCCCGCTACAACCTGTAGCGCGCGATAGCCGTCCGTCTCCACGGTCTTCACCTGTGTGATTCGGTTTGGCTGTGCCTCGACTACGGTGACCGGAATTGAAACTCCGTCTTCCGTAAAGACACGTGTCATGCCGCACTTGCGGCCAACAAGACCCATCGTCATCTTCAAAACCTCGCGCCGACTTCGATTGGCCAGCGCCTGACTCTCATTCCAAAAACTCGGCGCCGAAACTTCGTATGGCTTCGGCTATAACGTCACTTTTTCCAGACACGCGAAAGGGCCAGCCATCGCGGAGAGTTTGCTCTCTTTGCTCTGGGGCTGACCCTAAGCTCCGACCCGATCCATCGATCGGTCCGGCGGTTCCGGGATTTGCCGTGTCACCCTCGATTTCCTGGCGACGGATATGGTGCCTGGCTGTGTCCTGGCCGACTCCCGGTCCGGCCAAGTGCAGCGAGCCCGCTATTATACGACGCAAAACCCCCAATACAAGCGGTTTCCGGCCTTTTTGTGCGGAATTCTCAGAGGACTACTTCTCTATCAAAATCAATAGCTTATCTGGCCCACGGTGGACACGACGATCCTCATTGAAAGTAATAGCGCACCTCGGTCCCGCTTGACGGGAGCAGAGCGAGCCATTTCGATGAGGAATACGTCCCCCGCAGCGCTCAGTTCAGCTTGATCTGAACATCGACGCCGGCCGGTAACTCCAGTTTCATCAGGGCGTCAACGGTCTTGTCGGTGGGGTCCACAATGTCCATCAGGCGCTTGTGGGTACGTATTTCGTACTGGTCCCGAGCGTCCTTGTTGACATGAGGTGAAATCAGGATCGTGAAACGCTCCTTTCTCATTGGCAGCGGAATCGGGCCTTTTACAGTGGCACCGGTGCGCTTGGCCGTATCCACGATTTCCCGCGCCGAGCTGTCAATCAGGCGATGATCGAATGCTTTCAGACGAATACGAATGTTCTGGTTTGTGGCCACTTTAATTCCTTAGATCAAAAATGTGTCTGCAGGAGCGCCCGCTGGGCGTCA
>Ga0224512_10000322_pt1 | contig 51338 bp, 45 predicted proteins | sample SF_May12_sed_USG_4_FD_169103 | JGI IMG/M metagenome (GOLD analysis project Ga0224512, IMG submission 169103) | Sediment microbial communities from San Francisco Bay, California, United States - SF_May12_sed_USGS_13 | ecosystem: Environmental > Aquatic > Marine > Sediment | place: USA...
GCCTATACGGCCGCCGGCGCCTATGCGGCCTTCAGGGAGAAGACGCTCGGCACGCTCGAGCCCGGGAAGTACGCGGATCTGGTGGTGCTGTCTGACGACATCTTCCGCATTGATCCCGCGGCGATCGCGACCGTGCGGGTGGACCTCACCATGGTGGGGGGTGAGGTGGTGTTCGAGAGATGAGCTTGGCAGGGAAAAGGGACAAGGGAAAGGTCATCGAGAAGGACTCCTGACCTTTCCCTTTTCCCTGCGCGCCCTTCCCCATTTCTCTACACTCCCGGATTCAGCATCCTCCCCATGAACAGGATCGTGCCTGACAGGCGCTCACGGATGGCGAAGATGAACGGGCGGTCGACACGGATCACCGTCGGAACGCTCGTCACGCCCACCCCGACCGAGGTAACGGCCGCCGCCGTGGTGCCCTCCTCGTTCACCTCCACAAAGGTCTTGTGCTTCACCTCGGAGATGTACGCCCGTTCGGGTCCAGCATAGAGGTTGCTGAAGTCGGCCTCTGTATCGGAAAACGCCACGGCCATGCCCAGGGCCTTGAGCACGTCGTTGAGCGTGACGTCGTACTCGAGGGTGAACTTCGGCATGACGACTTCGATCGAGTCATCCTGGAGCGCGGTGATCCACGCGTCCCAGCGATCGCGCGTCAGGGTTTTGGACAGCTCGATGATACGGCTCTCATCGTGAGGGACGACCAGCGTCATCGAGAACGCCCGGCCACCATATGGGAGATCGGCCACGAGCACCTCGCTGTCGCCGAACGCGCGCACGGGGATCTTCGCCCCCGACGACATGGTGGGCACGGAGGTCTGTGAGCCGTCGGTCAGGGTGAACGGAGCATTCCGTGTACGGTCCTTGTCGAACTTGGACGTCCAGTCGCCCTTGAAGTAGATGGCGTTGATCAAGTACATGATCATCTGGCTCGGGATCGGTGGCTCGATGATCCGATCGATTCGTCCCCGCGTCTTGGCGTGCACCCAGTCATTGATGGCATTGGCCGCAGTCGGGCTGTCGAAATTCAGGGCCGTGACCTCGGCGTCGAAATACTGGCGGTTGAGGTCGATGAATGCCGGAACTACCTGGATACCCTGCCGATACCAGATCGAATTCGCGATGAGCATCTCGACGCGGGGATCGAGATCGATGAGGAGCTGGATGAGGCTCTGATACGACTCGTTCACTTCCTGCAACGTGAGGCCCTGGAGCTCGAGCGTCTCCTGCATGGCGTCGCGCGTGGTGCCAGCCGCCCCGTTGTAGGTCATCCCCAGCGCCATCCCCACGCTCAGGGGGGAGATGAACACGTTGGCGCCGTCCTCCTCCTCCGTGTTGACCTGCCCGAACAGCTTGAACGCGAACCGATTGTCGGCCTCGACGAGTTGCTCCTCGGCCACGGTGAGCTGGCGAGGCAGTTCCAGGATCGGTTCCAACAACCCATCGCCGCAGGCGCCCGCTCCGACGAGCAGGGCGGCAACGGAGAATCGCAGGTGTCGCTGATGCATCGTTCGCTCCGTCATCGTTCACTCCCGCATACCCCGGTGGTGCCTCCCGGGTCACCCTCATGTCTGCGGAAGTCCGACGATAGCCTTCCCCTTGCCGCGACGCTGGTCGCGTCAGTCACCGCTCCCGGTGGATGAGCCACCGGTCCACCACCTGTTCCCCCCGCACCACGTCGTAGGCGTCGAAGCACGCTACGGTGAGACAGGAGTGGTTGGGGAGGATGCGCACCCGCGAGCCAACGGGGCGTGGCGCGTTGATGACGCCGTGCTCCTGACTCAGCGAGACAAGCCGTGCCTCGGGCTGGAGACGGCCGGCCGCGTAGTCGTCGAACAGCTCACCCATCGTCTGCTGCGGGGCATCGTGTCGACCCCTGTCCTTGGACAGTGCGAGCGCGCCCGCGTCGGTCACCCCGTGATCGCCACCCGGCTGGCACGAGACCACGCTGGCCAGCACGGTCACTGCGCAGTCACGGACCGCGCACGACCCCAACAGGACCTGTGTGTGGTCGTAGAATGCGTAGTTCCCGGGCCGGGCCTCGTCGACGCCGTCGAGATGATCGATCACGGCCATTGACGGGGTGGAGCCGACGCTCACGGCCGGGACGGCGATGCCCGCGGCGCGGAGCCGTTCGGCGCAGCGCACCATCGTGTCTCGCTCCTCGATCGCGGCCGCGAGCACCTCCCTCCGGGTCGGCCCACGGTAGGCGTGGCCGGAATGCGAGAGGATGCCGTCGAAGGTGAGGGTCGGGGCCGTGTCGATGGCCCGAGCGAGCGTCACGACCAGTTCGCCGCTCGGATCCACCCCCGCCCGGTGATAGCCGCAATCCACCTTGAGCCAGATGTGAAGGGGAACGCCGAGGCGGATCACCGCGTCGACCGCTTCGCGGGAGTCGACCACCAGTCGGAGGGTCGCCCTGGTGGAGAGCGCGCGAACCTCGTCGAGCCGCGACAGGACGAGTGGGAAGGCCCACGTGACGTCGTCGAATCCATGCGCCACGAACGCTCGTGCCTCCGGGAGCGTCGAGACCGTCACGCCGCCGGCGCCGAGTGCGCGCTGCCGCTGGGCGATCTCCACACACTTGTGGGTCTTGAGGTGCGGGCGCAGGGCGACTCCCAACTCCTCCGCTCGCCGCGCCATCCGCTCGAGGTTCGCTTCCAGCACGTCCAGGTCGAGGAGGAGCGCGGGTGTTGGGAGCTCGTGAATGGTCGGCATGACACGTCCGGTGATGGTCGCTGCAAGTTGAGAGCCCGCCGCCGCCGTGGCAACCGGAGCGAAACGGCCCCCGCCGAGGACGGCGGGGGCCGGGCGTCGCACGCCGCGGTGAGTGGGTCTACCGACCGACCAACTCCCGGACGATCCGGTCCGCGCCATACACGTGACGCAGGGCCTCGAGGATCCCGTCGGCGCGCACTGACACCGAGCGGGCACCTTCTGTGGTGTAGATGAAGTCACCCGACAGGCTCTCGATGTTGCCGTCGAACAAGAGCCCGACGAGCTCGCGATCGATGTTGATCACCGGACTCCCGGAGTTGCCGCCGACCGTGTCATTGGTGTGCACCATATTGACGGGCGTGCTCAGATCGAGTTCCGGTGGCGGTGTGTGCCACCGCTCGGGCAGCGCCCACTCCTCACGTCCCTTGTGGGCCGCCCAGCGATCGTACAGGCCGTAGAAGGTCGTGTAGGCCGGCGCCAGCGTCCCGTTGTACTCGTAGCCGCTCACCACCCCGTCGGCGATGCGCAGCGTGAACGTGGCGTCGGGCGCGACTTCCGTCCCATACACCTCGAACAGCGCCCGCGCGAGCTTGGTGGCTCGGGTCTGCTCCTGCACGGCCAGCATCTGGAACTGGGCACCCGCCTGCTGGACTCTGGGCAGGGCAGCCTGCACGAGGGCGAAGGCCGGTTCGGCACTGCTCATGATCGATGCGGGATCGTCGAGCAGCACTCGCCGCGCCTCGGGGTCCACCACGCTCGGCGACTCGGCGATAATCGCCCGCGCGGCGTCCAACGGCGCCCGGCCGGCGAGCGCCATTTCGACCCACGGGTCGTCCTCCCCCAGGAAGAAGGTGACGTCACCGATTTGGGCCTCGAGCATGTGGCCGTCCAGATCCCTGTTGATGTCGGTACCGTCGAGGCGGCTCCGCACTGACTGGACGATGCTATCGGGTGCCCCACCCGCGGCCATCTGTGCGTACTGCATCATCAAAGCAGCGGTGCCGAGGGTCTGCGACCTGATCGATCCGCCCGTGCCGAGCGATGCGAGCGTGGGGAAGACCTCTGCCATGCCCGACTGGATATCGGCGATTTCGTCCCACAGCGACCCATACGCGCGCTGGAGTTCGGGACGCTTTGCGACGTCGGCCCGGAATTGTCGCTCGAATCCAAGCTTGCGGCCCATGATCGCGGGATCATTCAGTGCCTTGGTGCGGCCCTGGTAGAGCTTCAGCCCGTTCATCCACCCGAACCACTGGTTGATGTAGCGCGACCGCTGATCGGGGTGGTGCTCCATGAAGTGCGCGAGGATGTCGGTACGGGTCTTGAGCAGCCGAGTGGTGAACGGCTCGTTGTAGTCACGGGCGAACTCGAGCTGCGCCATCGTGCTCAGACGCTCCGTCGACCCGGGATTGCCGATCACGAAGACCGCGTCGCCCTCGGTCACGCCGGTCCTCGTCCACCGGAAGTAGTTGGCCGGCCTCAGCGGCTGCCCGGCCTCGTCGTAGATCCGGAAGAGCGAGAAATCCAGATTGTAGCGCGGATACGTGAAGTTGTCGGGGTCGCCGCCGAAATAGCCGATCTGCAGCTCCGGGACGAAGACCAGGCGCACGTCGTTGTACCGCTTGTAGCAATAGAGGGAATACTTCCCGCCTTGGTACAGCGAGGTGACGCCGCAGTCGAGGGCGTGCAATGCGCTTGTGCTGTCGTCCACCAATTCGCTGCGCATCTCGATCGCCTCGAGCTGCTCGGCTTCGGACGTGGTGGGGTCGACGCCCCGCTCGATGAGGTCGGTCACGTCTTCCATGCGCACCAGCTGGTCGGCCCACATGTTGTCTGCGGGGCGCTCGTCGGAGAGGGTCGCGGCGTAGAAGCCGTCGTCGAGCAGGTTCTCCCCCTCCTTCGTAACTGCCGACGTGGCACCGCGGGCGCAGTGGTGATTGCTGAGCACGAGACCCTCGCCCGACACGAACGAGGCGGTGCACCCCGGGATGCGGAGCGACGCGAGCCGTACCTGGTCCAGCCACTCTTTGGTTGCACGGAAGCCGTAGGCTTGCTCGAAGTACTGCACCGGGGCGTTCTCGAACGTCCACATCTTGCCCATGTCGAAACGGCCCGGCTCGATCGATTCGATCGCGGGCTCTGCGGCCACCTCGGCAGGTGCCGGCGGGGCGATCGCGGGGGCCGGCGCCGCAACCGGGGCGGTCGTACCACTTGAAGCGCATCCGACGGCGAGGGCGGCGAGCGATACCGTGCCGAGGAACGATACGTGTCTGGTCATACGAATCCTCTCGAGAAAAACCACATCCATTGGCCGTCCGCGCTGGTGGACGGGGATCTGTGGGAGGGAACCCTGCCGTGGGCCCGGAATGCTGCGGGCGAAAGATACGAAGACGCCCGCCGTGGCGTGAAGGCCACGGCGGGCGTCGGTGCAGGCTGAAACTCGGGTTACCGCATCCGGAAAACCGGGGACAACATGACTTTGCCCGACCCCGTACCGTGCAGGTTGTTGTACGTGGAGCTGGGATCGAACACGAGATTGACGTCCGTCGGGTTGCCGTCGCCGTCGGCCGTAACCTCGAAATCGGTATCGGTCTTGAGCCCCGTCTGCATACCCGACGGGACGGTGACCTCGTGCGGCACGCCTGCCTCGAAGCTGGCCGCGTTCCCGACCTGGATCGGCTCGTTGAAGATCACATAGGCATTGCCGACCAGCAGCCGGACCTTGCGGTACATGCCGACCGGCACCTCGCCGGCCGCGATGATCAACGGATTGGTGGTCTCGTCGGGCAGGTTCGCCAGGTCGATCCACACGGCATCGGTGAGGCCCAGGTGAATCCAGTAGCCGCAGCACTCTTCGGCGTCAGGATCGGTCGCGACATCGCTCGAATCGGCGAGGAACGAGATACTCGTCACCTCGATCAACAGCGAATCGACCTGAGAGGGGCTCACCTTGCCCTCGGCATCGAGCCCGGACAAGGCCAGGCCGTCGACGATCTGGACCAAGGGGACCGCGCTCTGGCTCATCGTCACTTCCACCGAACCCGTGTGGTCGAGTCCGGCAGAGTCGGCGCATGCACCGGCACCTACGGCCATGGCGCCCGCCATCGCGAGCCCTAAGATCTTACGTGTCATAAGGTTAAATCCTCTTGAGGGGTTGCACTCGAATCGGTCATTCGTCGAAAGTAAGACGGGGCCGGGCTGGAAAAGGTAACGCACGGCCGTTTTCGGGCCTGCGCCTACCGTACCAGATGCAGGCGGTTCTGGCGGCGGAGCACCCACCGGGACGTGCCGTCCGCACCCAAAGCGGCGTCTTCCTCCAGCATCATGCGCACCTGCTGTCCGCCCCATTCCGGCACCGGCGACGTGGCCTGTAGCTCGATCGAGTACCAGGTAGAGGGCCTGACGCGCACGTCTCCCCGCCCGGGCACTCCGTCCTGGCGGTCCCACAGCCCAATGAGCGGGCCGGCCCCGTGTCCGTGGTCGCCGATGGGGTGCGTGTAGACGGTGCCGTCGATGCCCGCCTCGCGCATCGCCGCCAACGACGCGTGGAGGATCTCGTTCCCCGTGAGCCCGGGTCGCAACTCGGCCATCACGATGTCCTGCAGTCGATTCGCCGTTGCCAGGGCGAGGCGCAGCCCTTCCGGCGCATCCGTTTCTCCCTCGGCGAGCACGTAGCCCATATGCTGGGTATCGGTGTTGAGTCGGAGGGCCGTGAGCCCCACGTCGCAGTGCAGCACATCGCCGCGCAGGATCACGGGTGCCACCGAGTCACCCATCTCGACGCCGTGACGCTGGACATCGATCGTCGGGTGGAACCAGGTTCCGAGTCCGAGGTCGTTGACACGTTGGCGGAACCACCAGACGACATCGTCGGTGGTCGTCACGCCGGGGGCGATCACCGCGCTCGAGAAGGCTCCGGCGATGAGCTCGTGGACCAGGGCCTGCATATCGCGGTACGTCGAATCCATCGAGGTGACGCGCACGGCGAGGTAGTCGAGCGCGAGTGTTTCGGCGCGTCGCACACGGCTCACGAGATCGGGGCCCAGGGCCTCACGGAGCAGCTCCCACTCCCCGGCCGAGAGCCCGTCAGCGAAGTTGTGTGTCTGGGACATGTTGACGGCAATCGTGCGCGGGTCGCGCTCACGGACTGCGCGGGCCACGGCATCCCATTGATCCGGGCCCCAGAACTCGCGCTGACGTCCGTCGGGTGCCAGCTCGGTGGCGCGAACGGCTTGATAGACGCCGCCCTGCGAGCCGCCCCCGAGGGCAATCCGCTCGACTCCTCGGTCGAGGCCCCGATCGTGGAAGATGTAGACGGTGCGGCGTCGTGCGGCGAAGCTGGTGGCCGCAACGAGGCCCCGAAACAGGGGGTCCTCGTTGTATTCGCGCATGGCGATCAGCCACATCTCGACCCCGTGCTCCCGCATGAGCGCCGGCAGGACCACGTCGAGACGCTCCTGCAACCACTGCTGTTGCAGCGCGGCTTGCTCGCGCAGCGTGCCAAACGGACGGGTCGGTGCCGGATACTGGGCCCGGAGTGTGACGGGCTGAGCGGCGAACAGCAGGGCAATCAGGACTGTGAGCGTTTTCGTCATTTGGACGCCCTCGGTTTGGTTTTCACAGCTTGGGGATGCGGAGGGAACATAGATGAAGGTTCGGAGAACGGCCACGCGAGTGGACGTGAATACGACGAGCAACGCTCAGCGCGAGGGTGACCAGTGACGCGTCCCACGCCTCCAGACCACCAACTCGAAATGTCGGGTGCCGAGTTCACGGCCATGGTCGATGCCGCGATGGAGCGCATCGCGGCGCACGTCGATTCCCTGCCCGTGCAGCCGTCCCACCATCTGGAGGGCGCAGCCGCTCTCGCGCGCGCGCTCGAGGAGCCGCTTCCGGAACGCGGGAGTTCGCTGGACGAGCTGCTGCACACGCTGTTCAATCGCGCCGTGCCCACCAGCTTCAACACCGCCGGACCTGGCTACCTCGCCTACATCCCCGGTGGCGGGCTGCTGCACTCCGCCGTCGCGGACCTCATCGCCGATGCCGTGAATCGGTACACGGGCGTGTGGCTCGCGGCCCCGGGGCTCGTCCAGCTCGAGACCAACGTGCTGCAGTGGCTCGCCGAGATTGTGGGCTTCCCGGCGTCGGCCCTGGGCGTGCTCACCTCGGGCGGGTCGCTGGCGAACTTCTCCGCGGTGGTCACGGCCCGGGTAGATCGGCTGCCCGAAGATTTCCTCGATGGAACGATGTACGTGTCCGATCAGGCGCACCACTCGGTGGTGAAGGCGGCTACCCTGGCCGGGTTCCCGCAGCGGAACGTGAGGATCGTTCCATCCGACGAGCGGTTTCGGATGCGCCTGGATGCGCTTGGCGCGGCCATCGCCAAGGATCGGCGGGCCGGTTACCGGCCGTTCATGGTGGTTGCGAGTGCGGGAACGACCAACACGGGCGCGGTGGACGATCTGCGAGGTCTGGCCGACCTCGCCGCGACAGAGCACCTCTGGTATCACGTGGACGCCGCCTACGGCGGTTTTTTCGCGCTCACTGAGCGCGGTCGACGCGTGCTCGCCGGCATGGAGCGCGCCGACTCGGTCACCCTCGATCCGCACAAGGGGCTCTTCCTTCCCTATGGCACCGGCTCGCTCCTCGTACGGGACGGACGCCTGCTGCGACGCGCACATGCTACTGAAGGCGCCTACTTGCCCGCGATGCAGGACCGCACCGAGTTCGTGGACTTCTGTCAGGTGTCCCCCGAGCTATCGCGGCCGTTTCGAGGGCTTCGGCTGTGGCTTCCCCTCAGGCTCGTGGGCGTCGGCGCCTTCCGCGACGCCTTGGACGAGAAGTTGGATCTTGCCCGGCACGTGAGCCGGGAGCTCGACCGCATGAGGGGGATCGAGGTGATCGTCGAGCCCGAGCTGTCGATCGTGGTATTCCGCGCGAGCGGCGATGGGCCCGATGCCGAGGGGACCAATGCACTGAACCGGCGGCTGCTCGACGCCGTGAACCGCCGCGGTCGTGTGTTCCTGACGGGTACCACGGTCGGCGGCCGCTTCCTCCTGCGGGTCTGTGTGCTCTCCTTTCGCACCCATCGCGACCGAATCGAGCAGTGCCTGGAAGACATCCGAGCGGCGCTGACCGAGGTCCTGTGACGTGCGAGGCCGAGACTCGGCGCAGATCTGACAGACCCCCATGCATCTTTGGCAAACACGGGCGCCCAAACCGTCCGTGTGTCTGTCGATCTGGCGCATTCCGTTGGCATCCTGGTTGCCCTCCAGATACGCGGCGGTCGCCGGGTGGCTCCGGCGGCCGGAGACCGCAGCGATGAACGTTTCAATGGAGGAATGCACCATGCTGTACCCGACGATTTGGCGCCGCCAGGCACCCAGCCTGTGGGACGACATTTTCAATATCCGGAACGAGTTCGACCGGCTCCTGGGCCAGACCGAGACCCAGGTCGGCAGCGCGTGGGTTCCCGTGGTCGACGTGCGGGAGACGAAGGACGAATTGACCCTGCAGGCGGAGCTCCCGGGACTCACGATCGAAGATGTGGACGTGAGTGTGGAGCACGGCGTGCTCTCGATCACCGGTGAGAAGAGGCAGGAGGTCGAGGAGGGTAAGGAAGGATCCGAGTACCACCTGGTTGAGCGGCGCTACGGGCGGTTCGAGCGCCGGTTCTCGCTGCCGCGGTCAGTGGACGCCGAGAAGGTCCGGGCGGAGTTCGCCGACGGCGTCCTCCAGGTCACCCTGCCCAAAGTGGAAGCGGCCAAGCCGCGCAAGATCGAGGTAAAGGTCAGCGACATGACTCGACCGGGCAGCAAGTAGTCCGAACGGATCGGACGACATGGGGGCCCGGCTGGTGCCGGGCTCCTTTCGTTTTGCGGCTGTGCCGGGCTCCCTCACTCCTTACTCCTCACTCCTTACTCCTTACTCCTTACTCCTTACTCCTCACTCGCGTCTTCCCGTCTTCCCGCCTCTCTACCGCGGCACCGGAAAATGCCTGATCACCCCCACCGCAAACCGGTAGTCGTCTTCACGCGGGCCGCTCACCGGGATCCGCACTCCGGCACCGACCTCGAAGCCGCCGCCGACTTCCCAGCGGAACTCGGGCGCCACGAACCAAGTGGCCGGGCCGCCTTCGGTGGCGAACTCGACGATGCCCTCGACGATGGGTGTGAGGCCGAGCGGGGAGGTCCACGACAACGCGGTACTCAGCTCGACGTGTTCCGACTCGGGTTCCGAGGTCAGGGGAATCTCCAGGTGTCCGGCGGTCTGGAGCAGCCAGCGCCGCTCGGGTCCGAACGGGAGCCACGCCAAGAGGAACGGCGCGAACGCCGCGTGCTCCTCGCCCAGCCCGCGGTCCGCGTCGCCTGTGGGGATGTCGAAGTCACCGCCAACCGCCAGGATGAAGCGGTTCAGGTCGTTCACCACGGCGACCTTGGGGCCGATCCCGATATCACCGATTCCGCTCTCGCTCGAGCCCACCTCCGGTGACAGATGATGAAACGGGATGTGGGTGACGATGGAGAGATTCGGGATCAGCGCCCATTCCACTTCCAGTTGGGCGGTATAGACCTGTCCCTCGTCTCCGTCCGAAATGAAGAAATCCGGCCGGAGCTTGCGTTCGATGAACGCGTTCTCGGTGAAGAACGCGTCGATGAAGTGTGGGCCGGGGCCGCGGTGCGAGTGCACCTCGTCGTGGTCGTGGCCATGGTCGTCCGGTTGCTGCGCGTTGGCGATGGTGGCGCCGCCAACGAGCACGGCAGTCGCGAGAACGAGCGATCGCATGAGTCCTCCTCGAGTATGAGACGGTTCGAACTGGCTGCAGCAGCGAGTCGATCCGTCAGGCTCGTGGAGGAGGAGGGTCGAAGGCGGAGATCCAGGAGGAGAGAGGAGCCGGCGGGTCCGGGGTCTCGACCTCTCGGGCCACCGTCTCCTGATCCGCTACTATGGAAGGGGAGGGAAGGCCCACATTCTGGCTCCCGAACGGCGCCATGGCCGTCTGGGTCCAGCTGCCCGTGTGACATTGAGGCGCCTGGTGGTCGGCGCCGTGGTGCGCCCCCTGGCCGGGATGCAGCTCGAAATGGCAGGCGATCCCACAGGCCACCCAGGGCTGGAAGCCCAGGAAGGACAGCGCCAACATGAGGCTGGCGAATCGGGGTGAGCGCGACGCGGGCCTCGTAACCAAGTTGTAACGTCGGAATCCGCCATTTTGTTCCATCCCAGGGCCGCGGAGCGGTTGGGTCTCACTGCGGCAGGTTGGCGAGCCGCTCCTTCGCTTCCCGGTAGCCTTCGAGGATCGCCTCGCCGGCTCGATGGAACTCCATCGAGCGGATGTGGCCCAACTTCGGTTGAATCAGCAGGTCCGGTGGGTCCGCGTCGAGCCTGGTGGTGGTGATGAACGTCTCCATGATGCTGATCGAGGTGGTCATCACATCGAAGATGCTCGGCAGCTGCTCCCGGCTCCGCCACCGCTTGATCTGGGCCAAGGCGGGGAGCCCCACGCGAGCCATTCGCGTGTGCAAGGCCCGGGCGATCCTGCTCTTGACGTCGGTGACCGGCACGTCCCGCACCGGTGGTTCGGGGGCGGGGGGGGCAGCGCGTCCCCGGTACACTCTCCCGCCGACGACGCCGTGGTTCAGGTCCACCGCGATCACAAAATCGGCTCCCATGGCTCGCAGCACGTTTACCGGAACCGGGTTGACGAGTCCGCCGTCCACCAGGATCCTGTCGTTCCATCGGACGGGCGTCAGGATACCGGGAATGGAGAAGCTGGCTCTCACCGCTTCGACGATGTCGCCGTCCCGAATGGCGACTTCCTCGCCCGTTTCCAGATCCGTGGCGACGGCACAGTACGGGATCGGGAGCTGCTCGATCCGCGTTTCCTTGATGTAGTTCCGGATGAAGGCCGAGAGCTTTGTCCCGTCGATGAGCCCGGACTTCGGCAGGACGGCATCGTAGAACGACGCGACCTGCCTCCAGTCGAGCTCGAGCGCGACGTCCTCGAGGGCGTCGAGGTCTCCGGACGCAAACACCGCGCCCACGGCGGCCCCGATGCTGGCGCCCGCCACGTAGTCCACGCGCAAGCCGGCCTCGGCCAGGCCACGGATCACGCCGATGTGTGCCCAGCCACGCGCGGAGCCGCTGCCGAGCGCGAGCCCGACAGACCCCCGTACCCGATGCGTCTCTTCCGATGATGCCATGAGCAATTTCCGTGTGGGTCCGGGGTCTCCGTCAGAAGGGAGCGTGTGTTGCTGAGAAGCAAAACGGGTCAGCCAGGTCCGCTAACCCGTTGACCGTCGTTCGGTTCCGCATGGCGATGTTCGGGAAGTCCCCAACTGCTCGAATGTAACAGTATTCGAAGCGGCGGGCGTTTCGGCCCCAGAAACGCGGCCGGGCCAGCCGGTGTGCTGACCCGTGTTCCTGCACCCCGCCGTGGGCGGGCGTGGCGCGTGGGAGAAGCTCCGGAGGAGGGACTCGAACCCCCGCTCGAGGTCGACCCGCTTTGCGGCGGGCGACATCCAGGGGCTGGCAGCGACTGAACGCGACGACCAGACCCGCGCTGCTGGGAACGCTTAGGACAGGGGGCGACGGAGTGCCCCGAGCGCCGCGGAACGCTCGGGGCGTGGATGACGGTGATGATGTTCTCGAGCGGTACAGTGCGCTCGATGCCGTCTAGTTCCGTGACGGAAAGACGCCTTGGAGCGCGATCACATAGCGCATGCCGCAGATTGGCTCGAGCCCGCGCAGATCGGGCAAGGCGAATGTTGTGCGTCCGTCGCCTCCATAGGTGGTGCCCAACAGCGCGAAGAGCGCCGTGTTTTGCGAGATGGGGAGCAACTGTCCCTCGGCGAACGCCCAGCCGCGCGGCGCAAAGTTGAACCCAACGAGACCTATCGCGCCGAGGAACGGCTCGGGACCGACGGCGGCGGCACTCATGAGGTTGAGCCCCGCTCCGGAGGCCACACGGTCGCGACTTGGGGGATCGCCGCCACGCCCGTCGGTGGTGTCCGGGTTCAGGAAGAATGAATCAGGATCCCGTAACCAGCTACCCGTTGCGGGAAGGGTCTGCGGGCACCCAAACCCTGGTCCGGGAGGACCGGGATCACCTTGGTCGCCCTTATCCCCTTGGTCCCCTTTGTCGCCCTTCTGGCCTTTCTCGTTCCAACTGAACAGGACGTGGTGCCGAGACTTGCAGTCGGGACCGGAGTCGTCCGTCCGCACCCGGTACACCACGCCTGAATGCGGGATGTAGCAGGCGTAGATGATCGTATCCTGCTGCTCAGGCGACGGATCGTCTTGTGCCTGCAAGACGACGGGTGCTCCAACAAGCACCGCCAACACCGCGATGGTGGGCAACCGCAAGCCGGAGGGTGTGCGCTCGATCGTCATGGTAGCGTGCTCCTTGCGCTTGTCGTATGTGGAGTCCATTGGCAGTCACTCGCTCCTTCGGCCTAGGTGCCTGTCGAGTCAACGGCGTTCCTGACCACCTGGAGTGCCCCGTCCACGATGAGGGAGAGGACGTCGTAAAGGATCAGGGCCTCCGCGTCTTCCGCACCATCGCTCTCCCGTGCTGGTGTCTTGCCTTGGGCTACGCCCTCGAGCAGTCGTGACCGCAGCGCTTCGAGCGCGGTCATCGCATGCGTGAGTTCGCGTTCCGTGGGACGGTCCGCTAGCGGCCGCAGCGCGACGACAATCTGATCGGCGCTGGCGCGTCCCGCGATCTGGGCAACGAGTGGCCGCACGAACGCATCGTCCAGCAAGCTGGCGACGAGCTGAAGTGGATCCAAAGGCTGCACCGGTGGAGTCTCCAGCGCCGTCGGTGATGCCGGTTGCACGGCCAGCGGGCCGTCGCGGCATCCGACGCCGACGGATAGAAGTGTCAGTAGTCCGATGGTGATTCGGGTCATGACATCGCTCCGGTCGATGAGGCGGTGATTTCGAATGGTGGTCGTACCGGTCGCGTCTGCGGACGTGGACGTCGCACGCGAATGTCTGCCGGACGCCGAAGTCGTGTTGCCCACCAAACGATACCGCTCCCCGAGACTAACTCGGCGGCGTCACAAAACCGTGACGCTGGGCACAAATGGGCTGTGGCGGAGCAGGGAGCGGAGACAGTTGAGCCTGAAGGGGAAGAGAGAAGGGGAAGCGAAAAACGGGATCCCTGGCGCGTGCCGGCTGGTCGCCCCGGCTGTGCCTGATCCCGGTTCCGTTGGGTGGAACGAAGCTCCGGAGGAGGGACTCGAACCCCCGACCCGGCGGTTAACAGCCGCCTGCTCTACCAGCTGAGCTACTCCGGACTGCGCGGCGGCGGTGGAACCGCCGCCGCGCCGTCAGTCTAACCGCGCCCGGGACACCACGCAAGCGAGTCCGGCTGCCGTACGGAGCACCCGGCCGGGCCCAATCCCGGGGCCTCAGCTCACGAGCGACGGGGTGATGCCAAGGGCATCGCGCAGGTAGTGGCCGGTGGGGGTTTCGGTGCCCGCAACCTCTTCGGGCGTCCCGGCGGCGATGATGCGCCCCCCTGCGTCACCGCCCTCGGGACCAAGGTCGATCACCCAGTCCGCGCGCTTGACTACATCCATGTGGTGTTCGATGACGACCACCGTGTGGCCGGCGTCGACCAACCGATCGAGCACCTTGATCAGCGTGCGCACGTCGTCGAGGTGAAGGCCGGTCGTGGGCTCGTCGAGGATGTACAGGCGACGCTCCCGCTTGCGAGCGAGCGTGGCCAGCTGGCGGGCGATCTTGAGCCGTTGCGCCTCGCCGCCGGAGAGCGTCGTTGCCGGCTGCCCCAGCCTCAAGTAGCCGAGCCCGACCTGCTGAAGGTGCCACAGCGCCTTTCCCAGTCGCTCCTGGTGGCGGAATCGCGTCATGGCCTCGTCGACCGTCAGGTTTAGCGCGTCGTGGATCGACAGGCCCTTGATGCGGACGTCCAGGACTTCGGGCTCGAACCGCGTGCCTTCACACGCCTCGCACGGGACGAAGACATCGGCGAGGAACACCATCTCGACCTGAACATGGCCCGCGCCTTCGCACAGGCGGCAGCGCCCCCCTTTCGGGGCGTTGAAGCTGAAGGTGGTGGCCGTGAAGCCACGAGCCTGGGCCAGTGGCTGCGCCGCGAAGACGTCGCGGATCTCGTCGAATGCCCGCACGTAGGTGATCGGGTTGGATCGCGGCGTCCGACCGATCGGTGACTGGTCGATCATGACCACGTCGCCCAGGCTTTCCCACCCGGATAGCTCGTCCACCGCACCCACGGGTTCGCCCAGGTGTTCCTTGGCTCCGTGCGACCCTCGAAGCCGCGCCGCCAGTTGCCGGTACAGGACGTCATGCACGAGCGTGGACTTCCCGGACCCGGATACGCCGGTCACTGCCGTGAGTACGCCGAGGGGCACCACGACGTCGACGCCGGCGAGGTTGTGGCATCGCGCCCCCCGAATCGCGAGGTGTCGGGACGAGGGTCGGCGGGCGCTCGGAATGGGGATTGAGCGCTCCCCGCTCAGGTACTGGCCGGTGAGGGTACGGTGGTCGCTCGCCCCGTCCACCGGTCCCGCATACACCAACTCCCCACCCCGTTCACCGCTCCCGGGACCCAGCTCGATCATGTGATCGGCCGCCCGGATCGTGGCCAGATCGTGCTCCACGACCACCACCGTGTTGCCTTCATGTCGCAGGCGGTGAAGCAGAGAGAGGAGGCGGTGGATATCGCGCGGGTGGAGACCGATCGAGGGCTCGTCGAGCACGTACATGGTGTCGACGAGGCGCGATCCCAGCGCGTTGGCCAGCGAGATCCGCTGCGCCTCGCCCCCCGACAGTGTGCGTGTCTGGCGGTCGAGCGAGAGGTACCCGAGACCCACGTCGCGCAGGAAGTGGACCCGATCGTGGAGCTCGCGCAGGATGGTGGCGGCCACCGCCGCTTCATATGCGGTGGACTCGAGTGTCTCGAGCCAGCCGGCGAGGCCATCGGCCGTGAGGCGTGCGATGTCCCCGATCGAGACCCCGGCGATGCGCACGGCGAGAGCCTCGGGGCGAAGTCTCGCGCCGTGGCAGTCCGGGCACCGCTTGGCGAGCTGGTACTGACGGAGGAACACGCGGATGTACTGCTTGTACCGCTTCCGCTCGAGGGCGCGGAGGAACGGAAAGATGCCCTGGAATCGACCGGTCGCATTATGCAGCAGATACCGCCGGTCGGCCTTCGTGAGCGAGCTCCAGGGGGCGTCGTAGTCGATCTCACGGGACTCGGCCGTCTGTTTGAGCAGGCGCCGGCGCCGGGTGTATCGCGGCTTGGTCCACGGATCGATCGCGCCATCCTCGAGCGAGCGCTCGGGATCGGGCACGATGAGCGACTCGTCGTACTCGAGGACGGCACCGAAGCCGTTGCATCCCGGGCAGGCGCCCCGCGGGTTGTTGAACGAAAACAGCGCAGGGGAGAGCGGCACGGTCGGGGTATCGCACGCCACGCATTGGGGGTGCTGCGAGAAGCGCATGACCGTGGCGCTGCCGTGCACTTCGGCACGCCCTTCCCCTTCCGCAAAGGCGATCGCTATCGAGTCGGCCAGGCGCCCGCGACCGGACGACGTCACCGCAATGCGGTCCACGACCACGAGGCAGGGCATGCGATCCAGCCGCACATTATCGGGCAGCGTTTCGAGTTGGTGCACTTGGCCCTCTACCATGACCCGGACGAAGCCCATGGCACGGAGGTTCTCGAGCACGAGCGCATGACTGGGGCGGCCTGCGATCGGGAGCGGGAAACAGATGAGCACACGACCGTCCGGCGGGCGTTCGAGCAGCCGACTCGCCGCCGTGGAGGGCGAATCCACCGTGACGGGCTCGCCGCATACGTGGCACATCTGCCGGCCAATACGGGCCCACAGCAGGCGGAGATAGTCGGCGATCTCGGTTGCCGTCCCGACGGTGGATCGACTGGAGGTCGTGGGGTTCTTCTGTTCGATCGCCACGGCCGGCGCGACCCCGTCGATCCGGTCCACCACCGGCTTGGGCATCCGGTCGAGGAACTGCTTGGCATAGGTGGACAGGGACTCGATATACCGCCGCTGCCCTTCGGCATAGAGGGTGTCGAAAGCCAGCGAGCTCTTGCCCGATCCGGACGGACCCGTGATGACCGTCAACGCTCTGTGGGGAATCTCCAGCGAAATCCCCTTCAGGTTGTGCTGGTGCGCTCCCTGGATGACGATCCGATCGGCGGGCATGGCCCGAAGCTTAGCCGGATCCCGCGGCCCGCTACAAGCGCCGGCGTTGACGACCGGTGACGACAGACGATAGCTTGGCTTCCTGCCATGGTGAATCGCCTCGCCCCACAGCTGCTGCGTCGCGGCGTCGAGCTCTTCGCGCTGATCTCGGTGATCGTGTTCGCGGCGTTGCTCTTCTACGGCAACAACCTCGAGCAGTTCCTCCGGGCGATGGTCACCCTCCACTGGGAATGGATCCTGGTCGGGTTGGGGCTTGCCTCACTGGACTGGTTCGGCGGTGGTCTGCGGGTCTACGTGCTGGCGCGGCACGTGCATCCGGAGACGTCGTTCAAAGGCGCCGTGCTGTCGGCGGGACTCAACTTCTGGGGGACGCTGATCACGCCGACGCAGGCGGGCGGTGGGCCACTCGGAGTCTACGTGCTGCACCGGTACGGCACGCCGGTCCCGGTGGCGATGGTAGCGCTGTTTATGTCCTTCGTCGCAACGATTCTCTTTTTCACCGTCGCCGGTCCGCTCGCCGTGTTCCTCGGTGCCGGCCGATCCCTCGAGCAGCACGGCATCCTCGGCGACGCCGTGTCGCTCAACGATCTCTTTCGGCTGAGTCTTGGTGGGTTCATCGCGATGGGCATTGCGATGCTCCTCGTCATGATCTTCCCGGGCACGGCACGCCGGATCGCGCAGTGGATCCTGAGTCTGTTCGAGCGCCGGGGCCACCCGAAACTCGCAGGATGGGTGACGACGATCAACGAGGGGATCGATCACGCCCATGAGGCAATGGTGGCGTTCTATCGCGGAAAGGGGTGGCTGTGGCTCGGCGCGGCGATCCTGCTCACGGGCGCCGCGATGGCCAACAAGTTGCTATCCGGCTACGTCGTGCTCCGCGCCCTCGGGATCCACGCCCCACTCGTGGATGTGTTGCTCTTGCAGACGCTGATCGTGTTTCTGCTGTATTTCGCGCCCACCCCGGGAGGGTCCGGCCTCGCGGAGGTGCTTTCGGCCGCCGTGATGTCGATCTACGTACCGCGCGAGTTGACGCCATCGTACGTCTTGCTGTGGAGGATCTTCGTGGCCTACCTGACGGTGATCGTGGGGTCCGTGGTGTTCTGGCGGTGGCTCAAGCTCTGGGAGCAGCAGGCCAGTAGTGGCGACGGCGGGGGCCAAGGCCCGGCTGACGCGGTTTCGGTTGCACCACCCTCCGTGGACCACTAGCTTTTCACAATTCTTCCCGAATAGTGATGGATCGCAGGCGATGGCATATCTGGCAGTGCGTGGCCGAAGGATTCCCGTTCCCGTCGGAGAGATGGTGATCGGGAGCGATGCGGCCGCACATCTCGTGCTTGCCGGTGCGGATGTGGCCGGACGGCACGCGATCGTCCAGGGAACGCCGGATGGCCAGGCCGCCATTCGTCTCGCCGGGGGGAATGTTGAGGTGCGGGTGAACGGGGTGCGGTTGGGTCCGCAGCCGATTCCGCTGCTGCACGGTGACAAGGTGGAGATCGGCGGGACCGAATTGCTGTTCGTCGACGAGCGGCGCAGCGGGAGCACCCAGTACATGCAGGCGGTGGACCCGTCACTCTTCGAGAAGGGAAAGCCCACGGGCCGATCCGTCCCGGGAGGCACCGGAGGCAGCCTGGTATCGCTCACCGACGGTCGCGAGTACATCTTGGGTGACCGATCGGTCGTGATCGGTCGCGAGGCCGGGTGTGATGTGGTGCTGGCCTCCTCGAAAGCGTCTCGGCGGCATGCCGAGCTGATGGTCTCTGCGAGGGGGTACGTGCTCGTGGACAGCAGCACCAACGGCACCTTCGTCAACGGCGAGCGCGTGCACGGGGAGCATCTCTTGGCGCGTGGTGACGTGATCCGTATTGGGGACGACGAGTTCCGCTTTCATGCGGACGTTCCGAAGCCTGTCCCGACGCTCGTGGCGAGTGGGCCGCCGACACCGCCGGTTGCTGCGGCGCCCCCCCAGCCCAAGCCACCATCGAAGCCAGTGGCCGCACCGAAGCCTCCACCGGGCGCTGCCGAGCGTCTGAGTCACACGCTGCACGGGTTGCCTGCCGTTCCACGACCGGTGACCCCTGTGCCGAAACCTCCGCCGCCGGCGGTAACACCACCGGTGGCGCAACCAGCGGCCGCCGCGCCGAAGCCATTGGCCGACGCGCTCGCATACTTGATCGTTCGCAAGGGACCACTCAAGGGGCAGCGGCTTCCGATCAAGGTCCCAATCGTCAATATCGGCCGGGCCGACTACAACGACATCGTCTTGTCAGACGACAGCGTCTCGACGACACACGCCAAGATCCAGCGCCGCGAAGGCATCTGGGTATTGGTGGATCTGGACTCGACAAACGGCACGCTGGTCGACGGTGAGCGCGTGTCGGGTGAGGTCCCACTGGCACCCGGTGCGCTAGTGCGAATCGGCCAAGTGCAGACGATCTTCGAGCCGACCGACGATACCGTCGATCCCAAGAAGGGCAGCTCGACCCGGCTCATGGGCGCGATCCGTGTGCCCGACCCTCCACCCGACAAGCCGCGGACGTAGCGTGACGCGTACTGTGCGATTCACCTGTGCGGGCCGAACCGACGTCGGCATCGTCCGAGCGGGAAACGAGGACGCGTTCCTGATGATCCCCGACGCGGGTGTGTTCATCGTCGCGGATGGAATGGGCGGGCACGCCGCCGGCGAGGTGGCGAGCGAGATGGCGGTAACGATCGTCAGCCGCGCGCTGCAGCAGGTGGTGGGACGGTCGGACGCCGACGCGGCAGAGATCATTCGCCGGTCGCTGGTCGAAGCCAACGCGGAGATCTTCAAGCGCACCCTGGTCGAACAGGACAAGCGTGGGATGGGCACGACGGCCACCGCCATGGTGATCAATGGCGAGCGGTACATGGTGGGTCAGGTGGGCGACAGCCGTGCGTACGTCTTGCGCGATGGCCAGTTGCTGCAGATCACCAAGGATCACTCGTACGTGCAGGAGCAGGTGGATGCCGGGTACCTGACCCTCGAGCAGGCGCGCACGCATCCCTACTCCAACGTCATCACGCGCTGCGTCGGGGCCAATGCCGATGTCGCACCGGATGTCTACGGCGGCACCCTCCATCCCGGTGACGTGTTTCTGCTGGCATCCGATGGGCTCACCGGCATGCTCGAGGATTACGATCTGCACTCCATTCTGAGCTCGGACCGCACGGTGGGCGAGTTCGTCGACTCGCTCATTGCCGAAGCCAATCGACGTGGCGGCCTCGACAACATCACCGTCATCGTCATACGGGTCGACGCCGTCGAGCATTCCTCCTCGACAGAGTGACCCCCGGCCCGAATCCGCACGCCCTCGGCCGGGTGGCGGCCAACCACCTCGGACCGCTCCTCTACGCTCTGGAGACGTGCGCCCTCACCATGGAGCAGGCGGGCCGACAGGAGGAGGCAGGGTACTACCGGGCCCTCGCTAGCCGGTTGGCAGAGGCCGGTGGCTCTCCCCAGCAGGCCTCGACGGAGCCTCCCGCAGGGAATTAGCCGGTCGGCGCCAACGGCCTTCCGGCCTCGAGGTCGGCGTGCATCTGGGTGCCCGTGCGCTCCGCGAGCGCGAGGATGGGTGCCGAATTCATTCGAACCGGTTCGCCGACGAACACCCGGAGCCGGCGTGCCTGCGTGTGAAGCTCCTCGGCGATCCCGTGAATGCCGAGGAGTTCGGCGCGATCTTCCGCCCCGATCTGCTCGGTCCCGCCGTCCCGCATGCGGAGTGGGAGATCCACTGCGAGCATGGCCGGTTTGGCGGGGAAGTCCAACAACACACTTCCGGGGCGCATGCCCAGCTCTGTCGCCAGGCGATCCTCGACGATTGTCAGGAGGTCGGGATCGCGGGCCATCCAGTCGTCTCCGCCCGACGGCAGCTCGCTGGCCCGGATGTCGAGCGCTCGCTTGTACAGTTGCCGCCGCCGCAGCCGGTCGGATAGGTCGGTGTCGGGAAGTCCCCGCACCGCGTCCATTAGCGTTTCGTCGGTGCTCTCCGCAATCCAGTCGGCGTCGAGGTGGCCGGCGGCCATCGCCGATCGGATGAGCCGCTTGAACATCGCCGTGGCGCTTCGAACTGCGTGGTGCCAGTAGACGTTGCGGTACATCTGGTATTTCGCGAAGAGGAGCGACTCGAGCGCACTCACCCCTTTCTCGTGTACTCCCACGCGCCGATTGCCGTCGGGTGTCGACACCAGCGCGATCGAGTGGAGGAGTCGGTCCACATCGACGGTCCCGTAGGGGACACCGCACATCCATGCGTCGCGCGTCAGGTACTCGATCTTGTCGAGGTCGAGCGAGCCCGCAATGAGTCCCTGAAGCGGGCTCGGGCTCAGGCCGCGTATGAGCCGCACGAGTTGGTCCGCGAGACCGGGAATGCCGAACTCCGCCAGGGCGGCGCGCAGCTCAGGGTGGGCGAAATGGCGCGCCGCGAGGGTCTCGTGCGATTGGAGACCGGCCTCTTCTAGAGCGTGCGAAAATGGGTAGTGGCCGACGTCGTGCAGAAGTGCGGCGAGGGGAATGGTGGCGACCTCGTCACCGTCGAGGTCGCCGAGCTCCCCATGCTCGGCAAGATGTCCGAGCGCACGCCGGGCGAGGTGGTACGTGCCGAGGGCATGCTCGAACCGGGAGTGGGTTGCACCGGGGTAGACCAGGTAGGCGTGTCCCAACTGGCGCACGTAGCGCAACCGCTGCGCCGGGGCGCTGTCGACCACGTGGAGGCTTCGCGCGTCGATCTGGATGTTGTTCCAGACCGGGTCGCGGACGACCTCGAAATCGCCGGCCAGGGCCATGGTGGCCTACGGCGTGCGGGGTGCCGCCGCGCGGACCGCGGGGTCGACCTGGTCTTCGTAGGTCCGGAAGTTGTCGCGGAACATCTGTGCAAGCTTCGCGGCCTGTCGATCGTACCTCTCAGGATCGCTCCACGTCGAGCGCGGCGTCAGGATCGTCTCAGGCACTCCGGGCACCGCCAGCGGTACCTTCACCCCGAACACCGGGTCGGTCCTGGTCGGGGCGTCGTTGAGGGTGCCACCCAGGGCGGCACGGACCAGGGCCCGGGTGAAGGGCAGGTTGATCCGATGGCCTTCGCCGTACGGCCCGCCGGTCCAGCCCGTGTTCACGATCCAGCAACGGGCGCGATGCGTGGCAATTCGCTCGCCCAGCATTTTCGCGTACACGCCCGGATGCCGTGGTAGAAACGGCGCTCCGAAGCAGGCGCTGAAGGTGGCCTGGGGCTCGGTCACCCCTCGCTCCGTCCCGGCCACCTTGGCGGTGTAGCCCGACAGGAAGTGAAACATGGCCTGCTCTGGCGTCAGCATGGCCAGGGGAGGCATCACGCCGAAGGCGTCCGCCGTCAGGAACACGATGTTGCTCGGGTGACCCGCCCGACCCTCGGGGAGGTGGTTCGGGATGTAGTGGATTGGGTACGAGGCCCTGGTGTTTTCCGTGATGGAGTCGTCGTTCAAATTCACGCGACGACTCACCGGATCGATCACGACGTTCTCGAGAATGGTGCCGAACATCTGCGTCGTCGCGTGAATTTCGGGCTCGCCATCGACCGAGAGACGGATGATCTTCGCGTAGCAGCCACCCTCGAAGTTGAACACGCCGTCGGCGCTCCAGCCGTGTTCGTCATCGCCGATGAGCGCCCGCGTCGGGTCGGCCGAGAGGGTGGTCTTTCCCGTACCCGAGAGCCCGAAGAAGATCGCGACGTCGCCCCCTTCACCGACGTTCGCCGAGCAGTGCATCGGCAGGATACCGCGTGCCGGGTAGATGAAGTTCAAGATGCTGAACATCGACTTCTTCATCTCGCCGGCGTAGCGGGTGCCTCCGATGAGCACGGTCCGCTCCGAGAAGTTGATCACGATGAAGGTGCCGCTTCGGGTGCCGTGCCGTTTGGGATCGGCCTTCATGTCGGGCGCGTGCAGCACGGTGAAGTCGGCGGCAAAGGACGGGAGCTCGGAGATCTCCGGCCGGAGGAACATGTTGTAGACGAAGAGCGCGTGCCAGGCGTTGGGGGTCACGAACCGCACGGCCATTCGGTGCTTCGGGTCGGCGCCGGCGAACACATCGCGAACGAAGAGCTCCCGCTGGGCACCGAGGTGATGGATCACGCCTTCGTGCAGCAATCGATAGTGCTCCATCTCCATGGGCTGATTCACTTTTCCCCACCAGATCTCGGATTCCGATTCCGGCTCGCGCACCACGAACTTGTCGTTGGGAGACCGGCCCGTGTGCGGTGCGGTGATCGTGATGAACGGGCCACGAGCCACGATCTGGCCTTCCTGACGGTGGACGGCCGCTTCGTACAACGCCTCGGGGGGGAGATTCCACCGTACGGTCCCGCCAGGCATGAGTCCCGGGGCGATGGCGGATTCGGAGTCGCGTGGCGTCGGTCCGGTCATGGGCTGTTTCCGCGTCGTGTGTGGGTGCGAGCGATCCTGCAAACGCCACGAGACGACGCTGGTCGGGCGCAGGCATCCCTCAATTATACACGGAGGCGGGCGGCGATGAGGGTCAGCGGATCGGGGTGGTCGCCGCCACCGCAGGGCTCCCCGGCATCGGGATCCAGGGCAGGATGTCGGCGGGGGTGTGGTACAACACCTGGATCGTCGATCGGTCCCGCAGGGACGGGGCCGGGGCATCCGGTCGCAGGAACATGAGATCGTTCGGATCGGCGCTGTGGGCGAAGATCCCCAGCGCGTGCCCGAGCTCGTGCGCGGTGACCCGTGCCAGGCAATTCGCGACGTCGCTCGCTGCGAAGCCCGCGTACCACCAGACGTCGACCTCTAGGCGACCGGCGAAGCGTGTGCCACCGCTGGGATCCGCCTGTCGCGCTGGCACCAGCGTCACGCCCTCGCACACCAGGAGCGGAGGGTCGCCCGTGAGCGGTGCTTGGGGCGGCGGGTCACCCTCCATGAACACCAACACGTCCGCCGCCGCGGAGTCGCTCACCCGAAGACCGCGGAACTCGCCGTACAGGAACTGCCGCTCCCACATCCGGAGTCCCCGGTCGACGTACTGCGGGAGCGCGCCCGCCGGCTCGACCCAGAACCGGACAGGGAGTGACGAGTCGGGCCAATGAAACACGGTATCTGTGCCCGCCAGCCGGAACTGATACGGCGTGAGTCGCACCGGTGTATCGGGCGATTCGCACGCCGCGATGGCCATGGCCGTCGCGAGGGTCAATGGGAGGAGCCATCGTCGGGTCATCGAGCGCTCCAGTACACCGAGATGCCGCCCGAGACGCGGTGCACCGTGCGAGCTCCGACCGCACCGCCGGCCCGCAAGGCCTGAGTGACGAACTGATGCACGTCGTACGCCAGATATGCCCCGAGGGTCCACCGCGGCGAGATAGGCCGACGAGCACGCGCACCGAGACCGACTGTTGCGGCCAGGGGAGCATCGTCCTGGAACAGGGTGGCACTGCGATCGTCCGACCCCGGCGCGTACTTTATCGCGCCCACCGCGCCCTCGACGGTCCCCCAGTTGGTGAGCGTCCGCTCGAGGGTCACCGTGCCGGTCCACACGGTGAGCGGCAGCACCGTGAAGTCGGCGTCGAGCTCGTGGCGGGTCACGTCACTGTGGGCCCATCGCACGCGGATGCCCACGCTATAGACATCGGAGATCGGGGTGCCGACTGCGACGGCGATCGTTGGCGCCAACGCGGGCGCAACCGATATCGCGTTGACGATCACGTCCTGCGCAAGGTCCGACGTCCACATCCCGCCCACGTCGAGCCCGACGAGTACCTGGCCCCGGGCGGTGGGCGCCGCCCCGCAGAGGAGTCCGAGGAAAGTCAGCGTGAAGCCCCTCACGCGGGGCTCCGTTGCGGGACCAGCCAGCGGACGACGAAGGCCAGAAGGAGCGCCACCGCAAAGGCACACACCACGACCGGGCCCGTCGGCAAGTCGCTCTTGTACGACACGAACAGCCCGAGGATCGTCGCCAGCGTGCCCGTGGTCCACGCCACGGCCAACATCCGACCGGGGGTCGACTGAAAGAGGAACGCGATGACCGCGGGGATCACCAGGAAGCTGAACACCAGCAGCACGCCGGCGATCGCGACGGACGACGTGACCACTACCCCGAAGAGCGCATAGAACAGGAAGTCCCATCCCGCCACAGACCACTTCTTCTCGCGGGCGACCTCCGGATGCAGCGAGATGGTGAGGAAGCGCTTGCGAAGCAGCCAGTGGACGATCCCGAGCGCAGCGTACACCAGTCCCGTCTTCACGATCTGTGGCCAGGTGACCCACAGGAGGCTCCCGGTCAGTAGGTGCTCCACGTTTTCCGCGCCGCGTGGCGACTGGGATGCCACCAGGAGCGTGGCGGCCGAGGCGACAACGAACACGATCCCGATGATGGCCTCCTGGGGCACTCGGTCGTGTTCCAGTCGGGTCATGCTGAGGATGGCCGCCGCGATGAGCGTTGCACAGAGCGCGATGACATACCCCGCCTCTCCCTCTGGGAGCCCCGTAACCCCGGTGAGCCACTGGGATAGGCCAAGCCCGGCGGCAGCCCAGCCAAACGCGGCCACCTGTGCCAGGGCGAGATCCACGAAGATCACGCCCCGGGCAATGATGTGGATGCCGAGGTAGCCAAGAATCCCGGCCAGGATCAAGGAGGCGATGAGGGCGGGCAGCATCAGCTCGATCATGATCAATCTCGCATCAGGTGGTCGTGGGCCTCGCGATCGGGTCGCTCATGGATGGCCGGCCGCGGTCCCGCGAAAGCCGGCTGCCAGCGCGGACACCCAGCGATCGATCAGCTGGAAGTAATCGTCCACGCCGGCTTCGCCGCCCACGTGCTCCGGAACGATCACGGCATGCGCGCCGGTCCGGGATGCCACGCGCTCGACCTGGGTCCGGCTGAAGTAGTTGGCCGCAAACAACACGGGAATGTGCTCTCGCTCGATGAAATCGATCACGGTGCCAACGTGTCCTGGCGCCGGCGGAATGCCGGGCTTCGGCTCCACGAACATGGCGCACTCCACCTGGAACCTCGCGCTGAAATACGCCCAGTTCTTGTGGTAGCATACCATGCGTCGATTGCGGAACGGCGCGCCGTCGGCGAGCCAGCCCCCAACGTAGCTCGTGAGCGGCCTCCCCTGAAACGACTGTGAGCGGGCGAAGTCCCAGAACCGGTTGTCCTTGGAGAGAGAGAACAGGGTTTCCCCGCCCAGCATCTCGACCAGTTGGTCGCCGTACAGGCGTCGAAGCACGCGGTCCTCGAACGCGCGGAGGTTATCGTCGTAGGTGGCGCCGTTGTCTGGGTCCACCCGCTTCAACCCGGCCAGGATACTGCGGGCGACGATGATCCCGTTGATCGGGTCCGTGTGGACATGCGGGTTGCCGAAGACGTGGACGTCCCCGCCGGTTCGTGACACGCTCTGCGGGACGTCGAGCAACGTGACGCCGGCGTAGGCCACCACGTGGCCCGCCGCGCCCTCCAAGATCTTGGAGTTGTTTGCGCGATCGAGGAGGGCCGGAACCCACAATTCGAGATCCAGGCCCGTGACGACGAACAGATCGGCGCGCTGCAGCATTGCCACGAAGCTCGGGCGGGGCGTGACGAAGTGTGGATCCTCGTCGCCCCTGGCAATGGCTTGGACATCGGCGAGGGGCCCGGTGATCTCTTGCGCGATGGCCGCGTAGGTGGGGAGCGTGGCGACCACCCGGAGCTTCCGCTGCGCAGCGGCCGGCGCGGCGAGCACCGCCGCCGCGACGACCAGGAGCAGAACCCGTGGCATACTCCCAAGGTGATGATGCTGGGCTCGGCGTGCATATCGTGACATCGGTGTGACTCCCATCGAATCAGTATGTCTCGTGCTTGTGCGGACCCATTGCCCAGACCACTTGGAGCAGCGCGGTGTGGCTCGCCTCCAGTCCGCGGGGCTTCACGAGGTTGTATTGCAGCCGGATGCGCACCCACTCGCTCTGCCACCATGACACACTGGGAACGACCTGTACGATGCTGGGTCCCGAGCCGTATCCATCGACGTAGTCGGCTCGCACGCCCAGCACCCATCGCGGGCCGGAACGATAGTTCACCTGTCCGTAGCCACCGTGCCCGGTCTCGACCACGCCATCGATCTCCTGCCGAGCGACGTACCACTCCGACTTGATCAGCAATTCGCGAAACCGTGCGCGTCCGCGGGGAACCCATCGAAACGCGAGGTCGGTGCCCAGCACGCGGGAGTCGAGCAGGATCTCGTCGTTCTCTCCCCAGACGGCCGACGCGCCGAGCTGGACATAGCTCCCGCCCCCCACGTCCCAGAAACTCTGGAACCGTCCGAGCAGGCTGAGATCGTTTCCGTCGGCAAACAGCGTCTCGTTGGTCGCCTGCGTGACCTCGACCGCGAGGGTCTGCGTCGCGGGGCCAAGGGCGAGCGTCGGTGACGCGAGCGACAACCCCGTCTGGATGAGCCCGTCCTCGCCCAGAAACGCCACGGCCGCCAGCGGGCGATCGACTTCGAACAGGGCGTGCGTGTGCCAGCGATTGTAGAGACCGATGTCCTGACGAAACTTCCCGGCCTTGAGCCCCAGCGCCCCCGGCAGTCCCACCCAGTAGAGGTAGCCTTCCTCGATCTCGAATCCGCCGTGTTCTTCTTCGGCTGCCGTGCCGTCGGCGGTGGTGCCGGCGATGTCGAGCTCTTCCTCACGCGTCACGAAGATCTTTGTGCGTGTGTACGGATCCAAGGCGGATTGGAACGAGAACTCGAACTCGCGGGGGATGGCCCGGCGCTCGTTCTCCGTCCCGGCCGGCGCGGCGAAACTGCCGACGAAGTCGCCAGTCACGCTGATCTCGGGGTTCAGGAGCTGGAGATTCCGGGTGCGACTCTCCTGACCTGCGGCGGTGTCGGCCCGGGCAGCCGGGTCGCCGGCCGCCCGGCGAGCTGCGTCGCGGAGTGCGGCGAGCTCGTTCGCGACCGGGGTCGTGTCGCTGCCGCCGCGTGTCAGCCGCTCCAAGACCCGTTCGAGCGAGTCGAGGCGCGCCTTGAGCCGCTCGATTTCGGCCTTGAGCGTGTCAGCTGGCTGACCCCGTTCCTGAGCCGTCATCGGAGCGGCAAGGCCCACGAGCAGCAGCATGAATCCAAATGGTATTCGCATCGCACTCCAGTAACGAGTGGTGTGTTCCAACAACGAGATGTGGGGTTGGGCGGCCGCGTGGCGCCGCGGTCGACGTGCGACCGCTACGCTAGGGGCGGGGCGCGAACGGCATTCTGCCGAACCCGATGGCGGGCCGTGACCGGAGCGGCCTGGGACGGCACTTGGTGGACGGTGCCGGGCGCAAGAGCTGCTCGTACGGAGGTGGTCGGGAGCAGCGCGGCCAGAATCGTGGTGGCGAACGTACATCCGTCACCCCCGTGCAGCACGGGGCATGCCTGGGTATGGCCGGTCTCCACCGAGGCTTGCGACCGGAGGACTTCCGTCCGGGCGTGGAGCGGCGGTAGGCAGGTGATCGCTGCGAGGTACGCGATCAGTGCCACTGCCCGCGCGCCGCGGCTTTGGCGTTTCTGGAGCCGGGTGGCCATGCAAAAGTATAGCACCTGACGCGGTCCCGAGTTCCGTCAGCGCTGCACCAAGTCGCGAAGGATGCGACCCACCTGATCGTTGCCCAGCAGCCCGCGGAACCGATCGGCCCCTGGCCCGCTGGCGAACAAGGGGAGCAGTCCCGCCGTGTGTCCGGTGGTGGTATAGCGCAGGGTGGGGGCACCGGTGCTGTCCACTTGCACGGTGAGTCCACCCGTCTCGTGGTCCCCAGTCACGATGATCAGGGTCTCATGGTGGCGGCGCTGGTACGCAACTGCGACGGCGATGGCCTCGTTGAAGGCCAGCATCTCGGCGGCCAGAACGTCGAATCCCTGATTCCGGTGTGCCTGCGTGTCGGTCTCTTCGTTCTCGACCATGAGGAAGAATCCGTTCTGCTCCCGATCGAGGATCGCAATGGCGGTGCCGGTCATCGCAGCCAGCGACGGCGCGCGCTCCGGTGCCAAAGCCATGTCGCCCTCGGCGAACAGACCCAGGAGTAACTCCACGGTGTCGGGCCGAAGATGCTCGAGCTCCTCGGCCGTTTCGACATAGCTGTAGCGTTGGCGCATGGCTGCAAGGGCTGTCTCCGCCCCGTCCGTCGGAGCGAGAGTGAATATCTCCCGTCCGCCACCGAGTAGCACCGTGACGTGCTGAGCGGCCATCTGACGTGCCACTTGGAGATGGTCCCGCGAGGGATAGTGGGTCGCGAACGCGGCCGGAGTCGCATCGGTGAGCCGCGTCGTCGTGATGAGCCCTGTCGCCATCCCGCGGGCCTGGGCGATCTCGAGCACCGTGGTACGTGGCACTGAGTCAGGGCTAAGACTGAGCGCGCCCATGACGGATCGCTCGCCGGTGGCCAACGCGCTCGCCGCCTGGGCACTCTCGGTGACGAGGTGGTTCCACCCCCGAACATCGACCAGTCCAAGGGCCGTGAAGCGGTTCACTTCCAGGTCGGGGGTCGCGATGCGGGCAACAGCCCAGTGCCCGGCCCCGGCTCCGTCCGCAATGAACAGAATGATCTTCGATGGCGTATCCGTAAGCGGCCGGTGTGCAGCCGGGGCGCACGACGGGGCGAAGAGGCTCAGTCCCACCACACCCACCATCCACCGCGATTTCAGCATCACATTGCCTCCGCTGCCTCGAAGCTGTTCATTTGTTTCATGGTACGGCTCGGCTGCGGCCGGTATGCCGTTTCACCGCATCGCACTCCACTCGGGAAGGCTGGCATGATCAGACGGCTCTCCTCCGTCCTCCTCGCGGCATTGGTTCTTATGGCCGTGAACGTTGGACTCGCGCAAGAGGCGCCGCGACTTCGGATCCTGGTCGTCAACGACGACGGGTACCAGGCGCCCGGGCTGGTGGCGCTCGTCGATTCGCTGGTTCCCATCGCCGAGGTCATCGTTGTGGCGCCGCTCGAGCAGCAGAGCGGAACCGGACACGGGATCACGTATCGCGAGCCAATCAAAGTGCTGGAGTTCGGCAACCGCTACGCCCTTCCATGGTACGCCATCGATGCCAAGCCCGCGACCTGCGTGCGGCTGGCGCTGACCGTCCTGATGGATTCCCTCCCCCCGGATCTCGTGGTGTCGGGGATCAACACCGGCGACAACGTCGGGGCGTCGACGTGGATCTCGGGGACGGTGGCAGCCGCCCGCGAGGGGGCGCTCAACGGCATCCCCGCGATCGCGGTCTCTGTGGGCGTCGGATCGCATCAGGACTACGAAATCGCTGCCGGCTATGCCCGTCAACTGGTGGAACGGCTTCGCGCCCTCGGCAAGATCGCCCCGCCGCTCCTCCTGAACGTGAATGTGCCGGCCGGTGGCCCTGCCGGCATCAGGGTCGCACCCATGAGCCTCGATCTCGGCAAGCAGGCCTACGATCGCCGGTACACGCCGCGCGGCCAGCTCTATTTCTGGGATGCGTGGTCGCCGCCCGAGGGCGAGGCCGTTGAGGGAAGCGATCTCTATTGGTTCAGCCGCGGCTACGTGACGGTCACGCCGCTCCGGATCGATCAGACGGATACAGCTGAGCTGCTGATCTTGGAGCAGGGGCTCAACCGGAAGTAGTCGCCCGCGGCCGAGCGCTGCGCCGCCGACGCGATCGGCCATCAGAACGGTGTCCCGAAGGCCTCGTCGGAGAGCAGGGGCACGAAGCGGCACGCGCCGGCCCGCGTGGTGCGGAACCCTCCGGCGGTGCGCTCGATGATGGTGAGGTCCTGCAGGGCGCGATCGCCGATCGGGACGACGAGGCGGCCACCCTCGTCGAGCTGGTCGAGCAGTGGCCTGGGTGCGCTCGGCGCTGCCGCTGCGACAACGATGGCGTCGTACGGGGCTGCTTCGGGGCATCCGCGCGCGCCGTCACCCACGACGAGTGTCACGTTGTCGATCCCCAGCCGACACAGGCGCGCGGCGGCCTGCTCTGAAAGCGAGGCCAGGCGCTCCACACTCCACACGTGTTTGGCGAGCTTGGCGAGGATCGCCGTCTGATAGCCGGAGCCTGTCCCCACGTCGAGCACGACGGACCGCCGCGTTACCCGGGCAGCCTGCGTCATGAGCGCCACGATGTAGGGCTGTGAGATCGTCTGGTCGTACCCAATGGGGAGCGGACCATCGTCGTAGGCACGCTCGCGGAGATGCTCGGGGACGAACTGCTCGCGTGGGATGGCAGCCATCGCTGCCAGGACGCGACGGTCCGAGATGTCCCGGGCGGCCAGGTGCCGCCTGAGCATGGTGCGGACTGCCTGGGATCGGGTGTGGGCCACGGCTCCTCGAGACGAGACGACCGATCTGTTTCGCGGAAGATATCCTGTTCGGGTCACACCTGCAGAAGAGCCGCCGCCGAACTACGCGGCGATGCTCTTTGGAAACCGTGCCACCGCGAGCCGCAGCACGGCCACGGCGATGATCGCGAGCGCGACGTATTGGGGCCAGAGTGTCGCCAGTCCCTCGCCCTTGAGAAATACCGCGCGAATGATCTCGAGAAAGTGACGCACGGGGTTGAGCAGGGTCACCCAACGAAACACCGACGGCATGCTCTCGATGGGGTAGAAGAATCCGGACAGGATGATAGCGGGTTGCAGGAAGAGGAACATTGACATGAAGGCTTCCTGTTGGGTGCGCGAGATCGTCGAGATGAGGAGCCCAACCGCGAGACCCGACAGGATGTACAACAGCGCCGCCAGGAACAGGGTAGGTGGGAATCCCCGAATCGGGATGTCGAACCAGAAGACGGCAATGAGGGCGATGGCCGTGAGATCGATCACGCCGACAACGGCCACTGGAAGCGTCTTGCTCAACATGAGCTCCTGGTGGGTGAGCGGGCTCACCACCAACTGGTCCAGCGTGCCGAACTCCCGTTCCCGGACGACGGCGAGGGACGTCAGCAGCAGGCACATCAGCATGATGATCACGCCGACCACCGCCGGCACGTTGTAGACGCGACTCTCGAGATTGGGGTTGTACCACGCGCGCGTGCGGAGCTCGATGCCGCCGGAGGGCAGGGCGCCTCGCTGGCGTGCGCGCTCGAGCGCGAAGCGCTGAACGATGCGTTGGGCGTAGCCCTGCGCCACGGTGGCACTGTTCGATTCGGCCCCGTCGAGGATCAGTTGGATGCTGGTCCCCCCGGCCGCCAGGTCTCTGGCGAACCCCTTCGGGATCTCGATCCCTACGAGCGCGTCACCGTGATCCAGGGCCCGCACCAGATCGAGCGGTCGTTCCGACCTCCCCACGACCTCGAAGTACCCCGTGGCGCGAAACGCGTCGACCAGCTTACGCGATTCCAGGGTCCGATCGTGGTCGATCAGAAACGTGGCGGTCTCTCGAATGTCGGTGTTCACTGCGTAGCCGAACATGAGAAGCTGGATCACGGGTGCAACGAAGATGACTGCCCGGGTCCGGGGATCCCGGAACAGCTGGCGGAACTCCTTTCGCACCATCTCGCGGATCCGCATTGGTGAAGGGAGGGTCACGCGAGCTCCTTCCGAAACACGCCGATCGCCATGGCCAGACCGGCAACGGCGAAGACCACCATGGCGAGGGCATCTTGCCACAGCACCGACGCCCCCACGCCCTTGAGCAGGATGCCTTTGGTCACGGCCACGTAGTAGCGGGCCGACACCACATAGCTCAATCCCTGGAGCACGATCGGCATCGTCGCGAGGGTGAAGATGAAGCCGGAGAGGAGCAGCGCCGGGAGAAACGTCGCGAGCATGGCGACCTGCGTGGCGAGCACCTGCGACTTGACCGCTGCGGAGATGAAGATTCCCAGGCCGAGAGACCCGATGAGGAACAGCAGCGACAACAGCCCGAGGAGCAGCAGGTTGCCGCGAAACGGGACGCCGAAGAGCACGACGCCCACCGAGAGCGCCAGCGCCACGTCGAAGAGCCCGATCGCCACGTAGGGGACAAGCTTGCCTATGACGATCTCAAGGCGATGCACGGGGGTGGCCGCAAGCTGCTCCATCGTGCCCCGTTCCCATTCACGGGCAATCGTGAGTGCCGTGAGCATCGCCGCGATGATGGACATGATGACCGCGATCAAGCCGGGAACGATCATGTTGCGGCTCTCGAGCGTCTCGTTGTACCAGACTCGTGACTCCGCCGTCACCGGTAGGGTCACCCGTCGTCCGCGAGCGACGGCCCGGGTGGAGTAGCCGCTCACGATGGCCTCCGCGTAGTTCTGGGCGATGGTTGCGGAGTTCGCGTCGGCCCCGTCCAGCAGCGCCTGGACGATGGCCCCGCGGCCCGCGGCCAGGTCGGCGGAGAACGTCGGCGGGACGATCAGAACGAGACGCACCGCGCTCGACCCCAACGCCCGGTCAGCATCGGCAGGTGTCTCCAGATGCTCCACCACCGAGAAGTACCCGGACCCCGCGAACGACTCGATGAGTTCCCGGCTCTCCGGCGTGCGACTCTGGTCCAGGACGGCCATGCGAATGTTTCGGATGTCGAACGAGATGGCGTAGCCGAAGAGGACGAGGAGCACGAGCGGGAGGATGAACGCGAGGTACAGGCTCCGCGCGTCGCGCCGGAGCTGCAAGAGCTCCTTGCGACTGATGGCGAGCAGGCGGGTGAGACTCATCCGACCGGCGCGCCTCCTTCCCGTCGTACCAGCGCCACGAACACGTCTTCCAAAGACGGCGGAATCACCTCGAGCGCCTCGCACGCCAGCCCCGCCGAGCGGAGCACCCGCGGGACCTCGTCCATGGCCCGATCGCGATCGCGGACGAGCAGGTGCACGGCGCGTCCGAACATGGCCGCCTCCAGGACGACCGGGTGTTCGCGCAGCGCCTCCACTGCGCGCGCCGGGTTGTCCGTTCGGAGCTCGAGGAGAGGTTCCTGTACCGCTCCTCTGAGACGATCGGGACGGTCGAGCGCAATGAGCCGGCCCCGGTTCATCAACGCCAACCGATGGCAGTACTCCGCCTCCTCCATGTAATGAGTGCTGACGAACACTGTGGTGCCGGCCTCCGCAAAGTCGTAAATCAGGTCCCAGAAGTTGCGCCGGGACACGGGGTCGACACCGGACGTCGGCTCGTCGAGAAAGAGGATCGGTGGCTCGTGGAGGACGGCGCATCCCAGTGCTAGCCGCTGCTTCCATCCCAGCGACAGTTCGGCGGTCAAGCGCGTCCGATGGTGTGACAGGCCAGCCATCTCGAGAATCCAGTCGCGCCGCGCGGTGAGCCGCGCTCCCGTCACGCCGTAGAGACCGCCGAACAAGCGGATGTTCTCCTCGACAGTGAGATCGGCATAGAGCGAGAACTGCTGCGACATGTATCCCAGATTGCGCTTGACGATAGCGACCTCGCGGGCCACGTCGTGTCCGGCGACGATCGCCTGCCCTTCGGTCGGTCGCAACAGACCAGTGAGCATCTTGATGGTTGTCGTCTTGCCGGCGCCGTTCGGGCCCAAGAAACCGAAGATCTCTCCTTCCGCGACATCGAACGACACGCGGTCCACCGCGACGAAGTCGCCGAACCTGCGAGTGAGCGATCGAACGGAGACGGCGTCAGGCATGGGCTGGCGCGCTGGTGACGAGGTGGATGAACACGTCCTCGAGTGACGGCTCGCCCGCGGCCTCCTCGAGGATCGTGATGCCGGCCGAGGCGATGCGCGACTTCACGTCGGGCCAGTCGCGTGCGGGGTCGTCGAGGATCGCGTGCAGCATGTCACCGAACAGTACCGCGTGTTGGACGGCAGGATGCGCGGCCACGAGATCACGCGTCTGCCGCGGCGCGGAGGTCCGGACCGTCTGAATGCGCCCGGTGAGGCGCCGGCGGAAGCCCTCGGGTGTGTCGAGCGCCAGCAGCTGCCCGGCATGCAGCATGGCCACCCGGTCGCAGCGTTCGGCTTCGTCCAGATACGCCGTGGCGACCAAGACCGTGATACCGGCCGCCACCATCTCATGCACGATCAGCCACAGGTCGCGCCGCGAGATCGGGTCGACGCCGAAGGTGGGCTCGTCGAGCAGCATGATCTCCGGTTCGTGCACCAGGGCGCAGCACAGGCCGAGTTTCTGCTTCATGCCGCCGGAGAGCTGCCCAGCCAGGCGGCGCTCAAAGGGCCCGAGACCCGAGAACTGATACAGGCGCTCGAGGCGGCGGGCACGCTGGTCGGCCGGTACGCGGAAGAGATCGGCGTAGAAGTCGATGTTCTCACGGACCGTCAGATCGGTGTAGAGCCCGAACCGTTGGGACATGTAGGCGATGTGGCGCTTCACCCCCTCGGGATCGCGGGTGACGCTGACGCCTCCCACGCGGGCATCGCCTCCGGTCGGTCTCAGCACGCCGGCCAGCATGCGGAGCGTCGTTGTCTTTCCCGCCCCGTCGGGGCCGACGATGCCAAACAGCTCGCCGCGACCGACCGAGAACGTCAATCGGTCGACGGCCTCGACGTCCCGGAACCGCCGGGACAGATCGGAGAGGACGACGGTTGGTTGGGCCACGGTCAGCGAGGCGAGGTATCCAGCACCACGTCGGCCGGGAGGCCGGGTTTCAGATCGAACGAGGGGTCGTCGGTCACCTGGACCTTCACCCGATAGACGAGCTTGACCCGCTCGGCCGTCGTCTGGACGTTGCGTGGCGTGAACTCGGCGTCGCTCGCGATGAACACCACGCGCCCACCGTAGCGACGGTCCGGGAAAGCGTCGGCGGTGATCGTGGCCGGTGTCCCGATCGCCAGCCGTCCGACCAGGTTCTCCTGTACGTAAATGCGGATCCAACGATCGTCGGGGTTCATGATGGTGGCCACCGGCACGCCCGCCCCGACAATCTCGCCGACCTGACGGTGGCGTACCGTGACGATGCCCGCAAAGGGCGCCCGGATCACCGTGTTCCGCAACGCCGCGTCGACCTGCGCGACCACGGCCTCGCCTTGTGCCACCACGGCGCGCTGTGCCTCGACCTGTTCGCGTCGAGGGCCTCGCTCGAGGATTCGGACTCGCTCCTCTGCGCTCTCGCGCTCCGACTGCGCCAGTGTGAGCGCGGTTTGCAGGTTGTCGTCCTGCTGCCGACTGATGGCACCGCCCTCGTACAGTCGTGTTCCCCGGTCGGCATCCTGACGGGCGTTCTCGAGCCGGCGTTCGGCCGCGCGGAGCGCTGCCCGACCCTGGGCGATCTCCTCCTCGCGGAAGCCGCGCTCCAGCTCGTGCAGTCGGGCTCGGGCCGCCGTCACCCCTGCCTTGGCGGCCCGCAATTGGGCCTGCACTTCCGCTCCATCGAGCGCGGCCAGTTCGTCACCCGCAGCCACATTGTCCCCTTCGTCGACGTGCAGCTGCTCGATCCGACCCGGGATCTGGAACCCGAGGTCGGCTTCCGTTGCCTCGACCGTGCCGAACGCGGCGATCGTTGCGCCGTTGGAGCGTGGGCCAAGGATGGCGATCAGTGCCACGATGGCGGCCGCGACCACCACCAGCGCGACGATCACCCGTCGTCGTTGCTTGGTCATTGCTGGGTCTCCAGGATGGTCGTGAGCCAGGCGGGGGATAGCTCGCCAGTCGACCGGGCGAGTTCCAAACGGGCAACGATTTCGGCGTAGCGCGCTTCCACCAGAGACGCGCGCGCGCGTCGGAGATCTGCCTGCGCCCGGAGGTACTCGGTCTGAGTGCCGGCGCCGGTCTCGAGCGCGAGTTGTTCGATGCGCGCGACCTCGGCGAGCTGTGCCACGGCCCGGGCCACGGCGACGGCCCGCGCGCGCTGCTCTTCGAGGCTCGAGAGGGCCCGATCCAGGGCTTCGGCCTCCTGCAAGCGGACGAGCCGAGCCTGTTCGCGGGCGTACGCGGCCCGCGCACGGGCGCCCGAGACCGCGCTCGCCCGGGCACCACCGGTGAACAGGGGGTAGGACAGCCGCATCCCGACCTGCCACTCGAACACATACTCGCCTGCTGCACTACCCCACATGCCGTAGGAGCCCACGGCATCGAGGCGTGGGAACCACGCCGCCCGCGCGGCGCGGTGCGCCCATTCGGCGGTCTCCGCGTTGCGCTCCGCCCGGAGGACGTCAGGGTTCGTCGCCTCGAGCTGCGCGAGGAGAATGGCGCGTGGTGCAAGGCTCGAGTCCCCGAGGACGACGGGTCGGAGCCGGGTGGAGCGCGTCTCGGCGGGGTCCAGCGTGAGCAGGCGGGCGAGACTCCGCTCGACCGCATCGAGGCGTGCCGCGGTCGTAATGCGCTCGGCCTCCGCCTGCGCCAGGGCCGCCTCGACCCGCAACAGCTCGACCCGCGCGGCGCTCCCCTCGTCGAGCATGCGTTGTACCCGGTCTCGCTCCGCGGCGAGCGCCGCGAGATTGTCGTCCAAGGCCTCCACCACGCCGGCGGCCGAGAGCACACCGACGTAGGCGCCGGTGACGCTCGTGACGAGCTCCATCGTTGTCGTTGCCGTCCCCGCCTCCGCCAATCGGGCACGGGCCTTGGCGCTCCGGATTCGGGATCGCCGTCCGCCGCCGTCGAACAACAGCCAGCCGAGGTCGAGTCCGCCCTGGAGCAGCGTGCGGTTGAAGTCGGGAAACGCACCCACGTCCAGCTCGTGCAATGGGAAGACGAGCATGGGCTCCTGGAACCGCGTCACCATGGCGCGGGCGCTGAGCTGCGGGAGCCATTGCGCGGTGGCCTCGCCGACCTGGGCCGCTGCTTCGTCTTCGGCCGCCCGGGCCGATTGCACCGCCGGATGCGCCTCGAGTGCCAAGGCCACGGCGCGATCCAACGTGAGCGCGGCGCCCGTGTCGGCCGGAGTCTGGGCGGCGACCCTGGTCCCCAGGGCCAACGCCAGCATCGCCGCGGCGAGCGCGGTGCGGGAGTGAAGCGCGACTATCATCGGCGTGCCTCCAGCTGAGCCGACAGTCCGGCCCGAACGAATCGTACGGTGGTTTCGACCAAATCTTGTCGTGTGTGCCGCTCGTCCTGGTCGATCCCGATGGTCTGCTGCAGGAGATGACGAACGAGGGTGAGCCAGACCGGTTGTGCGATGATGCTGAGCGCGAGGAACCTGGGGTTGCCCTCGCGGATCGTCCCGTCGGTTTGCCCCTCGGCGAGGACCTGGGTGAGCGTGTCGTGATTGGTGCGGATAATCCGGCTCACTGCGTCCGGCGCGGGTCGCCCACTCGCCAGCTGCTGCACCATGAGGCGGGCGGGTTCCGGGTGAACCCGGAGGTATTCGAAGAACCCACGGAGCAGTGCTTCCACCCGGTCGAGCGGCGGCTGGCCGGAGCCTGCGATGCCCACCAGGTGATCCCTGAGTGGTGTCATTACCGACTCGGCGACGGCCTCGTAGAGCGCGCTCTTCGAGCCGAAGTGATAGGTGACGGCTCCCAGGTTCGCCTGGGCTCGCGACGTGATGGCGCGAATCGAGGTGCCGTCATAGCCGAGGGCGATGAACAGCTCCCGTGCGGCGTCGAGCAGGGAACGGGCAGTACCCGTCTGCTGAGTCATACGTATGTATTAACTCGAATGACCAAATACGGCAAGGACGCTGGGCGGGCATCGTATCCTATCTCATTGGTTTACTTACGCTTGAGCCAGTTCTGGGGATCGAGGGCGATGGCGCCTTCACCGCGGATCTGAAACTCAATGTGTGGGCCTTCCTCGGTTGCTGCGCCTCCCGAAAGGCCGATCACCTGACCGGCCTCAACGGCTTGGTCGGCGGTCACCGCGACCGATGACAGGTAAAGGTATACGGTGTAGTAGCCGCCGCCGTGATTGAGGATGACCAGGAGGCCGTAGGTCCCGTACGGGCCGGTACGGTCCACCGTGCCCCGAGCGACGGCCCGTACCGGAGTGCCGGGGGGCACCGCGATACCGATCCCGCGGCGCGTCAGCGTCGTGTTGTCTGGGCCGGCCTCGCGGCCGAACCGGTAGATCACGCGACCGTCGGCGGGCCAGTCGAGCCGACCCCTCGCGTCGTCTGTAATCGTGCTCGCTGTCGCCGGACCGCGAGCCCGCTCGCGCTCCAGGGTCGCGATGAGGTTGTTCAGTTCCTGCTCGGCCCGCGCAAGGGCGCTGAGCCTGTCGCTCGCCTCCTGCCGCGCGGCCTGCGTCGAACGGAGTGCCAGCTGACGGCGCTGCTCGAGTGACACATAGCGCGACAGTTCCTGAACCCGATCGCCGCGCTGCCGTCCCATCTCGGTGTGGACCGTCACGAGCTCCCGTCGGCGCTGTCCTACCCGGTCCCTGAGCTCCTCGATCTCCCGGGTGAGCGCCCGATCCTGTCGGCTCACGAGGTAGAGGTACTTGTAGCGGCTGAGCAGATCGCCGAAGCTCTCGGCGGCCAGCAGGACCTCGAAGATCCACAGTGACCCGCGCTTGTAGATCTCTGTGAGTCTGGTCTCCAGCACCGCGCGCTTTTCGGCGAGTGCATCCTGGGCCAGCATGAGGTCGATCGTGACGGTGTCGAGCTCCGACCCCAACGAACCGATCTGGCGGTCCAGCTCGTTGACGATGCGCGAGGTCGCCGACTTCTGCCGGTCGATGTTGTCCAGTTCCTGCGACAGGGTATGCGCTTGTCCCTGGAGCCGGCTGAGGTCGCTCTGCAGGCGGAGGCGTTCGCGGCGGATCTCTTCGAGGCGCTCCTGGTTTTCGCGGAGGCGCTGGGTGATCGTGGGTCGTTGCTGACCGGAGGCCGGGAGCGGGAGCAGGGCGACGAGGCCGATCGCCGCCAGGGTACGGAGGCCGATCACGTCGCCGGCAGATGGCGGTTCACGCTGGCGGCACTCGCGGCAAGGCCGAGCAGCGTTCCGAACAGCAGGAAGGCCGCCGCCTGGCCGGCCGAAAAGAAGGCGGCCTCGAACAGCGCCCGGGAGACGGCAGCGTACGCCACGTAGTTCAGCACGAGAGCCAGGGCTCCACCAAGCGCGCCCTTGATGGCTCCCTCCAGCAGGAAGGGCCGCCGGATGAACCCGTCGGTCGCGCCGACCAGGCGCATGAGCTGGATCTCGCGCCCGCGGGCGAGCACCGTCATGCGAATGGTGGTCCCGATGATGATGACCGCGGCGGCACCAAACGCGGCCCCGATCACGAGGCCCACTGCGGCGGCGATGCTGCGCAAGCGGTCGAGCTTTTCGACCCAATCACCACCGTACCGCACGTCCTCGGCGAAGCGGAATCCCTGTAGACGCTCGGCCACCGCTGTGACGTGCTCGTTATCGCGGAAGCCGGGTTTGAGACGGATCTCGAGCGACGCCGGCAGCGGGTTGGTCTCGAGGTCCGAGTAGACACCCTGGAACTCCGTCAACTCCTGCCGTGCCCGTTCGAGCGCCTGATCTTCCGTGACGTACTCGACCTCGTCCACTTCGGGGAACGCCTGGATGTCGCCGATGGCAATGGTCACGATCTCGACCGGTGTTCCCCGCGTCACGTACAGGACGATCTCGACCCGTTCGGCGAGACCTGAGAGCGTGGCGCGCAGGTTGAGCGCGACAAGGCCGAACAGGCCCAGAACGAACAGCGCGAACCCGATAGTGGTCACCGCCAGCAAGGAGAGCACTGGGGCCCGCCGGAAGGAACGCAGCGCCTCCCGAACCGTGAGTCTCATGCGCCGCTCGTCATGGGGACCTGTCCCTCACCCGAGTCGAACACGATCGCTCCGTCCTGCAGCTCGACGGTCCGGTAGCTCGTCGGCCGCACGATGCTCAGATCGTGCGTGGCCATGATCACCGCCGTCCCCATCGCGTTGATGTCGCGGAGCAGCTGAACGACCCCGCGCGTGGCCCGCTCGTCAAGGTTCCCGGTGGGCTCGTCGGCAATGATCACCACGGGATCGTTGACGAGGGCCCGGGCGATTGCCACCCGCTGCTGCTCGCCACCAGACAGTTCCCGCGGATAGGCATGTGCCTTCGCCGCGAGCCCCACTTGGGTCAGCACGCGCATCACCTTCGGACTGATGGCGTTGTGCCGCGCGCCGGTTACCTCGAGCGCGAAGGCCACGTTCTCCTCGGCGGTCCGTTCCTCGAGCAGCCGAAAGTCCTGGAATACGATGCCCATGCGGCGCCGAAGCCCGGCGATCTCCCGGCGCGACACCTCGTGCATGTGGGATCCCAGGACCCAGACCGTTCCCGAGGTGGGGGGCTCGTCGGCGTAGATGAGCCGCAGTACCGTGGACTTGCCCGCGCCCGAGTGCCCGGTGAAGAAGACGAACTCCCCCCGCGCGATGCGGAACGAGATGTCCTTGAGCGCGAGGGAGTCTTTCGTGAAGGCCTTGAAGACTTTGGAGAAGCGAATCACGGTCAGAGGCTACTGAAGGCTTCCTCGAAGTCGGCGATGATATCCTCGACATCCTCGATCCCGAGGCTCACCCGGATGAAACCGTCGGGGATGCCCTGCGCTGCGCGCTCTGCCGGTGTCAGAGAGGCATGCGAGGTAAACCGCGGTTCCGAGACCAACGTCTCCACCCCACCGAGGCTGGGAGCGTGCGCGGCTACCCGCAGCTTTCGCAAGACGATTTCGGCGGCGGTTGGCCCGCCGGCGAGCGTGAGCCCGACCATGCCGCCGAATCCATCGAGCGCCTCGGCGGCTGCGGCGTGGTCCTCGTGATCGGGCAGTCCGGGATAGTGCACCGTCTGGACGGCGGGCTGGGCGTGCGCCCACTCTGCGAAGGCGAGACCGTTGGCGTTGTGCCGCTCCATGCGGACCGCGAGGGTCTTCAGGCCGCGCTCGGTGAGCCAGGCCGCGAAGGGGTCGGGGGCCTGGCCCCACACCTGCATCAGCTGGCGGACTTCCTCGATCACCGCCTCGGTTCCCGCCACCACGCCGCCGATGACGTCGGAGTGCCCGTTCAGGTATTTGGTGGCGCTGTGGATCACCACGTCCGCTCCGTGCTCGAGCGGCCGGAAGTTGATGGGCGTGGCGAAGGTGGAGTCGACGATCATCGCGATGCCCCGTTCCCTGCAGAAGGTCGCGATGGGCTCGGGGTCGAGCACCCGTATGAGCGGGTTGGTCGGTGTCTCGACGAACACGGCCCGCGTCGTCTTCCGGATCAGTTGGCGCCAGTTTCGTGGATTGTCCGGCTGCGCAAAGGTGACGTCGATTTCGAGTTTGCCGAACTCCTCGACGAACAAGCGGCGCGTCCCACCGTAGATCCATTCGCTGGAGAGCAGATGATCTCCGGGCCGGAGCATGGCGAGATGGGCGAGGGCGGTCGCGCCCATGCCGCTCGCCACGAAGATCGCCCGTTCGGCGCCTTCGAGGGCCGCCAATTTGGCGGCCACAGAGATCTGGTTTGGGTTGTTGCCGTACCGCGTGTACAGCACTTCCTCACCGGAGCCGACCGGTTGGTGGAAGGTGCTGCTCTGATAGAGCGGGGTCACGACCGGTGTGCGATCCGGCTGGCGCTGTGGAGCGCCGTGAATCGCCTTGGTGGACGGGCCGAACTTAGGCTGCGTCATTCCGCTGCCCCCGCCGAGTGTCTGTCGGCAGGGTCCGGGTCACGGGGACCGGAGAATCGGAGAAGCTGCAGCAACTCCTTGGCGGTCCCCTCGGGGAGGACCAGGGCATCGTTGTCCGCCGGTGATCCCGGCTGGACCCGATCGGTCAGCGCAGACAGCGCCTTTCGCGCATCCTCGGGAACGGCTCCCAGCATTCGCACGCGCCCCTCGCGGTCCCGGGCGATCGCGGCCAGCTTGTGTCTCCGGAGCACCGGCTCGATGGCCTCGCAGTGCGACGCGGTGACGCCCTGTAACAGGAACACCCGCGCTCCGCCCTGCTCGAGGAGCAGCTTGCCGACGATCTCGTCGGCGCAGGAGTAGTCGAGCAATCGGACGGTGCTGAAGTCGATCACGGTCACGGGTTCCGTGTCGAGATCGTCGAGCGCTGCCTCGATGCCGTCGCGCACCGCCTTCCCAGTCGGGCGGGTTACGAGATCGCCGTAGGCGCTGGAGACCGTGTGCTGGAGGATGGCCTTGAGATCGATGAGTTGCATGGTCACTGGGCTTCCTGTGCGGGAACGATCATCAGCACCTGGCTCCCCGGAAACGGTGTGAGCCCCTCGGTCAGCGGCTGGTCGTCGTCCCAGGATGGGACGATGGAGATCCGCGCGGCGCCACTCCGGACGGCCAGCTTTCCCGACCACCGGTTCAGGTAGCGGGCGATACCACCGAGGCCCTGCCCCCGGCCCGGATCGCGGAACCGGCTCGCTCCCTGGAAGAGCGCCGCCTCAAGCGCGGTCGCATCGCTCCAGCGATCGCCGAATCGGCTGGCCTGTGTTGCCTCGAGCGATCGGCGAAACCCGATGCCGGCGTCAGCCACCGCAATGACCACGACCCGTCGTCCGAGGCGCCGCCGCCAATGATAGGCCTGAACCGCCACCCACCCCGATGTGCCGGCGTGCTCTACAATATTTTGACATGCCTCTGAAAGCGCCATAGCGAATCCCATGGTCGCCGTCGCTTCGAGGCCGAGTTCGCCGGAGAGTATCGCAGCCGAGCGCTCCTGAACCGATTCCACCACGCCGTGAACATCGTCCGTTCCGCGGACCGGTGTGATCGCGAGGAGGACGTCGGACGAGGTTGCCGGGGTCACACGCGGCACCTTGCCGTGGAGCTCGTACCAGTCCGCGGCGTGCGCGAAGAACCCGGCCCGGCCCCAATAATGGGCGACGTCGCGGTCGCCCGGCACCGTGAGCAGCGGCCGCTCCGGTCCATGCTCTGCCGCCCATTGGCCGGCGGCGAGGAGCCCCACCAACCCGAACGGTGAGGCCCACTGCGTGGCGTGCGCGTCAAAGAGGAGCCGATCGTCGGTCATGTCGCCGCAGGCCTTGGCGAACTGCTCGAAACTGCGAGCATCGAAGTGGCTCGGAACGTTGACCACGCGGGTCATGTGGGAATGATCTCCCCCCGAAGGTGGAAGTGCAGATGGCTCGCGCCGCGGTACCGCACGTTCCGCGCAGCCAGCACGTTGGCGGCGCGCACGGCTGCCACCGTCGGGCTACCGCCCACGAGGCAGCCGACCATGGTGCCGCCGAACACGTCGCCGCATCCCGTCGGATCGAGAACCTCGGCGGGCGGGGGCAACAGCCGCTCGGTGGTGATCGGTTGCGGTCCGGATGGGCGCCCCTGCCGGCACCTGAGGAAATCGAACCCCGGCGTGGTGAAGTACACGGTGCCCCGCTCGCCCAACGTCACGATCAGCAAAGCTACACCATGATGCATGGCCGTGGCAGCCACTGTCATGGCATCGTCGCCGATCAGCGCTAGCTCGTCCTGGTTCATCTGGATCGCGTCGAAGCACTGAAACCACTGCACCACGTCGGTCAGTCGTTGCGGCACGCGCGTTCCGTCGCTGTCGACCCCGAGCAGCAGGCTGTGGAGATCGGCATAGACGGGTCCGTCGAATCCGCGTCGGAGTGCCTGTGCCGTGTCGAGGGTCAGCTCGAAGCCCGAGATGAAGTTCACGTAGATCGCGTCCAGGTCGCGCACCAGCGGCCCCAACTCCTCCCACTGCCAGGGCGGTACACCTCCGCTCAACCGCTCGGCCCTGCGTTGCGCCGACTCGTAGCGAATTGTCACCCGGTTGTTGGGCTCCGGGACTTCGATGAATCGGGCTGCAGAGGACCGTCGCGTCAGCGTCGCGAGGAACCCGTTGGCCCGGTCGGCCATGTCGCGGCCGACCTTGATGAGTGGGACCATCGTCCACTCTGGCGGAAGCGACACCTCGAGCGCCGCGAGGGCGTAGGCGATGCCGCCCCACTCCTCCACGGGCCCGGTCCGGTCGCCCCGCCCGTGAATCGTGTCCCACACCATTGTACCGACGACGCCCAGTCGGTTCACGCCGCTCCCCACGTCTGCACCTTGAACACGGCGGCCGCGCCGTAGACACCCGCGGTTCCGGCCAGGGCGCCCGGCACGATCCGGCAGCGCTCGACCGCCGGCCGAAAAGCGCGGCGTGCCACCTCGGCGCGGAGCGGCGTGAACAGGCGATCGCCGGCAGCTGTCACGCCGCCGCAGATCACCACGATCTCGGGGTTGAAGATGTTGATCAGGTTGGCGACGCCAGTCCCGAGGAATCGCGCCGTATCGTGGATGACCTCGAGGGCATACTCGTCGCCGTCACGGGCCGCGTCATACACCACCTGCGCGGTGACAGCACCGAGCTCGCCGTTGACGTAGCGGTCCAATGTCGTGCTGGCGCCGGCCGTGACGCCCTCCACGGCACGCTCGGCAATCGCCGTTCCCGAGGCGTACGCCTCCAGGCAACCATAGTTACCGCACCGGCACCGCCGACCCGTGGAGTCGATGGTCATGTGGCCGATCTCGCCGGCGATATCGCTCGCGCCGTGAAAGATCTTGCCATCGAACACGATCCCGCCGCCGATGCCGGTTCCGATAGTGAGACCAACCACGACGTTCGCGTCACGCGCCGCACCGCGCCACCACTCGCCGAAGATGGCGCAGTTCGCGTCGTTGTCGAGCGTGGCGGGGAGCCCGACCGCATCCCTCACGCGGTCGCGTAGCGGGAAATCACGCCAGCCGAGGTTCGGGGTCAGCAGCACCACCCCCGTGCGCGTATCGAGCGGTCCGGGCGAACCGATGCCGACACCCGCCACGTCGAGCGGCGACGTTCCCAGGCTGGAGCGGGCGGTGGCCATCGATTGGCTCACCATCTGGGCGATCTGGGCCACGACGGCGTCGGGTCCATCCGCCACGACCGTGCGTTCTTTCGTGAGGCCCAGGGCACGGTGGCCGTCTTCGGTCACGGTTCCCACGACCACGTTGGTCCCACCGACATCGACGCCGACAATGTGTCGCATCGCTCGCTCCTTAATCGACACGCAGGACGGCGAGGAACGCCTCCTGCGGGATCTCGACGGTGCCAACCTGCTTCATACGCTTTTTCCCCTCCTTCTGCTTCTCTAGGAGCTTCCGCTTCCGTGTGACGTCGCCTCCGTAGCATTTCGCCGTAACGTTCTTGCGGAGTGGCCGAACCGTTTCGCGGGCGATCACGCGGGTCCCGATCGCCGCCTGAATGACGACCTCGAACAGTTGGCGCGGAATGAGGTCCTTCAGCTTCTCGGTGACCTTCCGGCCCCACTCCTGCGCCTTGTCACGGTGAATGATGATGCTGAAGGCGTCGACCGGCTCGCCGTTGATGAGCATATCCAGCTTGACCAGGGTGCCCGTGCGATAGCCGGACAACTCGTAGTCCATCGAGGCATAGCCGCGCGAGACGGTCTTGAGGCGGTCGTAGAAGTCGAGGATGATCTCCGCCAGCGGGAATTCCCAGTCGAGTTCTACCCGCGTGGGGTCGAGGTACCGCATGCCGAGATACTCGCCCCGTCGTTCCTGACCGAGCTGCATGAGCGCGCCGATGTAGTCCGTCGGCGCGGTGATGCGGGCCTTGATGAACGGTTCCTCGACCCGGTCCACCTCGGAGCCGGTCGGGAGCCTCGTCGGGTTCTCGATCACGGACATGCTGCCGTTCGTGAAATACACGTGGTACTCCACATTCGGCACGGTGGCGATCAGGTCGAGGTCGAACTCGCGCTCGAGGCGCTCACGCACGATCTCCATGTGCAGTAGGCCCAAGAACCCGCAGCGGAACCCGAAACCGAGTGCCACCGACGATTCGGGTTCGTAGTGCAGGGACGCATCGTTCAACTGGAGCTTCTCGAGCGCGTCGCGCAGCTCTTCGTATTTGTTGGCATCGGTTGGGTACATGCCGGCAAATACCATTGGATGCACTTCACGATAGCCGGGAAGGAGCTGCGTGGCGCGCCGACTGGCGTCGAGGATGGTGTCCCCGACGCGGGTTTCCTTGACCCCCCTGATGTTCGCGACCACGTACCCCACCTCACCCGCCTCGAGCACGTCGCAGGGTCGCTGTCCGAGCTGGAGATACCCCACCTCCGCCACCTCGTAGCGATCCTCGGGGTGGGTGCCGAACGCGATCTCCGTGCCCTTGGCGATGCGACCATCCACCACGCGGATGCTGGGGATCGCTCCCCGATAGCGGTCGTAGTAGGAATCGAAAATGAGCGCCCGAAGCGGATCGTCAGGGTTGCCGGACGGCGGCGGTATTCGACGGACGATGGCCTCGAGCAGGGCCTCGATGCCCAAGCCATCCTTGGCCGAGATTGGGAGGATGTCGGTCGGGTCGCTGCCGATCAGCTCCGCCAGTTCGGCCACCCGACGCTCCGGCTCCGCAGCCGGGAGATCAATCTTGTTCATTGCCGGGACGATCTCCAGCCCCGCATCGATGGCCAGCAGCAGGTTGCTCACAGTCTGCGCCTCGATGCCCTGGCTCGCGTCCACCACCAGCACCGCCCCTTCGCAGGCATTCAACGACCGTGACACCTCGTAGGTGAAATCGACGTGTCCCGGAGTGTCGATCAGGTTCAACTCGTACAGTTCCCCATCGCGTGACCGGTAGTTCATCCGGACCGCATTGAGCTTGATCGTGATGCCGCGTTCACGCTCGAGGTCCATCGTGTCCAGGACCTGGGCGCGCATCCGCCGTTTCTCAAGCGTCTGCGTGGCCTCGATCAGACGATCGGCAAGGGTGGACTTGCCGTGGTCGATGTGGGCGACGATGCAAAAGTTGCGAATGCGGTCCTGGCGCATGGCGCAATATAGCGGGCTCGGTCGGGGGCGTCGTGCCGGGTCCCACCGCCGAGCGCGTCGCACACGCTGCCTTCCGACGGCCGCATGCGCGCCCTATCGTTGTCGGCATGGATCGCTCCGGCTGCGTGATGCTTTCGGGTCGTGCGGTGCTCGTGGGCTTCAGGGATCGACACCGCGGTGAAGCTGTTCCACCATCTCTACCTGCTATCGAGACGAGTGAGCCATGACGTCACACAGATTTCTTGCCTCTAGCGCGATGACGGTTGCCCTCGTCGCAGCCGTGGCACACGCCTCGGCCGCACAGACGGTGCCGCGAACGGATCAACGGGTGGTGGCGAGGCACGGGGTGGTGGCGGCTGCACACCCGGAGGCGGCACGGGCCGGGCTCGCCATGCTCAGGGCTGGTGGAAACGCCATCGACGCGGCCGTGGCCGCGGCGTTTGCGGTCGGCGTCGTCGAGCCGATGATGTCGGGTGTGGGCGGGGGTGGCGCGATGACACTGTGGCTCGCCGGCGAGGGCAGCGCGTGGCACGTGGAATTCTACGCTTCATCCGGCGAAAGACCCGACTATGACCTGGATCGGTACGATGAGGATGAGGCGATCGCCGACTCACTCGTCGCTCCGGAGCGCTGGGTGGCGGTGCCGGGCGCCGTGGCAGGCCTCCTCGAAGCGCACGAACGGCACGGGGCGCTGCCGCGCGAGCAAGTGCTGGCACCGGCGGTCCGACTGGCACGACACGGGTTCATCGTGCACCCTCTGCTTGCCTCGGTCATTCGGGAGGCGCGCGACAAACTGCACTACGACCGGCGAGCCGCCGCGCTCTTCTACCCGGAGGAGTTGCCGTTGCAGGCGGGCGATCGCTTGGTGCAGCCGGACCTCGCGACGACCCTCGAGCGGATCCAACGTGAAGGACGGGACGGTTACTATCGGGGGCCCACGGCCACCGAGGTGGTCGCCGCGCTCTCCGCCGGCGCGAACCCGATCACCTTGAGCGACTTGGCGAGCGTCGCGCCGCGCTGGCGCCGCCCGCTCTGCGGCACCTACCGCGGCTACACCGTCCTCACGGCTCCGCCCCCGCTGGCGGGTGTCGAGGTGCTCCAGACCCTGGCGCTGCTCGAGCCGCTCGACCTCAGGGCGGCTGGACTGCCCATTCAGAGCGCCAGGGTGCTGGGTGCGATCGTCGACGCGATCCGGGTCGCCCGAACCGACTACGATCGGTGGATCGGTGATCCGCGCGATGCCGGCGTTCCCGCAGTGGGCATGGCGAGCCGCGCCTATGCCGCGGAGCGATCGTCGGTCGTGGACCTCGCATCCGTGCCGGCGGCGCTCGCGCCGGGGGATCCCTGGGCCGAGGAACGCCAGCCCGTGCCCGAGGCGTGCGTGGGGGTGGGGAGCTTCCCGGCCACGACCCGGGATCGGCCAATCGAAACGCCGGGGCGCTCGGAGACGGAAGTTAAAGGTGAAACGACCCACATCTCGGTGATCGATGCCGACGGAAATGCCGTGTCGCTCACCTACACTCTAGGGCTCTACTTCGGGACGGGCACCTACATCGGTGGCGCGTTCTACAACACGGCGTCGGGCAATTTCGGCGCGCCCGCCGCCAACCGACGGGGGCCGTTCCGCACGCCCCGCTCGAGCACCGCCCCCACACTGGTGCTCGCCGACGGACGGATCAAGATGGCGGTGGGCTCACCGGCGTCGGGCCGCATTCCGCCCGCAATCGTGCACACGATTCTCTACACCATCGACTACGGACTCGACCCGTGGACGGCCGTGTCGATGCCACGGATCTACCCGGATTTCTCCAGTCCGGTGGTTCGCCTGGAGCCGGGATTCGACACAGAGGTGCTCGCCGCGCTCCGCCACCGGGGCTATGAGCTCACCGCGCATGGCCCGCACGATCTGTATTTCGGGGGCGTGACCGTCGTGTACGTGGCGGAAGACGGACGCTTGATCGGTGCGGCCGATCCTCGGCGCGACGGGGCGGCGGTGGGGTATTAAACGGTTAGGCGGTTAAGCGGTTAGGCGGTTAGCATCATAGCCTAACCGCCCAACCGCCTAACCGTCTAACCGCCTGAGACGATCCTCTCGTAACTCTGTGGGTTCCACTTCGGCCGGTTGGCGGCGTTGGCCACGTCGAGACCGAGATAGAACATCAGCTGCGCGATCCGCGACTCCTTTTCCGCGTCGATCTTGTCCGGATTGTCGGTCGCCGAGTGGTAGTCCTCGTGGGTCCCATTGAAGAAGAAGAGGATGGGCACACCGCGCTTGGCGAAGTTGAAGTGGTCCGATCGGCCGTAGAAGTCCTGCTCCGGCCAGAGATCCTCGATCGCCGACATGTGCAGCTCCGGATGGGCCGCGACGACCCGGGCAAGGGTCGCGCCCAGATCCGAGTGCTCGCGGCCAATCACGACGATTGTGTCCTTCCAGTTTCTTCCCACCATGTCGGCGTTGAAGTTGGCGACCATCCGCTCCATTGGAACAGGTGGGTGCAGTGTGAAGTACTCGCTTCCCCAGAGCCCCTTTTCCTCTCCGCTCACAGTGAGAAAGATGATCGAGCGTTTTGGACGCAGGGTGAGCAGTGCAAAGGCCTCGGCCAGCTCGACGACCGCGACAGTACCGGACGCATCGTCATCTGCACCGTTGCAGATGTCGTCACCGTTCTTGGGCCGGCAGCTGCCGTCGGCCGAGGTGCCGACGTGATCCATGTGCGCGCTGAACACGAGATACTCGTTCTTGAGCACGGGATCCGATCCTTCGAGGATCCCCACCGTGTTGGGGGCAAAGAACTCGTCGGTGACTTCCTGAACGAGCGTCACGGTCGGGCGCAGGTCGGCAAGGGACGTCACGACCATGCGGTCGGCCTCACCAGCTCGTGCGCGGGCTATGTCGAACCCATGGGCCGCGAGTGCGGCCGCGGCGGTCTCGTCCCGGACCTGGACCCAAGGCGCGCGGGACTCCTCCAGCCACGGCTTCGACAGTCTGGTTCGCACCGGTCGATCGACGCGGAGTTGCCACTGGTCGTCGCTCATCAGGCTCACCTGCACGACCGCGGCGGCTCCCGTCTCCCAGAGTCGGCGGCGAAGGGCGAACACTCGCCTCGCCGCCTCGCCCACCGCTCGCTGGGGCTCGATCCAGAACACCACGGCACCCTCGACCGCGGCGGAATCCAGCTCGTCGCCCACAGCCGGCACGCCGGCAATCACCACCGCCGGACCGCTCACGCCGCCCGGCCCGGTCGCTCCGGCGGATGCGACGGCGTCTCGGCCCACAGGCCAGGACATACCCGCCGCAGGGGCGACGCCTGATCGCGCGACGTTGAGGCGGGTGTTCGCCAGCCGATAGTGCTGGATGAACGTGCCGTCATCGCCGCCCGGTACAAGACCAAACCGTTGAAACTCGGCCGCGATGTACTGCGCCGTTTTCTCCAGCCCGGGACTTGGTGTGTTTCGGCCTCCCATGGAGTCGTGAGCAATGATCCCGACGCGCTGTGCCACGTCGGCCGGCGTGATCGAGGCAACGGCACGGGCCGACGCCGCGGGGGCTTGCGCCGTGAGGACGGCCGGCACGGTGGCGGCGGTCAGGACGAGTAGGGCAGCGCGCATGATGGGGACGTTCTCCTGTCGATGCGAAGGCATGACGGTCTGGATGGGGGTTCGCGACTCAAAGGTACACCCGACGGCCGGTGATGGTGTCGGGGGGGGGTCGGCGCGGTCCGCGGGTGTGCTCAGGGCCGGCGCGACGTGGACGGCTTTCGCTGCGGCAGCTTGCCTTTCGATGGGGATGCTGGCTTCCGACCCGTAGCGGTGGCCGGCGCCGGCC
>Ga0224512_10000323_pt1 | contig 51249 bp, 52 predicted proteins | sample SF_May12_sed_USG_4_FD_169103 | JGI IMG/M metagenome (GOLD analysis project Ga0224512, IMG submission 169103) | Sediment microbial communities from San Francisco Bay, California, United States - SF_May12_sed_USGS_13 | ecosystem: Environmental > Aquatic > Marine > Sediment | place: USA...
TTGCTCGCATTTAACACTTTGTGCCCGGGTGGCAGGCTCAATAAAGCGATCGCCACTTTTTGCGCGAGTGCATCGGATGTATGGCGTACTTTGGCGAATGGCCACTCGGGGTAGAGCCGGGTACTGAGCGCGAACGGAAAACCCGCTACTTGCTGCGGGTTGAGGATGCGGACCTGCTCTAGCTGAATCTTGCCGGCGGCGGCCATGCGCTCCAGCGTGTCGGTTCGAACCACTCCCGCGTCTACCTCCCCATTGAGTACAGCGTGCACAATCGGGTCTTGAGGCAGACCGACAAACTTGATTTCGGTGAAATCCTTGAAAGGATCTATGCCGCGATCCTTGAACTCGCGCCAGGCCATGAGGAAACCGCCGAAGGCACTCTTGCCGACTGCCATGAATGTCCGCCCTCGAATGTCTTTCAGATTTTTTACATGCGGATGGTCGATTCGCGTGAAGATCACCGAGCCAAACACGGTATACGGCTGTCCCTGACGAAGATTACGCAACGTCAGCATGCGCGTGACACCATAACGCGCTTCCAGCTCGACATACGATCCGGGATTGGTCAGCACGAAATCCACTTCGCCGCCCGCTACCGCGGGACCGATGGAACGGTTGTCGAGCGACATGATGCTGAAGCGATAACCTGGAATCTGCTGCGTCAGGTAGTCAGCGGTTGGTGACCATAAATTCAGACTATCTTCACGGTGCGCGAGCAACCCAATACGCACCGCCTGGTCAGCAGCCCAACCGGCGGTAGGTGTCAACATAGCGATCAGAACCAGCAGCATGCATGCTTTTGGCTGGAAACCGGCCCGAGGGGGAATTCGTCCGTCATTTCCTGCGCTGATAGCCACGAGATACATACTCCGAGTTGTAGTTGATGTATTTAAAGTACTGCAGTTATTACGACACAAAACTAAGGCTGCATAATTCGTACCAAGCTCAATAATAGCCCATTGCACCGGATAATGGCGTTCCTGCTGCCAGCGTCGCCGCCGTGGCGTTTACTTGTGAGCTAGCGGCGCGGCGGACAGGATTTCCGTCAAATAAGTGACGAAACGATCGCGATACTCGCTTTTCTGAAACGCTTGAATGTGGCCACCATCCGGAACAATCCATAACTGCTTTGGTTCGCGCGCAAGCTCGAACAGGCTTAGCCCGTGATGCAGCGGCACAATGGGATCCTGATCTCCGTGGATAATGAGCAACGGGATGGGGCTGATGTCCGCCATGGCCCGAGACGGGTTGTATTCTCTCGATATGGTCCATGACAACGGCCATTGCAACGGCCAGGTCAGCCAGAAATCGGACAGTTTTTCGCGCGTGATCTGACGATAATCAAAAAAAGCACTTTCCACCACCACCGCGCGGATGTGCCCACGATAGGCCGTGTGCGCCACACGATACAAGGCGATGGCACCGCCGAGGCTCTGACCGAAAACCACAATGCGATTGGCATCCAGTCCCGGGCGACCAACCAGCATCCGCAAAGCGCTCTCTACGTCATCCTGCACACCGGTCAATGTGGGCTCGCCCGCGGATAAGCCGTATCCACGGTAATCCAGCAGGAACACGTTGAAGCCTCTGGGCGGCAACCAGCGCACTGACATGATGTGGGTGCTGATGTTTTCGGCATTGCCATGCAAAAACAAAATAGTCGCCAGCGCCCTGCCCTGCGCGGGCAGAAACCAGCCGTGCAGGTGGGTACCATCGTTTGCGTTGAAATACACGTCTTCATACGCCAACCCGAGTTGCCCGGGAGTCTGCACGTGTTCGCGGTAGGGAAAGAAAAAGGCATTGCTGCAACCAAGAAGGCTGAGCAAGAGCAAGCCAATGACCAATAAACGCTGCATTAGAAATAGAAATGCAGGGAGAGATTTCCGCTGTTCCAGTAATCGTGGAATTCCTGTTTCCGGGACAGGCCCAGCCGCAGCGCGCTTTGCCGGCTCAGCGCATAGCGCTGCTCCAGCACCAGATCGCGCGACCAATGATCGTCGCCAAGGCCATAACGCAACGAGCGGGCCGACAGATGGACTCCCCAACGATCCGTCACATTGGCCAGCAAGCCGATGGCGGGGCCGGCGCCCAAGGCATAATCCCGGTCAAAACGGGAACCAACGTCCAGCGCTGCTTCGATAAAACCGTAGTAAACGACACCGCCATCAAACTTTTCTGGCGTACTGTAAGCAAGCCCGGGGCCACCATTGAGCCGGAAAACCAACGGCTCTTCATTGCCGGGAAAACGCTTGCGTGTCCAGCCGATATTGACTTTCCATGAAACCGGGTGGAAAAAATCATTGCGTGGCGACAGCGAAACGATGTCCAAGGGTTTAAATTCCTCCAAACGCAGGCCGTCATCGCCGCGGTAGTGACGCCAGCGCATGTCAAAAAACTGGATCTGCGCGCCACGCGTGTAACCGGCGTCATGATCGAGCAGGTCGTGATAGGTCGGACGCACATGAATCTCCTCGAAATGGCGGCCGTCACGACTACCCGCCCCGATGCCGATGCGCGACGTCTTGTGGCCCTCGTCCGGTCGAACCGACGGTACCGCCACCTCCGGTTTCTGTGGTGGAACCTCCAGCCGGCTGCGTGCCAGCAGCAAGTTGCGCATATGCGAGAAAGCGTTAGCCGCCTTGCCGCCGCCAGTGGTCGCTTCATAAGCCGTGTACTCATAGCCGAGTTCCAGCACCCTAGCCTGGTCCAACGCTGGCAGTTCGCGTATGCGATCGTTGTTTGCATCGATTCGCTGCTGGCCCAGATCCCTGGCGAGTCTGCCCTGATCCGCCGACATTTGCTTCAGCCGTTGACGCATGATGGTTACACTGGCAGGACGATACACCACGCGTTTGAGCAGACCCGCCTGGTCGGTCACGGCACGCACGGTATCAGATGGAATCGCCCACCACCGGAAACGGTCCGTCAACTGCAATCCGGGACGGGCCACTTCTAGTAACGACAACAGATGGTAGGCGCAGTTTTCGTCAAAAAAATAATAATCAAAATGGGTTGGACCCAACTCCCACACATGCATCAACAGCCGGTCAATTTCTTTAGGGGTGAGCGTCAGCTGATATTCCCAAACGTCGCGGTTCTCGATATCACTGTATTCCCTGACTTTGAGATAATAAGGCGTAATAGCGAATACTCCGGGATAACCCCCGAACAATCCCCGGACCGCGAATATCAGGCCGCTGGTTTCATCCGTGCCGGCGGCATAGCTGATGGAATAGGCCAACAAGCGTGTTTTTTCATCCTGATCCCTGGCATCAATGCGCAGCAATGTATGGCCATACATCGAGGCCGGATTGTTCAGGTAGGCAGCGGGAAAGACCAGCGTAACTTCGTGCGGATCGAGACTGGCGTGCCACTGATAAAAACGCTTGCAAGGCTGCGATGGCAGGCGCGCCGGGTCGAATTGCAGTTCCTGTTTCAACCACTGGTAGCGCGCGATAAACCGGCACTGGGGGTTTTGTGTCTTGTCGGTTTCCTCTGACGTGGAGAAAAAGGCGGCGAGTGTCGCTTCCAGTTCGGCCGCCGCATCGGTCTTGCCATGAGGCGCATTGAAAAATTCAGAGTCATCGGCAAGACTGCGTTTTCCCGGCCAGTAGGGGTAGGGTTTGTAATGCAGCAGGTTGAGCCACTCGGCGCGCTGTGACAGATTTGCCTGTCGGGCCCGTTGTATCAGCTCTTCGAGATAGGCATTGTCGGACGCGAAAACCGCGAACGGCGACCACAAAAAGATAAACAGTAGAATCCAGCGCCCTGGCATGAGGTACCCGCAATCACGGGAAAGATAAAAACGGCACCCAGCTTACAACAGCTGGGTGCCGCGGTGAAACGACAGCTTGGCAATTAGATCGACAGAGAATACTGAGCGAGCTCACTGTCCGACGCCAATACCTGCTTCAGAGAGGCAAGCACCTGATCAGTGGTTGAATTGTCGGATGAGAATATACGCCCAAAATTATCCTTGGTGACCTGGAAGAATGCGGCCTTGTGCTGATCGTGAACACCTATCAGTTTGGCCAGGGACTCCAGTGACTCACCGCTGCCGGTGGACATATCATGCGCCAGTTTTTCCTTGTTGCCGTCGATAAACATCGCGGTTTTCCAGGTGGACTTTACCACGCCATCCTGGGTACAGCCTGAGGTGCCAGACGAAATGCCGAAAGTCTGGTTGCCGGACGTTCCGTTTGTGGTCGCCCCGAGTACCTGGGGAGCAATTCCGCGTTGGCCATCAAATGCCTTGCTGCCCCAACCGCAAGTTCCGATATTATTTTCCCCGGCCGCCATGGCACCGGTTGAGAACAATCCCACTAAAGCGACCGCAACGAGCTTCCTGTTCAGCATTAAGTTATCTCCTGATATTTAAGGGATGATGCAACCTAAATTACTCTAACAACCTTTTCATTTATATGCATAGTTATATAAAGAGTCAAGGCAAATGCGGGAATTTCGGCATCCACCACATGTTCTGTTATTGGTTCAGTCATCAGACACGCGTGGAATACGGATTAATCCGCCAAGCCAGTAAGATCAACCGACAAGTGGAGAATATGAATAATTGCAAAATAATAATTTCGCTAGTATTGCTTCTTTCCGGATGCAGTAATTTTTATCTCGACACCAGCGATCTCTTGAGGACGCAGAATACCGAGAATCTCAAAAAATTGACTGTCGGTCTTCGCCTGGAAGTAGCCAAAGAATTAATGGGGACCGAACCTTCCAAAAGCTTATTCATGTGGATCGATAATCCATACCGTATCGAAACCCTGAAGGGCAAGGACGGGAAAAACTATGAGGTCCTGTACTACTACACCGAACTGAAACAGCGCGACGACAAGATCACCGACGATGAATTGACCCCGCTCGTCTTCCAGGATGGAAAACTGATTGGCTGGGGCTACGCCTACCTTGACCAGAAAGTTCCACCCAGGCCGGTATATACCCGCTAAGCATCAGATGTATCAATGCAGGGTGGAATGGGTTGCGAAGATCACGAGGATGCCGAGCCCAATCAACACCATCTGCTGCGCCGTGGCGCTGAACTCGGGGCGCTTGTGCAAACCGGGTATCAAATCAGCCACGGCAATGTATATGAAGCTGGACGCGGCTATGGCGAGGACATACGGCACGAGGATGTTGGCCAGGGACAGGGAAAAGAAGGCAATGACACCGCCGATGATAGTGGTTAATCCGGTCAGCGCGTTGTATAGCAGCGCCCGCCCCCGGCGGTATCCGCTCTGGAGCAGAATCGCAAAGTCGCCGAGCTCTTGGGGTATTTCGTGAGCAATGACAGCGATGCTCGTGATGACACCGAGGTGAATGTCGGTCAGGAAGGCGGCCGCAATCAGTACGCCATCCACCATGTTGTGGATCCCGTCACCAATGAGTATCAGCTTGCCTGCCGCCGCATCGCGTGCACGCTCCACGTCCGGGATATGCGTCTCGGTCACTCCCTGGGCTTTGTCTTCCGGGATATGCGTGCTTCCATGGACGTCACAATCATGGGTATGACAGTGGCGCCAGATCACCATTTTTTCGAGAAAGAAAAAAGCAAGTATCCCGCACAAAACCGTGAGCGTGACGCGATGCGCGTCCACCCCTGGTGTCTCGAAGGCGTGCGGCAGGATCGCCAGGAACGAGGCGCCGAGCAGCGTGCCGATGGCGAAACTTACCATCGGAGACAGCATTCGGGTGCGAATCGATTCCGGCAACAGCAGAAATGTGGCCGCCGCCAGAACGCTGAGCACGCCACCGAGCGCGGAAAATACAATAATCCAGAGAATCAGTGAATCCATATTGGGAAATCGCCCGACGAGAAAACGGGCATCATCTTAGCCTACCGCGCGTTTTTATCCAGCCAGATGAGCGAGGCCATGCGACCGCAGGTGCCGTCGCGCCGGTGAGAATAAAAATGGTCACGTTCGCGCAAGGTACAACGCAGGCCGCCGTAGATCTCGTGCACCCCCTGCGCGCGCAATTTCCGACGTGCAATGTCGTACAGATCGGCAAGCCAGCGTCCGGGACGATGGGGGATGGCCGTGAAACATTGCGAAAAATCGCGATCCTGGCCGACGAAAGTTTTTCTCACTTCGTCACCTACTTCATAGGCTGATGGTCCAATCGCGGGACCAAGCCAGACCAGGAGATTTGCCGTCGGAAGTTTGAGCCGGCGCAACCCCTCTTCGATGATCCCGCTAGCCAGACCGCGCCATCCCGCATGCAGAATTCCAATGCGCGTGCTGCGCCGGTCGCACAGGAACACGGGCAGACAGTCCGCGGTCAACACCGCACAGACCACACCACCCGTGCCGGTAACACAACCATCCGCTTCCTCGCTGGGTCCGGCATCGAAGGCATCGATGACCCGGTTGCCGTGCACCTGCGTGAGCCACAACGGTTCAGCAGGTAGCTGGAGAACATCCTTCAATAACACCCGATTGTGTTTGACGCTCCCAGGTTCGTCGCCCACGAGATTGCTGAGATTAAAAGTTGCATACGGCCCGACGCTGAATCCACCGTGGCGCGTGGTCGTCAGCGCCTTCACCTGCGCCGGTGCCGGCCAATCAGGGATAATGAACTCGAGAGTGTTGATCGTCGCCGCCATGGAATATGAATGTCCTAGTCGTGGCAGATATTACAAGGGATGCGCGGGTGTCGCTACCGTTGATAGACTTTTTGCCTAATTGTGAAGCTTGGTATCCTGCGCCAGCGCTCCCATCAAATGACTCATATCCTCTGGAACGGAAGTGGCCCATTGCAAGCGCTTGCCCGTTTCAGGATGAACCAATGACAGCTTGAGAGCATGGAGGGCTTGGCGCTTGAAACCGCGCAACGCGTTTTTCAGACTCTCACTGGCCTTCGCGGGAATTCGTAAACGTCCGCCATACACCGGGTCGCCGACAACAGGAAAATGCAGATGTGCCATGTGCACGCGAATCTGGTGCGTGCGTCCTGATTCGAGCTTCACCTGCACCAGCGTATGAGCGCGGTATTTTCTCATCACGCGGTAGTGGCTGACGGCGGGCTTGCCCTGATGGCTTACGGCCATGCGCGTGCGTTGGGTGCGGTGACGCCCAATGGGGGCTTCAATGGTGCCACCGGCGACCATGACACCGTAGACGATGGTAAGGTATTCGCGCTCAACTTTATGTTCCCGTAGTTGTTCAATCAGATTCTGACGGGCACGTTCGGTCTTCGCCACCACCAGCAAGCCCGAGGTGTCTTTATCGAGCCGATGCACGATCCCGGCGCGCGGAAGTTGCTTGAGTATTGGCGCGTGCGCGATCAAGGCATTCAGCAAGGTTCCTTCCGGATTACCCGCTCCCGGGTGCACCACCAATCCGGGTGGCTTGTTGATAACAAGCAGCTCGTTGTCCTCGTGCACAACCTCCAGTGGAAGCGACTGCGCTTTCCAGCCTGAATCCACTGGCGGTGGAACCATCAGTTCCACCGCGTCACCCTCTCGCACCTTGTCACGTTTCCTTGGTACTCGGCCGTTGAGGGTAACGCGCCCGTCTTCGATCCATTGTTGCAACCGCGAACGTGTGATATCCGTGAATAGCATCGACAACGCCTGATCGAGCCGTTGTCCGGCCAGCCCGGGCGGGATGCTTGCCGACAATCTGGATTCCTGTTTCAGGTTTTTCACGGGTCTTTTCGATGAAGTGAAATCGGGTTAAGCTGCCGCGACTTTATACGTTGTTTCGGGGTAAATCGAATGTATCGCCTCATCGGGCCACTGATCGCCCTCATATTCATGCTGATTGCCGGATGTTCCGGTATCACGGAGGATCCGACCAAGAACTGGTCGCCGGAAAAATTCTATACGGAGGCCAAGAAGAAAATCGAGGATGGCGACTACGAGACTGGGATTAAATACTTTGAAACACTCGAGGCACGCTATCCCTACGGCCGCTACGCCGAACAGACACAACTGGAAATCGCCTACGCTTATTACAAATACGAGGAACCGGCGCTGGCGATTGCGGCGGCTGAGCGGTTCATCCGCTTGCATCCAACGCACCCCAACGTGGATTACGCTTACTACATCAAGGGATTGGTGAATTTTCGTGGAGAGAAAAACCTAGTGAACTGGCTCCTGGGTTCCAAGGACGACCTTGCCGACCGCGATCCCAAAGGCGCGCTCGAATCCTACAATGCCTTCAATGAAATCGTGACTCGTTTCCCCAACAGCCGCTATGCCGCCGATGCACGACAGCGCATGGCCTATTTGTTTGAGGCCCAGGCAAAATATGAATCGCTGGTGGCGCGCTTCTATTATGAACGCTCAGCCTACGTGGCGGCTGTCAATCGCGCCAAATACGCTTTGGAGAAATATCCACGCACGCCCTCCACAGAAGACGCGCTCGGGATTATGGCGTTGTCCTACAAAGCCATGGGAGTTGATGACCTCGCCACCGATACCTTGAAGGTGCTCCGCCGGAATTTTCCAGATAGCCGGTATATCGGCAAGATCGCCGCGCAAACAACCCACCGCTGACCGTCGCGGTTAAATCGCCTCGGGTCCCTGCTCGCCGGTGCGAATGCGGATCACCTGTTCGATGGGCGTGATAAAAATCTTGCCGTCACCGATCTTGCCCGTGCGCGACGCACCGGTGATGGCCTCGATACACCGGTCCAGTATTTTATCGTCCACCACCAATTCGATTTTTACCTTGGGCAGGAAATCCACCACGTATTCCGCACCACGATAAAGTTCCGTGTGCCCCTTCTGCCGGCCGAAACCCTTAACCTCGGTTACGGTCAGGCCACTGACGCCGGCCTCGGACAGGGCCTGGCGCACGTCGTCGAGCTTGAAGGGCTTGATGATGGCTTCGATTTTTTTCATTGTCGCAAACCTCAATTCAGGTTGATGTTCTTTCCTGCCTATTAAATACCACCGGCCGAATCGTTACCACCCGGCTTGTTTCCGTTTAAACGCCCATAGCCTGACGTGATAGGATAGCGCCGATCGCGTCCGAAGGCCCGTGGAGTGATACGCACACCGGGTGCCGCCTGGCGGCGCTTGTATTCATTGCGATCCACCATGTCCAGCACCCGTCGTACGACGGTTTCATCGAATCCGGCCGCAATGATATCCTCGGCCGACTGATCCAGCTCGACGTAGCGTTCGAGGATCGGATCCAGCACCGAATACGGCGGCAGGGAATCGGTATCCTTCTGGTCCGGCGCCAGTTCCGCCGACGGCGGACGTTCGAGCACGCGTCGCGGGATAACAGGCTTAATCTTGTTGCGGTATTCCGCCAGCCGGTACACCAATGTCTTGGGAACGTCCTTGATGGCAGCAAACCCGCCAGCCATGTCGCCGTAAAGCGTGGCGTAGCCGACCGACATCTCGCTCTTGTTGCCAGTGGTCAGCACCATCTTGCCGGTCTTGTTAGAAATGGCCATCAGCAGCATGCCGCGGATGCGCGCCTGAATGTTTTCCTCGGTGGTGTCGGGCGCCAATCCCCGGAACTCCTCCTTGAGCGCATTGCGAAACGCCTCGAAAATCTTTTCGATCGGAATGAGGCTGTATTTCACACCGAGGGCGAGCGCCTGCAGGCGCGCGTCCTCGAGACTCATCGGAGAGGTGAAGGGAGACGCCATCATGACGGCCTCGACCCGTTCCGCGCCAATGGCATCCACGGCAATGCAAAGCGTGAGCGCCGAATCCACCCCGCCAGACAGGCCAATGACGGCGCCGGCGAACTGGTTCTTGATGATGTAGTCACGCACACCCACTACGAGCGCCTCGTAAACGCTCTCCTCGTCGGAAAGCTCCGGCATGATCTGCGCCGTGACAGGTTCGACCTGGTCTTCAGTTTCGATTTCGACGAAATACAGACCTTCCGCAAAAGCCGGGGCCCGTTGGGTCATTTCGCCCCGGCCATTGACGACAAACGAATCCCCGTCGAACACCAGCTCATCCTGCCCGCCGACCAAGTTCAGGTAAATGATCGGCACGCCATTCGCGCGCGCCCGGCGCGCAACCATATCGACACGCTCCCGTCCCTTTCTCCGGTGAAACGGGGAAGCATTGATGTTCAGCACCATCCGGGCACCCGCGCTCACCGCCTGTTCCACTGGACCGCGTTCCCATATGTCCTCACAGATCGTGACCCCCACCGGCGTGCCTTTGATGTCGAGCACGCAGGGATAGGTGCCGTCGGCGAAATAGCGCTTTTCATCGAATACGCCGTAATTGGGAAGAATATGCTTGAAATAGGTCGCCGCCACCCGGCCGCCACGCAACAGGGAAGCGGCGTTGAACAGTTTTCCGTATTGCCGCTTGGGATAGCCCACGAGCACATCGATGCCCAAAATGCCTTTCAGCATCTGACCCAGCGCCAGTTCCACATGCACGCTGAGGTCGGGGCGCAACAACAGATCCTCGGGCGGGTAACCCGTGAGCGCGAGCTCGGGGAACAGGACGAGATCAGCCTTGAGCTCGTCGCGCGCGCGTTGCGCGTAGGAAATGATCTTCGCCGTATTGCCGGCCACATCGCCTACCAGCAGATTAAGCTGGGCAAGCGCGATGCGAAGACGTGACCTCATGTCAGGCCAGCACAGCGCGCATGCGCGCGCCAATATCTGCCGGAGAGCGCACTGTGTTCACGCCGGCCGCCTCGAGGGCGCGGAATTTTTCCTCGGCCGTTCCCTTGCCGCCGGCGATGACGGCACCCGCATGGCCCATGCGCTTGCCCTTGGGCGCGGTGACTCCTGCGATATAGGCCACCACCGGCTTGGTCACGTTATCTTTTATAAAGGCCGCCGCATCCTCCTCCGCCTGCCCGCCAATCTCGCCCACCATGACAATGCCGCGCGTGCTCGGGTCGGTCTGGAACATTTTCAGGCAATCGACGAAATTCAGCCCCTGAATCGGGTCACCGCCGATGCCGAGGCAGGTGCTCTGGCCTAGCCCCTCCAGCGTGGTTTGATATACCGCTTCATATGTCAGGGTACCGGAACGGGAAATAATGCCGACGTTGCCCGGCTTATGAATGACTCCCGGCATGATACCGATCTTGCATTCGCCCGGGGTGATGATGCCGGGACAGTTGGGCCCAATGAGCGACACGCCGGAATAACGGGCCAGTGCCGCCTTGACCTTGCGCATGTCGCGCACCGGGATACCCTCGGTGATGCACACGATCACCTGGATGCCCGCGGAGGCGGCCTCCAGGATGGAATCAGCGGCATATGGCGCCGGCACGTAAATCATGGTCGCTGTCGCACCAGTTGTTTGCACCGCCTCGCGTACGGTGTTAAACACTGGAAGATTCAAATGCTTTTGCCCACCCTTGCCCGGCGTCACGCCGCCGACCATCCGAGTGCCGTAGGCAATAGCCTGTTCCGAGTGGAACGTGCCCTGCTTGCCGGTGAAGCCCTGGCAAATCACCCTCGTATTTTTATTAACCAGTATGCTCATTTGATGGCCCCGACAACCTGCTGGGCGGCACTGGTCAGGCTGTCGGCTGCAATGATCTTCAATCCGCTGTTCTTGAGGAGCGAGCGGCCCTTGTCTACATTGGTGCCTTCCAGCCGAACAACCACTGGAATCTCGATACCCACTTCCTTCACCGCCTTGATGATCCCCTCGGCGATGAGATCGCAGCGCACAATGCCACCGAAGATATTGACCAGGATGGCCTGGACATTTGTATCGGACAAAATCAGCTTGAAAGCCTCGGCCACTTTGTCGGCCGTGGTGCCGCCGCCGACATCAAGAAAATTGGCAGGCTTTCCGCCGTGCAGTTTGATCAGGTCCATGGTCGCCATGGCCAACCCGGCGCCGTTGACCATGCAGCCGATATTGCCCTCGAGCGCGATGTAATTCAGCCCGTGTTCGCGCGCCGTCTGCTCCTTGGGATCGTCTTGCGCGGGGTCGCGCCATTCCTCCAGCGCTTTCTGTCGGTAAAGCGCGCTGTCATCCACCTGGATCTTGGCATCGAGCGCGATCAGTTCTCCGCCGCCAACTACCGCGAGCGGGTTAATCTCTACCAAGTTGAGATCGCGCGCGCAATAGAGATGATAGATGCTCTGCATCATCCGCGTGAGCGCCGCGACCTGCGCATCGTTCAATTCAAGGGCGTATCCGATTTCACGGCACTGATACGCCTGCAGACCGGCCACGGGATCGACAACCGCCTTCAGGATTTTATCCGGATGCTGGGCTGCGATTTCCTCGATGTCCATGCCGCCGGCGCTGGAGGCGATAAACACGATACGCTCGAGTGCGCGGTCCAGCAGGCAGGCCAGATACAACTCGCGCTGCACGGCGCTTGGTGCCTCGATCAATAGTCGTTGCACCGGCTGACCGGCAGCGCCGGTCTGGTGTGTCACCAGTTTTTTTCCCAGCAGGTGTTCCACAGTGTTCTTCAGCGCTTCGCGCCCACTGATTTTTTTCACTCCGCCGGCCTTGCCACGACCGCCGCCGTGAATCTGCGCCTTTACCACCCAGCTGTCACCGCCGAGTTCATCCGCGGCCTTCAGCGCTTCGTCCATGGAAAAGGCCGGACGGCCGGGGGGGGCCGGCACGCCGTATTCAGCAAGCAGGATTTTGGCCTGGTATTCGTGAAGATTCATGTACTTGTCTTATTGTTCAGAAAACGGCTAATCGTGAGACGGGAAATGTATCACATCCCGCCCGGCGATCGCTCACTCGTAGCGCAGTGCATCGATCGGATGGAGGGCGGCGGCCTTGCGCGCGGGATAAATGCCAAACAGGATTCCGATCCCGGCAGAAAACATGAATGCCAACAGCACGGCGTCCGGCGAGACTGACGTCGTCCAACCGGCGAGCATCGACATCAAGGTTGTCATGATCCAGCCCAAGGCAATCCCGGCAAGGCCACCGACGAGACTCACCACCAGCGTTTCGGCCAGAAACTGCCAGAGAATATCCTGCCTGCGCGCGCCTACGGCTTTGCGCAGGCCAATCTCGCGCGTGCGTTCGGTCACCGAGACCAGCATGATGTTCATGATGCCGATTCCTCCCACCAGCAGGGAAATCCCGGCGATGGCGGCGAGCAGGAACGACATAGTGCGGCTGCTTTCCGCCATGGTGGCCTGGATGTCCGCAAGATTTCGCACCTCGAAAGCATCCTGGCGCTGCATCGGTGGCACCCGGTGGCGATCCAGCATGAGTTGCTTGGCTTCGACGATAATCGGCGGGAGGTGGTCGGCGCTGGCAGCTTCGATGTCGATGTAATCGACATAATTTTTTCCGAGCAGTCGATACATCGCTGTCTGCACCGGAATGACAACGATATCGTCCTGGTCGCGCCAAGCATTCGCGCCTTTTTCGGGAAGTATGCCGATGACCTGGAAATTGATCTTGTTGAGCTTGATGTACTCGCCCAGCGGATTCTGTTCGCCGAAAAGTTCGCGCACCACCGTCAACCCGATGAGCGCCACGCGCGTGCGTCGCTGGTTCTCTTTCTCCGTAAAAAAGCGTCCCAGCTGAGGCTGGGCGGCGCGCATGTTTTCGTACTCCGGACCCGTTCCCAGAATTTGGGTGTTCCAGTTACGGTTGCCGAAGGTCACGCGCGCGCGGCCCCGAACCGAGGGCGAGGCCTGTTTGACACCCGCCACACGTTCCTTGATAGCGGCGACATCATCAATGGTCAGCCGTGTCGTCTCGCCCGCCTCCTGCGCCACACCGCCGATGCGCACCGCCCCCTGGCGCAGCACCAGCAAATTCGATCCGAGGGATGCCAATTGCGTCTCGATGGCTTTCTGCGCGCCCTTGCCCAGCGCCAGCATCGCGACCACGGCGGCCACGCCGATCAGGATTCCCAACATGGACAATCCTGTACGCACTTTGTTGTTCGCCAGCGCGCGCAACCCCTGGTGGAGATGCTCGCCGATTTCCTGAATATGCCAACGGTGCGCTTCCCGGTTTTCAGGCTGCGATGGCGGTGCCGCGCGCGCCGCCTGACCTGTTTGTTCATCGGATTGAATGACGCCATCGCGCATGCGAATACGCCGGCGCGCCTCACGCGCGATTTCTTCTTCATGTGTGACAATTACAATTGTGATCCCCTGACGATTAAGCTCCTTTAAGACTCCCATGATTTCCTGTTGGCTGGCGGTGTCGAGGTTGCCGGTCGGTTCATCCGCGAGGATGATGCGGGGCTCGTTGACGAGGGCACGGGCGATGGCCACACGCTGCTGCTGTCCGCCGGAAAGCTCGTTCGACTTATGGTGGATACGATCAGCCAGCCCGACCTGCGCCAGCAGTTTTTTGGCACGTGTCATGTCAAGTTCATGGCGTGAGTACAGCAGCGGCATGGCCACGTTCTCGCCCGCACTGGCACGCGGCAACAAGTTGAACTGCTGGAAAACAAAACCAATGGCTTCGCGGCGCATCACCGCCAGCTCGTCCTCCTGGAGATGCGAAGTTTCCCGCCCCAATAGGTGGTAGGAACCTGTATCGGGCACATCGAGCAGGCCAATCATGTGCATCAAAGTGGATTTTCCCGATCCGGAGGGCCCGGTGATGGCAACGAATTCACCTGGCTTAATCGTAAGCGAAACACCACGCAAGGCCTGCACGCGGGTATTGCCCATGCGGTAGGTCTTGTTAACGTCCTGGAGTTCGATCATCTCCGAGGCAAACTCACTTCTTCTTTCGGCCGAACGGCATGAGCGGACTGGAGGAAGCGGCACCGTTACCGCCAGCGCGCAAACGCTGCACCAGAAGCTTTTCGCCCTCACTTATACCATCGAGAACTTCGGTGTGGCGGCCATCGCTCAACCCCGTCTTGACCCCCCTTTTCTCCGGTTCTCCTTTCGGTTTTGACGGTGGAAGCAGCACGTACGTTTTTCCCTCGCGGTTTTTCACCGCTTCGCTCGGGATCAGTAACACGTTCTGGCGCGACTCGAGCACAAAACTGACATTGGCTGTCATGCCACTGCGCATGAAGGTCGGCGTCTTTTCAGGCAGGACATCGACTTCATAGGTCGTGACGTTATTCACGGTCTTGGCATCATACGCAATCTGATCAACCACCCCGGTGAATGGCTGGTTCGGATAGGCATCGAGCTCGACCCGGGTGCGTTGGCGCAAGCGGATCCGCGCGATATCGGTTTCATCCACCTGCGCCTTGACCGTGAGCCGGTCGGACATAATTAATACAGCGTCATTGCTGGTAAAGGTCTGCCCCGGTTCGATGTTACGCAGAATTACCGTGCCGCTGATCGGAGCCAACACTGGCGTAGCGCGATAGAGCTCTTCCCATCGCTTGAGTTCTTCGGGTCCTCGGGCGCGGGCGGCATCAATCAATGCCGCGCGCTCGGTCGAGCTCATCCAGGCCAGAATTTGGCCCTTGGTGACCGTTTCACCTTCCTTGACCTGAACCTGTTCGGCGCGCCCGGCGATGGGCGGCTTGATTTCCAGACGGTTACGGGGCTGCACCACGCCAGTGCTGAGAATCGTCACCGCCAGATCACCCCGCGTCGCGCTGACTTCGCGATATAGCGGCTGGGCCTTGTCGCCAGCGAACCAATAATAATATGCACCGATTCCCAGTAGAACGGTCAAGCTCATAATGATGATCCAGCGATACTTCCGCGCGGTTCCCGATATATTCACGGTATCACCCCCACGCCCTGGGCTTGTTCCCAGGCCGCTTCGGCCGTCACGCGATCGCGCTGGCTTTGCAAGAATGTTTTTTGTCGTTGAATAAGATCGTTTTCGATACGGTCCCAGTCTTCGAACGACATGAGACCGTTGTTGTAGCGAGAGCGGGCTATTTCCGCACGCGTGATGGCAGCTTCCAGAAAGGCGCGATCCACCTTGAGCTTCTCCTCGGATTCGACATAGTTGGCGTAAGCCTGTTTGAGTCGAACCAGCTGCTGGCGTTCCACATTGTCCTTGTTGGAAGACACGGCTTCGAGCGTCGCCACGGCGCTTTGGGTCGTGTAGTAATCCTTGCCTCCGCTATAAAGCGGGATCGTAAGATTCAAACCGACGGTGCGTCGGTCCTGGTCAGGCGTCCAGTCCTGGCCTTCGCGCGCCAGCGAGCCGGTCAGGTCCACACTCGGGAAAAAACCTCCGCGTGCGAGCGTGACATCCGCCATCGCCGATCGTTCTCGTGCTCGGGCCTGCGCCAGCTCAGGCAATTGCTGCAGCAACTGTTGGAAATCCGGAGCCGCTCCCGGTGTGGTTATTGGCACGTTGCCCAACACCTGCAATCCGGACGGATCTCGGCGCCCCAGCACCCGCGCCAGCGATGCCTGGGACGAGGCCAGTGCCTGACTCGCCTGCAAGTTTTCGTAGCGCGCTTGCGCGAGCGTGGCGCTCGTCAACAGAAACGATCCCTTGTTCTCGCGCCCGCCTTCGAACCGCAGCTCTACCAGTCGCAGGTTTTCTTCCAGCCGTTGTACGATCTTTTCGGTGAGTGTTACGTTGTTCTGGGCGAATTGCAGGCCGGTAAATGCCGACTTCAGTTCCTGACTCAACCGGGCCTTCACTACTTTCAGATTCGCCTCGGCGTCGGCGAAATTGGCCTCCCCCTGATCAATCCGGGCGCTGTCCTGAAAACCGGAAAACAGGTTCTGGCTCAGTGACAGCGAGGTACTGTAAGTGGCGCTGTTTGAGGTGGCACTGCCGGAACTGTCGTTGTATCCGGCACCCCCCGATAGCTGGGGAAGGTTGCCGCTGTGCGCGGCTTTGGCAGAGTGTCCCGCCGCCGCTTGGTTGGCGCGCGCGGCGCGCAGTTCCGGGTTGGCGGCCGCTGCCTCCTCGACGCTGGCCTCCCAGATCAGTGCGGGCGACGGTGCGGCCCACAGGGACGGCACCAGTCCAAGCAACAGGACCAAAAACAGCGTATTAATGATGGCGATCATGCGAGTGGCGGCCACTATCAGACCCATGTGCTTGTTCCAGGCCAATTTATACGCGAGTGGCAATTTGCCATTGTGATGGGCCGGCCGGTTAGATTATCGCGGCAAACCAGAGACAGGCAAGTACTCAAACAATGACCCTTCTTTGAAACATCTCTGGAGTGGTGCCTTTAAAACATCATCCTGCTTAACCTACTAATTTTCGGGTTAACCATTTCACCGATGCATAGTCGAATTCACACGTTTAGAATGAAAAAATGTATATCAGCGTCATTGACAGCTTGGAGAAAGTTAACGCCAACGATTGGAATAGCCTCTCCGGCTCCACGAATCCTTTTCTGCGGCATGAGTTCCTTGTGGCTTTGGAGCACACCGGCTGTGTCAGCCCTAAAACCGGTTGGCTGCCACAACATCTTGTGGCTTACGAAAATGGTCCACTTCGAGGGCGGTTGTTGGGCGCGGTACCCATGTATCTCAAAAATCACTCCTACGGGGAATATGTTTTCGACTGGGCCTGGGCCAATGCCTATGCCCGGGCCGGCGAAAATTACTATCCCAAGCTCGTCATCAGCGTTCCATTCACCCCGGCCTCCGGCACGAAGTTGCTTACTGCTCCTGATGCAGATTCCGCCACAATAAAAAAGAAACTGATTCAAGCTGCCTGGCGGCATCGGCAGGAAACCTGCGCCTCATCCCTGCACTGGCTGTTCGTGACCGACGAGGAAGCACAAATCCTTGGACAAGATAACCACCTGCTGCGGACCGGATACCAATTTCATTGGGCCAACCCGGGGTATCACGATTTCAACGATTTCCTCTCAAGCTTCACGGCAGAAAAACGTAAAAAAATAAAACGCGAACGCCGACATGTCCGGGAGGCGGGGATCACGATGGAAACCCTAACCGGTGATTCAATTACTTCCGTCCACTGGGATATTATTAATGAATTTTACCTGTCAACCGTTCGCGCCCACGGCGCTTACGCCTATGTCTCGCGCGAATTCTTTCATCGAATGGGAGAAACGATGAGTGATCAGGTCGTGCTTATCCTGGCACGCCGGGAACAAGAGTACGTCGCCGGCGCATTTAACCTGCGCGGTACGGATACGCTGTATGGCCGCTACTGGGGCTCCCATGGTGAATACCACAGCCTGCATTTTGAAACCTGTTATTACGCAGCGATTGAATACTGCATCGCACAGCGACTGCTTCGTTTTGAGGCCGGCGCCCAAGGTGAACACAAGCTGGCTCGCGGCTTTACCCCGGTGGTGACACGCTCGGCACATCGTCTGTCGCACCCGGATTTCAGCCTCGCGATAGCGGATTACCTGGCGCGCGAACGACTCGACGTGAATGCCTGCGTCAACGAACTGAATGAACATATTCCGTTCAAAAAGGAAACTGCCGCGGAAAACTAACAATCATGTTTGTTCTGAAGCCTGATTCAGCAGACTTGCGCTTCCCCCCGGTGGAGCTGGCCTCGCCTGAAGGTCTTCTGGCCGTAGGCGGCGACCTGCGGGCCGAACGGCTTTTGGAGGCTTACCGCCACGGGATTTTCCCCTGGTTCAACCCGGGCCAACCGATCCTGTGGTGGTCACCCGATCCACGTGCCGTGCTGCTCCCGCCGAAACTTCGCATCTCGCGCAGCCTGGGCAAAACACTACGCCAGAAAAAATTTGTGATTACATTGGATCAAGCTTTTCGCGATGTTATTTCCTCCTGCGCTCAACCCCGGAGCGCGCGCATTGGACATGGGACCTGGATCACACTGGAGATGATCGAAGCGTATTGCGTCCTGCACGAACGTGGCATGGCCCACTCCGTGGAATCCTGGAGTGATGGTGAACTTGTCGGCGGGCTTTATGGCGTCGCCTTGGGGAGTGCTTTTTTCGGGGAATCGATGTTCACGCGGGCCACGGATGCATCCAAGGTAGCGTTTGTCTATCTCGTGCGGCAACTGGAACAGTGGGGTTTTTCACTGATCGACTGTCAGTTGCCTTCAGGGCACCTATTCAGCCTGGGCGCGGAGGAGATCCGTCGACGTGATTTCATGGATCATCTCGAACGTGCGCTTCGACAACCCGACCGTCCGGGTCACTGGCGCTTCGAAATGAATCCGGCAATACTTACGAACAACCGATCACTGCCCGAGCCATGACGAGCCATCACAAACAACCGGAGATTTTCCTCTCCATGCCGCACGCGTGCAGTTACCTGTCCAGGCGCACCGCCACCTCGCTGTTTCTCGATCCCCGCCAGCCGCTCGACAGCCGTCAGTATGCCAACTTCATGCGCCTGGGTTTCCGGCGTAGTGGCGACCTCGTTTACCGACCGCATTGCCGCACCTGCAATGCCTGTATTCCGGTTCGCATTCCGGTGAACCGTTTCCGGCCAAATCGAGGGCAACGGCGCGTCTGGAAACGCAATCATGATCTGTCAGTGATCGCGCGACCTCAGGCTTACCATCAGGAACATTTCGAGCTGTATCAGCGCTACCAGGCCTCGCGACATCCCGGTGGCGGCATGGACGATCCTGATCCACAAAAGTACATGAACTTTCTCGGGTCGCGGAATATTGAGACTGTTTATTATGAACTTCGGCGCGCTCAGACGCTGTTGGGAGTTGCCGTCACCGACATCCTCCCGGATGGGCTCTCGGCGGTATACACCTTCTTCGACCCTGATGAAAAACAGCGCGCGCTCGGCATCTTTGCCGTTTTGTGGCAAGTCGAGCAGGCCCGGGTGCGGCAACTGCCTTGGCTTTACCTTGGATACTGGATCAAGGAATGTTCGAAAATGTCCTACAAGGGTCATTACCGTCCGCTGGAAGCCTTTGTGCAAGGCCAATGGGTCAATTTGGAGGATCCCCGCACTCGCCACGCACCGTAGCCTATTGCATAGCTGGCACGTCCATTGCATCTCTGTCAGGCATTCGCCGGATATGCCGGCCAGGGTGCTACCAACATGCTAAGTTTTCTCTATCGTCTCGTTGAACACTATCACCGCGAACACGGTCTGCATCCGAACCTGCTGTACTTGAACCCAATGCACTATCAGAAGCTTTTGGAATGCCTTCCGGAGATGGAAAATCAGGAGGAAGTTTCCAGGTTTCTGACGATGCAGATCATCATTAACCCGGAGGCCGTGCATCCCTACGTGGCGTGGTTACCGGGCAACATCGGTTCCGGTCTTGTCCGCGAGCGGGAACGCGTGCTCTGACCTCCCCCTTATCAGCAGTCCTTCCGGATCGCTCCTGAAACAGCTTTACGCCCACGCGTGACTGCGGCATCATACGCCGCCTGTAAAATTCATTTAAGGATTGGCGTGGCAAAAGAAGAGCATATTGAAATGGAAGGAACGATCACCGAAACCCTTCCCAACACCTTGTTCCGGGTCAAACTCGACAACGGACACGTGGTGACCGCGCACATTTCCGGCAAGATGCGCAAAAACTATATCCGCATCCTGACCGGTGACCGAGTTACCGTGCAGCTGACTCCTTACGATCTCACCAAGGGCCGAATCACCTTCCGCGCCCGCTAGTCTCTTAACGGATTGATAATAAAAAACGCCGGCGCCCACCCACACGCCGGCATTGTAGACGTAGCAACTAGTTAGGCCGGGGTTTTATCTGTGGAAGGGATGAAGTTGAACGACAACCCCTTTTCATCCGCCGTCACTTTCACATGTCCACCCGAAGCGAGGCTGCCGAAGAGCAGCTCGTTGGCCAAGGGCTTTTTGACCTTTTCCTGGATCAGCCGTGACATGGGGCGCGCACCCATGGCCGGGTCGTGTCCGTGCTTGGCGAGCCAGGCGCGCGCGGCATTGTCCAGCTCAACAGTGACATGCTTGTCCGCCAGTTGTGCCTCGAGCTCAAGAATAAACTTGTCCACCACATGTCCGATGGTATCTTCGTCCAATGGCTTGAACTGGATGGTGGCGTCCATGCGATTACGGAATTCCGGACTGAACAGGCGCTTGATTTCCTGCAGCTCGTCCCCGGCGTGGTTCTGCTTGGTGAAGCCGATGCTTGACCGGCTTAAGCGCTCGGCGCCCGCATTCGTCGTCATCACCAGAATGACATTACGAAAATCCGCCTTGCGCCCATTGTTGTCCGTGAGCGTGCCGTGGTCCATCACCTGCAATAAAAGGTTGAACACATCCGGATGCGCTTTTTCTATTTCATCCAGCAGTAGCACGGAATGCGGATGCTTCACGATGGCTTCCGTGAGCAATCCCCCCTGATCGAATCCGACATAACCGGGCGGCGCGCCGATCAAACGCGAGACGGTATGCCGTTCCATGTATTCCGACATATCGAAACGGATGAGTTCCAGGCCCATGATGCGCGCCAATTGCCGAGTGACTTCGGTCTTGCCCACACCCGTGGGTCCGGCGAACAAGTAGGAGCCGACCGGTTTTTCCGGATGGCCCAGCCCAGAGCGCGACATCTTGATGGCCGTCGCCAGGGCCTCAATGGCGTCATCCTGGCCAAACACCACCATCTTGAGATCACGCTCGAGCGTCTTCAACGCCTCGCGATCCGAGGTCGAAACCGTCTTTGGCGGAATCCGCGCAATCTTGGCGACGATATCCTCGATATCGTGCACGCCGATGGTTTTCTTGCGGCGGCTCGGCGGAAGCAGGTGCTGGCTGGCACCGGCCTCGTCGATCACGTCGATGGCCTTGTCCGGCAAATGCCGGTCGTTGATGTAGCGATGTGCAAGCTCCACCGCACTGCGCAACGCCTGTTGCGTGTAACGCACACCGTGATGGTTTTCGAAGCGGTTCTTCAGACCGCGCAAGATCTCCACCGTCTCTTCGACCGAGGGTTCGGTAACGTCGATCTTCTGAAAGCGGCGTGACAGCGCCCGATCCTTTTCGAATATGTTGCGATACTCCTGGTACGTCGTCGAGCCGATGCATTTCAAGTCACCCGACGCCAGTACTGGCTTCAGGAGGTTCGAGGCGTCCATGGCGCCGCCCGAGGCGGCCCCCGCACCAATGATGGTGTGAATCTCGTCGATGAACAGGATCGTATTGTCCTGTTTCCTGAGTTGTAGCAAGACCGCCTTCAGGCGCTTCTCGAAATCCCCACGGTACTTGGTACCGGCCAGCAGCGATCCCATGTCGAGCGCATAGATGGTGCTGTGCTGGAGCACGTCCGGCACTTCGCTGTCCACGATTTTCTTTGCCAGCCCCTCGGCGATCGCGGTTTTGCCCACGCCGGCCTCGCCAACGTACAGCGGGTTATTCTTGCGTCGACGGCACAACACCTGGATGGTCCGCTCCACTTCCCGACTGCGACCGATCAACGGGTCGATCTTTCCCACTCGCGCCTGTTCATTGAGGTTGATGCAGAATACCTCGAGTGGGCTTTTTTCAGTGCTGGCGCCCTCCTCGCTTTCCTCTGAAGCGGGAAGCTCGTTCTGATTCTCCCCTGGAACCTTGGAAATGCCGTGCGAAACGTAGTTCACCACGTCGAAGCGGCTGATATTCTGCTTGTGTAGGAAATAAACAGCGTGCGATTCCTTTTCGCCGAAAATAGCGATCAGGACATTGGCGCCGGTAACCTCCTTCTTGCCCACGCCCTGAACGTGTAACACGGCACGCTGGATTACACGCTGAAAACCAATGGTCGGTTGGGTATCGATCTTGCTCCCCGGGGCAAGTTTGGGCACATTTTCTTCAAGAAAAGCGTTCAGGCTGCGACGCAGTTCATCGATGTTGCCACCGCAAGCGCGCAGTACGCGTGCGGCAGAAGGATTGTCGAGCAGTGCCGCCAACAGATGCTCCACGGTAATGAACTCGTGGCGCTTTTCACGCGCGCCCTGGAATGCGCTGTTCAATGAAAACTCAAGTTCTTGCGACAACATGGCACCGCCTCCGGGCACTTGCCCTGCATCAAAATTCATCCCTGTTCGAAAATCTTCCCCTTATTCCGGCTCCATGGTGCATTGCAACGGGTGCAGGTGTTCCTGCGCGTACGCCAGCACCTGGCGCACCTTGGTCTCCGCAATCTCACGGGTGTAGATCCCGCATATCCCTATCCCCTTCTGGTGCACATGCAGCATGATGCGGGTTGCGTCTTCCCGGTTCTTGGCAAAAAACCGTTCCAGAATAATTACGACGAACTCCATTGGAGTATAGTCGTCGTTCAGGAGGATGACTTTGAACAGCAGGGGCTTCTGGAGCCGGGGTTTGGCTTCCTGGACGACTGGACCGTCTAAATAATGCTGGGGCTTGTCGCTCATACCTTAAAGATTACACCATACATTCAGGGAACCCGCATTCTGTCTTGCGAATTCAAGCACATTGTGCGACCTGTACCTGAAACTTCAACCCCTGAGATTCTGGCATAATAATTGAGGTTCTTTTGCGTTTAGCCGGGTGTCGGACCATCTCATGGCGCCCCGCGTGCCTTGCTTGACTTGACCGAAAAAAGAAGGATGATGGTTGAGGCTGCGCCTTGGCTCAGGCAGGTGTAAGAGGTGGGTGCGGTATCTGAGTTTCTGAAGGATGCGGCGCTTTATCAGCACCAGGAGGGGGATGTATGCCACTAGGTACTGTCAAGTGGTTTAACGCCAGCAAGGGGTATGGATTTATTACCCCCACAGATGGCGGTGATGATGTCTTCGCACATTACTCCGCAATAGAAATGGAAGGATACAAGACCCTTAAAGAGGGTCAGCAGGTCGAGTTTGAAGTTCAGGAAGGCCCCAAGGGCCCCCAGGCTTCCCACATACGTTCCCTGCCGAAGTAACCGGCGTTAGATCCTAAAAATTTCTAACCCGGCCATGCCGGGTTTTTTCTTCGCCTTGGCCCGGCGGACACCCTTATATCCGGGAATAGTGCCGCCGGCTTGCGCGTCTACAAACACATCCATTTGCGCAGAACAATACCAAGGATAGCATCGTGCATGTAATGACCTCCATAACGCGTTACTCCCTTGTGCTCCCGGCTGTTAGTTTCATTGCCTTGGCCCCGATTAATGCCTTATCCGAAACGGTTGCTTTGAGTGTTGACGACGATCAAGTCAGCGTCTGGAATCGTTTTGTGGATTCGCTGGTCGGCCTCCATGAGAAAGGCATCGCCGGGCGTGAGATCCGGACATCTGAGCTCACAGGAGGATATGGAGGTGAATTTGCGAAGGGTTTCACATATCGTGAAGTGAGTTACCACGATGCAAAATCCGGGCAGCTGCTGAGTCGCATCCGACATGAGCAAAACAAGCCAGAGAAGCTTCAGGTAATCGACGTTTACATCTATGATGCTACCGGCCGGGTCATTCGGGACTATACGGCCATGTACCTTCCCAGGGGTCGCCATGCGCCGGTACGCACTTTCATCAATCTGCATCAGTATAGCGAAAAACTTCATGGCTTCCGGCAGTTCGACGCCTCGGGTAACCGTCTGTACGAACAGTGCCGCGGCCAGTTCGCTGGCCACGTCGTCGATCTCGATCTTGAAGATTATCAAATCAAACCAGGTATCACGGCCACCAATGACTATCAGATGTGTTTCGGGAAGCTCCCGGATACGGCGGAAAAGTATCTGATTCCAAACTGAACGCGATGATGCTCCGGCGAAGAACTATCTCCGACACGGTTATACCCCCAATTACGTTTGGGAGACGAGTTTTTCATATCGTTCTTTTCTCCCTAACTCTGGCGTTCCCGTTCGGTGCGTTCAGCGAGCCGGCCATGCTGGATGTACCCACGGATAGTGTTCAATTGCAGAAAATGGTAATCGATCTTGACCGCCGGATTGCCGGCAATCCCGATGATGCGCAAGCCTATCTCAAACGTGGTGAGGCCCTTTTCAAGTTGCAGGAGTTTGACAAGGCCATCGAGGACTTCAGCGCCGCCCTTCGGCGCGATGACAAACTTGATGACGCGTATTTCGGCCGCGGGATGGCGCTCGGGCGACGCGGGCAGATTAAAGATGGGATTGCGGATCTGAGTGTCTACCTCCAGCGTCATCCGGACAGCTCGCTCGCCTACACCAAACGCGGTGTCCGCTACATCTGGATGGGCGACCTGGAAAAGGCCGAGAAGGACTTAGAACGGGCCATCGCCCTGAATGCCAGGAATGCCGAGGCGCATGATGATCTTGGGGTGATTCTGGCCCAACGCGGCGATTACGCCGCCGCCATTAGCCACTTCCAGGCGACACTCCAATCAGACCCCAGCTATCAAAAAGCGCATCACAATCTGGCAATGGTTCATTACATCACCGGTGAGTATCAAAAAGCGTTGACGTCAGTCAATGCGTCGCTGAACCTCCTCTCCGAGTCGCGCGATTCGATGATGCTGAAAGCGGCCATCCTGGAATCGCTGGGGCGGCACGGGGAAGCCAAGGTGGCTCGGGAGGAGGCAGAGTTCATGCCGGAGGGAAACCGCAGCGAGCGCGCTGCCGTACAGTAGGCTTTCTGTGCACGAAAGTAATCCTACATATGACCGATGATGGCTTTCCCGAAATCTGAACAGCTAACCTGGGTCGCACCGGGCATCTGCCGCGCAAAATCATAAGTAACCGTTTTGGCGGAAATCGCCCCTTCCACTCCTTTTAAAATCAAATCGGCGGCTTCCATCCAGCCAAGATGGCGAAGCATCATCTCTGCCGACAGAATCATGGAGCCGGGGTTGACCATGTTTTTGCCCGCGTATTTTGGCGCGGTACCGTGCGTGGCTTCAAACATCGCCACGGAATCGGACAGGTTGGCTCCCGGCGCAATACCAATACCGCCGACTTGTGCGGCCAACGCATCGGAGATGTAATCGCCATTAAGATTGAGCGTGGCGATCACGCTGTATTCCGCCGGGCGCAGCAGAATTTGCTGCAAGAAGGCGTCTGCGATCACGTCCTTGATCACGATTTCCTTCCCGGATTTCGGGTTGTTCAGGTGCATCCACGGGCCTTTGTCGAGGGGCTGCGCACCGAATTCATGCTGGGCAAGTTCATAACCCCAGGTCTTGAAACCGCCTTCGGTGAATTTCATGATGTTGCCCTTGTGCACCAGTGTCACGGAAGAGCGGTCGTTTGCGATGGCGTACTGGATCGCCCGGCGTACCAGGCGCTCCGTGCCTTCACGTGACACCGGTTTGAGACCGATTGCGGAGGTTTCCGGAAAACGGATTTTCTTCACGCCCATCTCGCGTTGCAGGAAAGCGATCAGTTTCTTCACCTCGGGCGAACCGGATGGCCATTCGATCCCGGCATATATGTCTTCGGAATTCTCCCGAAAGATCACCATATCGACCTTCTCCGGCTCCTTCACCGGGCTGGGAACGCCGGTGAAATAGCGAACCGGACGCAGGCAGACATACAGATCAAGTTGTTGGCGCAGCGATACGTTGAGCGAGCGAATCCCGCCGCCGACCGGTGTTGTCAGCGGACCCTTGATCGAGACGACATAATCTCTGACTGCCGTGAGGGTCTCCTCCGGCAACCAAGAATTGTTCCCATAGGTAGCCACGGCCTTCTCACCCGCGTAGACCTCCATCCAGGCAATGGTACGCTTGCCGCCATAGGCCTTGGTGACAGCTGTATCGACGACCTGGCGCATTACTGGAGTTATGTCCCGGCCGATGCCATCGCCTTCGATGAAGGGAATAACTGGCTTGTCCGGGACATTGAGGGAGTGATCCTTGTTGACCGTGATTTTTTCCCCACCCGGGATCTTGATGTGCGTGAATGCCATGATTCTCTCCGAGAAAACTGGCGCGAATTCTATCATCAGAACAGCCCGTGCGGAGGTTTGTTCTCCCACGTTACACTTCGCGTCATGTCCCTGCTGATTCTCTTCAACAAACCCTTTGGCGTCTTGACGCAGTTCACTGACACCGCCGGCCGCAAAACCCTGGCTTCCTATATAAAGATCCCCGGTATATATCCCGCGGGGAGGCTCGATCGTGACAGCGAAGGTCTGCTGCTGCTCACCGACGATGGACGTTTGCAACAGCGGCTGTCCGATCCGCGCTACAAACTCCCGAAGTCGTACTGGGTGCAGGTGGAAGGCGAGCCAGACGAACCGTCACTGGAGCAGCTGCGTTGTGGCATCATCCTCGATAGCAGGCTTACACAGTTGGCTGCTGTCCGACGTATCCCCGAGCCTGCACTTTGGCCGCGTAATCCGCCAATAAGAGTTCGCCAATCAGTTCCAACTTCGTGGCTCGAAATCACGCTGACCGAAGGACGTAACCGCCAGGTTCGTCGCATGACCGCGGCGGTGGGATTTCCCACGCTGCGCCTGGTGCGCCATGCCATCGGTAAATACACACTCGCCAACCTGTCGCCAGGACAATGGCGTGAAGCCGATGTGGAAGTTTGATAAGGTTGAATCATGATCTGGAAACCTAATGTTGTGGTCGCGGCCATCATTGAACGCGCCGGAAAATTTCTGCTGGTCGAGGAAAAGGCTGATGGCCGGCTCGTGCTCAATCAGCCTGCCGGACATCTGGACGAAGGTGAAAGCCTCCTGGATGCCGTGGTGCGCGAAACGCTGGAAGAAACCGCCTGGCACTTTTCGCCGGAGGCGTTGCTCGGGATCTACCGCTGGAGGCATCCCGTTAAGGGGATCACATATCTGCGTTTCGCCTTCATTGGTCGCGTGACACGCCATGACGAAAAACGGGCGCTCGATCATGAAATCGTGCGCACACTGTGGTTAACCCCGGAGGAAATCCGCACTGAAGGCGCCCGGCATCGCAGTCCGCCGGTGCAACGCTGTCTTGATGATTACCTGGCGGGACAGCGATATCCCCTCGAACTGATCAAAGACCTGACCGTACCGGCAGCTTTGACCGTCAGCCGTCATATCTTATCAACACCATGAAGATCTTCGTCGGCATTTCCGGTGGCGTGGACTCGGCCGTGGCGGCACTATTGCTCAAGCGCCAGGGACACGAGGTCACCGGCCTTTTCATGAAAAACTGGGAGGAAGACGACACCGCGGGTCATTGCGGTGCGGAGGAAGACCTGAAAATGGCGCAAGTGGTCTGCGAGCATCTCGAGATTCCACTCCGCACTGTGAACTTTTCCTCGGAATACTGGGACCGTGTATTCAGCTATTTCCTGGACGAATACCGCGCCGGTCGCACGCCCAACCCGGACGTGCTGTGCAACAAAGAGATCAAATTCCGGACTTTTCTGGATCATGCCCTCGCACTCGGCGGAGACCGAATCGCAACAGGTCATTATGCGCGGGTTGATATGGCGGCCGGGCGATTTCGCCTGCTCAAGGCACGCGACGGCGCCAAGGACCAGTCCTATTTCCTTTATCTGCTGGGACAAGAAGCGCTGGCACATACGCTGTTTCCCGTGGGGGATCTCACCAAAACCGAGGTGCGCCATTTGGCGCAGGAGGCCGGATTACCGAATTATGATCGCGAGGATTCCACCGGCATTTGTTTTATTGGCGAACGCAATTTCAAATCGTTTCTCGGGCGCTATCTGCCCGCGCAACCGGGCGAGATGCGCACCCTCGAAGGCGTTATCAAGGGAAAACACGATGGCGTTATGTTCTACACCATCGGTCAGCGACACGGGCTTGGGATTGGGGGAGAAGGAGAAGCCTGGTACGTGGTGGGCAAGGATGTCGCCCTCAATATTCTCTATGTCGAGCAGGGAGAGCACCATCCCGCGCTCTTCAGCCAGTCGCTGTCAGCTGGGCAGCTGCACTGGGTAAGCCATGAACCATTGCCCTGGCCACGAAAGCTGCACGCCAAAACCCGCTATCGCCAGCCAGACCAGGACTGCACGGCCAAGGCGCAGAACATGGGTCTGTGCGTAAAGTTTGCAGCCGCACAACGCGCCATCACGCCCGGGCAATCAGTGGTCTTCTACGATGGTGAGGAGTGCCTGGGCGGAGGAATTATTGAATCCGCCGTGCCCATCACACAGACTGTTGCAGCACAATCGGCGCAGCGGTGATCCGGCAATTTCCCGCTTGATCTGGTAAAATGCGGACGTCCACACGGACTATCAACCATCGCAGGCGCGCATGAACACACCGAACAAGCCGGATGCACTGCCGCTGAACCCGCTCACCGCCCTATCTCCCCTCGACGGCCGCTACCAGAACAAGACCGCAGAACTTCGCCCGCTGTTCAGCGAATTCGGACTGATCCATCACCGGATTCTCGTGGAAATCCATTGGCTGATCGCACTGGGCGAGCACAAAAAGATCAAGGAAGTGGCACCTTTTTCCTCCGCGACCCGGAAAATGCTTAAAGGAATCATCACGGACTTTTCTGAAACCGATGCCCGGCGCGTGAAGGAAATCGAAGCGACGACCAATCACGACGTCAAGGCCATTGAATACTTTCTGAAGGAGAAAACACGCGGCAACCAGGAAGTCACCGGGTGCGCGGAATTCATCCACTTTGCCTGTACCTCGGAAGACATTAACAACCTTGCCTATGCACTGATGCTGAAGCAGGCGCGCGACAAAGTGCTACTCCCGCGCCTGGACCATCTCATTACGGCCCTGACCGAGCTTGCGACCCGCTATGCCGAGCAGCCTATGCTTGCGCGCACGCATGGTCAGCCAGCTTCGCCGACCACGCTGGGAAAGGAAATGGCGAATTTTGTTTATCGTCTGAAACGCGCGCGCCGGCAAATGGCGGATACGTCCATCTTGGGGAAAATCAACGGCGCTGTGGGAAATTACAACGCCCATCTTGCGGCCTATCCGGAAGTTGACTGGCCGGCCTTCGCCCAATCGTTCGTTGAGGAACTGGGCCTCGACTGGAACCCCTACACCACTCAAATAGAGCCGCATGACTATATTGCTGAATTGCTCGACGCCGCCGCACGCTTCAACACCATTCTGATCGATTTCAACCGAGATCTTTGGGGTTATATTTCGCTTGGCTATTTCAAGCAAAAGGTAGTCGAGGGCGAGGTCGGCTCCTCCACCATGCCGCACAAGGTAAATCCGATTGATTTCGAGAATTCCGAGGGCAACCTAGGGGTGGCCAATGCGCTGTTCCGTCACTTCGCCGAAAAACTGCCGGTGTCACGTTTCCAGCGCGACTTGACCGACTCCACCGTGCTGCGCAATCTCGGTGTCGCCTGCGGTTACATGCTGCTGGCCATGGAGGCCTGCCTCCAGGGGATCGGGAAGCTCGAAATTGATGCCGAGCGCATGCAATACGACCTCGATCGGAACTGGGAGGTTCTGGCCGAGGCAGTGCAGACCGTTATGCGTCGCCACGGGGTTGGGCAGGCCTACGAAAAGCTGAAAGAATTGACGCGCGGAAAAGGGGGCATCACCCGTGAATCCATGCAAGGGTTCATCCGCCAGCTCGAAATTCCGGATGACGCGAAAAAACGCTTGCTGGCACTGACGCCCGATCGCTACACAGGCAATGCCGCCGCGCAAAGCCGCCAGCTGGCCAAACTGAAAGTCTGACCTTCCAGATCTCTACCAAAATCTCGTATTGGTCTATAACTATCTTGATGGCGGCGATATTTCGCCATCAAGTGATTTTTCGCAAACATGGACATGGCCAAGAATTCATCCGCCCCCGAGACTCCGCCATCACGCCGGATTATCCGGGAGCGCCGGGAAGTCAGCGATTTTCTGTCAATGCTGGCAGAACATGCCACGCGTGAGATTCTCATCTTCGCGCCGCGGCTGGAGGGCGATTTTTTCAATAGTTCCCGTTTTTCGCGCGCCCTGGCGAGTTTCGCCGCGCGTCACCGCCAGAATCTAGCTCGTATCGTGGTCGAAGACACGGAACAGGCGATACGTGATAACGATCGCCTGGTGGGGCTGTGCCGGCGGTTGAGCGATTTCATTCACATGCACCAAGTGTCCGAAGAACACTTGGGAATGAATGATATGTTTATCGTCGTGGATCATCGCAGTTACCTGCATCAGAGCGATATCACCAAACCGGATTGCGTAGCCCACTCACATGATGGGCACGAAGCAGTGTTGCTGGCGCGGCGTTTCAATGAGATCTGGGATCGCAGCGAACCTATTATCGCGCTGCGCGCGGTGGGACTGTAGTTTCCGGAGTAGCAATGCGGCATCGATTTATCCCGGTTCTGACGTGTTACTTCACGCTGACTGTTTTATCCGGGTGTGGACACGCGCCCGCCGTTGATTCCGCGCCTACGCTGGCCAGCCGTGCCGCGGATCACGCAATTACCATGGTGGGTAAACCCTATCGCTATGGCGGCAATACCCCGAAAGGTTTCGACTGCAGCGGACTGGTGCAATACAGCTACGGTCGCGTTGGCGTAAAACTCCCGCATGGCACACGGAATCTGCTGCAGATATCACGCCCGGTTTCACGGAATAAACTGCAGCGAGGCGATCTGGTTTTTTTCACCCAGGAAGGCAAAAAATCCTCACACGTGGCGCTATATCTCGGCAACAGCCGTTTCGTACATTCCCCCTCCAGCGGTAAAAATGTGTACGTCGCTGGGCTCAACGAACCCTACTGGCAGCGCCATTTTACGGAAGCACGGCGTCTCGAGATTGATTGAGATGCTTCACGGCCACCCGGCCATGAGTATCTTTGCCATGGCGCTGACAGTTTTCATTTCTGTCGTCAGTGCTTGGGCCGAAGAGGCACGCCTCATTCAGCTGAAGCACCGCCCCGCCGCAGAAGTGATTCCCCTGGTTCGCCCCTTGCTTGGCCCGGACGATGCACTAAGCGGTACAGGCTATCGCCTGATCATCCGAACTTCGGATAAGAATTTTAAGGAAATCGAACGCATCTTGGGACAAATCGATGTGGCTCGTGTGTCGTTACGAATCACGGTTGAACAAGCCACTGCTGACGAGCACGGTCGCACATCACATTCCGTGTCAGGTGAAATCCGGTACGGCGATAAGGCGCGTATCACCTTACCTGACAAATCCTCGGATAAAGATGGACTCATCGTCCAAAAGGACAAGCTACGCTACAACACACTCCGTCGCACATCGACTGCCCGCAACGCCAGCACCCAGACAGTCATGACACAAGACGGGCAACGCGCCTATATTCGCATCGGCCAGTCGATTCCGCATGTAAAAAGAATCCTGGCACTCAGCCAGCATCAATGGATATTGTTGCAAGAGGTCGAATTGCAGAATGTGACGACCGGATTCGAAGTGTTACCGCACGTGCGCGGGGATCGGGTGCAATTGGAAATAACGCCCCGCTTGTCGTCCCTGCAAAACCCCGGGACCGGGCTCGTGAATTTTCAGGAGCTCTCCACCACGGTGAATACAAAACGCGGGGAATGGGTGGACCTGGGACAGATACTCGGAAACCGTAGCGAAGTTGAGCGCGCCATCCTGGAGAGTGCCGTCTCGACGTCAGGTGAACGCCGTACTGTGAGACTCAAGGTCGAATAACATTTAGGGCTTGGTTCCGGCCGCGAAATGGGTTTCCACGTCCAGCCACAGGCCCTTTTCGGTCATCAACGGCTGCAGCTCTGTTAGATGTTGGGTCATGAGGTCCTCACGCTCCGCGGGTGGAATTAATTCAAGCCTGCCCCGCATGCCGCTGTTCCAAAGCACGTCCCACCACTGCGATTCATCCTTGAGGTGATATCCGACTTGTTCAGTTGTCACCTCTATTTCCTTAAAACCCGCCTGGAACAACAGTTCCCGGCAGCGCTCCGGCTCGGCCAGGCGAATTGACGCCATCGTGGTCTTTTCATCCGCACTCATAAAGCCGTGATGCTCCAGCCGTGTGAGCAACCGTTCCATCATCGGCTGGAATGCCCGCTTGCCGAAAGCCGTGAACATCACTCTCCCGCCCGGCTTCAGGACGCGCGCCCATTCCCGGATTCCTGCCACCATGTCGGGCAGCAAGAAAATGCCGAACGAGCAGATAACGTAGTCAAAATAATCGCGACGGAAATCGAGGGAATTGGCATCCATCACATGCAGGTCGATATTCCGAACGCCGAACTTTTCAACTTTCTCTTGCAAACGATCCAGCATGGACTCGGCTAAATCGATCGCCATGACGCGACCCTGTTGACCGACCGCCTGCGCGGCGGCCAACGCCACCACGCCAGTCCCGGTGGCGACATCCAGTACTCTTGACCCAGGGGCCGGATTAATACGACCAACCAAGCGATCCGCGCAGAAGGGAAAGAAACGCAGCGCCGGGTCATCGTATCCGGCCGCCACGAGGTTAAATACTGAAATCACCCGCGAACGCGGATCTATTTCATTCATAGGGAGAATGATGTCAGAACCCACATTCTCCGCAACAGGTCAGTGTTGTGGAAAACGGCGAGGCAGGCGGCGGCCAGCGGTCCTGGGGACGGGAACCCGGGTGGGGTTCCATGGCCCAGACATATGCAGAGATACGCCTAACGCTCCTTGTCATTTGATGGAGGATCGTCCCCAGGAGGATGTCCGCCAGCCGGAGGTCACCTAATGTGACGTTTTCTGTGTATCAAAATCCCGGCGAGGATACATTGATGCACATCAAGCGGCATACTGCCAATGTCGATATTCCCGTTGCTGACCAGGCGCATGTTAAACCTGTGGAACCCACAAATATTTTGGATCTACCTTAGGCCGTGCCAGACTGAGGCCGCGACTTGCCACCACAGGCTCGATAACGCGCCACCCGTCGGGTTGCCCGCCCCAACTATCGATATACCGCGCCAGGATTATGGGCCCAGGCCTATACTTATTTGTGCGGCACCCCTTGCTGCAACGCAACTTTTTGAATGGACAAGGATGTCCTGTGACGGCAATGAGCATATTCCAGAAAATCTGTCCCGGTTGCATGATTACTCTGCCGTTGGATACGCACGTCTGCGCCTGCGGTCACCCATTTGATCATGACGATACGGAAGGATCTCTTTCCTCAGAAGAGATCCGGGTTAAGGCCGAGGAACTCTACGAAAGTTATCTGGCGGCGCGTGTTGAACAGGCTACGAGCAGCGTCATGTCGGCCCAGGCCGAATTCGCGCGCGATCCGGAAAGTCCCGTAAAATCCCAGCGTGTCGCTGACGCGATTCAGGAGTCGGAAGCGGCGCGTGTCGCTCTGTCCGAACAATCCGCCCGCGTGCGAGAATTGAAAAAGGCCTTGCCGGCGGTATCGCCACCTCCCCGCCCCTTGCCGCTTTCCGTTGCGCCAAAAAAACTTCCTACACAATTGAAAACCGTCCCGGCACCCACCCGCGCCCGGACGATGGCCAGGGCCGTTATGGTTGCTGCAAGTTTATCGATCTCTGCGCCGGTGCGTTCAAAACAGATTCCGCGGAAAAGTATTCCAGTCCCGCATGAGAAAAAACTTGTTCCCACTCCCGTGACGATATCACCGAAAGATCTATTGCCACCGGTCCAGAGCAAGACCCCGAACACGGCCTTCCGTCAGGCGCAGGCGGCCAAGGCTGAAAAATTCCTGCATAGTGAACGAAAAACGGAATCCGAGATACCGAAAAATAACAAAATCCAGGCTGACAAACCAAAGGTAAAGCCGGAACCACTTCCCCCAAATCCGGTATTCACCAAGTCCGCGCCTCGCTTGCTGGCCTCGGACAAGAAGGAATGTCCGAACTGTACTGCCAGTGTGGAGAGCAAAACCAATCGCTGCCGTTGCGGGTTTGAATTTTCATCAAGCGAGCAGTTAATTCCCGCGCTGAGCATGAGCGAGGAAGAGCGCGCTGAGTTCGCCAAGATATTCACTCTTCCTTAGATCTGCATCAAGGATGCTTGGAATCAGGATTCCAGAGAGCACTCCTTCTTCTAACGGCTGGGGAAGAATAAGCGGGTAAGATGACGTTTAACGGGGGCGGCTCAACTTGAAATGCTCTCCGCGAAAGCTCAAGACGGCACCATCCGAAACAATATCTTCGACGCGAATCCCCTTCTCGATTTCGCTGCCCTGTTGGTATTCGCGGTTGTTGATGAACAGAATCCGCTGGGATTGATCGTGAGAATACACGTGGATGGTGACCGCCAAGGGAGGCAGGGCTCGCTGGAAATCCTGAGGCATTTCCTGCAAAAGTGGAGTGTTGTCGGTCTCCAACGGTATGGCCGCTATGGCCACGGAAGTCTCGCTTGACTCGATACGCTGGGTCTGCACAGGTTTTTTCTTGGGACGCACCGCCACAATTTTCTTTGGGGGAGGAGCAGGAACAGAAACTTTCGCCTGATCCGATAAGTCGAATACGGGAATGATTTCTTTGGCGGAAACGGGTGAAGGGGCCGGGGTTTTCTCAACTACCGTGGAGGGTGGAGGCTCCGCTGGCGGTGCCGGCACTGTCGCGACCGGCTCACTCGGCGCGGGTTCCACTGACATCTCGGGGAGACTCCCAACCGTGTTACGCCAGAAGAGCAGGGCAGCCGTGAGCAGCGCGAGCAATAAGACGATTCCCAAAGCGAGCCACCAGCCGCTAACCGGGAGCGAGAGCGTTATATTGTGAACGGCGCCGGTACGCGGCTTCGCTCCGGGTTGTCGCGCTTGCTGCGACTTGCGAAGGGCATCCAAAATATAAGACATGCTCAGCGCACCTCCGCCCGGGTATTGTTGGCGGTGAGGGTGGGCGATTGGCCGGTGACATAGCTCTGCAATTTGGCAAGCGTGACCTGGCCCACCACGCCATCGGAGGCGAGACTGTGTCGGCTCTGAAATTGCATCAGTTGGGCCTGAAGATCTTTGTCGAATACGTCTTTGGCGTTTGCCGTCAGTGGCTCACCGCGGTATCGCGCCAAGGCATCCCGCAGCCAGACAACGGCTTCTCCGCGATCACCCAATCGTAATATCTCCTGTTTCGGCACCGAAGGTTTCCACAGCAACAGGTATTTCCCAAACCAGAGGCGACCCACGTCCTGCACGGCGAATTCCTGCGACAAACTCCCCATTACCAGTGACACCTTATCTGCTGCCAAGGCAGACACCAGCACATGGTGCTTGGTGCCTGTAGAGTCCTGCAATTCGATGACGGCCGGGCGGTTATGCTTGCGCAGATTGTTCCAGGTTCCAGTTTGGTAAATGCAGTGCAAACCGGCCTTCAAGGCACGTTCGCAACCGGTTGCCCCGCTCAGGGAGGCGTAATCCATACCCCAGCGATCGAACAGATTTTTCATGGCCGTGTCAGTATCCGTCCTGGCCTCGGGATTTACGAGAGCTACCTCAACTCCGGCGGGCGTTTTCGGGGAGGTCGTCGCGGCATTGGCTTCGTCGGACGCCACCGTGACGGCCGCCGCCGATGTGGGGTCAGGCGCAGCGGACGATGCCGCGGACGGAGCGGCTGGCGCAGTCGTTTCAACGGTTGATGAAGGTTGGATCCACCGTGGCCAGCCGTACCAGAAAGACACTGCCAGCATGACGGCCAGGGCCGACCCCGCCACCAGCTTCCAGGGATTGACGCGCCTTCGGGGGATGGCACCGGAACCGAGCTCTTTCGCGGCGCGCTTGATAATGCGCACATCCACCATGTTTTCACCGTGCGTATAGGCCCCCAGCAAAGCGCGGTCGCAAAGAATGTTGATCAATCGCGGAATGCCGCCCGTGAGCACATGGGCATGGTGCAGCGCCGAGTACTTGAAAAGCAGCCGGCGTGCGCCGGCGACACGGCAGCGGTGAGCGATGTAATAGCGGGTTTCATCGTGTGTAATCGCCGCCAGGCTGTAGCGCGCCGTGATGCGCTGTGCCAACTGGCGCAGGTCCTGCTGCGCCAGCATGTTGCTTAATTCCGGCTGACCGATCAGGATAATTTGCAGCAGTTTCTGTTTGGTGGTCTCAAGGTTGGTGAGCAGCCTGATCTGCTCCAGCACTTCCCGGCTGAGATTCTGAGCCTCATCAATGATGAGCACGGTGCGTCGGCCTTGCGCATGGGTGCGTAAAAGATGGGTATTGAGCGCATCGATCAACTGTTTGAGACTGGTGCTTTCACCGGGATAGGGCACGCGCAGTTCATCACAAATCGCGGCGACAAATTCGGATACCGTCAACACCGGGTAAAGTATCAATGCCACATCCACGCCTTCCGGGAGACGCTCGACCAGCGCCCGGATCAGGAGCGTCTTGCCCGTGCCGACTTCGCCCGTGAGCTGCACAAATCCCCCGGCCTCGCTCAAACCGTACTGCAAATGTGCCAGCGCCTCCTGGTGCCCCCGGCTCAGGTAGAGATATTGCGGATCCGGCGGGATGGAGAATGGGTTTTCATGCAAACCAAAATATTGGAGATACATTATTCTGCACGCACCGGGAGTGTCTGCCATCGGCCAGCCGTCTTGCTAGCCGATGGGGGGGATGAAAAATCAGGGTATCTGTGGTCCATCATAGGAACTTCCACTTTGCTGACTGGTGTTTTCCACTGTTTCGGATAATCGAGGAGCATAAGATAACATTAATTGTGCCTGCCCGGCTCTCAAGGAATACTGCCGATTTGCCCAGTCTCGGATCACCCAAAGACGACGAAACGCGCTGTTCTTGGCCACACTATTCTCTCCGCGTGCGCCGAAGGGGCAAAAAAGACCCCCGGTTCGATTAACCGGTGGATCGGTAACTCGGGGAAACAGATAATGAAATACAGATTACACGTGAAAACAAGACTGGGGCTTTACTGGTGGCGTCCGAGTTTGTGAACATCTTCTCCGGTAGTTTTCGCGGCCTGCACGATCTTGCGAAGATCGGCCAATTGGTCCTGGAGCGCCTTGATCGCCTCCGCCACTTCAATTGACTCCCGGCTCGTTTCGGTTTTCACCTTATTTCCCGGTTGCATCTTTGCTCCTCGCGGCGCCTGACTCATGTAACCTCCTTGTACCGATCCAACCGACATGAGAGTTTTGATGCTCCCTGCGCCTGACTAGAGACGGCAAGCGTGTCCGTTCATTAAGGCGGAAAATCAGTGAAAATACAAGTATAGACCGTTTCCAAGCAGAGATAGGGTGATGGCCGCCGATGTCAGACCGACAATCGTATATGGCGCTGCTCGCCTGCCATATACCCGGGCTGTGGATATCTGATGAGACAGAGATGCGACAGGTGTGCGTTTTTTGCATATGCTTTTCTGGCTGTTTTCTTTGATACATAAGACTTGATTCGTCCATATGCTCATTCTTTCAGCACACACTTGCGATAGAGGTCCCTGAGTATTCCCTCCGGATCATATTTCTTTTTCAAACGATCATAAATCGGTTTGTTATAAAGTTTCCAGAATTGTTCAAAAGTGAAATAGGAATCCGAATACAATGATTTCATTCCCCCGAGGGCTATGACCTTTTCCTCAATCTGCCGGTTGTAAAACCCCGGTGATAATTTTTCACGACCACGCACTGCATCCCAGAAGCCGAAATTGATGTAGAGTTTCCGTGGATCCAAACGATACAGATCAAAACGGGCTGTTTCGTCGTAGGCGCGGGTGGGGCAGATCCAAACCGGCATGAAACGGATGGCAGTATGATAAAAAGCCAGGAACTCCACGGCATGCTCGATGGGTATTTCGACATCCTGGATTATGGATTCGCTGTGATAGCCGAGCAGGCGTTCGATCTTCCGGCTCAACTTCCAGCGACTGTTGAGCCGCATGATCTTCGTGTAAGTCACCGAGTTGAGGTGGCGTTTACCGAAGAGTCGGCGAATAATCGGATTCTGGGCAAGGAGGTTCTTTGAGCACCAGAACCAATCTGTATCCCAGCGCCAGAGATAATCCTCGGTCGTGAGAAAATCCTCAGCTCGTACACGCAGCGATTTGTAATAGATGTTTTTATATGTGTAATCGCTGGTATAAGGCGCCTCATCAACGAATTGACCAAGCGTGATCACCATCTCTCGCTGGCTGAAAACGACACCATCGACAAAATCGAGATCAATTTGTTCGCATTTATCTTCGAGATCGGCAAAAAAATCCGCCGGGCGGGTATGTCTAATATGGGTCAGCTTCACGTATTTCTTCACAGGAACGGTTTTGGCTTTTATCGAAAGGCAGTAACCGAGCGTCCCGTAGGAATTGGGGAATCCGTAAAACAGGTCGCGGTATTCATTCTCAGGCGTGCAATTCACCACGCGACCATCGCTAAGCAGTATTTCCATCTCCTGTACGGTCTCGTGCACCAATCCGTAGCGGAAAGACGACGATTCGATGCCGCATCCGGCCGTCGCCCCGCCGATGGTGATGGATTTCAGCTGCGGAACGACCGCCGGCATGACGTTGTGTTGGAGGCATTCAGCCACAAGTTTCACATAGGGGGTCATGCCTTCCACGACAACCTGTGATTTCTCCTGGTCGACGTGCAGCACCTCATTGAAGTCACGCACATCCAGTCTGTTTGAAGAAATGGCACGACGGTCACGGAACAGGTTGGAAGTTGTTTTTTCAAGGCGGATATTCCCGCCCCGGGCGGCGCGCAGCACTTCCTTCAGACGCCGGGTTTTTTCCGTGTGCTGGGTCATGTCCATATCACCGTCACGATACTGAAAATGCCACCTTGGTGCCAATCTCAATCAGGCGTAAGCTGTTGTAACAACAGACCAGACACTACTGGTCATCCTTCCCGGGTCTGCTCCGGCTCGTCGTCTGTCGTGTTTAGACTCGGCGAAAACGTATTCGGCGTCTATAATTGATTTACGGCCTCGGATAATTTGTTTCAGGAAGCTGGGAGACTTAAAGACAGGGAAATCCTCATGAGGACTTACAGCATTTATCAGAAGCCTTGTCCGGCTTGTGGTGCCGTGGTGGCTGTCGAAACGCAGAACTGCACTTGCGGATATGGTTTTGACTCTATGAGCACGGACGAACGGCTCCCCGAAGAACAGGCCCTGCTAGATGAGGAACTGTTCCAGGCCTATCTGCTGGCGCGTATTGACCAGGCCGTGGAGACGGTGGAATACGCGCGTGCCGAATTTGCCGCCGAAACTTCCAATCGCCGCAAGGCCGATAAACTGATCTTGGCCGTGCAGGAAGCCCTCGATTTGCGTGACGAGCGTGACGCGCAGACGTTGAAAATAGCGCAACTGCGAGAATCCCTGCCCGCCAAATCGGAAGCCCCGTCTTTGTCGGCAGAAGCCACCGAGGCCTTCCGGGCGCAACAGGCGGCCAAAGCAGAAAAAATCATGGAGTCATTTACCAACACCCAAACCAAAACCTGCCCACACTGCAAAACGGTGCTTCCGGTCTCGTCGGCCCTTTGTCTATGCGGATACATTTACGCGCGCAATCACTTCATGCTGCCGCGAGCCGTTGACAGATCAACGCGCGGCGAAATTTACCGCACTAAAGATTAGGCTTCTCTCCTCACGGCTATTTGCTGTACAAAAGATTGACTAACGCGGTATAAGTCCGGTCTTCGTAGCGGCGGAACTGGAGTGCCATACCATCTCTGTCTGAGCGCACGACATAGGCAGGGACGCGATGGATATCGTACTCATCATCTTCCATGAGCGTCAGGACCGCTTCCACCGGTGTGCCAGGAGAGATTTCGTCTTTGCTCATTTCCAGTCTGGCCCCGTTAAGACTGAGGTCACGCACTTTCCACCGTTTTGAATAGGTAAGATCCTGGTTTACAAGAATATTGAGCGGTATTCTTTTGCGAATGCTCTGGCGTTGTTCGGCCTTCATGTGTCACCTGATAGGGGGAACCTAGAGAATTCATATGATCTTATTGTCCTGGTAAAAGATCAACTTACCCTGTCTAGCAGTCATTTGATGCGTCTTTGACCACTACCAACAGCCGAGATTTTGACTTTTGGCATGTTTCTGGCGTATATCGGGATTCAGAGAATGAATGCGTAAATTCTCACTTTCACTTTAGAGAGTACATCCAAATGTCCAAGATGATGATCGCGCCGATGTTTCTGGACGCCGAACCATTGCGCAAGCGCGTACCGACGACTGATGAGAACGGGAAAGCTTTAAGCGATTTCATGGTGCTCTTTCCCGGGCTGGTCAAGAAACCGCAACATCTCATCCAAGCCACGATTGACGACATCCAGACCGTGTTTGCCCGCTTCGGTCATGTGGTGGTTTATGCTGAGCTAAACTTGAAATTGAGTCTGCTGTGGGTGAGCGTTAAACCGGTCACCGGCGTGCAATTTCAGATCACCGAGGCGCTGCGCGCCACCATACCCGAGGCGCGTCTGGTTTCACACATTTGAAGAAATAATGGGGACGCTGGCGAGGCCAAACGCGCCAGAAGAAACGGCCGAAGCGGTTTAACGTTTGGTGCTGTTCACATCCAACAGATCAGAGGCACGACGACCGACGGTCTGACGCCGGTTAGATTTACTTGGCTCCCAGCGAATTTCCTTGCGACGCTCCGCCACATTGCGGCGGCTGAATTTGCGCCGGTCTATGCCCTTGTATCCCGTTTTACCGTTTGTGTAGACATTTGCCATGGTACCCTCGTCCGGTCAGATTCTGGCAGTTACCCCTGACCACTGTTTGATATATCAAATAATTAGCAGAAACCATGCCAATAAGCCGGCGAGCCTCATATCTACAGCAGAGATGAGCCTATTCTGGATACCTTTATTCATCCAACCGGCCCCACCAAGGAGTGTCTTGGGGCGTTAAAACGCTTCCCCCGGTTGGCCCGCTCCGCCATCACCCCGTCATGCCACGCGGGCGACCGGGCAGATCAGGGCGTTCGGGCGCACACCCATCAAGGCTGCCGATTCGTCCTGCTCGAACTTGAAACGCCGGAAGACCTCGGAAGGACAACTTTCCAAGGGAATCGCGAAACCAAACGCACCATCAGCGATCGGCCGCAGAACTTAGGATGGATAAAAAAAGATGCCCGGTAAAGACAACGAATCATCACGGCAACCGGCGTGACCTTACCTCATTCGTCCGTGACGCAGCCTTCGGAGGCATTCTTGACGTTTTTGATGAATTTGTAGAGCGTGCCGTGTGTGGCCTTGTAAGGCGGCATTTTCCACGCGGCCTTGCGCTTTTTCATTTCGGCATCGCTCACCGCCACGCTAATGTCATTCTTCTCAGCATCGATCGTGATCACGTCACCATCGCGGATCAGTGCGATCGGACCACCCTCCTGAGCTTCCGGCACGACATGACCGATAATGAAACCGTGCGAGCCACCCGAAAATCGCCCGTCGGTCATGAGTGCCACTTCTTTGCCTAAGCCCGCGCCCATGATGGCTGAAGAAGGCGTCAGCATTTCGGGCATCCCGGGACCACCTTTGGGACCTTCGTAACGGATCACCACCACATCCCCTTTCTTGATTTCTGCGCGCTCAAGGCCCTTCAGCATGTCTTCCTCGCAGTTGTACACGCGCGCCGGTCCCGAGAAACGCATCCCTTCCTTACCGGTAATCTTGGCCACGGCCCCGCCCGGCGCGAGATTGCCCTTGAGGATCTGAATATGGCCGCTGGGCTTGATGGGTTTTTCCAGCGGCATGAAAACGCGCTGGCCGGGCTTCAGACCGGGAAGCGTTGAGAGATTTTCCGCAATGGTCTTTCCCGTGACCGTAAGGCAATCTCCCTCGAGCATTTTCTTCTCGAGCAGATATTTCATCACTGCCGGCGTTCCCCCCACGTTGTGCAAATCCTCCATGACGTATTGGCCGCTCGGTTTTAAGTCCGCCAGGAATGGCACGCGATCCGAAACGCTCTGAAAATCGTCAATCGTGAGCTTTACCCCCACCGCGCGCGCCATGGCGATCAGGTGCAGCACGGCATTGGTCGATCCCCCGAGCGCCATGACCATGACCATGGCATTCTCGAATGCCGTGCGGGTCATGATGTCGCGCGGTTTGATATCCTTTTCGAGCAGCGCCAGCATGGCTGCACCGGCGCGCCGGCATTCCTCGCGCTTGCCAGGATCCGTAGCCGGCGTTGAGGAGCTGTACGGCAGCGACATGCCGAGCGCCTCAATGGCGCTGGCCATGGTGTTGGCGGTGTACATGCCGCCACAGGCCCCGGCGCCGGGGCAGGCGTGCTCCACGATGTCCGCGCGCATGGGCTCGTCGATTGTTTCGGCAATGAATTCTCCATAGCTCTGAAAAGCCGAAATAATATCGATGGGGTCTCCTTTTTTACTGTGACCCGGCTTGATGGTTCCGCCATACACCATGATCGCCGGGCGGTTCAAGCGCCCCATGCCGATCAGGCAGCCGGGCATGTTTTTGTCGCAGCCGGGCAGCGTAATGAGGCCGTCGTACCACTGCGCGCCCATGACGGTCTCGATCGAGTCGGCGATGATCTCGCGCGATTGCAGGGAATAAGACATGCCCTCCGTGCCCATGGAAATGCCGTCGGACACGCCGATGGTGTTAAAGCGCATGCCGACCAGTCCTGCCGCCTGCACTCCTTCCTTCACTTGCGCCGCCAGTTCGTTCAGGTGCATGTTGCAGGTGTTGCCTTCGAACCAGTTGGCGACGATGCCGACTTGAGCTTTGGCCATGTCCTCGCGTGTCAGACCGGTGCCGTAAAGCATGGCCTGCGAGGCCCCCTGGGATTTTGGCTCGGTGATGCGCGAGCTGTAGCGATTCAGCTTCTTGGTCATGCCATTCTCCAGACGTGAAATAAAATCCTTCCGGCATATTGCGGCCACCGGATGCGCGTCATTCTATAAATGTTCCGGAATGAAGAATACCCTCAGAACTGGTATTCAATTCCGGTGCGATAGGTGGTGTCGGTTTTTTCGATTAACTGCGGCGGACGGTTGTCGTGTGCCATGTCCAAGGAGATTTTGAGATCCAGGCGCCGGGTCAGGTTCACGTGCAGCGAGGCCTGCTCCAGCGCACGAAAATCCTGGAAATCACTGGTGGCGGGCTGGTAGTAAGTCGTGCTGGCCAGGCGCACAGTTTCATTCAACTGGTACTTCACGATGATATAGAAATTTCCGCGCACCAACGTATCCACCCCGGCATCCGTAGCACCGGCCAAGGAGTCCAGCTCCTCGCGCGAGAGAAAACCTCCCAGCCCGGCGGTGAGCACCAATCTGCCATCATCCGATCTGAATGCTTCCCGGCGCACGCCGCCGCCCAGAAGCCCGCGGAAAGAAAGCCGGGTGAATTCATTTTCCTCCGCCTGCCCGAAGGCCTCCCAGGCCCATTTCGGTGTCAGCTCGTGAATATGACGCGCGTGCACGAAACTGCGGTTGGTATCACGGATACCGCCGGTCTTGCCGGAATCATGATTAAAAACGATGAAATCCGTTACGGGTCGGTAGTGCCACTGCAATCGACCGCCAAGGCTGGTGGTGGATTTATCGGTGTTGCCCGACTGTCCGGTGACCGCGAGAGAGAATTGCCCGCTGAAGCCGGCCTCCGGTTCTTTCACCCGGGTGTCTTCGGTATTGACTATCGCGGCGGTGGGTGAGGCCAGCAACAATAGAACCAACGGCGCTCCGAGGCGCCAATCACTTCTTATTTCCATCCCGAGACTAGCTGGCGTTGAGCGCCCGCGCGGCGCGACTCACGTCCTTCTGCTTGACCCAAAGAATCGCGCCGAATCGGCCACCTCCGGCACACACGGCATCAACCGCTGTGACATTGATCCGTGAGTTGGCGAGCTTTGTCAGCACTCCCGCAATCGCGCCGCGTTTGTCGTTGCCGCGAATCAGAAATCCTGTCTTCTTGGCACGCAGTCGCAACTTCAGCCGGCGTGCGGCAGACAAGAAGGAAGCCGGGTTGGCGGGAATGAAATCCATTTGAGAACGACGTCCACTGGGAAAACCCGTAAATGCCAAGAGATTGATCCCGTATTTTGCGAGTGCCGCGAGCGTTCTGGCGGCCTCGCCGGCGCGGTTAGGAACCTGCATCGCGAAGTAACTGACCTTCTTTGCTGTGGCCATAAATATCCTCCTGCTGATGTGATCGCCGATGATGGATGCTCGGCCATCATATCCCATCAGAAATAATACCAACAGCTTTCAATCCGTTGCGTTTTTTCCAGAAAGATCATTTCTTGTAATACAAAAGTTGCACAGCAAGCAGATAACCGTTAACTCACCGCAAAAACGGGGTGAATGCTGGAATCTGCGGGTCAATAAAGGTAAAATCACTCGCAGATATTCCTTCCATCGGCCCTCACCGCGCTGCCACAATGGCTCCAGGCGACAAGGGCGAATGTCGTTACAGTTTAAAGATTCCGGCAATGCCGTATCGTGCCATAAAGTCCGTCATGTGCTCCATTTCAGTATTTTCTCGGCCCCCGCGTCGAGTTTCAGCCAGACGGTCCCAAGCTTTCTTCGTGTAATGGGATAGATACAATAATTCATTATGGAAAAATCGAATTCGACCATGGCCGGTAAATCTTTTTATCGCAGCGTGCAGCAACATTAAAACCCTCCATGCGCGCCCTGCACCAACAACTCAGTCTTGCGAATTTTTTCCAGCATCTTCGGACAGCGCCGGAACGCGCCTTACTGCTCGATTACGATGGAACGCTGGCCCCGTTTCACATTCATACGCACGAAGCTATGCCTTACCCCGGAGTGCGCGAAATCCTCGACACCATCATGCAAAGCGGTCATACCCGCCTCGTCATCGTCAGTGGGCGCTGGACACGCGACCTCAAACCTTTACTCGGTCTGAAGCGGCTTCCGGAGATTTGGGGGTCACATGGCTGGGAACAACTCAAACCCGACGGAGAATATGCCGTGGCCCCCATGGACGAAAATGCCCTGCGCCATTTGGTGGAAGCCGATACCTGGACTGCCGAAGTGGAATCCCGGGGAGGCCGTTGCGAAATGAAACCCGGAAGTCTCGCGATCCATTGGCGCGGACTCTCGCCTGAAAACATCAACGAGATTCAGGCTCTGGTCTCCGAGAATTGGAATTTGCAGGCAATGGAAAAAAGCCTGGTTTGGCACGATTTTGATGGCGGCATTGAGTTACGAGTCCCCGGCCGCCACAAGGGATTCGTCGTGGAATCCATCCTTTCCGAAATGGGCACGGATACCGCCGCGGCTTACCTCGGTGACGACGCGACAGACGAGGACGCCTTCAAAGCCATCCGTGGCCGGGGGATTGGCGTGCTGGTGCGTCCACAATTCCGCCCCACGACGGCGGATTTCTGGCTGCAACCCCCGGAGGAACTTCTTGAATTCCTGAAGCAATGGCACGAAACCAGCGCTAAGACGTCATGAACCTGCTCGAGCAAGTTTACTTCGGAAATCCGCTGTACGACTGGATCGTGGCGGTCACGATCAGCATCGTGCTGGTACTAATCCTCCACATCGTCAAACGCATCATCCTTCGCCGCTTAACCGCCCTGTCACGAAAAACCGAGAACCGCCTCGACGATTATGTCGTGGACATTCTGAGCCATACGCGTTTCCTGTTTCTGTTCATCGTCGCTTTCTATTTCGGCATGCAGTATCTGGAACTGCCGCCGAAGCCGACCCGTTATCTCGATCACTTTGCCGTTATCGCCTTGCTGGTTCAAGTCGCCTTCTGGGGAAATCGCGCCATTGCTGTTTGGCTCAAGGACTATTTAAAGCGCAACCGGGAGACCGACGCTGCCAGCGCCACCACGGCTTCCGTGCTCGGATTCATGGGACGGGTAGTGCTGTGGTCAGTCCTGTTGCTAATGATACTGGGCAATCTCGGTTTCGACATCACCGCGCTGGTGGCGAGCTTAGGCATTGGCGGCATTGCCGTGGCACTGGCATTGCAGAATATTCTAGGCGATATCTTTGCGTCATTGTCCATCGCCCTGGACAAGCCGTTTGTGATCGGTGATTTCATTATCGTGGATGAGGTCCTCGGGACCGTGGAATACATCGGATTGAAAACCACCCGTCTCCGCAGTCTCGGCGGCGAACAGATCGTATTTTCCAATAATGATCTGCTGAAAAGCCGAATTCGTAATTACAAGCGCATGTTCGAGCGCCGCGTGGTATTCGGCTTCGGCGTGGTCTATCAGACGACACATGTGCAACTTAAACAGATTCCGATGATGGTGCGGGAAATCATCCAGGGTCAGGAGAAAACCCGCTTTGACCGCGCCCACTTCAAGGAATACGGTGACTCGTCGCTGGATTTTGAAGTGGTCTATTACGTTCTTAGCCCCAATTACAACGTCTACATGGACATTCAGCAGGCCATCAACCTGGCAATCTTCGAGCAGTTCGCCAAGGCGGGCATCGACTTCGCCTATCCGACACGCACCCTTTACGTGACCCAGGACGGGGCGGTGCCCGCTGAAACCCGTAAATGATCCCGACCATGGAAAAACACAATCGACACAGCGGATTGATAGTGGCCTCGAACCGGTTGCCGGTGGCACTGACGCGCGCGGAAGACGGAGCCTACCGCATCGAGCCCGGCAGCGGCGGTCTGGTGTCCGCCCTGCTTCCGGTTTTGCGCGACCGCGGCGGCACGTGGGTCGGCTGGCCAGGCATCAGCGGCGACATTATGAACATCGACGCCCTGCTGGAAGAGGCGACGCAACAGGCAGGTTACCAGCTCAAGACGGTGGCGCTTACCGAGGATGAAGAGCGCAAGTTCTATAACGGGTTTTCCAACGAAGTGATTTGGCCCCTGTTTCATGATTTGCAATTGCTGTGCAAATTCGATCCCAGCTACTGGCGTGTGTATCAAAACGTCAACCGCCGTTACGCGGAAGTTCTAAAACAGAACAGCATCGATGGCGACTTTATCTGGGTGCATGACTACCATCTCATCAACGTCGCGCAGGATTTGCGGCAACTCGGTGCCAGGGTGAAGACGGCCTTTTTCCTCCATACGCCGTTTCCGCCGCTTGATATCTTCGTCAAGCTGCCGTGGCGTTTCCAGTTGTTGCACGCGCTGGTGGAATACGACCTGATTGGTTTTCAGACCCTGCGCGATCAGCGCAATTTTACCCAGTGCGTCCGCACCCTGATGAAGGACGTGGCCGTGCGCGGACGAGGACAATTGCTCACCTTGCGAGACAGCGAACGCGAGGTGCGCGTCGGCAGTTTCCCGATCGGGATCGATTTCAATGCCTACGCCAAACGCGCCGCCAGCCGGGAAGTCACCGACCGGGCGGCGGAACTGCGGAACACGCTACCCAACCGTCAATTGATCCTGGGCGTGGACCGGCTGGATTACACCAAGGGCATTCCCGAACGCCTGGAGGCCTTCCGCAACGCGCTGGTACGCTATCCGGAACTGCACAACCGCGTCACGTTAATCCAGGTCGTGGTGCCGAGTCGCGAGGACATCCCGCAATATTTTGAGCTCAAGACCCGCATCGAGCGATTGGTTGGAGAAATCAATGGGCAGTTCACACAACCCGGAGGCTGGGTACCAATTCACTACGTGTTCCGCAGCCTGGACACTGACGATCTCCTGGCTTACTACCGGGCGGCGGAAATTGCCCTGGTCACCCCGCTCAAAGACGGCATGAATCTCGTGGCCAAGGAATATTGCGCGTGCAGCATCGAAGAGGATTGCGTGCTGATCCTGAGCGAATTCGCCGGGGCCGCGGCCCAGTTGCAGCGCGGGGTCTTGCTGGTCAACCCCTATGACATCGAAGGAGTGGCGGACGCCATTCACCACGCCTTCACCATGGGCGACACCGAACGGCGCGCTAGCATGCGACATCTGCGGCGTTCTATCCGTGAACAGGACATTTTTTGGTGGGTGGATTCGTTCCTACGCGCCGCCATCGCCAAGGACTTAAGTGCGTTCCCCTTGCCGGATGATTACGTCCCGCACAGCGACATCGGCGGTATGTCGCTTTGACCGGTACGCCGGATTCGCGAAACCTCTATTATCCCCTCACAGTTCAGCCAACACCGAACGACGCAGGAATATTAATCCCACCAGTATCACCAGCGAAATCGCCCAGATCATAAGGTAGGTGATCATCGACTGTCGGGCTTTCTGCTTTTCCCACCATGTGCGTGGATGGATTCCCTTCATCAGAAACACCAGCTTGGCCGCAAAATTCACGCACACCACGTTGACGGCCAGCAGCAGCCCCGCCCCGGTGGCCAAAGCATACTGGCCGCTGCCCAGCATGAGTCCGAAGGTGGCCGCCGGTGGCAGCAAGGCGACCGCGACCATCACCCCCACCAGCACGCTCGATAATCCAGTCGTCAGCGACAGCGCCGCGGCGGCGCCAGAGGCGAGTGCCAGCGCCACGGAATCCAATCCGACGTCGGTGCGCGCCAGCAATTCTTCGCTCTCGATATTAAGCGGCCACACAAGGGCAATAATGACCGAAAGCACCAGCGTCATGCCCAATCCAGCCAAGCTGGTCTTCAGGGAGCGCCACATCAGCGCTGTGTCGCCGAGCGCAGTCCCGAGCGCCAACGCGATGTTCGGCCCCAGCAGGGGCGCGATCACCATAGCACCGATCACGACCACCATGTTGTCTTCGATCAGCCCGATCGCCACAACGATGGTGGATAGGAACACCAGGACCAAATAGGTGCTGTCGAGGCGGGCATTTTTTTCAGTATCGTCGTAAAGCTCTTGCCGCGTGATGGCCATGGCGCGCGCCGCGCGGCGGGCGACTTCTTCCTCGCCGATCGAGGATCGCGGCAGCGCGGCCTCGACCGGGATCACCAGGATCCGCGCTTCAGGATCGCTGGTGAGATAACCCTCCAGAGCATCGAGCACTTTCTGAGTCTGTTCGTCGGCCACCAGCAGGCGCACGACTTGACGACCATCGGCGTCCTCAGCGCCCAAACGATGATCCCGAACTTCCTGCTGATTGGCGATGCCGACAATGGTATCGAGATGCCCCTTGCTCGCCGTGACCTCGATGATCTTCATTAATGCAATCCTCCTCCGCTCTTTCTGGCGCATCCCATTGCTCAGACGACTGAACCCTAAATCGCTACTGATTGTATGGATGATTGAGTTATGATGCACCTACCGACATGGCCACCTGCGCCTCGTACAGATTGATCCGCCCGCTGCTCTTCTGGCTTCCCGCCGAAACCAGCCACCAACTGACCTTCTTATTATTGCGCCTGTTGTATCGTCTGCCCGGTGCGGATGCGCTGACACGTGCGATTTATTCACGTCATCCGACATCCTTGCCAGTCAGCGTCATGGGGCTGGACTTTCCGAATCCGGTGGGACTGGCGGCCGGTCTCGATAAAAACGCGGAACATATTCGTTCTCTATCGGATTTCGGGTTCGGGTTCCTTGAGCTCGGTACCGTCACTCCCCGGCCACAACCGGGAAACCAGAAACCTCGTTTGTTCCGCCTGCCTCGGCAGTCGGCGCTGATTAACCGCATGGGATTCAATAATGTCGGCATCGAAAGGTTCATCCTCAATCTGACGCGCGAGGACAGATCCTGCCTTGTGGGGGTCAATATCGGTAAAAACCGTGACACGCCGATGGAACAAGCGGCCGATGATTACCTTGCCGCCCTGCGCACGGTCTATCCGCATGCGGACTACATCGCCGTTAATATTTCATCCCCCAACACCACTGGCCTGCGCGATCTGCAGAACGAGGAGAATCTCAACGATCTGCTGCGCCGGCTGAAAGCGGAACAAATGACGTATGCTGAAAAAACTGCGCGGTACGTGCCCATCGCCCTTAAGATCGCCCCTGATCTGGACGATAGCCAGTTGGCGGCGATCGCCCGTCAGGTGCTGGAACACAAGTTCGATGCCGTGATCGCTACCAATACGACCATCACCCGGCCCGGCTTGGGATCAGATCCACTCGCACGCCAGAGCGGCGGACTGAGCGGAAGGCCGCTCAAGACACTCTCCACGGAAATCATCCGAAAACTTTATGGTCATCTTCAGGGGAACGTTCCGATCATTGGCGTGGGGGGCATCGAGAATGCGCAAGACGCCTGGGACAAGCTCGTCGCCGGCGCCGATCTGATTCAGATCTACACCGCGCTGATATACGAGGGACCGTGCGTGGTTAAGGCAATTACCCGTGGACTATCCGAACGCGTACAGGCAGCCGGAAAAGCAACCCTCACGGAAGCGTTGGAACAGGCCCGGGCAACGCACAATTAACGATAACCCACGATCAGCCCGCCGCCAGATAATGACGTCACGGCTGAGTCGCCGCCGGGCGGGCTGTAATCACACAGTTGCGGCCTTTCTTCTTGGCGCGGTACAGCGCGTCGTCGGCGCTCTGAATCAGGGTTTGAAAATCGTGGGCATTCTGGCCGAAGCAGGCCACTCCAATGCTTACGGTGATATTCAGCTTTTTCAGCTTCGGATGTAGCTTAACGGGCACGTCCAGGGATTTGTGTTCGATGGTTTTGCGCAAGCGTGCCGCCAGGTTCGCCGCGGTTTTCAGGGGCGTGCTCGGGGCCATCACCATGATCTCCTCCCCGCCATAACGCATGACGACATCCGTCGTTCTTACCGTATTGACGACCACCTGGGCCAATTCCGCAAGCACGACATCGCCCACTTGGTGACCATAGCTGTCATTGATGCGTTTGAAGTGATCGATGTCGAGCAATAGCACAGAAAGCGGTATGCCATAGCGAGTAGCGCGGGCAATCTCGGTCGAGAGG
>Ga0224512_10000324_pt1 | contig 51158 bp, 40 predicted proteins | sample SF_May12_sed_USG_4_FD_169103 | JGI IMG/M metagenome (GOLD analysis project Ga0224512, IMG submission 169103) | Sediment microbial communities from San Francisco Bay, California, United States - SF_May12_sed_USGS_13 | ecosystem: Environmental > Aquatic > Marine > Sediment | place: USA...
GGCGCCGGTGACGGCAACCATTCGCCGCCGGCCGCCGTATCCCCGATCGTATGACCCCGCCATCCCCGAGCCCCGGCCCGCCGAGACCGCATCTCGAGATCCGCGGGCTCTGCAAGTCGTTCCTCTCGGCCGGGCGGCCGCTCGAGGTGCTGCGCGACGTCGACCTGACCCTCGCGCGCGCCGAGTCGATCGCCGTCCTGGGTCCCTCGGGCAGCGGCAAGTCGACGCTGCTGGCCCTCGTCGCCGGCCTCGACAACCCGACCCGCGGCGGCATCTGGATCGACGGCCTCCCGGTGCACGGCCGCGGCGAGGACGAGCTGGCGCTACTGCGGCGCCACCACATCGGGTTCGTGTTCCAGTCGTTTCAGCTGCTGGCCAACCGGACGGCGCGGGAGAACGTGATGCTGCCGCTCGAGCTGCTCGACCGGTCCGCTCCCCGCGCCCGGGCCGATCTCCTCCTCGACCAGGTCGGCCTCGCCGACCGCGGCCACCACTACCCGAGCCAGCTGTCCGGGGGCGAGCAGCAGCGCGTAGCGCTGGCCCGGGCCTTCGCCAACGAGCCGGCGCTGCTGCTGGCCGACGAGCCGACCGGCAACCTGGATCGCGCCAACGGCGCCAACATCCTCCGCCTCATCGGCGAGCTGCGCCGGACCTCGAGGACGACGCTCGTCGTCGTCACCCACGACCCCGCCGTGGCCGAGATCGCGGACCGCCGCGCCCGGCTCACGGAGGGCGAGCTGGCCTTCGAATAGCGTGCGCCACCCTTCCCCACCCTACGGCCGAGCCCTGCGCGCCGAGTGGCGGGCGGCGCCGGGCCGGCTGCTGTTCTTCGTCGGCTGCCTCGCCGTCGGCGTCGCGGCCGTCGTCGCGGTCGCGACCCACGCCGCCGCCCTCGATCGCGGCATCCGCGGCGAAGCGCGGCAGCTGCTCGCCGCCGACCTCGCGGTCAGCGGCGCCCGCCCCGTCGGCGAAGACACGAAACGGCTGCTGATCGAGCGCGGAGCGGCGACGGCGAGCGTCCGCGAGCTCGTGACGATCGTGGCGGCCCCGAGCGGCGGCAGCCTGCTCGTCGAGCTCAAGGCGGTGGATCCCGGCTACCCGTTCTACGGCGAGCTCGAGACGACGCCGGCGCTCGCGATCGGGGATCTGGGCCCCGACGGCGCCCTCGTGGCGCGGGACGTGCTCGCCAGGCTGTCCCTGGCCGTCGGCGGCACGCTCCTCGTCGGCGGCGAGCCGTTCCGTGTCGCCGGCGTGGTCGACCGTGAGCCGGATCGGGTCACCGACGTCTTCACCCTCGGGCCGCGGGTGTTCGTGACGTCCGAGGGCCTCGCCCGCACGACGCTCGAGCAGTTCGGCAGCCGCGTCGGCTACCGCCTGCTCGCCGCCCTCCCCGCCGCGCTCGGGGATCCGCAGCGCGCGGCGCTTCTCGAGGAGGTCCGCGCCACCCTCGACCCGACCGCCCATCGGGTCGAGACCTACGCCGAGGCCCAGCCGGCGCTGCGCCGCGCGATCGACCGCGTCTCGCGGTTCGTCGGCCTCGTCGCGCTGCTCTCCCTGCTGCTCGGCGGCGTGGGCATCGCCTACACCCTCCAGGCCTGGCTGGCGCGCCGCATCGACGACATCGCGCTGCTCAGGTGCCTCGGGTGGCGCCCGCGCGAGGTGTTGAGCCTCTACGTCCTGCAGGCCCTGCTCCTCGGAATCCTCGGCAGCCTCGTGGGCTGCCTGGCCGGCACCGCGGCCGCGGCCGTCCTGCCGCGGCTGGCGGGCGAGCTCCTGCCGGTCCGCGACCTGGCGCTCTGGCAGCCGGCCGCGCTGGCCCGGGGGGCGCTGCTCGGGGTCGGCGTGGCGCTGCTCTTCACCCTGCCGCCGGTGCTCGCGGTGCGGCGGGTCGCGCCCCTGCGCGCGCTGCGCCGGGACGTCGAGCCCGTGCCGATGCCCTGGTGGCTGCGGGCCGGCGTCGGCGCCGTCCTGCTGGCCGGGACCTGGCTCGCGGCGACGCTGCAGGCCGCCTCGGCCGTGCGCGGTCTCCTGTTCACCGCGGGCCTCGCCGGCGCCACCCTCGTCCTCGCCCTCCTCACCCGTGGCGCCATGCGGCTCGTCGGGCCGCTGGCCGGACTGGCGCGCGGCACCGCCGTGCGGCAGGGGCTGCTCGCCCTCGCCCGACCGGGCGCGGCCACCGTCAGCGCCAGCATCGCCCTGGGGCTCGGCATCCTCCTCGTGCTGGCGATGCGGCTCGTCGAGCTGGGGCTGACCGCAACGCTCAGGTCGCAGCTGCCCGCGGCGGCGCCGAGCGCGTTCCTCGTCGACATCCAGCCCGACCAGTGGCCCGCCGTCGAGGACCTGCTGACCGGGCTCGGCGGCCGCAACCTCGAGTCCGTTCCCGTCGTCAGCGCGCGCCTGCGAGCGGTGGCCGGCGTGCCGGTCGAGGACCTCGTCGCCGACGCCGAGGGGAACCGGCGCTGGGGGCTGACCCGCGAGCAACGGCTCACCTACCTGCGCGAGCTGCCGGCGGACAACCGGATCGTCGCCGGCGAGCTCTGGTCCGACCCAACGCAGGCCGAGGCGAGCCTCGAGCAGGACTTCGCGAGCGACGCCGGGATCGCGCTGGGCGACCGCCTGGAGTTCGACGTCCAGGGCGTGCCGGTCGCGGCGACCGTCACGAGCCTGCGGACGGTCGAGTGGCGGACCTTCGGAATCAACTTCTTCATCGTCGTGGAGCCCGGCGTCCTCGACGGCGCGCCGCAGATGCGGGTGGCCACGGTCCAGCTTCCCGACGGCGGCGAGCAGGCCGTGCAGGACGCCCTGGCCGCCAGCTTCCCCAACGTCACGCTGCTGCGCATCCGCCAGATCCTGGATCGGATCGCGGCCATCCTGGAGCGGCTGGCCGTGGGCGTGCGGTTTCTCGGCGGATTCACCGTGCTCGCCGGCCTCGTCATCCTGGCCAGCGCCGTCAGCGCCGCGGCCGGCCAGCGCGGCCGCGAGACGGCGCTGCTCAAGACCCTCGGCATGACCCGCCGCCAGATCGTCGCCCAGTCGGCGATCGAGCATCTGCTCATCGGGCTGATCGCCGCCGCGGTGGGCGCGGCCGGCGGCAACCTCCTTGCCTGGGCCGTCCTCACCCGGGGCATGGAGCTCGAGTGGGCCTTCGACCCCGCGACGACGGTCGGCGCGGTGGCGCTCTGCGTGGCGTTGACGACGGCGACGGCGCTCTGCGCCGCGTGGCCGGCGCTGCGCACCCGGCCGCTGGCCGTCCTGAGCGAGCGCTAACGCGCGGCGCCCTGGTAGTCTCGGGCCTCGTGACCGCAGCCTCGTCCACCGTGACCCGTCTCGCGCGGTCCTCCTGGGCCGACGAGCAGGAGCGCGACAGCCTCCTGGCCGAGCTCATCGGCCAGGCGCTGGCTCCGGAGGACGCTCTCACCCTGGCCCAGCACGAGGATCCCGTGGTCGCGGCGGCGGGGCGGCGGCTCTTCGCCGCGCGCGCCACCGCGAGCGCCGTCGGCGCTCTGCTGCGCATGCTGCCGGAAGCGAGGCTGGCCGCCCGCACGGGGCTCCTCGAGGTCGTGCGGTCGGCTCCCGGCGAGCTCCTGAAGGGCGTGATCGACGACCTCTTGCGCTCCCGCGACCCGGCCGATCGGCGCCTGGGCTGGGACACGGCCATCGAGCTCGAGGGGGCGCTGCGCCTGCACTACCTCGGCAAGGCGGTCCTGGCCGCGCCGCCGGCCATGCGGCTCAAGGCCCTGGGCCTGCTGCTCGAGGCGCGGGACGGCGCCGAGATCAAGCCGCTCTTGATGAAGCTCGCCGACGGCGACGACGCCCGGGTCGCCAACCGCGCCCTGCGAGCGCTCTCACGGCTGCACGGCGACGACATCCTGCAGCTCATGCTCGGCCGCTTCGCGACCGACGATCCGCAGGCGCGGGCAGCGGCGAGCGAGTACCTGAAGCGCGAGGCCGCCGCGTCCCCGGAGCTCGTGCGCCGGTCGGTGCTGCAGGGACTCACCCATCGCGACCGTCAGGTCCGCAAGACGGCGGGCGAGATCCTCTTCGCCAGCGGCCCGGCCGAGACCGTCGTCCGCGAGGCGCTGCGGTACTGCGGCGGCCTCCTGGGATGGCTGCGCACGCGGGTCTTGAGCGGCCTCGCCGACGGCGGCCGGCCGGTGCTCGACGCCACCCTCGAGCTGCTGGAGCATCCCGACGAGAGCATTCGCTTCTACGCGTTGACACTGGCGGACTCCTTCGCCGATCCCGAGCTCGTCGAGCCGTTCTGCAAGCTGCTGCGCGACCCGGACTGGTGGCTCCGCATCACCGTCTGCGACTCCCTGGCACGGCTGGGGGACGACCGTGCCGTGCCGGAGCTGATCGCGGTGCTGCCGGACGACGAGGTCCGGTGGGCGGCGATCGACGCCCTGGGTCGGCTCGGCTCCGGCGCCGCCGTCCAGCCCCTGATCGAGCTGCTCGGCGATCCCCGCGAGGAGGTGCGGCTCGAAGTGCTGCAGGGGCTCAGCCGCCTCGAGGACGAGCGCCTCGTGCCCGTCCTGCAGCACGCGCGCAGCACGGACGGCAGTCTCGCCGTCCGGCGCCGCGCCACCGAGATCATCGACCAGCTCGTCGTGAAGCTCGGGCTGGAGGACGTCCAGGGAGCGACCTACCTCGTCGAGCAGACCTTCGAGCTGCCGCTGCAGCGGCTCCTCTTCGAGGCCCGCCGCGGCGGCGCGAGCGACCTCCTCGTCGCCGCCGGCGAGCCGCCGCAGCTGCGCATCGACGGCGAGCTCGCTCCCGGGGCCGAGGCCGCGCTGACGGCGCAACAGGTCAAGGAGATGATCCTCTCGATCCTGACCCCGGCCGAGCGGGACGCCCTCGTCAAACGGGGGGAGCTGGACTTCCAGTACGAGCTGCCGGACGTCGGCCGCTACCGGGGCAGCGCGTTCCTCGGCCAGCGGGGCTGGAGCGCGTCCTACCGGGTGATCCCGGACGCGGCGCCGACGATGGAGAAGCTCGGGCTGCCGGAGCCGCTGCTCGACCTCGTGAGCTACAGCCAGGGCATCGTCGCCTTCTGCGGCCCCGCCGGCAGCGGCAAGAGCCATTCGCTGGCGGCCGTCGTCAACCGCTTCAACGAGAGCCGCGCCCTGCACGTGATCACCGTCGAGGATCCCATCGAGTTCGTGCACGCCTCCAAGCTCGCTCTCGTCAACCAGCGCGAGATCGGCCTCCACACCCAGAGCACGGCCACCGCGCTGCGGGCCGCCTTGCGCGAGGATCCGGACGTGATCGTGATCGGCGAGCTCCGCGATTCCGAGTCGATCCGCCTCGCCATGCAGGCCGCAGAGACCGGACACCTCGTCCTCACCACCCTGCACACGGGCACGGTGACGCAGGCCGTCGACCGCCTGGTGGGCGCCTTCGCGCCCGACGAGCAGGAGCACGCCCGCAGCGCGCTCGCCGAGACGCTGAAGTTCGTCGTCTGCCAGCTCCTCCTGCCCCGGGCCAGGCCGCCCGGGCGCGTCGCCGTCTTCGAGGTGCTCAAGGTCACGCCCAGCATCGGGCACCTGATCCGCAAGGCGGAGACCCACCAGATCGTCGGAATGATGCAGCTCGGCAGCGGCATCGGCAACCGCACGATGGACCAGGCGCTGCTCGAGCGGGTCGAGAAACGCGACATCCGCCCCGAGGACGCCTGGCAGCACGCCAGCAAGCAGTCGCTGTTCGAGGCGCTGTGCGATCCGGCCTGGCTGGCCGAGAGGGGGTTCCTCCGCCCGTGAAGGCGCCGCGCATCGACCGCTTCCTCAAGCTCACGGCGGACCGGGGCGCCTCCGACCTCCACCTGGCCGCCGGCCGTCCGCCCATGATGCGGATCGCCGGCGACCTCGACGCCGTGCGCTACCGCATCCTCGACGACGCGGAGATCAAGGCCCTGATCCAGCCGATCTGCCGCCAGGGGCAGTGGCGCCGGCTCGAGAGCGACGGCGAGTGCGACTTCGCGTACGAAGCGGCCGGCGTCTCCCGCTTCCGCGTCAACCTCTTCCGCCAGCATCACGGCCTGGCGGCGGTCTTCCGCGTCATCCCCACGAAGGTCGTCACCCTGGAGCAGCTCGGCCTTCCCGCCTCCGTGGCCAATGTCGCCGACTACCGCAACGGCCTCGTCCTGATGACCGGACCGACGGGGGCCGGCAAGAGCACGACCCTGGCCGCCCTCCTCGACCTCGTGAACCGCACCCGCCGGGCCAACGTGATCACGATCGAGGACCCGATCGAGTTCGTCCACGAGAACCGGCGCTGCATCATCCACCAGCGGGAGGTGGGCAGCCACACGCGGTCGTTCGCCAGCGCCGTTCGCGTGGCCCTGCGCGAGGATCCCGACGTCATCCTCGTCGGCGAGCTGCGCGACGCCGAGGTGATCGAGACGGCCTTGCGGGCGGCGGACGCCGGGCTCCTGGTGATGGGCACCCTGCACACCAATTCCGCGGGCAAGACCCTCGACCGCATGCTCAGCGCGTTTCCCGCCGACCGCCGCGACGGCATCTCCCAGACCCTCGCCGCCACCCTGCGGGCCGTCGTCGCCCAGCAGCTGGTCCGCCGGATCGGCGGCGGCCGGGTGGCGGCTCTCGAGGTGCTGTTCGCCACGCCCGCGCTGGGGGCCGCGATCCGCGAGGGGCAGACCTACAAGATCCGGGACATCATCCGCGCCGGACGGGCGGCGGGCATGGTGACGATGGACGACTCGCTGCGCGACTGCATCTCGGCGGGGACCGTCGAGCCGCTGGCGGCCTTCGACAAGGCCATCGACAAGGACGGCATGCGCTCCTGGCTGAAGCGCAACGACTACGAGATCCCGGCCGACATCGAGACCCCGCTCGCGGGCTGAAGAGAGCGGTTCCCGCATGACGCTCCGCCCCTTCCCGCCGCCCCCCGCGACGGGGCGGCCCGGCGGTCGGCGCGGCGTCCTCTCGCATCCGGCCGTCGACGCGCTGGTCATCGCGCTTCTCGCGACGGCGTTCCTGCTGTCGATCGCCGCGGCGATGCCCTGGCACATGGACGAGTTCCTCGGCTACCACATGCTGGCCTGCCATTGGTACCCGGGCAACATGGCCAACACGTTCCGCGGCTCGTGCACCCGGCTCGGCCTGGCGCCGTTCGGCGACACCCTGCTGCCGCTGCGCTCCTACACCTATACCGGCAGCCTGCCCGGCCTGCTCTACCTGCCGGTCTTCGCGCTCTGGCCCTCCCCGCTGTCGGCGCGCCTGCTCGGCCTGATCGCCCTGGCCGCGCAGGCGGCTCTCCTCGCGCGCGTCTTCGGCGTCCGGCCCGCGGTCTCCTTCGGGCTGCTCCTGGCCTTCCTCTCGTACTCGGCGCTGCACGTCTTCGACCTCGGGCCCGTCTGCCTGCAGACCACCCTGGTCTTCGCCGTCTACGCCCTGTCGCGGCGCTGGTCGGAGGCAGTCCGGGAGGGCGGACGGGCGAGCTGGCGCTATCCGGCGGCGGCCGGACTGCTGGTCTTCGTGGGAATCTGGAACAAGGTCGCGTTCCTGTTTCTCCTGCCCTCGCTCGCGCTGCTCGCCGTCGTGGCCATGCGCGGCGCCCGCTCGCCGGAACCCGCCGTCGGCCGGCGGCGGGTCGCGCGCGACGCGCTCGTCGGCGGCGTGGCACTCGCCGCGCCCACCGCCGCGCTCCTCCTGGCCAGAACCGCCGACGGGGAGGCCTACTACCGGGTCGTCACGGGCTCGCCGGTCCTCCTCGAGGCCTCTCTCGCGTACCGGCACTTCGTCGATCGGCTGCTGCCCTTCCTCCTCAATCCCCTGCGCACCTCGCACCTCATCGTCGTGGACCGGCGGCCGGCCACCTGGCTGGGCGTTCTCACGGCCGCTCTCGTCGTCGCGCTCCTGGCCTACGGTCTCGCGGCGGCGTGGCGGCGGCGCGACCTCGCGGCGCGGCGCGGCGGCGCCCTGGTCGCGGCCTGGCTGCTCTCCCTCGCGATGGTCGCGGCGTCGAGGCTGAGCCACGCGGCCCATCACGTGCAGCTCGGGCTGGCCTTCCTCATTCTGGCGGCCTACGAAGTCCTACCCGCCGTGGCCAGGCACCGGACGGTCCGCGCCCTGCTCCTCGCCTTCGTCGCCGCCCAGGGCGTCCTCTACTACCAGTTCGCCGAGCTGCGGCACGAGCACACGACGGCGCGGGCCAGCCGCGACCTGCCGGCGCTCAACGCGGAGCTCGGCGACCGCTTCGGCCGCGATCACCTGATCGTCTGCATCGACTGGGGTCTCTACTACTTCAAGTCCCTCTACGGACCGCCGGAGCAGGCCGTGGTCCACCACTGGCGGCTCGTCAAGAGCGGCCAGGTCGAGCGGGTGGCGGCAACGGCACGACGAATGGGCCGGCGCCTCGCCTTCGTGGGGCTGGACGCGGGCGGCGGCAGCGATTGGGGCCTGCTCGAGGCCTCCGTCCCGGACCTGGTCAGCGAGCGGCTGCCGTACGACGGCGGGCGCTGGCGGGTGGCCTATCAGCCCGCCGGAGGGGATCGGCGGTAGACCTTCGCCTTCTCGGCGGCCGGCCAGTGGGGCGTTTCGGTGCGCGAGCGATCGAGGATGGACTCGATCTCGCGGACCGCCCCGGGATGCTCGAGCGCGACGTCGGTGGTCTCGCCGGGGTCCGCCTCGAGGTCGTAGAGCGCCACGGGCTCCCGGGTGCCGAACCGCACGCCTTTGTAGCGGCCCTGGCGCACGGCCTGCGCGAAGGGACGGTGGATCTCCCAGTACAGGGGCCGCAAGAACTCCTGCCGGCGGCCGCGCAGCGTCCGGAGCACCGACTCGCCGTCGAGCCCCGCCGGCACGGCGCCTCCGGCCAGCTCGAGCGCCGTGGGCAGGAAGTCGACGTGGCTCCACACCGCGTCGCTGACCCGGCCGGCGGGGACCCTCCCCGGCCAGCGGACGACCATCGGCACCCGGATTCCGCCCTCCCAGATCTGGGACTTCTGGCCGCGCAGGCCGCGATTGCTCTGCAGCCGGCGGGCGAGCGAGCCGTACGAGCCGTTGTCGCTGGTGAAGAAGACGATCGTCCGCTTGTCGAGCCCCAGCTCGCCCAGCCGGTCGAGGAGGCGGCCGACGGAGTCGTCGAGCCGCTCCAGCATCGCGGCGTAGACCTTGTCGACGGGCTGGAGCCCTTCCTTGTGCTCCCACCGGCCGAGCGCGGGCACCTCCCACTTCAGATGGGGCAGCGTCAGGGCCGCGTAGAGAAAGAAGGGCTCGTCGCGGTGGGTCTCGACGACCTTCAGCATCTCCTCGGCGAAGAGATCGGGGGCGTAGACCGCCGTCGCGCCGGCGGCATTCTCGGGGATCTCGATCCGCTCCCCGTCGCGGATCAGGGACTCCGGGTAGTGGTCGTGGGCGCAGAGCTGATCGAGATAGCCGAAGAACGTGTCGAAGCCCTGGAGGGCCGGGGCCCCCGTCGTGCCGAGGTCGCCGAGCCCCCACTTGCCCACTCCCGCCGTCGCGTACCCTTCGGCCTTGAGCAGCGCCGCCACGGTGACGTCCTGCGGCCGCAGCGCGACGAGCCGCCGCGCGCGGCCGCGCAGCGGCAGCCGCGAGAGGTTGTCCCGCAGCACGCAGTGGCCGCCGTGCAGTCCCGTCATCAGGACGCAGCGGCTCGGACCGCACACCGAGCCCCCGGCGTAGACCTGCGTGAAGCGCGTCCCCTCGGCCGCCATCCGGTCGAGGCGCGGAGTCGCCCCGAGCTCGCTGCCGTAGACCCCGAGATCTCCCCAGCCGAGATCGTCGGCCATGATGAAGATGATGTTGGGCTGCTCCACGCGGCCGCACGAGAGCCAGATCAGGGCCGCGAGGCCGGCGGCCGCCCGGCCGCGCCGGGACCGTGCCCCGCGGCCGCGTCCCCCGGTCAAAACGGCTTGCGGGGCCTCGATGCCGGGCCCTCGGGGTCGACGTCGATCCAGTAGCTCTGCCGGGTCGGATCGGGCTCGAGGCCGAGGCTCTCCTTGCCCAGCAGGCGGCGGATCAGGCCCAACGGCGTCAGGACGACCAGGAAGAGGATCGTCAGCAGCGCGTAGGTCAGACCCTGGGTGACGGTGCTGAAGACCTTCGCCATCAGCCACTCGAGCGGCGCGAGCGCCCGCGGCAAGAGGGCGGCGAGAACCAGCACGAGGCCCGCGACTCCCAGGACCCACGGCGCGGGCACCTTGCCGCGCCACCAGAGCAGGCTGCCGAGGACCGTCAGGCCGCCGCCGAAAGCGAAGCCGAACCTGCGCAGGGCGCCCGGGGTCTTCTCGAGTGGGTCGGCCATCGCTTCAGTCCAGCTCGTAGAGGTCGCGCCAGTCGCCCTCTTCTTCGAGCTGCGGCTGCTCTTCCTTGTAGAGGACGCAGTCCTCGAGGACCAGCACGTCCATCTCCGTGCGCATGAAGCACAGGTAGGCGTCCTCGGGGGTGCAGACGATCGGCTCGCCGCGCACGTTGAACGAGGTGTTGACGACGACCCCGTAGCCGGTGCGGCGCTTGAAGGCCGCGATCAGAGCGTGGAACCGCGGATTCGTCTCCGCGTGGACGGTCTGGATCCGCGCCGAGTAGTCGACGTGGGTGACGGCGGGGACGTCGGAGCGCGGCACGTTGAGCTTCTCGATGCCGAACAGCGCCTCCTCGCTGGCGGTCATCGCGCGCCGCCGCCGCTTCTGGACGTCGGCCACGAGCAGCATGTAGGGCGACGGCCGGTCGAGCTCGAAGAGGTCGGAGACGTCCTCGGCCAGGCAGGCCGGGGCGAACGGCCGGAAGGACTCGCGGTACTTGATCTTCAGGTTCATGACGGACTGCATCTTCTGGCTTCGCGCGTCGCCGAGGATGCTGCGGGCGCCCAGCGCCCGCGGCCCGAACTCCATGCGCCCCGAGAACCAGCCGACGACCTTCTCGGCGACCAGCAGGTCGGCCACGGTCTCCGTCATCTCGTCGGTCGCAAGCCGGTGGTACGGCAGCTCACGGCGCCGCAGCCAGGTCTCGATCTCGTCCACCGTGAAGCTCGGCCCCAGGTACGAGCCGAGCTGGCGGTCCGCCCGCCCGTCGCTCGGGCGCGGCCCGTCGTGGACCTGGTGCCAGGCAAACAGCGCCGCGCCGAGGGCGCCGCCCGCGTCCCCGGCCGCCGGCTGGATCCAGAGGTCGTCGAAGATCCCCTCGCGGAGGATCTTGCCGTTGGCCACGCAGTTCAGCGCCACGCCGCCGGCCAGGCACAGGTACCGCTCGCCCGTCCTCCGGCGCACGTGGCGAGCCATCCGCAGCATGATGTCCTCGGTGACGACCTGGACGGAGCGCGCGAGATCCATCTCCTTCTGCGTCAAGGGGCCTTCCGGTCTGCGGGGCGGGCCCTCGAAGAGCCGGTCGAAGGCCCGCGACGTCATCGTCAGGCCCTGGCAGTAGTTGAAGTACTTCATGTTCAGACGGAACGAACCGTCGTCCTTGAGGTCGACGAGATGCTCGCGGATGCGATCGACGTACGTCGGGCGGCCGTAGGGCGCCAGGCCCATGATCTTGTACTCGCCCGAGTTGACCCGAAAGCCCGTGTAATAGGTGAACGCGGAATAGAGCAGGCCCAGGCTGTGGGGAAAGTACAGCTCCTGGGCGAGCTCCAGCCGCGAGCCGTCGCCCACCCCCCACGAAGCCGTCGCCCACTCCCCGACCCCGTCGCTGGTCAGCACCGCGGCGCGCTCGAAGCGCGACGGATAGAAGGCGGACGCGGCGTGCGACTGGTGGTGCTCCGGGAAGAGGATCTCGCCCTCGTAGCCCGGCAGCCGATTGCGGATGAGGTTCTCCATCCACAGCTTCTGCCTGAGCCACAGCGGCATCGCCTTGCAGAACGAGGGCAGCCCCTGCGGCGCGAACGCGAGGTAGGTCTCGAGCAGCCGCTCGAACTTGAGCCAGGGCTTGTCGTAGAACGCGACCGAGTCGAGCTGGGAGGCGGCGAGCCCGGCCGCCTCGAGGCAGTACGCCACCGCCGCGCCCGGGAACCGGTGATCGTGCTTGCGGCGCGAAAAACGCTCTTCCTGGGCCGCGCTGACGACCACGCCGTCGTCGATCACGCAGGCCGCGGAGTCGTGGTAGAAGGCCGAGAGACCGAGTATCTTCACGCGCGCTGCAACGCTCCCCTCGCTTCAGTGCTCCACCGTTGTCGCGGGCGTATCGAGCAGGTAACTGGCCGGCACGAACTCGTAGCCGGCCGCCAGCGCCCGCGGGATCTCCCGCTCCAGGACCGAGAGAGTATCCCGATGGGGATGCCCGATGGCAACCGCCGCCCCGCGCTCGCGCGCCAGACCGAGGAGCCGCTCGAACTGCAGGGCGACGGCCTCGGGCGCGGGGTCGGCGTCGAGGAAGACCTGCCGCTCGGCGGCGGCCACGCCGTGCGCGAGAGCGAGCCGGTAGCCGACGCTGGCCGGGCTCGTGCGGGAGTCGATGAAGAACAGGCCGCGGGCCGCCAGCTCGGCCAGGATGGGTCCCATGGCTCCTTCGTCGGCGGAGAGCACGGATCCCATGTGGTTGTTGACGCCGGCGGCTCCCGGCACGGCGTCGAGCGCCGCCCCGGTCGTCCGCGCCAGCTGCGCCGGGGTCATGTCGAGAAGCAGCGCGCCGGGACCGGGATCGCCGTTGGCGGCCTGCATCGGCAGATGGCACAGGTACTCGATACCGCGGGTCCGCAGCGCCGCCGCGACCTCTGCCGTCTGGCTCTCGAAGGGCAGCACCGCACCGGTCCAGGGGACGTGGAGGCTCTCGACCCTCCCGACGTCCGCGACGCTGCGTCCCAGATCGTCGATGACCAAAGCGATCCTCGCCTGCCCCGCGGCCACCGGCGCGAGGGCGGCCGGCCGGGCCGGCCCGGGGGGCGCCGGCGCGGCCGGCGGCAGCTCGCGGCGCCGCGACGGCGCCGGCGGCGGGGCGGCCGGCGCCGGCGGCGGGGTCCGCACTCCGTCGTCACCGGCGGGACCGCCGGGGGCCTGCCCCCGCCGCGCCCAGAACATCCCGAGCGCGAAGCTCAGCCCGGCGACCGCCAGGAGCAAGGCGAGGCGGCGGCGCGACAGCCCGCGTGCTCGACGTCGCTTCGCCACGTCCGGTCCCGGCAGGACTCGCCGCGCCTAGGCGGCCTTGGCCGCCGCGCGCTCGAGCATCTCGACGGCGCGCTCGAGCAGCGGGTCGCCGCGCTCGGCGTCGTCGTCCTGTACCGCGGAGAACGACTTGCGCACGACCTCGTCCGGCCGGATCCGGTGGTCGATCGGCAGGCCGTCGGGCCCCGCGAAGTAGGCGTCGATCATGACCACCCGGCCGCCGCTGGGCAGGTCGACGAAGCCCTGCCGCCCGGCCAGCCCGAAGGTCGGCTCGCCGACCAGGATCGCCGCCGCCGCCTGCTTGAGGACGGTCGCCAGAATCTCCGCCGGGCCTTGGGTCCCGCCGTCGACCACGACCGCGATCTCTCCCTCCCACAGGGGCGGCAGATCGCTGTCGAAGGCGCCGAGCTCCTCGTCGCGCGCCCGCAGGCTGCCCAGCCTGCCCGTCGTGAAGAGGCGCGCCAGCTCGTAGGCCGCCTCCGGCCGGCCGCCGGCGGTGCCCCGGAGGTCCACGACCAGCCGCTCCTCGGTGCCGCGCAGGGGCGCCACGAGATCGCGCGCCTCGCCGGCGACCGCGTCGTCGAAGCGCGGGATGCGCAGCACCGCGACGCCCTCGCTCCGGCTCAGGGAGGGCGGGGGCGGCGCGAAGCGCTCGAGGGTGAGCCGCGCCCTGACCTCCTGGCCGTTGCGCAAAAGCTCGAGGGCGAGCTCGGTTCCCGGCGGTCCGGCCAGGACGCCCTGCAGGCGCCAGAGCGGCATCGCGCGGGTCGACGCCCCGTCGACGGCCGCGATGACGTCTCCCGGCCGCACGCCCTGCGCTGCCGCCGGGCCGCCGTCCACGGCGGCGACCACGTAGGCGATCCCCCGGTCCTTGGCCACGACGAGGCCGCTGACGCTGGAGCCCACCCGGAGGGTCTCGGCGTAGGTCGCCGCGTGCTCCGCCGGCACGAAGGTCGACAGCGGATCGAGCGCGTCGGTCGCGCCCTCGAGCGCACCCGCGAGGAGATCGCCGATCGACGTCTCGTCGACGTACGTGCGCTGGATGAGCGTGAGCACTTCGGAGAGCACCGACAGCTCCTTGAAGAGGGAGTCCTCGCCGCCGGCGTCGGCGCCGATCAGGGCTCCGGTCGCGAACGGCGCCAGGCACGCCACGGAGAACGCCATGAAGATCAAGCGGCTGCGCAGGGCGCTTCTCGTCGAGCTCACCGTATCCACTCCGCGGGATCGACCGGCCTGTTCTCCTCGCGGACCTCGAAGTAGAGACCGCCGTCGGCCGCACCGACCACCTGACCGAGGGATAGTAACTCATCGGTTCGGACCGCGAGGGTCGCCAGCCCGGCGTAGAGCGTGAACACCCGCCCGGAGTGCAGCACGATCACGGTCTCGCCGTAGCCCTCGAGGGGCTGGGCGTAGACGACGCGCCCGGGAAACACCACCCGCACGCTCTCGTCGGCGAGACCGGCGAACTGGAGCCCGTTGTGGGGGACGAGAGTCTTGTAGCGGGGATCCCGGCGCGGCCCGAAGGCGCGCACGATCGAGCCGACGATGGGCCGGTCGAGAACGCCGCGATAGTCCTGGATCCGCCGGCCCGCGAGGGACAGGCCGCCGCGGGCGGCAACCTGCGCCATGAGGTCGGCGAGCTTGCCCTGGCGGTCGACCCACCCTTCGTACTCGCCGGCCGTCGCCGCCTCCTGGCGCTCGACCTCGGCCACCAGCGACGCCCGCCGCCGCCGCAGCCGCTCGAGGTCGCCCATCCTGGCCGCCTCGGTGTCGACGAGGATCTCGACCTCCCGGCGCTGGAACCGGAGGGCGCGCAGCTGGACGGCCAGCTCGCTCCGCGCGACGTTCAACGAGCGGCGCAGCTCGACGTCGCGGCGCACGAGATACCGCAGGCCGCGCAGCGCGCCCAGCAGGTCGTCCGTGGCGCGCAGGGACGCGAGCAGCCGCACGGGACCGCGGCCGCCCATCCGGTAGAGCCCGGTGACCCGCCGCGAGGCCGCCGCGCGGATCCGGGCGAGCCGGTCCTCGAGCTCGCCGGTCTCGCTCTCCGCCGCCTCGAGCCTCGCCCGGGCGCCCTGCAGCTCGCGCCGCGCCTCGGCCAGCCGCTCGCCCTGCAGCTGCAGGTCGTAGTCCGCCTCGACGAGATCGCCGACGAGCCCTCGCTTGCGCTCCCGGATGTCGCGGAGCCGCGCCTCCAGCTCCCCCACCCGCGCGCGAATGGCCGCCAGGTCCGCTTCGCGGGCCGCCGGCTGCGCCCCGGCCGCGTCCACGAGGGCGAGCCCCAGCAGGCCGGCGGCGACGGCCGGCGCGAGCCGCGGCGGGCGGCGGCGGCCGGGAACCCGCGAGCTGGTAGCATCCATCGTCCGATTCGCCGGCCGCCTCCGACCCTCTCGATCGTCCTCCGACCCTTGTCGATCATCGTAGCAAAGCAGCCTTCCGCCCGCGGCTGGCTCGCCCTTCTCGCGGCGGCCGCCGTCGCGGCCTGCGCGGGCCCGGCCGCGGGGCCGCGAGCCAACGAAGTGGTCGTCGCCTTCGAGACCCCGCCGATCCACCTCGACCCCCGCGTGGGGACCGACCAGAGCTCGGCTCGCGTCTTCGAGCTCGTCCACAACGGGCTCGTCGAGAAGAGACCCAACGGCGACCTCGGCCCGGAGCTGGCGGAGTCCTGGGAGATCCTCGACGGCGGGCTGCGGTACCGTTTCCGCCTGCGCCCCGGGGTGCGCTTCCACGACGGCCGGCCGTTCTCCGCCGACGACGTCGTCTGGACGTTCCAGTCGATGCTCGACGGCACGGTCGTGACCCCGAAACGGGGCGCGTTCGATCCGCTCGAGCGGGTCGTCGCGGTGGCGCCGCTGGTCGTCGACTTCCACATGCGGCAGCCCTACGGCGCGATGCTCGTCAACCTGACGACCTACCTGGGCATCATCCCCGCCGGCGCCGACCCGGACACGATGAACGACCACCCCGTCGGCACCGGAGCGTTCCGCTTCGTCAGCCGCGGCCCCGACCGGACGGTGCTCGCGGCCAACGACGAGGCCTGGCAGGGCCGCCCGGCGCTCGACCGCGTGGTGCTCAAGCAGGTCCCCGACGCCACGGTGCGCGAGCTCGAGCTGCGCAAGGGATCCACCCACCTGGTCGTCAACGGCCTGCCGCCCGACACGATCGCCGGCTTCCGGGCGGACCCGCAGTTCCGCGTCGTCGTGGACCCGGGCTCCAACTGGCAGTACCTCGGCCTGAACCTGCGCGCCGGGCCGCTGGCGGACGTCGCCGTGAGGAGGGCGATCCTGCGGGCGATCGACCGCGAGCGGATCGTCGCCTCGCTGTGGCAGGGGCTGGGAATCGTCGGCGAGTCGCCGATCCCGCCGGGTCACTGGGCGCACGACGAGAGTCTCGCGCCCGTGCCCTACGATCCTCCGGCGGCCCGGGCGCTGCTCGACGGGGCGGGCTTCCCGGATCCCGACGGCGACGGTCCGGCGTCCCGCTTCACGCTCACCTACAAGACGTCGACGGACCAGACCGCCGTCCTCCAGGCGCAGGTCATCCAGTCGATGCTCGCCGCCGTCGGGATCGGGATCGAGATCCGCTCCTACGAGTTCGCGACCTTCTACGACGACGTCAAGCGAGGCAACTACCAGATCTTCAGCCTGACCCAGACGGGGATCGTCGACCCCGAGATCTTCGCGCTCATGCTCCACTCGAAGAGCGTCCCGCCCGGCGGGTTCAACCGCGGCGGCTACGGCAACCCGGCCTTCGATCGCCTGCTCGAGCTCGGAGCCGCGCCGGTGGCGGCCGGCGACCGGCGCCCCTTCTACCTCGAGGCGCAGCAGATCTTCGCCGACGAGGTGCCGCTCGTCAGCCTGCTGAGCAAGATGAACGTCGCGGTGATGCCGGCCGCGCTCGCCGGCTACGAGAACTACCTGAGCGGCGAGCTCTACAGCCTGCGGCGCGCCCGCTGGCTCGAGCCCGTCCCCGGCGCCGGGGGCTGAGGCGTCCGGCCTAGAAGGAGTCGAGCGCTTCCTGCTCGCTGTCGAAGACGTCGAGCACGGTGATCAGCTGGGTGACCTGCAGCACGTCCATGACCTTGGAGGACAGCTCGCACAGCTTCAGATCGCCTCCCCGTTTCTTCACGGTGGTGAAGGCCGAGACCGTCTCCCCGATGCCCGAGGAGTCGATCGTGCTCACGCCCTTGAGGTTGATGAGGATCTTCGTGCCGCCCGCATCGAGCGCCCCGAGCACCGCCTCTCTGAGGGCGACGTCGCCCTTGCCGATCGTGATCCTGCCCTTCGGATACAGGACGGTGACGCCCTGATTATGCTGCGCGGTGATTTCCATGGCCTACTCCTCCTCCTTGAGCCCCGCCGCGGAGGACGAGGGCGTGATCGTCTTTCTCATGGTCACAATCGTACCTCCCTCGGGCCTAAACGAGTAGTCGATCTCGTCCATGAACTGGCTCATGAAGAAGATCCCCCGGCCGCTCGTCTTGAGGAGGTTGTCCGGCTGTAGCGGGTCGGGAAGGTCCCGCGGATCGAATCCGCGGCCCTGGTCCTCCACCTTCACGACCACCTGATCGGTCTCGAGGACGCACTCGACCTCCACCCTCTTGTCGGGATCGCCGTCGTTGCCGTGCCGGATCGCGTTGGCCACGGCCTCGCGGACGGCCAGGCCGATTCGATGCGACGTGGCCTCGTCCAGGGTCAGGAGATCCAGGGACGCCTCGATCGCGATCTGCACCAGCTCGATGTTCTCGAAGCGACTGCCGATCGCTACGCGGAATTGGGGTCGGGGCGCCGTCATCTGGGTCGGATCCGGGCGGCAGTCTAGCAGGCGCCCGCCGCTACCCGAGGCCGGCGATCGGCAGCCAGGGCCCGGCCTCGCCGCGCTCGAGGAACTCGAGAGCCATCGGCACGACCACCAGGAGCTGGACCGCGTCGAAGAGCGCGTGGGCGACGATGGCCGGCCAGATGTTGCGCCGCCAGCGCACGAGCTGCGCGAAGATCAGGGACAGGAGAGCGATGCCGACGAGCATCAGGGGCTGCTCGTAGTTCGCGTGGGCGAGGACGAAGAGCGCCGTCGACAGCGCGACCCCGGTCCTCGGCTGCAGGAAGCCGCGAAAGAAGAGCTCTTCGAAGAACCCGGCGGAGAGGCTCACGGCCAGGCGGACGGCGATGGGCAGGCCCGCGATCCACGGGATCATCGCCGGCGGCTCGCGCGGCAGCGCGTCCTCCCCTCCCGTGGCGACGATCACCAGGCCGACGACCAGCAGGACGGCGATGACGACGACCCAGGCGCCGACTCCGGCGCCCAGTCCGACGAGCAGCTCGCGGGGGAGCGACGCCGTCTCGAGGCCGAGCACCCGGGGCAGCGATAACGAGCGGAAGCCGGCGAAGCCCAGCAGGTACCACAGGACGATGGCGGCGGCGAACACGAGATGCAGCAGGAAGAGGACCCCCACGCCGGTGCCGGTCAGGTCCGCGGGCGGCGCGGCGCCGAGCGTCGCCAGGGCACCGAATACGCCGAGCCACAGGACCGCGGCCAGCAGCATGATCGCCAGCGAGCGGCGCACGAGGGCCCCCCAGACTCGCGCCTCGCGACCCTCGGGGACGACGAAGCCGGGCGGCGTCAGTCCCGCCCGATGTCCCAGCCAGTCGATGGCCAGCGCCCCGGCGAGCGACAGCACCATCGTGCCCATCAGCGCGAGCGGCTGCGGCATCGCGCTCAGGCCCGGCGCCGGGTGCTGTCGAGAAACGACTCGAGCATGCGCTGGGCGCTCGTCAGTCGCTGCATCCGGCGCTGCCGGAGCTGGATCTCCTGCGTGGCGTCGATCGCCGGCGGCTTGCCGCGCAGGCTGGTCAGGAGGCGGGCGAGCTCGAACCGGAGCCGGTCGATCTCCTGGTTCTTCAGGCGGGTGAAGGTGCGCTCCGTGACGAGGACGTGCCCCTCGGCTATGTCCCGGGCCATCGCCCACGCGCTACCTCCGGGGAAACCCGCCATCGCGCGGCGATCATACTGCAACGGCAGCGCGGCGAGCCCGCCGTGGCCGCTCCCGGCGCCGCGCCGCGGCCCCTCGTGCCCGCGGACGTCATGGTATGCTCGCCGCCGCTCCGACAGCGCTGCGACAGAGGCGTCGAGCGCCGTCTCGCCCCATTCCCCGCCGAGGAGGACCCCCCCTTGACTCGCTCTACGGGCGTTGATTTTCTGGACTTCGACTCGCTCCTGACCGACGAAGAACGGCTCGCCCGCGACACCGTGCGACGGTTCGTCGACGACAAGGTCAAGCCGATCATCGAGGAGTGCCACGAGGAGGGCAGGTTCCCCATCGAGCTCGTGCCCGACATGGCGGCGCTCGGCCTCTTCGGCGCCACCCTCGACGAGTTCGGGCTCCCCGGGCTCAGCAACGTCGCCTACGGTCTCATCATGCAGGAGCTCGAGCGCGGCGACTCGGGGCTGCGCAGCTTCGTCTCCGTGCAGAGCGCGCTCGTCATGTACCCGATCTCCACGTTCGGCTCCCCCGAGCAGAAGGAGCGCTGGATCCCTCCCCTCGCCGCCGGCGAGGCGATCGGCTGCTTCGGGCTGACGGAGCCCGATTTCGGGTCCAACCCGGGGGCCATGCGCACGAAGGCGCGCCGCGACGGCGACGCGTGGGTGATCGACGGGGCCAAGCAGTGGATCACCAACGGCAGTCTGGCCGACGTCGCGGTCGTCTGGGCTCGGACCGACGAGGGAATTCGCGGCTTTCTCGTCGAGAAGGGAACTCCCGGGTACACGACCCGCGACCAGCACGGCAAGTTCTCCCTGCGCGCCTCCGTCACCTCCGAGCTCGGCTTCCAGGACTGCCGCGTGCCGGCCGCCAACCTGCTGCCGGGCAGCGCCGGCCTCAAGAGCCCGCTGATGTGCCTCAACCAGGCCCGCTACGGCATCGCCTGGGGCGGCCTCGGGGCCGCCATGGACTGCTACGACACGGCGCTCGCCTACGCCAAGGAGAGGATCCAGTTCCAGGGCCAGCCCATCGCCAGCCACCAGCTCGTGCAGGACAAGCTGGTCTGGATGCTGAGCGAGATCACCAAGGGGCAGTTCCTGGTCCTGCAGATCGGGCGGCTCAAGGACGCCGGCCGCGTCAAGCACGCCCAGATCTCGCTGGGCAAGCGCAACAACGTGTGGGTGGCGCGGGAGTGCGCGAAGCTCGCCCGCGAGCTCCTGGGCGCCAACGGGATCGTCAACGACTACCCCGTCATCCGGCACATGCTCAACATCGAGTCGGTCTACACGTACGAGGGCACTCACGACATGCACAACCTCATCATCGGCGAGGCCATCACGGGGATCCCGGCGTTCGACCCGCCGGCGAGGAGCGGGGATCGGCGGCCGGAGCCGGCCCGGAGCTCCCGTTGACCTCGGTCGCGAGCCTGATCGGCCCCGAGCTGATTCGGGTCACCGAAGAGGCGGCGATCGCCGCCGCCCACACGATGGGCCTCGGCCGGCGGACGCACTCCGACCACGTGGCCGTGGAAGCGATGCGCCGCGAGCTCGACCGGCTGCCGATGGCCGGCCGGATCGTCATCGGCGAGGGCGAGCGGGACGAGGCCCCCATGCTCTACGTGGGCGAGGAGCTCGGCGCCGGGCGGGACGACCCGCAGGCCCTCGGCGTCGACATCGCCGTCGACCCGCTGGAGGGCACCAATCTGTGCGCCACCGGCGACCCGGGGGCCGTCGCGATCCTGGCGGCGGCGGAGCGCGGCGGCCTCTTGTACGCGCCCGACATCTACATGAACAAGCTCGTCGTCGGGCCCACGGCGAAGGGCCGCGTCCACCTCGACGCTCCCGTGGCGGAGAACCTGCGCAACATCGCCAAGGCCTTCGACCGCCGGGTCGAGGACCTCGTGATCGTCGTGCTCGACCGCGAGCGCCACGCGCAGCTGATCGCCGACATCCGGGAGGCCGGATCCCGGGTGCGGCTGATCGGCGACGGGGACCTGTCGGCCGGGATCGCCGCCGCGGTCCGCGGCACCGGCATCCACGCCGTGATGGGGATCGGCGGCGCCCCCGAGGGGGTGATCACCGCCGCCGCGATGCGCTGCCTGGGCGGCGAGATCCAGGCCCGCCTGACCCCCCTCGACGAGCGGCAGCAGAGCCGCGTCGCGGAGCTCGGCTCGGACGTCGACCGCCTGTACGCCACCGCGGAGCTGGCGCCGGGCGAGGACATCGTGCTCTCCAGCACCGCCGTCACGGGCGACCGGCTGATGGCGGGGGTGCGTTTCTTCGGCGGCGGCTCGCGGACGTCGACCCTCTTCATGTCCCTGCCCCAGCGGATCGTGCGCTTCGTCGACACGATCCGCCAGGTCGACCCGTCCATCCCGGTGCGTTTCTGATGAGCGAGCCGGACCGGCGGGTGCGGCGCGGGCGCGAGCCCCCGCGATGAGCCTGACCGGCAGCCTGAACTCCATGGACTTCGCCGAGCTGCTGCAATGGCTGGCGAGGGGGCGGAAGACCGGCATGCTGCTCGTGGCCAAGAAGGGGACGCAGAAGCAGGTCTACTTCCGCGACGGCAGGATCATCGCGACGGCGTCGAGCGACCACACCGAGTACCTCGGGCACTTTCTCGTGAGCCACGGCTTCCTGGACGAGCTCACGCTGGCCAAGGCCATCGAGATGCAGAGCGGCAACCGCATGCTGCTCGGGAAGATCCTGACGACGCTGGGGGCCATCGGCGAGGTCGAGCTCGAGCAGATGCTGCGCCTCAAGGCCGAGGAGAGCATCTACGAGATCTTCACCTGGGCCGACGCCGACTTCCGTTTCGTGGAGGACGAGCTGCCGGCCTTCGAGATGGTCCCGATCTCGCTCGACGTCCAGACCCTCGTCCTGCGCGGCGCCAAACGACTCGACGACTGGACCCGCATCCGCCAGCTGATCCCCTCGAAGCACTGCGTGCCCGTGTCGGTGGGCAACCTCGTCGCCCCGGAGGGCGATCCCGGGGCCGAGCAGATCCTGCAGCTCGTCAACGACGACCGCACGATCGAGGAGATCGCTCTCGATACCCACTCGAGCGAGTTCTACGTCTGCCGGGTCCTGTGGGACCAGATCCGGCTCGGCCACCTCAAGGTGGTGCGGCCGCGCGCGGCCGCCACGATCGAGCCGGCCGTCCCCAACGGCGAAGCGATCGACGCCGCGGCGCTGATCGAGGTCGCCTTGCGGCATCTCGACGAGGGCCACCTGCTCCGGGCGCTGCGCCACACCCGCGCGGCCTGCGACCTGGATCCGGAATCGCGCGCGGCCAAGACGAAGGCCAGGGAGATCGAGGACCGCATCCGCCGGACGCTCGCGGAGCACGGCCTGGGCAACACCGCGGTGCCCCACCTGAGCGCCAACCTGGCGGACCTCAGCAGGCTCGAGATCTCGGCCGAGGCCGGCTTCATCCTGAGCCGCATCAACGGCACGTACGATCTGGGCACGATCCTCAAGATCTCCCCCATCCCGACCCTCGAGACCCAGGTCGTCCTCTGGCAGCTGCTCGAGGCCGGGCACATCTACCTCGACTGATCTCCGCCGGCGGCGACCGGCAGCCGGCCGCCCGCCGGGGCCGCGGCGCCGCCCCGCTCAGAGACGCGGGCGGGAGACGTGGGGGTTGCCGCGGACGGCGAAGCGCAGGGGCCAGGCCGCGGCCGCGCCTGCGTAGCCGACGCCGACCCGCGGGCCGACCGCCACGTCGCCGGGCGCCACCGGCTCGCCGTGGGCGATCCGCAGGGGGCCGCGCCACAGGGGCACCCCGTTCGCCGAGCGGTCGATCGTCAGCGCCCGGCACAGCCTGCCGGGGCCGCCCGCCACGTCGCCGGGCCGCGGGCTCCCCTCGAGGCCGCGGGCGGCGAGCATCGTCGCGACGCCGCGCGCCGGCTCGCCGGCGCGCACGAGGACGGCGGAGCCGTCGGCGCTCGTCCCGGCGACGACGTTGAGCATGTGATGCATGCCGTAGATGAAGTAGACGTAGGCGAAGCCGCCGGGGCGGTAGAGGGCCCGGGTGCGCTCCGTCCGCCGCCCGTTCCAGGCGTGGCTGGCGCGATCCTCGGCGCCCAGATAGGCCTCGGTCTCGACGATCCTGACGGCGAGGCGCTCGCCGGCGAGCTCGCGGACGACGTAGCGCCCCAGGAGATCGGGCGCCAGCTCGACCGCGGAGCGCCGGAAGAAGGACCGCGGCAACGTCCGAAAGCTACCCATGCGAGGTCACCCGAGCCCGCCATGTTAGCGCCCGGGGTCCCTTGCTGCGGCATAATCGAGCCATGGCGCTGCCGCCGCTCTTCGCCGATCTGCCGCCCGCGCTCCGCCCCTTCTACGACGAGGCCGCTCCGTGGCAGCTGCTCGAAGGGCCGCTGGCGGCGGCCCTGGCGGCGCTGCCCTCGGAGCGCATCGAGATCGGCCTCTCCCCAGACTTCCACCTGCTCGGCGACCGCATCGCGATCGGCGCCGGGACCCGCATCCACCCCACGGCCGTCCTCGAGGGGCCGATCTTCGTCGGCGCGGGCGTCACCATCGGCCCCGGCGCCTATCTGCGCGGCGGCTGCTGGATCGGCGCCGGCGCCCTCGTCGGCGCCCACTGCGAGGTCAAGCGCTCCATCCTGCTGCCCGGCGCCGAGGTCGCGCACCTGTCCTACGTCGGCGACTCGATCCTCGGCGCGGCGGCGAGCCTCGGCGCGGGCACGATCCTCTCGAACTACCGCCACGACGGGGGCGAGATCCAAGTCGAGATCGACGGCCGCGCCGTCGCCACGAACCGGCGCAAGCTGGGCGCCCTGCTCGGAGACGGCGTCCGCGCGGGCTGCAACTGCGTGCTCGGCCCGGGGTGCATCGTCGGCGCGGGCACCGCCATCTACCCCGGCGCCCTGCTGCGCTCGGCCGCCTACCCGGCCGGCCACCTCGTCAAGGTGCGCCAGCAGCTCGAGATCGTCGAGCGCACGCGGCTCAGCCCGGGGGATACTTGAGCACGACGAGGGTCCGGTCGTCCTGCGTGCGCACGCTCGCCCCGAAGCGCTGGACGTCCTCGAAGATCGCGGCCACGGTGTCCGCGGCGGAGAGCTCGACGCACTCCCCGGCCTTGTGGAGCAGCCGGTCCATCCCGTACTCCTCGACCCCGGCGCCCGCGTTGCCCTCGGTCTCGACGATGCCGTCGGTGTAGAGGACCAGAGAATCGCCCGCCCTGAGGCGCAGGAAGCCGCGCTCGTAGGCTCCGTCCGGCAGCGGGCCGAGCACCGCCCCGCCCTCGACGAGCGCGTGAACCCGGCCCGCGCGGTCGAGATGCAGCGGTGGCGGATGGCCGGCGTTGACGTAGATGAAGTTGCCGTTGAGCTCGAGCTCGCCGTAGAACATGGAGACGAAGCGGCTCGTCAGGGTGCTGCCGCTGACGATCCGGTTGAGCCGCTCGACCGTGCGGACGATCTTGAAGTCGAGCGACAGGCCCATGCGCAGCCCCATGTAGATGTCGCGGGTCTGCAGGGCGGCGGGCAGGCCGTGGCCCGAGACGTCGGCGATGGCGAGACCGAGCAGCTTCGGGGAGAGCGGGATGAAGTCGTAGAAGTCGCCGCCGACGCCCTCCACGGGGCTCGAGCGCCCCGCGAGGTCGAAGCTGCCGAAGACCGGCGGCCGCCGCGGCAGGATGGAGGCCTGGATCATCCGGGCCTCCTTGAGCACGCCGCCGAGCCAGGACTCGCGCAGGCGGTGGTTGATGCTGTGCCGCAGGATGACGAGGGAGTGGCGGATCTCGTCGCTCCCGGCGCCCGGCGCCACGTCGAAGGCGAGAATGCAGTCGCACAGCGCGCCGCCGATCCAGATGGCGGCGAAATCGCGGGCGCCGATCACTTCCTCGAGCTCGGGGTCGAGCTCCGGATCGCCGGGCCGCATGTAGATGAACCGGCGCTGCAGCACGAGGTCGATGGGCCCGTAGGTGTCCGGCACCCGGATCCTGGGGACTTCGCCGGCGGCGGCCGGAAACGAGCCCGTCAGGATGTAGTCGGCGCCGTCGCGGACGTACACCCGGCCCCCCGTGATCCCCAGCTGGTCGCCGAATCGCTCGACGGCGCGGGCGGCGAGGGCGCGGATCGAGGACGCCCCGTGATCGGACTCCACGGACTCCACGAGGTCTTCCAGCTGCCTCATCAGCTCGACGTGACGGCTCATGGCTCGCTATCCCAAGTCGACGAGCGCCCGCACGATCTCGTCCTGGGCCTGCTTGGCGCGCCAGCGGGCCGGCGCCCCGTTGCAGAGGATCGAGAAGGCGTAGAGCGTTCCCGAGCGCCCTTTGGCGTATCCGGAGAGCGTCGAGACGCCGTCGAGACCGCCGGTCTTGGCGACGACGTTGTGCCGGTAGCGCTCTTCCACGAAACGCTCCGAGAGCGACGAGGTCATCCACGGCGGATCGAGATCCGACTCCCCGGCGTAGGCCAGGGACTGCATGTACGCCCGGCCGTGGCGGTGGAAGAACATGTGGCGCAGGAGCGCCGTCACCTGCCGCGGCGAGAACTGGTCGTTGCGGCTCATGCCCGAGCCGTCGACGAAGGAATAGGCGCCGGGCTCGATTCCCAGCTCCTCGAGGAACGAGGCGACGACCCGCGCGCCGGAGGCCCAGCTGCCCTCGCCGCAGAGCTCGGCTCCCAGGAGCTTCAGCAGCGCCTCGGCGTAGAGGTTCTGGCTGCGCTTGTTGGTCACCTCGAGGACGGTCTGGAGGCTCGTCCGGTGGCGGACGAGGACCCGCCACGGCGATTCGGGGAGGTGGTGCTCGACCCGCACGGCCCCCTCGAGGGTCACGCCGGCCTGCGCGAGGCCCGCCGCGAGCCCGTCCCCGAAGAGCCGCGCCGGGTCCGGGACGGTGACGGCGACGACGAACGGCTCGGCGCCCTGGTAGACGAGCCCCGAGACCTCGACGACGTTGCTGCCGGGGCGGCGATCGACGGCGATCGAGTGGCTGCGCGACCGGCTGGTCGTCAGGGCCCGGCTCTCGACCCTGACGGTGGGGACGTCCGGGGTGATCTCCACCGACGCCGGCGCGCCCGGCGCGGCGCCCGGCCGGACCGACACCCAGACGCAGTTGTCGTTGAACGTGAGCGCCGACACGGGGGCCTCGTACCACTTGTGCAGCTGATCGCGCGGCCAGTCGGGGTGTACCCCTTCGGCCTCGAAGAAGCCGTCGACCAGCACGAGGTCGCCGCCGACCCGCTCGATTCCCGCCGCCCGCAGCTCGCGGCCCCACTGGCGGAACACGAAGAGGGGGTCGTCGCCGTGATGCCGCCCGGAGATCGTCGGATCGCCGGCGCCGACCACCGCCAGGTCGCCGGCGAGCCGTCCTTCGAGCACGAGCCCCCGCGCCTGCAGCGTCGTCTCGAGGAAGTACCCGGGCGTCAGCCGGTCGACGGCCGCCGCCGACGTGAACAGCTTGGCGTTGGACGCGACGATGCGGACCCGATCGGGCTCGTAGGCGTAGACCGTCTCGCCGGAGCGCACCTCGACGACGTGCACGCCCAGCGCCGGGGCCGCCCGCCGCACCTTCTCCGTGGCGGAGACCAGCTGGTCGCGCAGCCCCGCCCCGCCGGCTGGTGCCGGACCGAGAAGCGCGAGCGCCAGACCGCAGAGCGCGAGGGCGCCGGCACGACGTGGGAAGCTCATCGGACTGGGCACCCCCTGGCTGCGAGCGGCCCGGCTATTGAGAGCTCTTCAGGAAGCTGTAGAACTCGCCTTCCGTCGACAGCACGACGGAGGTGTCGGCGCTGGCCGTCGAGCGCAGGGTCTCCATGCTCTTCAAGAACTCGTAGAACTGGCGCGCGTCGGCCGACTGATCGTAGGCCTTGGCGTAGATCTCCGTCGCGGCGGCGTCGGCGCGGCCGACGATCTCCTGCGCCGTGCGGTAGGCCTCGGACTCGATGCGCTTGAGCTCGCGCTCGCGCTCGCCGCTGATCCGCGCCGCCTCGCCCTCGCCCTCGGAGCGGTAGCGATCCGCGATCCGCACCCGCTCGGCGATCATCCGCTGGTAGACCTTCTCCCGGACGTCTTCGACGTAGTTGATGCGCTTGAACTGGAGGTCGAGGATCTCGATCCCCAGGTCGCCGGTGCGGGCCTGCGCCTTGCCGAGGATCTCGAGCCGGATCTTCTCGCGGCCGACCTCGATCGGGTCGAGGAGGGTCTGGTCCTCCGAGAAGCTCGACTCGTCCTGCGCCGGCTCGCGGTTGCTCGTCCTGACGACCTCGACGAGCTCGTGGTTGGCGATCGCGTTGCGGGTCTCGCCGTCGAGGATGTCGTCGAGGCGGCTCTGGGCCCGCCGCTCGTCCTGGAGCCGCTGGAAGTAGAGCAGCGGGTCGGTAATGCGCCACCGCGCCAGGGTGTCGACGAAGATGAAGCGCTTGTCCTTGGTCGTGAGCTGGTTCGGCTCCCCGTCCCACTCGAGGAACCGCTTGTCGAAGCGATGGACCACCTGCAGAAGCGGCAGCTTGAAATGCAGGCCCGGAGCGGTGATCGGATCGCCGACCGGCTCGCCGAACTGGGTGATGATCGCCTGCTCGGCCTCGTTCGTGATGTAGATGCCGCCCAGGACGACGACGAGGGCCGCGAGGACGACGAGCACGGTCAGCACGCGGGCCATCAGCTGCCGCCCCCGTCCGCGCGGGCCGGCGCGGCCTGCAGGTTGAGCAGCGGCAGGATGCCCGTGAGGTCGTCGTCGACGATGATCTTGCTCCCCATCCGCGGCAGGACGTCGTTGAGCGTCTCGAGGTAGATGCGCTTGCGGGTCACCTGCGGCGCCTTGCGGTACTCGCCGTAGAGCGCCTGGAACCGGTTGGCCTCGCCCTCGGCGCGGTTGACGCGATCGATGGCGTAGCCCTCCGCCTGCTCGATCGTCTGCTGCGCCTCGCCCTGGGCGCGGAAGATCACCTTGTTGTACTCCGACTGGGCCTGGTTGATCAGCGTCTCGCGCTGCTGCTCGGCCTGGTTGACCTCGTTGAACGACGGCTTCACGGGGTCCGGCGGCGTCACGTCCTGCAGCACCACCTGCTCGATCTTGATGCCCGTCTCGTACTGCGTGCACAGCACCTGCAGGCTCTGCTCCACGAGGTCCGCGACCTCCTGGCGGCCGACCGTGAGGACCTCGTCGACCGTCCGGTCGCCCACCACCTCCCGCATCACGGCCTCGGAGAGGTCGCGCAGGGTGCCCTCGACGTCGCGCACCCGGAAGAGGTAGTTGTAGGGGTTGTCGACCCGGTACTGCACCACCCATTCCACGACCGCGGCGTTCAGGTCGCCGGTGAGCATGTTGGACTCGCCTTCGGCCGGCCGGAACTCGCTGCGCACGTCCGCCCGGATGGTGCGGAAGCCGAACTCCTGCTTGAGCTGGCGCTGTACCGGCACCTTGAAGACCCGGTCGATGCCGAAGGGCAGCTTGAGGTGGAGCCCGGGATCCGTGATCGACACGAACTTGCCGAACCGCATGATCACCCCGACCTCCTCGGGGTCGACCTGGTAGAAGCTCGAGACGGCGAGGAAGATCACGACCGCGGCGGGCAGGATCAGCCGCAGCGCCCCCGTCGGCAGCTTGGGCATCTTCGGCATCTGCGGCAGGTCGATGATCGTGCGGTTACCGTCGCTCACGGGGGACAGGCTATCCCAGACGAGCGGTCTTGTCAGCCCGCCGGCTCCGTCCCGCGGCGGGCCACGCCCGGGCCGGCCGCCGGACCCGCCGAGAAGGGCAGCCAGCGGGTTAGACTCCGCCCATGGCGCCGCGATTCGACGGCGAGAACTTCGCGCTCGAGCTGGCGGTCGCGGACCTTCTCGACGCCCGTCTGCAGAAGAGCCTGGGGTTCGCCAACCGCGGCGGCTACGAGCGCATGTGGCTCGGCCAGGCGATCCACTCCCGCTACCAGGAGGAGGCGCTCGCCGCCGACCCGACCTACCGCCGCGAGGTGGCGCTGGCGACGACGCTGAGCCACCGCGGCTGGGAGGTCACGATCCAGGGCCGCGCCGACGGGCTGCGCAGGTCGGGAGAGGGCGTCGTCGTCGAGGAGATCAAGTCCGTCCGCCGCGACGGCTCGCTGTCCGCCGCCGCCCGGCAGATGTACGAGCAGCAGGCCCGGCTCTACGCCTGGATGCTCGCCCGCGAGGGGCAGGCGGAGGTGGCGGCCGAGCTCGTGCTCATCGAGATCGGCAGCGACGTCGTCGACCGCGAGCCCGTGGCGCTCGAGCTCGGCCGCCTCGAGCGGGGCGTCAAGCAGCGTCTCGACGCCTTGCTGCGCGAGTACGAGCAGAAGCACGCCGCGCTCGCGGGCCGCCGCGGCGCCGCCGAGCGGCTGGCGTTTCCCTACGACGCCGTGCGCCCCGGGCAGCCGGAGATCGTCGCGGCGATCGAGCGCGCCCTCGGCGAGGAGGGGCATCTGCTCGTCGAGGCGCCCACGGGCATCGGCAAGACGGTGGCGGCGCTCTATCCGGCCTTGAAGTTCGCCCTCGAGCATGACAAGCGCGTCTTCGTCCTCACCGCCAAGACGCTGCAGCAGACGATGGCGACGAGCGTCCTCGAGCTGCTCAACCGCGAGGACGCCTTCCACAGCCTGCAGCTGCGCGCCAAGGCCAAGATGTGCGCCAACGACGAGATCATCTGCCACGAGGAGTACTGCCCGTTCGCCCGCGACTACTTCGCGAAGCTCCATTCCTCGCAGGTCGTGCGCCGCATCCGCGACACCCACACGACGGTCCTGCCGGACGACGTCTTCGAGGCCTCCCGGCTCGCCGAGGTCTGCCCCTTCGAGGTCAGCCTCGAGCTCTCGCGCGAGGCCCAGGTCGTCGTCTGCGACTACAACTACGCCTTCGCCCCCTACGTCGGGCTGACCGACTTCAGCGGCGAGAACGATCTCTCGGACGTCGTCTTGATCGTCGACGAGATCCACAACCTCGTCGAGCGCGGCCGCGGCTACTTCAGCCCGTCGCTCGCCGCCGCGGCGACGCGGCAGGTCGCCGCGGCCATGGTCGGCGGCGCCCCCATCGAGCGGCGGATCGTCGCCCTCGCCCACCGCCTCACGGCCCTCGTCGAGACCACCGTCGCGGCGGCCCTCGAGGAGGCGGGCGGCCGCGCCCGGGCCGCCGAGACGGCGCTGCCGGAGGACGATCTGTTTGCCCTCCGGGTCGACTTCGACGAGGTCTTCATCGACTACCTCGAGCACCGCCGGGAGACCTCGACGTTCCGCGCCAACGACCTCTTCGTCGCCCTCTACTTCGATCTCCTCCGCTTCCTGAACGGCCTGGTCCTGGCCCAGGGGCCGGCGTTCAGCAAGTACGCCGAGCGCGGCGCCGACGGCGCGGCCCTCCACGTCCTGTGCAAGGACCCGAGCCGCCAGCTCGGCGCGCTCATCAACCGCACCCACAGCGTCATCGGGCTGTCGGCGACGCTGTCCCCCATCGAGTTCTACCGCGATCTGCTGGGCTTCGACCGCGAGCGCTTCGCCCACCTCACGCTGCCGAGCCCCTTCCCCTCCGACAACCGCCGGCTGGTGATCGACGACACCGTGGCGACGACCTGGCGCCGGCGCCCCGACAACTACGCCCCCATCGCCCGCCGCCTGGGCGAGCTCGCCAGCCGCGTGCCCGGCAACTGCTTGGCGCTCTTCCCCAGCTACCAGTTCCTCGCCGAGGTCGGCCGCCACCTCCAGGTCCCCGGCAAGCGCGTCCTCATCCAGTCCCGCGCCGACGGCGACCGCGAGCGCGAGCTCCTCCTCGACGCCCTGCGCTCGAGCCTCGCCGGCGACGTCCTGCTCCTGGCCGTCGCCGGCGGCGTCTTCGCCGAGGGGGTCGACTACCCCGGCGACATGCTCAAGGCGGTGGCCGTCATCGGCCCTTGCCTGCCCGGCGTGAGCCTCGAGCGCGAGCTGCTCAAGCGCTACTACGACGAGCAGTTCGAGCGCGGCTTCGAGTACGCCTTCGTCGTCCCCGGCATGACCCGCGTCGTCCAGGCCGCCGGCCGCCTCATCCGCTCGGCCGAGGACACCGGCGTCGTGGCTCTCCTCGACGAACGCTTCCTCGCCAACCCCTACCGCCACTACCTCCCCGCCGACTGGGGCCAGGCCGAGCAGCTCGTCGGCAGCCCGGGATCGGCCGCCGAGGAGTTCTTCGGCAGCCGGGTCTCCTGAGCCGGCCGCGGCGTCAGCGCGCTACCGGCCGCCAGGCTGTCGCTGGCTGTACTTGCGGATGTGCTCTTCGACGAGCCGGTGGACGCCGAGCCGCTGCAGCTCCGAGGCCAGGACGAGGATCTGGTTGGGGGAGAGCGGGTGGTCCTTGTGGATCACCTGCAGCACCTTCTTGAGCGCCGCGTCGAGCTCCGGGTCGAAGCCGACGGACCCGGGCGCGTCCTTGGATTCCCGGGACCCGGTCTCGTCGGACACCGGACTCCTCAGAGGCCGACCGGCCCGACGCGGGGCTCGGCGGCTTCGTGCATCTGGTCGGGGTCGTAGTCGTAGATCAGCGAGCGCACCGTGAGCCCCGGCGCCACTGCCACGCCCTCCTCCCAGGACCACATGTCGATCGTCTCCCAGGGGCAGTAGCGGGCGCACAGCTGGCAGCCGATGCAGCGCTCGAGGTCGACCTCGACCAGCTTGTGCATCTCGGCGAAGACCGGCCCCGGCACGATCTCGATGCAGTCCACCGGACAGAACGAGATGCACGCCTCGCAGCCCGTGCACCCGATCTGCTCGATCACCGCCGTCTGCTTCGGCGGCTTGGGCCGCCCCGGCTTGTCGATCTCGATCTTCTTGCGGTAGGGGAACTCGCTCATCAGGCCTCTCCGGAAGCTCCTGGGTCGGGTCGCGGCGTACTGTAGCAGAGGGGCGGTCGCAGGCGTCCGTGGCAGAATCCCTCCAATGTTGAGCGAGCGGATCGCCGCGTTCGTGCGGGCGCCGGAGGCGGCGGGTGAGGGGGCGTTCGAGGGGCTGGTTCGCGAGGCCTTTGCGCTGCACTGGGCGGAGAGCCCACCCGTTCGGCGGCTCGCCGACGCGGCGGGGGTGACGCCGGAGAGTCTCGGCGACTGGCGGCAGGTTCCCATGGTGCCGGCGCTGGCTTTCAAGACGCAGCGGCTGGGGATCGGGGAAGCGCGGGAGGTGTTTCACAGCTCGGGGACGACGGGCGCCGGGCCGAGCGTGCATCACCATCCGTATCCGGAGCTCTACCGGGCGGTCATCGACGCGACCTTTCCGGGGGCCTGCCTCGGCGGGGTCGGCGGACTCTCGCGGCCGCCCATGCTGTCGCTCGTTCCGAGCCGCGAGGAGGCGCCGCGCTCGAGTCTGGCCTTCATGATCGACCACGTGCTGCGGCGCTGGGGGGGCGAAGGGAGCCGGGTGGCGGCGGCGGGCAGGGGGCTGCGGGCCGGCGAGGCGCGGGGGTTCCTGGCCGCGCGGCAGCGGGACCGGCGGCCGGCCGTGGTGCTCGGCACGGCCTTCTCGCTGGTCCAGCTGCTGGAGGCGCTCGAGCGGCTCGGGCTCGCCTTCCGGCTGCCGGCCGGCAGCGTCGTGTTCGAGACGGGGGGCTACCAAGGGCGCAGCCGGGAGCTGCCGCGCGCCGAGCTCGAGGCCGCGATGGGCAGGCGGCTCGGGGTGGCGCCCACGGCGATCGTCCGCGAGTACGGGATGACGGAGCTGACGAGCCACTTCTACGCGCGCGCTTCCGCGGCCGGCCCCACGGCTGGCCCGGGGCCCTTCCTGGCGCCGCCCTGGGTGCGCTTCCGGATCCTCGACCCGGCGACGCTCGAGGAGTCCGCGGGCGCGGCGCCGGGACTCTTGGCGATCTTCGACCTCGCCAACGTCGGCTCCGCCCTGCACGTGCTGACGGAGGATCTCGCGGTGGCCGACGGCGGCGGGTTCCGGCTCGCCGGCCGGGCCGCTGGGGCCGAGCTGCGGGGCTGCTCGCTGCTCAGCGAGGAGATGGCGGGCTGAGCGCCGGGGACTCGGCGCCCGAGACGGGGTGCCCGAGACGCGGCGCTCGCACCAGTGCCGGGACTTGGTGCCGGCACGGGGCGCCGGGACTCGGCGCCCAAGCCGGCAACGGGGACCGGGAATGATCGACGACGCCGTCTTCCCGCCCGGGCCCGGGCCGGCCGGAGTCGCCGTCGAGCGCCACGGCGTCTGCTACACGGCGGCCCGCTGGACCCCCGCGGGGCTCGCCGCCGTCGTCAACCGGCTCGAGAGAGACGGCGGCCGCGCGCTCGCCGAGCTGTCGCTGGAGCGGCGGCTCGCTGCCTGGTGCGACGCGATCGCGCGCTTCCGGGATCCCGGGTCGGCCGAGAGCGAAGCCCTGCGCCCGGCGCTGCTGAGGCTCTGCGGCCTCTCCGCGGCGGGCCTCGACGCGGCGCTCGAAGCCGTCCTCGGCGGCGTCGACCGGCCCTCCGCCGCCCGGCTCTTCGACGAGGCGGAGGGGCTGCAGCCCTCGGGAGCGGGGCGCTCGGGAGCGGGACGCCCGGGATCGGAAGGCCAGGCATCGGGACGCCAGGGATCGGAAGGCCAGGGACCGGGGCGCTCGGAAACGGGACGCCAGGAGGCGGGACGCCCGGGAGCGGGGCCCTCGGGGCTCGTCGCCGTCATCCTGGCGGGGAACCTCCCCGCGCTGGCGGTGCAGCCCCTGCTGCCGGCCCTCGCGCTCGGCCGGCCGGTGCTGCTCAAGTCGGCGTCGGCCGAGCCGCTCTTTGCGCCCGCCTTCGTGCGCGCCCTCGTCCGGGCCGCGCCGGAGCTCGCATCGGCCGTCGCGGCCGCCACCTGGGAGGGCGGCGCCGTCGAGCTCGAGGCGCCGATTCTCGAGCGGGCGGCGACCGTTCTCGTCTACGGCGACCAGCCGGCCGTCGACTCGGTGGCGCGGCGGACGCGCGGGACCTGCGTCGCCCACGGGCCGCGGGCGAGCCTCGCCGTCGTCTCGGCGGCGGCCGACCCGGCGCTCGCCGCCGCCGGCCTGGCCCGCGACGTCGCCCTCTTCGACCAGCGCGGCTGCCTGTCCGTGCAGGCCGTCTACACCGACGGCGACGCCGCCGTCCTGGCCGGCGCGCTGGCCCGGGCGCTCGCCGAGCGGGCCGCGGCCTGGCCGCCGGGGCCGCTCGATCCGAGCGTCGCCGCGGCGGTGCAGCAGGTGCGGGCCGAGGCGCGGCTGCGCGGCCTCGAGCAGCCGGCGATGGCGCTCGCCGCCGGCACCGTCGTCGTCGAGCCGCTGCCGGCCTTCCAGCCGTCGCCGGGGCTGCGCACCGTGCGCGTCCATCCGCTCGCGAGCCTCGACGCGGTCGTGCCCGCGCTGGCCGCCTGGCGCGGCCGGCTCTCGGGCGCGGCGCTGGCGGGCGCCCCGGCGTGGGCGCTAGAGTCGGCTCTCGCCGAGCTCGGCGTCGCGCGCTGCGCCCCGCCGGGCGAGCTGCAGTCGCCCGACGCGCTGTGGCACAACGGCGGGCTCCATCCGCTGGCCGCGCTGGGCGCCCCGGCGACGGGACGATGAGCGCAACTACCGGCGCAACGATGAAGGCGACGATCGACGAAGACCTCACCTCCGTGCTCGAGCGGCTCCTGGCGGCCAGCCCCGGCGCCGACGCCTTCCACCTGCGGCTGGTGGACGACTTCAGCCACCGCGCGGTCGGCCCGGAAGAGACCGACGCGATCTTCGCGAGCTTCCTCGCCGACTTCGAGGACGCCGTGGCGCGGGTCGGCGCCGATTGGGGCGCGCCGACCTTCCGGGGCGGCGTCGACCGCGACGACTTCCCCCCGTGGAGCGAAGCGCTGGTCCTGGCCTATTGGCAGCGCGGCGACGCCGTCGCCTTCCTCTCCCTGCGCCACGACGACGAGGGCGAGCCCATGTTCCTCGAGGTCGGCGCCCTCACCGACGACGAGGCCGCGACGCTGGCCTACACCCGGTCCTGAGCTGCCCGGTCCCGCACTACCCGGTCCCACTACCCGGTCCTGCACTACCCGGTCCTGCACTACCCGGTCCCGAGCTGCGGTCCCGAGCTCCGGCTTGCGACGGGACTCCGGCTTGCGGGGGGACCCGGCGGGGCTCAGGAGCCCTGGATCGCGTTCTTGATCGCCAGCTCGGGGATCTTCCAGCTCGAGCCGGAGATGCGGCCCACCTCGCGGCCGCTCACGAAGACCACCGCCGTCGGCACGGAGTCGATGTCGAGGCGCTTGACCTCCGGATCGGCGCTGAAGCCGTCGCCCTGCGGCAGGCCGTAGAACGAGAGCGCCACCTGCGAGCCCGCGAGCTCCTGGGCGACCCGCAGGACGCGCGGCAGGACCTGCTGGCAGTGCGGGCACCAGGTGCCGAAGAACACCCGGACCTCGACGGGGCGCGACTCGGCCTGGAGCTGCCGCACGAGGGGCTCCGAGAACTCGTAGGCGTCGGCGCCCGTCCGGTAGTCGCGGCTGTAGGCGCGCATGGCCTCGAGGTCCTGCTCGCCGAGGAGCCACGGCTTGTTGCGCAGCTGCGCCGCCCGCCCGTCGACGGAGAACTCGATGCCGTCGCCGGCGATGGTGAACTTCCCCAGCGGCGCCAGCATGGCGCCGTCGAGCAGGCGGACGCCGCCGTTGGGCTGGCGGTCGACCTTCATCAGGTTGACCGTCGACACCGCGGCGCTGCGCGCCTGGACGAGCAGCGGCGACTCGCTCAAGGTCGGCACCACGAGGTAGGCGCCGGCGCTCTGCGACTGGTAGACCTCGGCGTTCGCGTCCTCTTCACCGTCGAGGAAGAACACGAACTTGTCGATGGGCAGGAAGTCGTTCATCGCCGGCTGGGCGGCGGCGAGGCCGCCAGTGAGGGCGCCGACGAGGGCGCAAGCGATCGCCACGATCGCGCGACTGCGAAAAGAAGGGGTGTTCACGGCTCTCCTGTCCTCCACTGCAAGGGCTTCCATGCGGCCATTCCCGGGGGTGCGGCCCCGTGGGCGCGGCACGGTCTCTCAGTCTAGCAGGGCTCGCCGGCCGGCCGCGGCCCAGCCTTCACCGACCTCTCCCAACTCCGGAAGGCCCGGGATTGTTTCCACGACCCGGCCGTCGAGCACCCGGAACGAGCGCGGCAGGGTGCGGTAGAGCGGCCGCAGGAGGGTCGCCGGCGCCAGGCGCACCTCGGTGGCCACCATGTACTGCCAGCTGAAGGCGTTGAGATCCTCGGGCAGCGCGTCGCTGACCAGCCAGAGGCGCGGCTCGCCGTTGGCCAGGGAGTGGGCGTGCAGCCGCTCGAGGCCGGCGACGAGCTCCTCCTCGTCGAGATGGGTGAGGACCACCCAGTGCTCGCCGCGGTCGAGCTCCGGGACGAGGGCGTCGAGGCAGACGTAGTCCGGATCCGCGGGCCGGCCCGCGCACAGCTCCCGGGTCTCGACCCCGGGCGCGAGCCGCGTCGCCAGGTCGTCGAGCGGCAGCTCCGGCGCCCACCAGGCCAGCCCCAGGCCGGCGAGGGTGCCGGCCGCCACGAGGGCCAGCCGGCGGCGGGGAAAGGGCGCGGCCGCCCGCGTTCCGAGGAACGCCAGGGCCAGCGGCGGCACGAGGAGCAGCAGATCCTGCCAGAAGGCCTCGGCGGGGGTGCGCTCGACGAGGTTGCCGAAGCAGCCGCAGGCCGCGGCCGCCCGCTCGACGCCGCGCAGCTCGTCGAGGTAGGCGCGGCCCGTCAGGAACAGGAAGAAGCCGACCAGCAGCGCCGCCGGGACGAGCACCCAGCGGCGGCGGATGCCGAGGACGAGGGCCAGCCCGAGCGCGAGCTCGAGCCCCAGGGCGATCCGCGCCACCGTCATCGCGGGCAGCCAGCCGGCGAGCCCCTCGGCCGTGATCTGCTCGGCGAACGCGTGCGGATCGATCGCCTTCGTCCACGCCGCCACCAGCAGGACGAGGCCCAGGAACACCGCCCCCGCGAGCCCGGCGAGCCGGAGGATCCGCTGGCGCTTCGTCGAGTCGCTCATCACCCGCTCATCCTAGCAACGGCCGGCTCGGGAGCCACCCGGGGCGGAGCCGACCCGAAGTGGGCCCGCAGGGCGTCCGCCGTCGGGCTCTCGACGCCGTCCAGGAACGGGCCCAGGGGGCCGGAGTAGAGCAGGCGGCCGCCGTGGACGCCGCCGCCCGGCCCGAGGTCGACGATCCAGTCGACCTGCGCCAGCAGATCGAGGTTGTGCTCGACGACGACGACGCCGTCGCGCCGCGCGACGAGCCGGCGCAGCGTCGCGCACAGCCGGTCGATGTCCGAGAGGTGGAGCCCGGTCGTCGGCTCGTCGAAGAGAAACAGCCGCCGCCCCTCCGTGGCCGGGCGGTCGAGGAAGCCGGCGAGCTTGAGGCGCTGCGCCTCGCCGCCGGACAGGGTCGCCGTCGACTGCCCGAGCCGCAGGTAGCCGAGCCCGACGTCCGCGAGCTTGCCGAGGCGCCGGGTCAGCAGCCGCGAGCCGGCGAAGTGCAGGAGGGCCTGCTGCACGGTCAGCTCGAGCGTCTCGGCGATGTCGAGCCCGCGGTAGCGCACGTCGAGCACCCGCCGCGTGAAGCGGCGCCCGAGGCAGGAGTCGCAGGGCACGGAGACGGGCGCCATGAACTGCATGTCGATCTCCTGGGCGCCCGTCCCCTGGCAGGCCGGACACCGCCCCTTGTCGACGTTGAACGAGAAGTGGCCGGGGGTGATCCCGGCCCGCCGCGCGGCGGGGGTGGCGGCGAAGAGCTTGCGGATCGCGTCGTAGGCCTTGAGGTAGGTGACGGGGTTCGAGCGGCTCGAGCGGCCCAGCGGGTACTGGTCGACGTGGGCGACGTAGGCGAGCCCGTCGAGCCCGTCGAGCCCGTCGCACTCTCCCGGCTCCGCGTCGGCCACCCCGAGGCGCCGCTGGTAGTTGCCGAAGAGGACGTTCTCGACGAGGGTGGACTTGCCGGAGCCGGAGACGCCGCTGACCCCGACGAGCGCGGCGAGCGGGAACTCGACGTCGAAGCCGGCGAGGTTGTGCTCCCGCGCCCCCGTGATGCGCACCCGCGGCCGGCTCTCGAGAACGACGTCGAGGGAGCGCTTGCCGGCCTCGCGGCGATGGCGCGCCAGGTGCCGGCGGGCCCGCGGGTCGCGCGCCGGACGGCGCAGATAGCGGGCGGTCAGGGAGACGTCGCTGGCGAGGATCGCCGCCAGCGGCCCTTCCGCGAGCAGCTCGCCGCCCATCTCGCCGGCCGCCGGCCCGAGGTCGATCACGTGATCCGCGCCCTCGATGAGCGTGCGGTCGTGCTCGACGACGAGCACGGTGTTGCCGCGCCGCGCCAGGTCGCGCAGCAGCTCGAGCAGCCGCTGGCTGTCGCGGGGATGGAGGCCGACCGTCGGCTCGTCGAGCACGTACAGGGTGCTCGTGAGGCCCGAGCCCAGCGACGCGGCCAGGTGGATGCGCTGCGTCTCGCCGCCGGAGAGCGTCCGCGCCTGGCGGTCGAGAGTCAGGTAGTCGAGGCCGACCCGGTGCAGCACCTCGACGCGCGCCGTCAGCTGCTCGATCAGGTGGTGCGCCTTCTCGAGCTGCCGCTCGCCCCACGCGACCGACGCCAGCCAGCGACGCAGCGATTCCACGCTCTCGGCCGTGAGGCTGGGGAGCGTCCGCCCCTGGACGGTGACGCTCAGCGCCTCGGGACGCAGCCGGGTCCCCCGGCACGCCGGGCAGGGGTCGTAGGCCCGGAAGCGCGCCAGCAGCACCCGCATGTGGACCCGGTACGAGCGCTTCTCGAGCCAGGCGAAAAAGCGCTCGAGGCTGGTGAACGGCCCCTTGCCCGACCACACCCACTCGCGGACCGCGGGCGGCAGGTCGCGCCAGGGGACGTCGAGCGGCACTCCGCGCTCCGCGCAGGCGGTCCACAGCCGCTCGTAGCGCTTCTCGTAGGCGGGCGTGTTCCAGGGCGCGAACGGCCGCTCGGCGAGGGTCCGGGAGGGATCGGGGATCACCCGGTCGCGGTCGATCCCGATGACGCGGCCGAACCCCTGGCACTCGCCGCACGCCCCGAGCGGCGAGTTGAAGGAGAAGAGCGCCGGCACGGGGCGGCGCAGGGCCAGGCCGCAGCGCGGGCATCCCGGCCCGGCGCTCACGTGGCGCGTCGTCTCGCCGCGCGCCACGGCGCGGCCGGCGGCGAGCCGGTAGGCCTCCTCGACGGCGTCGACGACCCGCGTCAGGGAGCCCTCGTCCGCTCGGAACCTGCCGAGCACGAGGTGCAGGGGATCCAGGTCCCCGGGCCAGGTCGCGCGCGAGGTCAGGCGGACGACCTCGTCGCCCTCCAGCCGGCGGCCGAAGCCCTGGCGCACGAGCTCGGCCAGCGCCTGCGAGGCGCCGCGCCGCGGCCGCCGCACCGGGGCGACGAGGACGAACGCCGCGCCCGCCGCGCCCGCGACGAGCTCCTCCGCCGCCTGCTGGGGGGTGCAGGCGCGCGCCGCGCCGTGCCCGGCCGGGCAGCTCACCTCGCCGAGATGGGTGAAGAGCAGCCGCAGCACGTCGTGGGTCTCGGTCAACGTGCCCACCGTCGAGCGCGCGTTGCGCACGGCGTTGCGGGCCTCGAGCGCCACGGCGGGGAGGATCCCCCGCAGCTCGTCGAGCGGCGGCCGCTCCACGCGGTCGAGGAACTGCCGCGCGTAGGTCGACATCGACTCCACGAACCGGCGCTGCCCCTCGGCGAAGACCGTGTCGAAGGCGAGCGACGACTTCCCGGCCCCCGACGGCCCGGTGACGACCGTCAGCTTGCCGTGCGGAATCCGGCAGCTGACGTTCTTCAAGTTGTGGGTCCGCGCCCCACGGACCTCGATCGCGGTTGGACTCGTCATCTGCCGGTCACCCGTTCGCTTCGACCTCCCCCGGCTACGGCCGCGAAGCGGCCGGAGCCAAGCGAAGCACGCCAGCATATCGCTTCTCGACTGGCCACTCCGCCGACCCGCCATGCGCGGGGCTCCAAGCCGAAGCCTCGCAGCGGCTTCAGGGCGTGGGCGGACGGGGGCGCTTCTTGCTCTTGAAGACCCGATCGAGCCAGCGCTTGAAGCGGCCGCGGCTCGTGTCGTCGAGCATGCTCGCCCGCAGCTCGGCGCGGCTGGCGTGGAGGTGGCACAGCGCCGCCGGCACGCGGTCGCGGGGGAAGACTTCGGTCGTGACCTGGGGGCAGCGGCCGGTCGCCAGCTCGCCGGAGAGCGGGTCGATCGTCGCCGTGGTGATGCCGGGCGGCGGCTGGGCGGCGGGGTAGCCGCCGGGCGGGCGCAGGCGCCAGACGAAGCGGTTCCAGATCGGCAGGCCGGCGCGGGCTCCCGACAGCCGGGTCGGGGCGTTGTCGTCGTAGCCCACCCACACCAGGGCGGCGCGGTCCGGGGAGTAGCCGGCGAACCAGCTGTCGCGCCGGTCGTTGCTCGTGCCGGTCTTGCCGGCCAGGCGGTCGCTCATCCCCCAGGAGCGCGCGACGCGGGCGGTGCCGCGGTCGAAGACTCCCTCGAGGATCGAGGTCACGAGGTAGGCGCTCTCCGGAGAGAGGACCGCCGCGGGCTCCGGCAGCGGCCGGCCGGCCACCGGCCGGCCGTCCGGCCCCAGCACCGCGGTGACGAAGTGCGGCGGCCGGCGGACGCCGCCGGCCGCCAGGGTGGCGTAGACCGTCGCCAGCTCGAGCGGCGTCACCTCGAGCGCCCCGAGCGCCATCGCCGGCACGCGGTCGAGGCGGCGCTCGAGCCCGAGCCGCGAAGCGGTGTCGGCGACCTCGGCCAGACCCGTCGCCAGCGCCAGGCGCGCGGTCGGCACGTTGAGGCTCTCCTCGAGAGCCTGGCGCGCCGTCACCCGGCCGCGGAACCGCCGGTCGTCGTTCTGCGGCTCCCACACCCCGGAGCCGGCGACCTCGAGGCGCAGCTCCTCGTCCGCGAGCAGCCCGGACGGCAGGCTCGTCCCGCGCTCGAAGGCGGCGGCGTAGACCACCGGCTTGAAGGCGCTCCCCGCCTGGCGCCGCGCCAGCCGGGCGCGGTCGAACTGGCTGGCGCGGTAGTCGCGGCCGCCGACGTAGGCGGTGACGGCGCCGCTCGCGGGATCGATCGAGACGAGCGCGGCCTGGAGCGGCCCGGCCGTCTCGCGGTCGTTCTCCCAGCCCTCCTCGAGGGCGGCGACGCCCCACCCCACCGCCTCCTCGGCCGCCTTCTGATCGCCGAGCTCGAGGGTCGAGAGGACGGCGAAGCCGGCGTCGGCGAGAGCGCCCACCCCGAACCGCCGCTCGGCCTCGACCCGCGCCGCCTCCCGGAAGTAGCCGGCCTCGGGCCCCCGGGAGGCCGGCGGCGGGGCGTAGCACAGCGCCTCGCCGCGGGCCGCCGCCAGCCGGCGATCGTCCAGCCAGCCGAGCTCTTGCATGCGCGCGAGCACCCAGTCGCGGCGCTCGCGGGCGCGGTCCGGGTGGCGGCCGGGGTCCCAGGTCCCCGGCGACTGGATCATGCCCGCCAGCACGGCAGACTCGCACAGCGTCAGCCGCGAGGCCTCCTTGCCGAAGTAGGCCTCGGCGGCGGCCCCCACCCCCATCAGGTTGACGCCGTCGCGGGTGCCCCAGTAGATCTCGTTGAGATAGGCGGCGAGGATGGCGGGCTTGCTGTAGCGCCAGTCGACGAGGAGCGCCAGCGCCATCTCGCGGAGCTTGCGCCCCACGCTGCGCTCGTGGGTGAGAAACAGGTTCTTGACCAGCTGCTGGGTCAGCGTGCTGCCGCCCTGGCGGACGCTCCCGGACCGCAGGTTGATCCACGTCGCCCGCAGGATGCCGCGCGCCGACAGCCCGCCGTGCTCGAAGAACCGCCCGTCCTCCGCCGCCAGGACGGCGCGGGTCAGGTCCTCCGGCAGGTCGTCGAGGCTCACGGGCCGGCGCTCCCGGAGGTCGGGTCCGTAGTAGGAGCCCACGAGCGGCGCCTCGAGGGCGAGCCGCGGCACGGGCTCGCCGAGCCATCGCAGCTCCCGGATCGCGCCGCCCGCGAAGGAGACGACGGCCAGGCCGGCGGCGCGCCAGCCCTCCGCCGTCGGCGTGCGCCGGACGTGGATCTCGAGCTTCTCCTCCGCGGCTCGAAACTGGCCGGGCGCCGGCCGCCGGCCGAGCGAGCTCGCGTAGCCCGCGCCCTCGAGCTCCCGCCGCAGCCCCACCGCCGTCCCCGCCTCCCCCACCGCCAGCACCCGCGGCGCCCCGAAGAGCCGCGACGGCTGCACCGCCGGCCGCTCCGCGAACTGGCCGGAGAGATGCCAGAACGGCCACACGAGCCACCCGAGAACGCAAAGCAGCGCCACCGCCAGCACCCCCACGGCCGGCCCCAGCCACCCGCGCCGCCGCGGGGCTCGCTTCTTCTTGCTGGCGGGGGTCTTCTTCCTGGCAGGCATCTCGCGCCCTCACTGCAAGCTGCGGGCCACCAGTCGCTCTTACCAGCGTCCGGCGGCGGCTCCGCCGCCGCATGGGTGCCCTCGGCAAGCCATCCCCCGCGGAACGGACAAGACCCGATCTCCGGAATCGCCGGCCAAGCCCTTCTCTTTCATACCTGAAGTCTTTTCCTGGGTCTTCACCGGCCTCGCGACCCACCACCGCTCGGCTGCCTCGCGCTTGCCCCATGCTATCTTCCCGCCTCGATGATCGCGGTATCTGGACTCGCCAAGGCGTTCGGGCCGCAGACGCTGTTTCGCGACGTCGCCTTCCAGCTCAACCCCGGGCAGCGGTACGGACTCGTCGGTGCCAACGGCTCCGGCAAGTCGACCTTGCTCAAGGTCCTGGCGGGCGAGGAGCCGGCCACGGAGGGGACGGTCGCGATCCCCAAGCGGCTGCGGGTCGGGGTGCTGTCCCAGGACCACTTCCGGTTCGAGTCGACCCCGATCCTCGACGTCGTCCTCATGGGCCATCCCGAGCTGTGGGAGGCGATGGTCGAGAAGGACGAGATCCTCGAGAACGCCGACCGCGAGTTCGACGGCGACCGCTACGCGGCCGTCGAGGACGTCATCGCCCGCTTCGACGGCTACGCGGCGGAGGCCCAGGCGGGGGAGATCCTGGAGGGGCTCGGCATCCCGAGCGCCCAGCATCGCGAGCCGCTGTCGATCCTCTCCGGGGGCTTCAAGCTGCGGGTGCTGCTCGGCCAGGTGCTCGCCTCGCGGCCCGACGCGCTGCTGCTCGACGAGCCGACCAACCACCTGGACATCCTGTCGATCCGCTGGCTGGAGAAGTTCCTGCAGGACTACCCGGGGCTCGTCGTCGTCATCTCCCACGACCACCGCTTCCTCGACAACGTCTGCACCCACATCCTCGACGTCGACTACGAGACGGTGACGCTCTACACCGGCGACTACAGCGCCTTCATGCAGGCCAAGGTCGCCGAGCGCGAGCGCAAGGAAAAGGAGCTGACGCGGCGCGAGAAGGAGATCGCGCACCATCAGGCCTTCGTCGACCGCTTCCGCGCCAAGGCCACCAAAGCGCGGCAGGCGCAGAGCAAGCTGCGGCTGATCGAGAAGAAGGCCGAGGCGCTCGACTACCTGCCGCCGAGCTCGCGCCGCTACCCCACCTTCCGCTTCGAGCAGGTGCGGCCGAGCGGCAAGCAGGCCCTCGAGCTCCGGGAGATCTCCAAGGCCTGGGGCGACAACCAGGTCCTCAGCGGGGTCTCCCTCACCGTGCAGCGCGCCGACCGGATCGCGATCATCGGCCCCAACGGCATCGGCAAGTCGACCCTGCTCAAGATCGCGCTGGGCAAGCTCGGCGCCGACGCCGGCGAGGTCGACTGGGGGCACGAGACCCATCCCGGGTACTTCGCGCAGGACCACCGGGAGCTGCTGGCGGACTCCAACCAGACGGTCGAGGCGTGGCTCTGGGACTTCTGTCCCGGGGAGTCGGTGGGCTTCGTCCGCAACCGGCTGGCCCAGGTCCTCTTCTCCAAGGACGAGGCCCTGAAGAAGGTCGCGGCGCTCTCCGGGGGCGAGGCGGCCCGCCTGATCTTCGCGCGGCTGGGGATCCAGCGGCCCAACGTGCTCGTCCTCGACGAGCCGACCAACCACCTCGACCTCGAGGCCATCGAAGCGCTCGTCGCCGGGCTGCGCGAGTACGAGGGCACCCTGATCCTGGTCTCCCACGACCGCTGGTTCGTCTCCGAGCTCGCGACCCGGATCGTGGAGATCCAGGAGCGCGGGATCCACGACTTCCGCGGCACCTACGCGGAGTACGTGGAGCGCTGCGGCGACGATCACCTCGACGCCGAGGTCGTGCTGCGCCGCGCCCGGCGCGACAAGCGCGACCGCAAGGCGGAGAAGGCGGACCCGGGGCGGCAGAAGCAGCTCGGCGGCGCGCTCGCGAAAGAGCGGGACCGCATCACCGCGGAGATCGAGCGCGCCGAGAGCCGGGTGGGGGAGATCAACGAGATCTTCTGCGACCCGGCCTACTTCGACCGCGCCCCGCGGCAGGAGGTGCGCAAGCTCGAGCAGGAGCAGAAGCGGCTGGGCACCGAGGTCGAGGGGCTGATGGCCCGCTGGGAGGACGTCGAGCGGCAGCTGGCCGAGATCGACGACGGGAGGGGATGAGCGCGCCCGAGTCCGAGCCGGGCGCCTTCCGCCACGTCCCCTTCACGGGCGTCATCTTCGTCGTCCACGAGGCGATGAAGCGCGGCTTCGAGAACGACCACCCCGATGGGTCGAACCTCGGGCTCGACGTCCATCCGGGCAGGCTGCGGGCGGGGGCGTCGAGCTACGGCGACTCGATGCGCTGCTCCTTCGGGCCGCCGCTCGACACCATGCGACTGTGCCTTTCCCGGCTCGAGCGGACGCTCGGCGGTTGATGGGGTCTCGGCCATGAGCGAGGGGAAGCGCGCCATGCAGATGTCGGGGTTGCTCGAGACCTTTCCGCTCGCCGATCTCTTGCAGTGGGCCGGCAACGACCGCCTGACGGGCACGATCGTGCTGCGGCGTGGCGCGCGAGAGAAACGGATCCTTCTGCGCGGCGGGCGAGTCGTGGGCTGTCTGTCCAACGAGCGCCACGAATTCTACGGCGATCTGCTCCTCGCCAACGGGCTGGTGACCGAGAGCCAGCTCCTGACGGCGCTGTCGCTGTGCACGGAACACCGGTCCCAGATCCGGCTGGGCGAGGCCCTCATCCAGCTCGGCATCCTCGACCGCGAAGCCGTCGTCGAGAGCCTCGTGGCGCGGACCGAGCAGTCGATCCTGGACGTCTTCCTGTGGCCGCGCGGCGTCTTCTTCGTGCTCCGGGACGAGCCTCCCGTGGCGCCCATCGAGATTCCGCCGATCGAGCCGATGCGTCTGGTTCTCGAGGGCGTCCGGCAGATCGACGAGGTCCGCCGGATCCGGATGCGCCTCCCCCACGACGGCGTCGTCCTCAAGCGGGGCACCGCCTGGCCGGGCGTGGACCTCTCGCCGTTGGGCCGGCGGATCGTCACCGTCTTCGAGCCGAACTCGACGCTGGCCCGGCTGCACGAGGCCGCCGGCGGCGGCTACTGCGCTTTCCTGGCCGAGGCCGATGGCCTGCTCCAGGGCGCCGTGCTGGCCATCGATCACCCCGGCGAGCCGACGAGCGATTCCCAGACGATCTCCCTGCTCGACCTCATGCTCGACCGCATCCAGGAGGAGCGGCAGGCCGTCGTCGGCGGCACCGTGGCCATGCCGCTGTCGGCCCTGGGCGAGCTCTACCCCTTGTGGCTCGACCGCGACGACCCGGTCGCCGGCGCCCGCCTGGCGGCGCCGATGCGCGGCTTCGCGGCGAGCTTCGACGGCACCCGGAAGCTGGCGGCCCTCTTGTCCGGCGACCTGCGGCGGCGCGACGACGAGCTCGAGTGGCTGTGGCTGCAGATCGGCGCCCGCCGCCTCGTCCTGATGCCCGACGCCGTCGACGACGAGCTGCGCCGCAGGATCGCCGCGGGCGTCCGGCCGACGTGAGGGGCCTGGAGGGTCAGGGCCCGGGGGGTCAGGGGGCCGCCGCCTCGAGGCTCGAGAGCAGCCGGGCCGTCGCCCGCCGCAGGTCGCCCTGCTGGTAGAGGCTGCCGCCGATGAGGATCATCGTGTCGGCGCCGTAGCGCTCCAGGTGGAGGCCGACCTCGCGCGCCTGGACGCCGCCGGCGGGAACGGGGAACGCGGGGCGGATCCGCCCGAGCGGCGCGCGCAGCGCCGCGTTGACCGCCTGGCACTGCTCGAGCGTCCAGGGGAAGCGGCCGCCGGCATTCACGTAGATGACCCCGTCGCACCCGATCAGGCGGTAGAGCTGGCCCAGGAGGACGTCGCGCGCGATGCCGTGCTCGGCGCCGAAGAACGCGCCGCTGAAGGTCGGGTGGCCCAGGATGACGAGCTCGCGCGACCGCGCCAGGTGGCGGGTCGCCTCGAGCCCGAAGAGCATCGGGCTCACGATCACGCCGCGGCAGCCGGCGCTCCGGACGCTCTCGCGGCGCGCGGCGAGCTTGGCGGGGTCGCCCGGCAGGTTGGGGAGGTACAGCGTCCTGCCGCCGCTCTCGGCGTTGGCCCGCTCCACGGCCTCCTGGCAGCGGGCCACGCGCTCGCCGAACGGGGCGCTCGCCTGGTCGACGAGCGAGTGGTCGTCCTTGACGAGATCGCAGCCGCCGAGGGCGAACGAGCGGCAGTCGCTCGCCAGCTCGGCCGCCGTCTTGCCCACGGGCTTGACCGCCGCGCACAGGAGCGGCCGGCGCTCGACGCCGCACAGCCGGCGCAGGCCCGCGATGCCGAAGGTCGGACCGGGGAGGTCCGCGAGGATCGTCTCCGGCCACTCCACGGCCACCAGGCGCAGGCCCTGGAACAGCGACACGTTGCCGAAGAGCACGTTCAGGAGCTGGCCGAGGTCTCCGCCCACGATCTCCGGAGCCACCGAGACGGCGAGCCGCCAGCGGCCCTCGCCCGCCGGCTCGAGCGCCTCCACGCGGCTGACGACCTCCTCTTCGAGGGTCGCCGAGTAGCACCCCTCGGGGATCTCGACCGTCTGCTCGACCGTCAGGGCGCGGGCGAAGCGCCGCGCCGCCTCCCGGGAGGGGGCGACGAGCTCGTAGGTCAAGCCGAGGCGTCCGCCACTCATCCGGAGAGGGTATCGGATCCGGCGGCCCGCGGGGCTAGACCCCGAAATAGCGGGCCGCCGGGTGGTGCAGCACGATCGCCGACACGCTCGCCTCCGGGTCCATCATGAAGCCGTCGGTCAGCTCGACGCCGATCTCCGCGGGGTCGAGGGCGGCGAAGAGCCCGGCCTGGCCCTCGAGATCCGGGCAGGCCGGGTAGCCGAAGCTGTAGCGCTTGCCGCGATAGCGCGCCGCCAGCTGGTCACGCAGGGTCATCCCCGGCGGATCGGGGAAGCCCCAGGCGGCGCGGATGCGCTGATGGACGAGCTCCGCGGCGGCCTCCGCGGTCTCGAGCGCCAGCGCCGCGAGGCCGTGGCTCTTGAGGTACTCGCCCTCCCGCTTCAGGCTCTCGACGCGCTGGCGAATGCCGCCCCCCGCCGTGGTCACGAGCAACGCCACGTGGTCGCCGCGCGGCAGCACGTAGTCCGTCAGGCAGCGCCCGCGGCCGGAGTCCTGGCGCGGCAGGGTCCACTCGGCCACGATCGCCGAGCCGCCGTCCGGATCCCGCAGCACGAGCCGATCTCCGGCCGCGGCGGCGGGGAAGAAGCGCCACACGGCGCGCGCCGCCATCGCCCCGGCGCGGCACTCCGCCTGCAGCTCGGCGACGAGCGCCCGCAGCCTGGCGAGCTTGGCGTCGCCCGCCGCCTCGAGCCCGGCGACCGAGCCGCGCAGCCCGAGGTGCTTGCCGTAGAGCATCTGCGGGCTCAGGAACGGCCAGACGCTGTCGAGGTCGAGGGTCTCCACGTGCCGATCCAGGTCCGCCGGCGCCGGCGGCGGCAGATCGCGATCGACGGGCGGCAGCGCGCGCCGCTTCCCCACGACGGCCGGCGCGCGGGCGGCGGCGGCGGCGCGGTCCTGCTCCCGGGTCGCGGCGATCTCGCGCTCCGCCTCCGGGCGCCGCGCCGGGTCGGTGAGCCGCTCGACCCAGCGCAGGCCGTCCATCGCGTCGCCCGCGTAGGTGCACGGCCCGCCGTAGGCCGGGGCGATCTTCGAGTGGGTGAACCGCCGGGTCAGCGCCGCGCCGCCCACCAGCAGGGGCGCGTCGACCCCGGTCGCCGCCAGGTCGCCCGCCGTCAGGACCATCTGCTGGGCGCTCTTGACGAGCAGGCCGGAGAGCCCGATGACGTCCGGCTGGTGCTCGCGCGCCGCCTGGATCAGCCGCTCGCTGGTCACCTTGATCCCGAGGTTGACGACCTGGAAGCCGTTGTTGCTCAGGATGATGTCGACCAGGTTCTTGCCGATGTCGTGGACGTCTCCCTTGACGGTGGCCAGCAGCACCTTGCCGCGGCTCGCCCCCTCGACCCGATCCATGTGGCGCTCGAGGTGGCCGACGGCCGCCTTCATCACCTCGGCGCTCTGCAGCACCTCGGCGACGATCAGCTGGTTGGAGTTGAACAGGCGGCCCACTTCCGCCATCCCCGCCATCAGGGGACCGTTGATCACCGCGAGGGGCGTGGGCCAGCGCTCGTCGCCGAGCGCCAGATCGAGGTTCTCGAGCAGGCCCTCCTTCGTGCCCTCGACGACGGCGCGGGCCAGGCGCTCGGCCAGCGGCAGGTCAGCCAGCGGCCGGCGGGAGGCCGCCGACTTGCGCCCCCGGAAGTGGGCGGCGAACTCGGCGACCGCGCGCTCGCTGCCCGCGACGTCGCCCGGCTCGAGGAACAAGAGGGCGGCGGCCAGGGCGCGCTCCTCCTCCGGGATCTCGGCGTAGCGGGCCAGCTTCTCGGTGTTGACGATCGCCGCGTCGAGACCCGCCTGCGTGCAGTGGTAGAGGAAGACCGAGTTGAGGATCTCGCGGCCCGCCGGCGGCAGCCCGAAGCTCACGTTGGAGATCCCCAGCACCGTCTTCGAGAACGGGAACTCCGCCTTGAGAAGCCGCACGCCGTCGATGGTGCTCGCCGCCGAGCCGATGTAGCTCTCGTCGCCCGTGCCGCACGGGAAGACGAGAGCGTCCCACCAGATGTCCTCCGGTGGGACGTCGAGCTCCTCGGTCAGGATGCGGTAGCTGCGCTGCGCGACCTCGAGCTTGCGCTCGACGCTCACGGCCATGCCCCGCTCGTCGATGGCGCCGACGACGAGCGCCGCGCCGTAGGCCCGCGCCAGGGACGCCACGCGCTCGAAGCGGCCGCGACCGTCCTCCAGGTTGACGGAGTTGAGCACCGACTTGCCCTGACAGTAGGTGAGCGCCCGCTCCATCACCTCGGCGTCCGTCGAGTCGATCATCAGAGGCGGCTTGACCATTCTCACCAGACGGTCGAGAAAGGCCTCCATGTCGCTCGTCTCGTCGCGATCGGGGTCCTGCATGCAGACGTCGAGGACCTGGGCGCCGCCGCGAACCTGGGCCCGGCCGACCTCCGCCGCCGCTTCCCAGTCGCCGGCCGCCACGAGCCGCTTGAACTTGCGGCTGCCGAGCACGTTGGTCCGCTCGCCCACCAGGAGCGGCCGGTTCTCAGCCGTCAGCTCGACGCCGTCGATCCCCGCGAGGAGCGACCGCTGATGGTGGGGCGGCTGGCGCGGCCGGCGGCCGGCCGCCAGCTCCGCGAGCGCCGCCACGTGGGCGGCCGTCGTCCCGCAGCAGCCGCCGACGAGGTTGAGCCAGCCGGCGTCGAGAAAGCGCCCGAACACCTCGACGAAGTCCTCCGCCGTCTGCCCGTAGCGGCCGTCCTCGTCGGGCAGGCCGGCGTTGGGGACGCAGGCGACGCGGGTGCGCACGAGCTGCGAGAGCGTCCGCACGTGCTCGGTCATCAGCTCCGGACCCGTGGCGCAGTTGAGCCCGACGTAGAGCAGGTCGGCGTGCGCCAGCGAGATCGCCAGCGCCTCGGCGTCCTGGCCGGCCAGCATGGTGCCGGTGGCCTCGATCGTCACCGAGACGGCCACCGGCAGCTGCCACCCGGCGGCCCCGAAGGCGTCCTGGATCCCCAGCAGCCCGGCCTTGACGTTGCGGGTGTCCTGGCAGGTCTCGAGCAGGAGATAGTCGGCGCCGCCGGCCATGAGGCCCAGGGCCTGCACCCGGAAGTGCTCCCGGAGCTCCGCGAAGGTGACGCCGCCGGTCACCGAGATCGCCTTCGTCGTGGGGCCCATCGAGCCGCAGACGAAGCGCAGCCGCCCCGCCTCGTCGAAGCCGGCGCAGGCGGCGCGCGCGATCTCCGCGGCGCGGCGGTTGAGCTCGTAGGCGCGGTCGGCGAGCCCGTACTCGGCGAGCACGAGCGGCGTGCCGCCGAAGGTGTCGGTCTCGACGACGTCGGCGCCGGCCTCGAGATAGCCGCGGTGGACCCGCGCGACGACGTCGGGGCGGGTGAAGACGAGGTGCTCGTTGCAGCCCTCGAGATCGGGACCGCCGAAGTCGGCGGCCGTCAGGTCGGCGTCCTGCATCGCCGTGCCCGTGGCGCCGTCGAGCACCAGGATGCGAGCGTCCAGCGCGTCGACGAGAGCGGCCCGGCGCGCGGCGGCGTCGGCCGGCAGCTCGGGGATGGGGGGGTCGAAGTCGTCGCTCACGCTGGGCCTCTCTTCCTCGGGGCGAGCGGAACGAAAAACCCGCTCGGCAGATCGGGGAGCGGGTTCGACTCGGACCTCGTGGTCCCGGACACTTGGTTGCCGCTTCCGCAGCCACATCCTCGCCTTCCAGCAAGAGGCACCTTGGGTGTCCGTCCCAGGTTGCCGAGCCCGGCTCGCGCCGGACCGCTCCAGATGCTCCGTCGAGACTAACCAGCAGCGCGCCGCCCGTCAATGCCCGACGCCGATGGGTTAGTGGGTCAGGTTGACGTAACGGCTTTGCTGAAGGTCGCCAAAAGACTTCCAGGTAGCGACACGAAAAGAACCCTCATCTCCTTCGGCACACCCTGGCGATGGTCCGGAGGCCTCGAGCCGCGGACCGTTGGCATCTCGTCTTCATCCACGGCGAAGCTGGCGTCTCTCCAGAGTTGGGCCAAGCGATCGCCCCTGCCTTTCTTGTCCTACCCGGAAGTCTCTTGGCGACCTCCAGCAAAGCCGCAGCGCCAGGCGGTCAGAGCTTCAGGCGCTTGACGACCTTGCTGACCGCGCGGGCGTTGGCCATGACGTAGAAGTG